>OLIT01000565.1_pt1 | contig 37326 bp, 26 predicted proteins | sample 1601341 | NCBI WGS metagenome assembly OLIT01 (sample SAMEA2452121, study PRJEB22498) | human gut metagenome | biome: human feces; feature: human gut; material: feces | place: Australia | collected 2012
CTTCAAAAACTGCTGTCACAGCAGGTTGCCATGTAAATAAACACACTAATTATATGAATTTGGGCGAGGAACTTTCGAGTATCCTCGCTTTTTTTATACTTTTGTACTCAAAAGATAATAAAACACATATATCATGAAGAAATTATTAATGTCGGTTGCGTTGCTTCTTTTAGCTGCAACTTCTTTTGCACAAACACCCGGTTATGAATTCACAACCGTTGTGTCCCACAAAGCGACTCCCGTCAAGGACCAAGGTTCCACAGGTACTTGCTGGTGCTTTGCCACCGTCTCTTTCATGGAATCCGAACTGCTCCGCATGGGAAAGGGAGAATATGATCTGTCGGAGATGTATATCGTCCGCCAGAAGTACATGAATCAGATGGAAGACAATTATCTCCGTCGCGGAAAGGGAAACATTGGAGAAGGGAGTTTGGCTCATACATTCACAAATGCCTATAAACAAGTGGGTATCGTTCCCGAGGAAGCTTATTCCGGTTTGCTTAACGATAAAAAAGACCATAATCATGGAGCATTGACACGCTATTTCAAGGCTTTGGTGGACGCTAACATCGCTTCCAAAAAGCGGACTCCTGAATTTTACGCCCTCATCAATAATCTGTTTGATACTTACTTGGGAAAACTCCCTGAAAAATTCACCTACAAAGGAAAGGAATATACTCCCCAATCTTTCACAGAAAGTCTGGGACTGAACATGAATGACTATATAGAGCTGACCAGTTTTACCCATAAACCTTATTACGAGACTTTCTCACCCGAAGTTCCTGACAACTGGGAAAACCAACAGATGTATAATCTTCCGTTGGATGAACTGATGAGTGCCATCGACCACGCACTGAACAATGGATATACCGTATGCTGGGACGGCGATGTCAGTGAACAAGGTTTCTCTTATAAAAACGGAGTAGCTATCAACCCGCAAGTGGAAGATGTGAAAGACTACTCTACTACCGACCGTGCACGTTTCGAAGCAATGCCCAAGTACCAGCGTATGGAAGAAGTGTTCAAATTTGAGCATCCTTATCCGGAAATCAATGTAACGCCTGAAATCCGCCAGGAAGGATATGAAAAGTTTGTGACAACTGATGACCATCTGATGCATATCACCGGTATCGTAAAAGACCAGAATGGTACCAAATATTACATTACCAAGAATTCCTGGGGAGCAGACGGCAATAAATTCGGAGGATACCAGAATATGTCTGAAAGCTACGTACGCGCAAAGACAATAAGCATCATGGTACACAAAGATTCTTTGCCCAAAGAACTGAGAAAGAAACTCGGAATTAAATAAAAGAGATTATTTCCCAATAAAACAGGGCGACAAAGTATCACTACTTGATCGCCCTGTTTTCTATTAACCTACTATTAAAAACCTCATCCTCTTATTTCTTTTTCAGCGTTACATCACTGATTTCTACAACACCACCTTTGTTCTGAGCAAGAATAGCTATACAGCAATCTTTCAAGATAGCAGCGTCATCGTCCGTATCGGACACTTCCAAATCAGCATTGGCTTTCTTACTACTCATAGTATTTACCACTTGTCCCATATCGTAATAAACCACTACTTTAGTCCACTTATCAGCATCTTTAATCTTGAAGTTGTATTGTGCGCCCGAAGCATTCGGCTGAGAATCGGCATCGTAATCCCGACGCATAAAGAATGTAGTATTGTACCTGCCATTGTCATTCTTTTCTTCATTGGTCTGCTTGATATACACACTTACCGGAGTACCTGCTTCTTTGGCTTTCGCATAGAAAGTGAGAACGTAGATGCCTTTCTCCAATCCATCTGTCACACGCTGTCCCAGAAAAGCTTTATACCAGGACGTATTTTTTGCAGCACCCGAATTATCTATCTTCATGGCATTCGGATACTTGGCATCACCAGTTTGCTCCCACGTAATGGTAGTCACTCCGTCCGCTTCATTATTCAGGATAAACCATTCGCCTGCGGTAGCTTTGTTGACATTAGTCACCTTATTGGTCACTTCTGTAGCGAACTTCTCATTTTTAATCAGATTCTGAGCGCTTACGCTAACTCCTGCAATAGCCAAAAGGCCGGCAAATAATACTTTTTTCATCTTACTGTAATTTAATTAATTATATCTATATTTCTTCTAACTTTCAATATCTACTTCACTTGTTGTATAACAAATCCATATTTCCCAGTCTCTTTCTTTTCTTCTGTCTTTAGTGTAATGCGGTAAATCTCCTTACCCCATACATTGGACAGGCGCGGATCATCCAACTTGATTGTTTCCAATCCGGCCTTAAAATGAGGCGGATAGTGCATTTCCACCTTCTGTCCCTTTACTTCAATCCGAATCTTTCCGGCTGATGGGAAAGTGACATTCCCCCAAGTTAGGAAATTCACCTGATTAGGGGCAATAACTTCGTCCAATGTATAAACATCACCGATCATAAGTTTATTATTATCAAGTGCATAAGAACGAACCCAACTCTTCACTTTCGCTTCCACCGGATAAGCAGCGGCTATATCCGTAGAGAAAAGATTTTTCTTCTCATTGCAAACCGTATTTGTAGCCTTGTACTGTTGCCCGTATTTCTGCGGCACCCCATTAATCATCGGTAAATTATGATAATTGCTTTGCATTGTCCAAATCGTATAGCGGTCTTTGCCGAATGTCTGTTTCGTATAAGTACCTACACCGGCATCAATAATCACAGGAATCGTATTAACATACAAGGAGAAAGTTCCTACATCATTATGGTTATGACTTTCATTATTGAATCCGCCTTTAGCAGCAACAAACATACCACTTTTATTCTTCATATAACAGAATTCCGTTTCGGGATACCAAGTGACGTCCGGCATATCATGTATCGGAGTGGCTTTTGCCAAATCATTACAGCAAAGCAGGGATTGAAGCGAACGAAAAGCATCATTACCCATTGTAACATACGGTTTCCTGCCATTCAGCAAATATGCTGCAAAATGCATCATTTCATCGCTGTTTACAGCTTTACCAAAGCGGTAAATCAGCAAAGGATCGCCACCGCCTTTTGCTGAAGCATCGGCAAAATTCACTACCCATCCATCGCCAACGTAAGAACGCGACATATATTCTCCCATCCGACGAATCATCGGTTCGTTGAAAAGAGATATTTTACCACCTGTACCATCAGAAAGAATTTGAAGATAGTCATAAAGTTTTCCTGCAGCATGTCCCCAGTAGGACGTCCCTTCTTCGCAAGCCCCGTCGGATTTCACGAAATTGATGAACTTATCTACGGATTTCATGGAGCGATAAACGGCTTTTGCCAACTTTTCCTTGTTGTTTTCCATCAGGAAGAAACATTGCAGCGCGTTGGAGTTACACCAGGGATTCCAGTTGTTGATAATCTCTCCCGGCTGCCAGTTGAAGGCCATCCACCACATATCATCGTCGTTCATATACGGGTCGAGGATACGTTCTTTGATTGCCTTGCGCATTTGCAGGGATACGACAGGGTTGATTTTATCGAATGGCTTGCGGAAGAAATAGTGTACCCAAGCCATCAAAGCTCCGTAGCCGCCTGAACCAAGGTCGATAATCTGTTCACGGAAATCAGGAAGTGAACGTTTACTACTCTGGCGGGGCAAGTGTGCGGATAAAACCCATGAATTCATTTCACAACTCATATAAGCTCCGTTCAGCAGTTGGTCGATAAAGCGGCCTTTACCTTCGGCTAATTCTGCAAGCATCAGCGTATTGAGTGCCTGACGGTTGGCGTCATAAGGAACTTCCATCACTTTCCGGTTACCGGTACGTTCGTATTCCAAATAAGCGGTGGCGGGGATCAGTTGCCATTTGTAGTTGAGGAGTTTCTCACCAGCTTCGATGAGACGTTGTTTGTTGGGCCCCATCAGTGAGTCCCAGGCGGCGCGGTCTGTATAAGCAGGATATGGCACCCAAGCTTGTTTCATTACTAACACGTTTTTCAACGTAGCTTCGTCTGCCGCTTTTTGCAGCATGTTGCGTTCAGTGTAAGCGTTAGCTTTGAAAGAGAAGCTTCCCAAAGCTGCTACCAGAAGAACACAAAACAAATGTTTCATTCGATTCATGGTATTTTGTTCATTTAAGCAGGACAAAGATAGCGCATCTCTATAAAAGTAAGGTGAGCAAATCATACGAACCTGATGACAAAAAAGTACATACTTCAAAAATCGTACTATTCCCAGTCACTAAATTCAAAGCTCAACTGCTCCCAGACACCATGTTGCTCATCCGCTTCTTCTTTCGGATTGGATACGGAAAGTCCGATAAGCCGGATCGGGTGCTGTTCATATTCCACACTTTTAAGTAATTCCTTGGCTAGTGGAAGCACCCTGTCCAAAGTTGTCAGTTCCTGTGACTGTGTGACGCTTCGGGTTATCTGACTAAAATCATGAAACTTGATTTTCAGTGTCAGTGTATTCCCTTTAAAATCTTTACGGTTCAGGCGTTCAATCAATTCTACCGCCACGTGATACAGTTCGATAATAACAGAAGAATGAGCCGAAATATCCCGTTCCAACGTACGTTCACACCCGATGGATTTACGGATACGGACTGCTTCCACCGGACGTTCGTCAATACCGCGTGCACATTCATAGTAAAGAGCTCCCACTTTACCAAAGTGCGCTGTCAACATCTCAAGGGAACATTTCCGTAATTGGAATCCATTACTGATACCAAGCAAATGCATCTTTTTGGCAGTTACAGGACCTACTCCCCAAAAAGATTCGATGGGAAGACGGGCTATAAAATCAAGTGCCTGTTCCGGATGGATGGTGCATAATCCATCTGGTTTGCGATAATCAGAAGCTATTTTAGCCAGGAATTTATTATAAGATATTCCGGCAGACGCTATTAGATTCAGTTGTTCGCGAATCTTCTGTTTAATCTCTTTCGCTATATCCACAGCCAAGGAAATGCCTTTCTTGTTTTCTGTTACATCGAGAAAAGCCTCATCCAAAGAAAGAGGTTCAATAATGTCGGTATATTCATGGAAAATCTCATGTATCTGCCGGGAAACAGACTTATAGACATCCATCCTGCCGGATACAAAAATAAGTTGGGGACAAAGATGCTTCGCTTTTAGTGAAGACATAGCAGAACGGACTCCGTAACGCCGGGCTTCGTAACTGGCAGCAGCCACGACTCCCCTCTCTTCAGCATGCCCCACCGCCAAAGGTTTGCCGCGAAGTTCAGGATTATCACGCTGTTCTACAGAGGCATAGAAGGCGTCCATGTCGATATGTATAATCTTTCTCTGACTCATTTTAGGGAATTAGCAGAGCAAACTTACTATAAATTCCCGAATAATTCCCGCTTATCGGTTCAAGAAATAATATGGTTATGATTTTTATAGATATAAGTCAAAAAACATTCAATATCATGTCAAATCTACCCGTAATAATATTATTTTTGCATATTATCTACTATATTTGGGAGCTTGTATTACAACACTATAAATTTAGTATCATGAGAAATGTGCTATTTTCCTTGTTAATGCTTTGCTGTATTTCAGCAGTTGCACAGAAAAAAGTTACTTTTAAAATTGAAAAACTCTCAAAGCCCGAAGAACTGCTTGAACTGCATTCCCATAATGAGATTTACGAAAGGCTAATCTTATCGGACATGGACTTGGCGCCTTATAAGGTCAAACAGAATAATCTCAAAATACCATATAACATTCTCGCCAAAAGTGAAGCTCCCGACAGTCTCGTGTCTTACGGTTATAATTCTTTTTTCAACGGTATGTATCAGGCTTATGCAGACCACAGACCATTTGTTTTATCTCCGGATATAATTTGGTTGCTTATCAGCCAGGGATTTGCACAACATATAAATGCCAATCAGGAAACTATGAGACATCATTTTGCTGATTTCTCCGGCAAACTGTCCCTAATCGTCTCAGCAGATAAGAAACCGGACGACCCTGCTCTTGCATGGGAAGAAATCTTCTCCAAATTCACCGGACAAATACAAAAATACGCCGGTAATAACCTGACCGAACTGCTTACCTGCAATTTTTCTACAACAACTCCCGTAGAGAAAATTGCTTCTGAAATAACAATCATGGAAACCGTCAAACCTTATTTTGAATTTATAATTATACGTGTGGTTTGTGGAATTCCTGAAATAACCCTTGAAGGGACTCCTGAAGATTGGGAAAAAGTACTGGATAAAGCCCAAAGACTAAAAGGCTATGGACTTGAATGGTGGATTTCCGAACTGGAACCTCTTTTGAACGAATTCGTAAAAGCATCCAAAGGTGAAGTAAATAAGGAGTTTTGGCGTAATATGTTCAAATGTCATTCACAAGAAAAATATGGAGCACCCGACATCATTGACGGATGGATCGTAAAATTCTTCCCTTATGACAAAGAAGGAAAAAGAAATAACCTGAAACAACTCGAAAGAACAAACTGCCTGCCGGATGAAATAGTAAAAGTGGATTTAAAGTATCAGGAAGTATATAGCGATACCGTCAAAGACACTCCATTAGAACTTTGGGCAGGTTTTATCGGATTGAAACAAAACAAGAAAAATTTTGCCCTTAGGCCACAGATTGGTTGGATGGTCAGAAAGAAAGATGTCAGAAATGACAGATTAAAAAATAAGTTAAGTGCTGATTCCCAAAAAGATGGTTGGGGCAATGGCATTGTTATCAGAGTAAAAGAATTTCCTTCCGTCCTATTGGAACTCAAAGAAATAAAAAGATTAGAAATAAGATTCATTGATAAAGTAGATATTCCCGATGAAATATCAAAAATAAAGATTGGAAACCTGGTACTATATGGAAAAGTTACCAAAGAAGAAATAGGGCGCATTAAAGCCCTGTTACCCAGTACTGATATAAAAATAAACGGTTCACGAATATAATAATATGATAAAGGTTATAATGCTTGATGTGGATGGAACTTTGATAAGTTTTGAAAACCATAAGGTACCACATTCTTCTATTGAGGCTCTAAAGAAAGCCCATGACAACGGAGTTAAGATAGTGATTGCTACGGGCAGAGCTGCTGGTGATCTCCACGAAATCAATGCTGTTCCCTATGACGGAGTAGCTGCATTGAATGGAGCGGATTGTATCATGCGTGATGGCAGCGTTATAAAAAGGTTTCCAATACCGAAAGAAGATTTCAGGAAGGCGATAGCAATAGCAAAAGAGTTTGATTTTCCTATTGCTCTTGAATTGGACGAGGGGGTATTTGTTAATCAGATGACACCGACCGTAGAGCAATTAGCCAGAATTGTCGAACATCCTATTCCTCCAGTTGTAGATATTGAGGAAATGTTCGAAAGAAAAGAATGTTGCCAACTTTGCTTTTATTTTGATTATGAGACAGAACAAAAAGTGATGCCCCACCTGCCGAACCTTTGCGCTTCACGTTGGTATCCTTCATTTGCAGACATCAATGTAGCAGGGGTTAGCAAAGCTTCCGGCCTTTCGGCATTTGCGGAATATTATGGAATTGATGTTTCAGAAATCATGGCATGCGGCGATGGCGGCAATGATATTTCCATGCTAACAGCAACAGGAATTGGAGTAGCTATGGGCGGTGCTTCAGAAACGGTTAAATCCTCTGCAGACTTTGTCACTGATACAGTAGAAAATGACGGATTATACAAAGTACTGAAACATTTTAAAGTCATATAGTCTAAATTACTTTGATAAACTATCTCTCCTTAACAACGCCTCAAGGAAATAATAATCAGCATATGAGATAGGTACATCTATTTCGTCTTTCGACGGCATGTTGCCTACGGAGTGTAACAGCAGAAAGCCTTTACACTTCCCTTCTTCTACTAGATAGTCTTGCAAGAGACTTGCTAGAATTCGATCAGCCCATGCCACATACTGTTCTTTCCGATTTGGATTGTATGTAGCCAATTCATACAATGCTGAAGCACAGACACATGCTGCGGATACGTCACGGAAGGTATCAGGTATTTTCGGATCATTAAAATCCCAATAGGGGACGAAGTCTGACGGCATGTTAGGATGAGTGAAGATAAAATCCGCTATGTGTTGTGCCTGATGAAGATATTTTTTGTTTTTTGTGTACCGGTATGTCATAGCAAAGCCATATAGCGCCCAACTTTGTCCGCGAGCCCATGCTGATGAGTCGGCATACCCCTGATGTGTCTGTTTAAGCCGTGCCTTTCCTGAAATAGTGTCATAGTCCACTACATGCCAAGAAGAATAATCCGCACGGAAATGATTTTTCAGAGTGGTTGCGGCATGGGCATTGGCTATATCGTAAAATGCATTGTCACCTGTCAGCAGAGATGCCTCGAAGAGAAGCTCCAGATTCATCATATTGTCTATAATGACCGGGTACTGCCATTTATGCCGGCTGAAATCCCATGACCGGATTACTTTCAAATGTGGGTTATAACGGGTGGCAAGACTATGGGCAGCTTTCAATACTACCTCACGGTATTCATCACTTCGGATTTCTTTATAAGCATTACCTGAAGAGCAGAATACCTTGAAACCAATATCATGAGAAAATACATGATCTTTGGCCTTTTTCACGGGTTCGGTATATCGAATAGCAAGTTTCCGTAGAGCTTCATCTTTCGTATAATGATAAACCAACCATAAGGAACCGGGAAAGAAACCGGAACACCAGTCTGCCGGATTAACCAAACGAAGACTACCGTCTTTGTTAAGACAACGAGGAATGACAAGCTCCTTCTTCAGAGAAGTGGAGAGGATGCTGTCTGCACAAAGTGATGTATATTTAAGTTGTTTGTCAGCATAAGAAAAGGCGTCCCTTATTGGATCCGATGCTCCATAAAGCAGTCGTTTACGGTTGTTCAGGCCTTGCTTACCGTATTGCTTGTATAGTTTCATATAATCTTGCCGTGAGGGTACTATGTCAGCCATGCGATAAAGCTGTTCGCACAGAAATTGTAGACTTTCTTCCCAGCCGTTTATCTGCTTATAAGGCCATACAGACACGTCTTTACCTAAATAAGGAGTTAGAAAATCAACAGCCTTGCAGATATTTCTTCCATCAGGAGATATTGCCTTGTAAAGCTCGATTCCCTGACTACGGGCTATGGCGCACATGTCCACGAAGAATTGGAGATTATATACAGAGTAATGGAAGGCCAGTGTCCGGTGTAGTTCGCGGGGTTGGCTTCCGTCAGGCTGTATTTGTTTGTAGAGCCGGCGAGCAGGGAATTCATTGATAATTTGTCGCGCAGAGATGGTATCACCACAGAAAAGGAGAAATACGGTGAGTTGCATGTCATACGTGGTGCCATGGTTGTTGTTTTGTGCCCGTTCCACCTTACCCAAGTCACTGTTTTGCCACCATGTGGCGAAGTCGGAAAACCATTTTTCCAGTCCTGAACGGTCCTTGGCTGTGTAACTTTTCGAACCCTCAAGCAGTTTGACAGCATTCAGCATAGTTACAAAAGAATAGCTGTCGATGAGCCCTGACGGTCTTCCGCTATTTCCCTTTGTACCGGGGATAAACTGCGCATAGTTCAGGTTAGGATTCATTCGCGTCTTTTTGTCCAGAAACCAGATACGGAGTAGTTTTACTGCCCTACGGGCATAGCGCTCTTCACCGCTATAATACCAGGCCAAAGACAATGTTGTGACATTTTTTGCCATCTCCCCCAAGGGGATACGGTCATAGTTCTCCAATTCCGGATTGGATTCACCATCGCGATATACGTAAGGAAGTCCATTTTCATTTGCAGGATTAGGCCAGAAGTAACGGCTCAGACTTACGTAGTCGTGAGGATCTTTACCAGGAGCCGGTTTTTGCTTGAAAGTGACGGAGTAAGCAGGCGCTTCCATTGCTTTCTCTGCATCGTCTTTCAGTTGACGGTAAGCGTTGGCGTAAGTGAATGATTGAATCTCTCTTTTTATCTCTTCCAGTTTATTCCTGTCCCATATCCACTGAGCCTGCAGGGAGAAAGCGAAGCAGGAAGCACATAAGAAGAGAAGTATTGCCTTTATCATAATTACGAATATTTTTTTATTTCATTTTTTGTCTTCGAACCGAGCATTTTGTGAAAAGGCTTCAATCCGAACTTCAAAACTACTGGATTCTACAATTACGTCAGTTCAACATAACGAACTCACGTTATTTACCGGAAATTTCCAATTGAAAGGCAAGTGGTTCCGTACTGCCTACATATTTATCAGGAACAGTAAGGATAACTTTATCATTATCTTTTGTCGTCCATTTCACTTTCTGACCGGAAGCTAGCAACTTAATCCGACTATTTTTTACAGGGATATTCCCTTCCCATTCTATACTTGCAGGTATTTTTTCACCTTCCGGCAGAGCATAAAGCGCATACAGTGTTTTCCCGTTCTTGTTTGCAGTAAACCACACATTATTGGAATGGTAATTGGAAGTGATGCGAGTATTGTATATAGCCTCTCCATTTTTCTGCATCCAGCGCCCCACCTCGGCAAGACGTTCTACAGCAGGTTGTTCGATAATACCATCTGCGGTAGGCCCTACTCCGAGAAGTAGGCTACCACCTTTGGCAACTACCTCCATCAGCATGGAAATAACTTGATTGGGAGTTTTGTATTTGGCGTTCTTTACCCATCCCCAGTCTGTAGTCAAGGTAATACAACTTTCCCACGGAAAAGGAAGCTGTGTCTCGGGTATCGACCGCTCAGGAGTTTGATAGTTTTCATATCGACCGCTTATGGTACGGTCCACTATCAATATCCCGGGCTGCTTTTCTCGTGCCATGTTGGCTATTCGTGGAATATCAATATCCTGTTTGTTACGAATGGATACCCAACCGCCATCCAACCAAAGGATATCTATCGGCCCATAGCCGCTCATAAGTTCTTCGATCTGGTTATAAGTAAAGTTTTTGAAAGCTTCCCATTTTTCGGGATGGCGTTCAATCTTGTAGTTTACGTTTCTGTTGGGAGTTGCGAAATAATCCCACCAATAATCCTGGTTATGCCAATCCGGCTTGGAAAAGTAAGCACCCGTCATGAAACCCGCCTTATGAAAAGCGTTAAATACATGGCGGGCAACATCGGCTTTGAGATTCTCCTTAAAAGGACCTTTCGCGATGGAAAAATCTGTATATCGGCTGTCGAACATACAGAAACCGTCATGGTGTTTGGTAGTGAACACCATATATTTCATTCCCGCCTGTTTCATGATATCAGCCCATTGTGTGGGATCAAAATGGGTGGGATTGAACTGCCGGCTCAGTTCGTTCCAATACCAATTCTTGAATTCTTGGTAGTTGTTATGTCCATAGCGGCTGATCCAGTCTACATCTTCGGAACAGAGTGCCCACGATTCAACGATGCCGGGCACACTATACAGCCCCCAATGGAAGATAACTCCGAATTTCTGGTCTTGCCATTGGTCTAACTTTTTCAATACTAATGAGTCTGTAGGCCATTCATAGTTATGTGAGCGTTCATGCACGAAAAGCTCTTGACTCTTTGATTCTGTCAGACAAAATAATAAAATAATAAATGATATAAATTTGTTCTTCATATAATAGAATGTTTTTCAGAATTAAATCACCCTGTAAAGTTATGCTTTATCTGTGAAAATAGAAAGCAATTAATATACAATGTAAGTACATTCGGAGTTATCTTTTTATTAAACGAACTTCTTCATCATAGCCATAACTTACTTTTTAAGTGCATCATTCAGTACTGCCCTAATGTCCGGAGAAGATGGGCGGGGAGCATTGGCAGAAATCAGATTTCCATTCTTATCTACTAAAATGAAGCGCGGAATACCACTGATTTTATAAGGTTTCATCAACTTTTCAGAAGCTTCGTCGCCTGCAAATATCTGAATCCCCGGTAGCTTTTCCCGTACGAGAAACTCTTTCCATTTTTGCATGTCTTTGCCTTTGTCTACACTGACACCGATAAATACAATATTGGCATTGTTGTTATATTCAGCTTCCAGCTTCTTTAAGTGAGGCATTTCTTTTTGGCATGGACCGCACCACGTAGCCCACACATCCACATAAACTACTTTCCCTTTGAAATCAGACAGAGCATGAGGTTTTCCGTTCGCGTCTGCAAAAGTGAAATCTATCGCAGGATCTCCTTTGGTATTTTTTATGAGTGAGAATCTTTGCTCTTTGAGTCTCTGTCTTTGCTTGTCTGTCGTAAGGTATTTGCTATATAAATCGGCATATTGGTCAAATACGACCAGCACTTTCTTATTTTTGGCATACAATAAGACCAATTCGGCCCTGACTATCGGGTCTGCCGCATTCATCAGTTCTTCATTATCAATAATGCCGGCTTCGGGAGAAGCTGTAAGGTCATTCCCTGTTTTTATATTCTTGCTTTCTCCTGTCCATACCGGAAGAATTTTACTTCGCCCCACAAGTGACAAGCCATGTGGGTAATCCAAAACAAAAGGATCAGCCAACATCTTCTTTAAGTCTATTTTCCTGAAATAATCCGGGAAATCCTCTTTTCGGGGATGTGCCGTGCGAGGAGCAAATAAAAAGTTCATAGCAATATCAAGAAGATTCAACTCCCTATACTTGATGAATGTATTGTTAAACACCTTGTTCGGAGTGTTTATTTTATAATTCATCTCCTTTTCTGTTTTTTCGAGTAAAGGAAAGAAATCAAGGTATGTAGCACGCGAACGCTTCCGCATCTCTTTCAGAGGGGTGGTGAGTTGTTCCCAATTGGAAAGTTCCTTATTCTCCGGTGTATTTTTGCCTGTCAATTCATAACTTCCATCGGTTATCTTCACAGAAAGCTTATCACCCGGCTTAAAATAAAAGTTGTAATTATCAAGTATATAAAATCCTTCCTTAGCGGGATAAAAGGCTAAAATAAACCGACCGTTTTCATCCACCCTAGAGGATGCCACTTCTTTATAATTACTGTTTTCAATGGCAAATAATTTGATATTTTTAGATTTGCCTTTTTCCCAAACTCCTTCCACAGTGGAAGATATTTGTGCGCTCACTGAAAAAGTGAGCACAAAAAGTGCAAAACACAGAAGACTTCTTTTCATATTCAAAACATTTTATCTATTATATTATCATATATCGAATCCACATTCAATCGGATGCACCTGTATGCATCCTGTGCCTTAGCCTTAAATGAGTGGATCGGGTTGCGAATCATTAACTGTCGGAGTGATTAATCCACCCTTATATACCACATCTATCACTTCGCCTACTCCAGTGAAAACATTGGTCTTCTCATTTTCCGTTCCGGCTAAAGGAAGCAAGCGAGGCACCAGATCGTTTTCCGTATAATTAAATTGGAAAAACTCCATTTTGCCATTTTTACCCTTGGGCAAGTTAGGATTCACTGTGCCGACAATTACTGTTCCATATTTTGATCCTCGTGATTGTTGTATTTTCAACCAGTATGAGGAATTCATACTTCCAAGATTATGGTCATCTACAGATTTCATGCAAGTAACCTCTGTATATCCGTCTTTTGTGAATTTGCCGGTTACATCTTCATAGCTGCCCTTGCCCCCGGCATCCCAAAAGCCATCGCCTTTCCCTTGAGGCAGCAACTGGTTGTTTACTGTCAATCCCTGCAATTTAAATTTGTAAATGGTATTGTCATCTGTTACACAGTATAGGGTCAATGCTCTCTTAAACCAGATTTTAATATTCTTATTCGTCAACACAGAGGGGAAATAAAACCTGCTGAATCCGGCTGTTGTCACCCCGTTATTGTCTGTTCTGAACAGCACACCCCGATAGTCCCCTTGGGAACCTTGGAAAATAGCAAAATTATCTTGTACTACCGAGTGAGAGGTGCTACTATAAGTCCGGCTCCGGATGTCATCAGCCAAATATACCAATTTCTCGTGAGGGTCTGCCACTTCCGCGTCAGTGAACATCATTTTATCATTAAGTTCAGTTTTGATATCCTGTGTGTAAAAGATATCGTTACGTTTATCAGGCTTATTAAACTTATGAAAGACAAATTTCTTATCAGTCTCATTGTACAAGACGCTGACACCGTTAGTATTGTTTGCATTCATAGCAACGAACGGAGCCGGTTTGTAATGCTTCGTTTCGATTATTTGTCCTTCATCATTATATACAAGCATACGGTTGATCGGTTGATCGATATAATACCAGGAACCACTCGTGTTTTGAAAATACCAGTCGTCGTTATACAGGAAATAAGCACGCGTCTGGATTCCTGCCGTATTGGGACCTCTCGCCACTATTTTTTTGGCTACTACATTCTGATTGGCCAACGGAGACCATGGCTCTATTATGGATGAAATGGAATATTTGTCATCATATGAATAATCACCGGGAGCAAGCCGGGTTGTAATTTTGTCCGTCAATACATAAAATGCGTAATTATCCCGCCCTACTTCGGGTGCTGTGATGTCCCATAACGCTTCGATACCATAAGGTTCGGCCGAAAGGTCCAGATTCTTGATACTGCTGAATAAATCAGTCACTAAATGATATTTCAATTCATTCTTAGCTACTACATCAACATCAAATCCGTTTTCTTTTTTACATAGAGCCACATATCCGTATTTTGCACGGGAATGTACGCTGACCCTGAACATCCATATTCTCTTGACTCCGGTTTGGTTATTGACTGCTTCAAAAGTGAATGAATAGACTCCCGATTGAGATGTGGTTTCCATACCCCATTCTTCCGCCATAGGGTGCATAAAATCTTTCTCTTCAGAAATAACTTGAGCGTCTTCCGGTTTGGTCTTACCTCGCAGATAACCATACCATTTGAATGAATAATCCGCCTCATCGTCTGATATGAAAGCTAATTCCGGTATTAATACCAGATTGTCGCCCGCTTCTACAGTAACATTGTAAAACTCCTCGTTTTCTCCTATGCTGATATAATCACCGATGGCATCTTTCACCTTAAACTCTGCTATGTCAATATCATTAATTTCCGAATAATCATAACTCCCTTTGTCTTCATTGCATGAAAAGAGACACAGGAGCACACTCAACAGAAGTACACTCGTATTGAATAGATTAAATTTCTTTTCCATATTACTTCTTATTTATTTATCTACCTTAAACTTTTAATTTACTGCCGGTGTATGAAGTGTATTCCACCAAACTCCCCATTGAATGGGTTCCGGATATTTATCTTCATTATCTTGTAAATAGAATTGCACCAATGCTTTCCATCTGGCGAATATTTTTGTTCCACCAAATCTGTTGTTGAATATCCTTTCGGCTTTCTTGTAAATCTCCTTATCGGGCTGTGCATCCAGTTCTTCTTGGGTATACTCTAAAGAAGCAAGTGACAGTCCGGTAGCTGCCAGAAATATTTCTAGTTTCTGAGGGGTATATTCTCCCAGATAAGCCTTCATTCCGACTCTTGAACTTTCATGATAGAATTCTTCCCACATGCGTGGCGGAACATTTATTGAAGAAAAATAAAAGACTCTGAATTCCGTACTATTTTTGATCTCTTTATCTCTATTTCCTTTTTGCCTGTTATAATCTGTAAGGAACATATCATTTTCCAGTAGTTTAAGGTAGGCAATCAGTGTATCCCCATTGTTTTTCAATTTGCCGGAATTCAATAGTTGTACTTGAACGATACCTTTACTTGCTCCCGCTGCTACAAATGCCTGCTTGATTATAAAATCGGCTCCTTTTTTTGCCATATATTTTTTTCCATCGGCAATGACTGTGTCTTTAAGCTGCACATTGATAGGACGGTCGATATCGGCAATCCCCCCCAATAATGAGATTTCAATATCAACAATAGAGTCTTCTTTAAATTCAACGGTATTCATCTCTTTTAAATTCACATACATAGAATCTACTTTACCATTATCTCCGTGTTTAAAGTAGACCCGATCCTGCACGGAATAGCTTACCACCTGTTCATGTTCGCATGCAATCAAAAAGGCAGCCAATAAACTTAATACTATATATTTCTTCATAATCATGCATCTAAATGTTAGTTTCTATAGTCGGTATGTCTATGATGTACGCTTTTTCTTTATCCTGAATTTGCAACATTGAATTTGCGGTATTCGAATCACAGAATGTATTCTGTTGTCGCCTTTTGTTGAAGAAAAACAATTGTCCTTCCCCGGCAAATTCACAGTAATATTCTTTCCGGATAAAATCCATTAAAGCATTTTTAATTTCGGGATCACTGGTATCGATTGGGTTGTTGGTATGACCGAAACGATAGATTTCATTGACCATTCTGCGTTCCATATGTTCATTGAACATTGCTACGGCATCATCGTAAAGCCCGGCTTCAACTTTAGCTTCGGCAATAATATAAAACATCTCTGCCAAACGGATAAGGGGCTGTTGATATGCTTTCGATTGTGTTGTTGAGTTTGCCGGCTCTTTAAAGCGTTTTTGGACAAAGACCTTGGTTACTCCACTCCCTTCGCCAAATATGTTGGTACCTGTCCCTACGTCAGTTCCGTTATTTTCCGTCCAGCACTCTCTTCTGAAATCACCGAGTGCCACATCCGGATTATCATGCCCGGAAGGTTTGGCAAACATATAATTATTCAGCATCTGTTGGGAAACAAAATACCCGCTTAAAACTTTTGACCCATAGTAACGGCTATTTCCGTCTGTGTACATATTTAAGTAGTGGATTCCAAATATCACTTCTGAAAAGAATGTATAGTCAGCTTCACGCAAAGCTGTATGCCATTGGAATGGTTTTCCTTCTCCTACCGCCTTAAGTACTTCTTCGGCAGCCGCAGCCGCTTCTTCGGTATTACCCATATATTGCAATACTCTGGCCTTAAGCGCCAATACGGCATAGTAGTTCATCCTGCGGTTTCTATTCATATAAAAATCATCGATTACCAAATCCGCCGTGACAGCATCAGGATTGGTTAATATAGGATCTGATTTTTCCAACAGGCTTTCTGCTGTCCGAATATCTTTCAGCAGTTTCTTAAAGAAGTTCTCTGTGGTTTCTTCCCGTAAAGAATACAATTTATTGACTATTTCTTCTGATTTGTCAGTAAAATCCAAATCATTATAAGGCAACCGCTCTTCCTGCAAGTTTTTCGGTTCATAAGTTTTGCCGAAGATTCTGAATAAATCAAAATGAATATATGCGCGGATTGCATAAGCTTCTCCTAAAAGAATATTCTTTTTGTCCGTATCTATCGGAAGATTCATCTCTGCGATTGATTTAAAGTAATTGTTTATTCTGAAAGACAACGTGTATCCACTTTTCCATATAGCGCTGAAAACAGATTCGATATTGGCTTCTGTGTATCTGTGGTTGCTCAATTCTTCAATCATCGTAGCCGCATTTTCAGAGGTATTGATTCCCCTGTCATTATAAACAAAACGATTGGCCATAGCTTCGATAGCGGTCTGACTTAAATAAGCACCGTACAAATTGGAAGACATCATTTCACGGTAAAAACCATTCAGTACTCTCTCCGTACCTTCGAGCGTAGTAAACTGGGTCTTTTCTGTCTCATTTCCCAATTGTGCTATATCAAGCCAATCGTTACAACTTGCAAACAGCATACCCAGCAATAGAATGAGATTATATTTGATTGCTTTCATTTTTCTTTCATTTGTTTAAATTAAAATCTTGCACTGATACCTGCCGAAAATGATCGTTGGAAAGGATAATCCAATCCACGTTCCTGCTTCATAGAACTTATCACGAATAACTCCTGCATGGAAAAATGGACTCTGAAATCTTTGAGATACAGTTTCTTGATCCACTTGTCTTTGGTGAAATCGTAGGAGATTTTAAAGCTTTCTCCCCGAAATTGATTGTCTTTTTGTATGAAACGGGATGAAACCGGCGTATTGGGAGTAGAACCTGCCACGATATTCTTAAATTGGGCAATGTCTCCGGGTTGTTTCCAGCGGTCATACAAGGCACGACGGTCTTGATTATATACCAAAGAGGTCTTTCCTATATTTTCCACTTTTTGATACAGAGCCCTGTTGAAGTTGTAAGCACCCAATTTGTAACGGAAGAACATAGAAACTTCCAATCTTTTATATGTGAAGCTTGTATTGAAGACTCCCTGAATATCCGGATTACTATTTGCAATAGGCACACGGTCGTCCGCATTATAAGTGAATGTAGGCTTACCATCTTTAGTTAAGAATATTTCATTTCCGGTGGCGGGATCGATTCCTAACGAACGTACCGCCCATAGGGTGGAAGGACTTTGTCCATCTTCATATTGGAGCAGTGAATTGATGTTCTGACTGGCGTTTGTTCCTTCTTCTTCAGAAGCTCTTTGATATGCCCGGTTCAGTTCTGCCAGTTTATTATCAAAATTGCCATACTTGGAAGATGTTGTCGAACCGGTTAATCCAACGCGTAGGAAAATCCGTTCTTTTGTATTTCGGATGATGTTATAATTGATTTTAAACTCCATTCCTTTCGTATCCAGAAAGCCTACGTTGATAGGAAGACTTCCCACACCAGTAGACGGGCGTTGTGCCAGACTAACTACCAAAGGATTTGTTTTTGTCTTATACACATCAAATGTAACATTCAAACGGTTGTTGATCGTTGTAAAGTTCAAGCCTGCCGAGAATTTCTTGGCAATCTGCCATTTCAGGTCGGGATTAGCATATTGGCTCAAATAAGAAGCCAAGCCGAAAACATCATTGCCGGGATAGTATTGGTAAACATCTTCATTTACATTACTTACATTCTGGTTACCGTTGATTCCATACGTCGTTCTAAGTTTGAATTCCTGCAACCATTTCCAACTTTCCGCAAAAGCTTCCTTGTGTATATTCCATCCCAATCCTACAGACCAGAAATCCTGAAATTTCTTGTTTTTCCCAAAAGAGTTTGCCCCGTCTAAATTGTAGTTGAAGTCAAAGAGGTAGCGATACTTATAATTGTAGTTGAATGCCAACAAGAAAGAAGCCGATCTGTTCTTTCTTATGTTATATCCGGGTTTGCCGTTTTCCGGATAACCGGTAGCATAACTTGGAATACCCATCACTCCTTCGGGAAAACCGGTCGCTGAGAAGTTCTTACCGTTTTTATTCATTTCTTCTATGGCAGCTCTTCCTATAAAAGTCAGGTTGTGTGACTTCAGAAACGATTGCCCGTAGCTGATGCTAGTATTGGCACGATATCCCCAGTCCGAATTGTACGAACTATTATAATTTCCTTTTTTCGTATAATCGGTTTGATCTCTATAATCACTGTGACGCGGATCTTTGAATGATTCCGAGTCCGCTTTGGTTGTAAAAAGACTTAACGATGCCTGCCATCTCCATTGATCGTTTATAAACCAGTCGAATGAGGTATTATTAGTTAAGTTGAAAGAACCGCTATTGTTATACCCAAAAAGCATCGCATTATAATAAGGGTTGACAGCAGAAGCTGAATGGGTATCGGTCTGACCGTTCATGATTTTAATCTCATCCAACATCATTGGAATGCTTCCGTCGTCATTTTGCATTCTAAAATACGGATTCGCATTGGCAAAGGACTGGAAAGAGCCCCAGTTACCGTTATCCGAATTGGTAATGCCCACGGTCAAGTTGTTGGCGATATTTACTCTACCGGTACGATAGCTTACCCGTACGTTTCCACCGAATGATTCACGGTCGGAGCCTTTCATGACTCCTTCTACTTTTCTGTAATTAACACCTATCTGGTATAAAATAGATTTGGAACCACCAGAGATATTTAAAGAGTGGTCATGTGTGAATGCAGTCCGTATGGGTACTTTAAGCCAATAAGTGTCTATGCCCTGTGCCAAGCGTACCAGATTATCATTATAAAGTTTGATATTGCTGCTGTTATTCAGGAAATCATTCAAATCTCCATAACGTCCGGCCAATGCTTCAAACTCTAGTTTTTCCTCTGCATTCATCATACTGTATGCACTGAGATCGGCTATTGCAAGTTGGAAATTTGCGCTATAATTGGCCATCAATTCACCTTCTTTAGGCTTTAAGGTTTCTACTACCACTACACCATTGGCACCTTTCGCACCGTAGATAGCGGTAGAACCGGCGTCTTTTAGTAAAGTAATGGATTCTATGCGGTTAATGTCCAAGTCATTAATGGTTTCAAGTGTAGTTTCAAACCCGTCCAAGATATACAAAGGCTGATTGGAGTTGGCACTGTAATCGTCGATGTCCGTTTTGAAGTCAACGGTAGTACCGCCGCGCATGGTGATTGTAGCCATGTTGTTAGGGTCTGAACCTGCCAGATTATTATCCATTATTACAAAGGATGGATCTAGGGACTTTAATGCCTGAACCAGGTTTATACCACCTACGGATTTTAATTCCTCTTGACTGACAGTGGTATATGAGCCCGTAAAACCCAGTTTATTTCTTGAAATAATACCGGCATTTATCACAACTTCATCCAACATTGCATTAGGCTCCAAAGTAATACTATAATATGAAGTTCCTTTTTGGAGCTTTATTTCCTTAGTTGTCATACCAACGTATGAAACAACTAATATTCCCGGATCGTCAGCGGCAATCGTGAATTTCCCGTCCATGTTGGTAGCCGTACCGATTCCCATATTCTTTACTTGAACCGTCGCTCCAATAATCACTTCTCCTTTCTCATCCCTGACAAGCCCCTGGATCAGTTGTTTCTGTTTGGCTTGTTGCGGAACTGCTTTTTGTTCGCCTGCACTTTTTTTCAGAATAATCTGACGGTCATTTATCTCATAAGTGATAGCCGTTCCTTTCAGTACCTGCCCAAGAATTTGCTCCACACTCTGCTTCTCTACTTTTACAGATACTTTTTTAGATGTATCAAGTAGATCTGTACGATACATAAAAATAAATTCACTATGTTTTTCAATATACTGAAAAATCGCTTTAATAGAAGTTTGTTTAAATTCAAAAGTGAATTTTTGATTTTGTGCGTATAGGGAATTACTCGAATAGCTCCATACAGAAGTCAATAAGAATCCCAGTACAAACATAATTTTCGTTAATCGATTCATTATGATTGTGTTTTTCAACTTTATTTCCATAATTTTGTAAGATTGATATAATACCAGAATCTGGTGTTTTTCACTTGATCCGGGCAATATTTGCGGTATTGCCCGGATTTTTAATTAAACAAAGTTTTCATGTTATCATATGTATTCCTTTTTTAAGATTAAACATTCAGTTTCAGATTTTATTGTACAATTGTCTCTAGAGGCTTTAACATATAAACGTTCTCCTGTTTTGAAAAAGAGAATCTCCCTGTAACGGATATTCTTTTCAGTGCTTCATCTATTCCACATTCCAAGTCTATTTTACCCGCTATTTTTATATCCGAAATCTTATCCGTACAATGAATATCAACTCCATAATATCTGCTCAATTTTGCCAGGATTACATCCAACGGATCATTATTCAAAGACAATATACCTTTAGTCCAAAGTGTATATTCTTCTGCATCTACCGAAGATTTTTCAATCAATCCGTCAGATAAAATTACGGCTTTGTCATCAGGAGAAAGAGACATCTCTTTACCCGATTTGCTTTTCACATTTACTTTGCCACGCAGTAAGACCACTTCTGCATTTTCGAATGTGTTACTATAAGCCTTTATATCAAAAGCAGTTCCCAATACCTGTACTTCAAATTGTGCCGTTTTCACAATAAAAGGAGCAGACTCATCCCGTTTTACATCAATAAAAATCTCCCCATCTACAAAGATTTCACGCTTTTTTTTCTCAAAAAGCTTGGGATAAATCACTTTTGTACCTGCATTAATATGCAAACTAGAACCGTCAGCAAGAATCAAACGGGTATATTTACCTTTAGGAACAATTATCTGGTCGTATAGGTCTTCCGTAGTATTCTTAGTAACCTTTTCTTTATCCACACTCACAATTCCATCTTGTGAATAAGCTACCGTAGCTCCTTTCTTCACATGAAGAACTTCTTCCTGAGAGACAATTAAACGGATATCCTCTCCTTCTATAGTTTCATTTGACATTTGGGCTGCTATTATGGAAATATCCGGCTTATCATTTAAAGAACACCATTCACCCCCCACCCATATACAGCCAACAAATGCAGCAGCAGAAGCTAATGTTACAAGTATATATTTCTTTTTCCTTCTTTGTTTTTTCTTTTCAATGCCTTCTTTAATTTTGCCCCATATCTCAGCCATTTCCTCTTGAGAAGGAGTTTCATTCTGCATTTTGAAATAATTTATAAGATTGCGTATAGTGTTTCTGATATCCATTCTATTATATTTCATTTTTATCCTCTTTTATAATTAGAATGGCATTAAAAGAAAAACCTACTCACTATTCGAGCATTTTTTTCAAAGAAAGTTTAGGAGAAGTGCAGTCGTTTTTATATTCATCTAATAATCAAGCTGATATAATCACTGCTATTTTATAGATAATACTATTTTTATAAGGAACAATTGACATACACCTAACGCACATGCATCTTGAACCATTAAACTACGTAATTTCGCCAAGGCCCGACTGGATAAGTTCATTGATGATTGTATATTCATATTCATGACATCGGCAATCTCTCTATACGAAAGGTCTTCCACATAACGTAAATAAAGAACTGTCTTTTGATTTGGAGATAACTGCGAAATAGCCTCTAATAGACGGTGAGCTAACCATACATCACGATCATTTTTAGGAAATAGCTGGTCAAACAGGTCTTCATTGACCGGAATATGGAAAACTGAATTATCCAATGAATCGGCCGCTTTATCTGACATTAATTTATAAGTAAGATTATTCCTTAAGGCCCTTAACAAATAAGAACGAACTGTTACGCTAGTAACATTGATACGAGTATTCTGATATAAATTTATAAAAAGGTCTTGAATACAGTCTTTTACCAATTCCCTGTCTGTGCTACACCTCAAGCCATAATTCAACAGAAGAAGATAATATCTTTGATAAAGTATCTCCAAAGCCTTTTGATCACCTTTTATCAAAAGATCCCACAGAACTTTATCATCCATTTTATTAGAGGCGGTCATGCTTTCGTTGTTTTTAATTGTAATGCGTTGCAAATATATTCCAATATTCAAAAACAAAAAACTTTTTTATTATAATTAATCATGATAGCTTTAGAATTCCGACAATCATCAGTACTTCAAATAAAACATCCGTTGGTTTAAAACAATCAATGTGTTCCTCGGTGCAGATCGAGTCGACTGGCACCGAGGAACACATTGATTGACACCGGGAAGGGCATAAAAGGGTTGTTGGAAGCTTGTTTTCCCTCTGGTTAGAGCACTAATTCCGGCTAAACATAAATATCATAATAAGCAATAATCCGAAAATTATCCGCGCATATAGTAAGTTAAAAGGCAAAACACACTTCAAATTAATCAACAAATACATCAAACAATAAAAAGTTGAATTCACGTATTCATAAATAACGGAGCTTTTCTTTTTTATCCAATAAAAAGATGTAATTATGCCCGTTCACGGTTACTTTAATATTCTATTTTTAAGAATACTCATTTTTCATGTTCAGACATTTCAGAGATGATTATTTCAACTTCTGAAATGGATGCATCCTTAATTCCTTATCAACCAATATTCCGTCTTTTAAAGTCAATTCAAACTTCACTTTACGTTTCGCTTTCAATTTCAGGATAAACAGGTCTTCCGAACCATTCAATGATTCCTGTTTTCCCAAGTTGACAAACGTAGGATAGAGTGATTTCATTCCGTTGGTATGCAAGCGGTCGTAAGTAAGGTTCTCCATGGCTTTCATATTCAATGACTCTACGCCTACGAATTCATAATCATTCTGGTCGTAAGGCAAGGCAAAACTGAGTGCGTTCACTGCTTCCAGGTCATTGCCTTTGACACGAATTTCAACGATTTCATCCTTCTGATACAGCCGTTTCGGGGTGCTGATTGACAAAGAGCCCGATACTTTGAGCGTATCCTTTCTGCCGACACCGCCTTCAAGCTGGGTGGCTACTACGGATATATCATAAGCGTCTATCAGGTCGTTCATGTTTATATCACCCTTGCTGATATAACCTTCATAATCCGAATCACCACGGCGCAAACCTGTGTAGTTCATATAGGAAGTCAGGTCGTTGCGGTCAATCTTGCCATCATTGTTGATATCTCCCTGCAGGTAGCTGGCTGTTCCGGGCACTTTGAATACGTAGAGTTCACGACCGGAAGCGTAGTTGCCCACACCTGCCGTTATGTTAACTTTGATATAACGTGCGGTAGGATGGTTGGCAAATTCAAAGACTTTCACTTCACCATCACGTTTCCAGTCGAATGCTCCGGCTTCCGTCCAGTGCTCCTTGTCCATGCTGTAAGACACGGAACCTTTCAGTATCGTACCGTTTCCGGCATCGGTGCGTGGCAGGTAGTGGAATTTATCCAGTTGGTTAACTGTCTTGAGGTCGATAACCAAATCCAGAGGAATGGCGTTGGCACGGTATTTCGTATGCCAGTTGTCACCTGATTCGGCAAAGTCGAACAAGCGGTTGACACCGAATCCTCCCTGTGAAGGAGCGGTAGATTCGCCTTCAATGCCTTGGATGGCAAATTCCAATGGGTTTGCTTTCGTTGTTACCTGAATTTCAGCCCAGTCGGAAACGCCGTCCTTGTTGACTGCACGTACTTTGAAAGAATAAGGCATCTCAGCTTCCAGACCATCAAACAGCAGGTAAGTGTTACGGATGGTTGTGTAGAGCATTCCGCCAAACTCGATTTCATAGAAGTCGGCATTGGTCACCTTGTCCCAAGTTGGTTTCAAGGTATATGCTTCCCGGTTTTCTTCCGTTACCTGTGCGTTCTGCGGAGCTGTCAGAGCACCGGTGCTTACACGATAACGGTCGGCAGGTTCAAAGCGGAAGCCTTCCACGTTTACTGTGGTCTGATGGGCGGTAATATCGGTAGCGGCCAGCTTTACACGCACCTGCGGATTCTTCGTGATGGTTACTTTCTCGAATTCACTGCCCTTTGTCGCAAACTTGTTCAGATTCGGAGTTTCCTCATACCAGAAGACATTTTCACCTTTCAGGAAGCCGTCGGCTGTGTTCACTTCTGTCAGTTTCACTGTTTTGCCGTTTATCTTGGCAGACAGTTTCTTCGGCTTTTCGGTGACATTGATACGCAGTTCCGTCTTTTTATCTTTCACAAAGCCGTCGAAGTTGCCGGCTGCCGGATGAATGGTAATCGTCAGGCTATTCTTTTTGGCATTCACGTCGGATTCAATCAAGGTAGATACGGATTTCTCCTGGCGGTAAGCTTCCGTCACGCCGTCATCGTCATACTCAACGGTGGCGGTATGGCGGTTCGGATAAAGCTCATAGATGCGCAGGGACGGGTCTATCTCGCTGACATTGTTGTGGGGGTGGGTCATCGGGATAATAGAGCCGTTCTTCACGAATACGGGCAATTTCCAAATCGGGGTATCGAAGTTGTTGAGGATACGGTTGCCCTCGTACTTCTCGCCGGTAAAGTAATCAATCCAGGTTCCTTCGGGCAGGTAGATACCATCACGGATATCATTGCCTTTCTCGTCGGCTTTGGTGTTCTGATAGACGGGAGCTACGAGGAAGTCCGTGCCGTACATGAACTGGTACTGCGTAGCAGGCCCGTAGGTGTACGTATTCGGGTAATCCAGGAACATGGCACGGATCAGCGGCATTCCGTCCACCGCTTCCTTGGCAAAACTATATGTGTAGGGGATTAATTCGGATTTCAGCTTCAGGTACATCCGGTTGATGGATGTAGCCGGTTCGCCTAAAGCATGGGGGTACTTCTCATTGGCGCCCCAGCCATCCATATTCAACTGCATGGGGGTAAATGTCTTCCATTGGAAATCACGAATATTGACTGTTTCATTCTTGCCACCGAAGATGCCGTCCATATCCGAACAGATATTGGGCTGTCCGGAAAGGCCGGAACCGATATAAGTCGGTATGTGGAAACGGATATATTCCCATACCCCGCCTGTCTGGTCTCCCGACCAGATGCCTGCGTAACGCTGCGTGCCTGCCCAGCCATCAAGGGAGATGATAAAGGGACGGGCGTCATTGCCATAATAAGGCATAATATGTCCTACATCGGCTACACCGTTCAGCCCGAAGGAGTATCCGGCTCCCACCCAAGCTACATCGGTTTTAAGTACACGCACACCTGCGTCGCGCACTTCTTTCACGATGTCGCGTTGTAATAAAGCGCTTACACCTTCCTTCGGATGCAGGTCGGACTGTGTCCAAAGTCCGATTTCCACTCCGTTCTTGCGGGCATAATCGCCCAGGCTTTTCAGGTTGGCGATGTTGCCGTCCAGTGTTTCCGTCTGTCCATAGCCTGCGCCGTAGCCGTCATTCGGGAGCAGCCAGCCGAGGGGCATGTCATGATTCTTGTAGCGGTCGATAACGGCACGTGCCGAAAACTGGTAGTTGTTTTTCTCACCGTTCAGGGATTCTTTGATGCCGCCGTTGTCTTTCTGGCTCTCCTTATAACGTTTTCCGTCTTCGAAGAGGATTCCTTTCTCGTCCTCTTTCCAATAGTCGCGGTTGTAGGCGTTGAGATGCCCTTCGTAGAAACCGAATTTGGGCAGCAGGACGGGATTTCCCGTCAGTTGGTAAAAATCATTCAGCAGGGCGACGGCTCCGTCGCTGACCATGTAAAATAAATCAAGGTAAGAAGAATTATGGGATAGTTTCACTACGTTTTTTTCTGTTGCTCCAAAGTCATATTGTCCTTTCTTGAAGGTGTACCACATCATTCCATAGCCTTTTGTTGACCAGTAGAAAGGGCAGGGGGAAGCGACTCCGCCGTCTGTCCAACTGTTCTGGTTTTCGATGGCTATCACTTTGCCTTTGTGGGAGAAGCGTCCGTTCTGTACGCCGCCGCCATAGAAATATTCGTCCGGCTGTTCTTTCAGGGTGACGGTCACTTCTTTCGGGCTGAATGCAACAGGAGCGGTCTGCTCGATAACACATACGTTTGTTTCAAGATTAAAGACTTTCATCAGGGATGTCTGTTTGTCGAGTTCTACCCGTACCTTTCCGGTGGTCAGGATGATACGGCCGTCCCTGTCATCCAGTGCAAGGCCGGATACCTTGCGGCGGGGCTGGTCGACAAGTATTCGCGCTTCAGGTTTCGCTTCGGGATCACGAATGATACCTCCGGAGTTATCCTGAAAAATACGGAAGATGTTCTCTCCGTAGAAGTCGATAGTCATTCGCTGGTTGTTTGTAAACAGCACATCGACTGTGGTCGGATTTACCTTTTCCGCCCGAAGGATACCTGAAGTTTCGGATGCTTGTATGGAAAGAAACGAAATGGGATGTAATAACAATACTAGTAATGCGATAAACTTGAGATACCGCGAAGAAAGAGAATGATTGTTTTTCATGTTTTACTTATTTAGAATTAGACATAAGCTTATTGTCGTAATACAATTTAAATACACGTAAGTCGCCTATTACCCTATTTATATGGCTGTTTTTTTAGGTATTCTTTATTCTTATTACTTTTTTTCACTATTAAAAGGCAGAATAGGAAACAATAGCGGAGAAATGACAACAGCAGCATTAACTTTCCTATATGAATTTTCAATGCTGCTGTTTATCATTTATCACATCAAAAATCAGTAACGAGTCACCTTGTTTGTAGTCGATTTCAAATATTCGAAACGATTAATCATTTCTCCCAATTTCTTTGGATACTTATCTGCCAGATTCTCTTGCTGACCAATGTCTTTCTTCAGATTATAGAGTTTATATCCATATCCCAAACCGATAAATTCACCGTCTTCTTTGCTGTAAGGATTATAATAAAGCGGAATCAATGCCCAATCGCCTTGACGATATGCATAATTAAACATGCCTTCGATGACGAGTTCTTCACGTCCTTTCTTGCTCTTTCCCAAGAAAGCGTCCAATGTATTTTCACTATCCAACTTATCCGGATAAGATTGCCCCAATAAAGAAGCAAAGGAAGCCAGCAAATCCATTTGGCAAACGAATATATCAGAAACCTGAGGCTTCACCGCTACCGGCCAACGAAGCATGAAAGGTATACGTGTACCACCGTCGAACATACTTGTTTTTCCGCCGCGAAGCGAGCCTGCTATCTTATGGTCGCCTACCAATTCCACTGCATCATCCTTATAACCGTCATCCAACACCGGGCCATTGTCACTGGTCAGCACTACAATCGTATTCTCCGCCAATCCCAAGCGGTCCAATTCTTTGAGAAACTCGGATACACACCAGTCTGCTTCGAGGATAACATCTCCACGTGGCCCCATAGGTGACTTTCCTGCGAAGCGTTCATTAGGAACACGGGGTACGTGTGGCTGGTGCAATCCGTAATAGAGAAAGAAAGGAGCATTTTTGTGGTCATTGACAAACTGTTTGGCTTTATCCAGAAATAGCTCCGCCATTTCTTCATCTTTCCATTGCGCCGCTTTACCACCTTTCTGGAATCCGATACGGGGAACACCGTTTACTATCGAGCCGGCATGTCCTACACTCGGATGCATACGGAGCATTTCGGGATTGTTCTTTCCGGTAGGTTCGCCGGGGAAGTTCTTACGGTAATCCACATAAAGCGGGTCATTAGGGTCCAGTCCTACAACACGTCCGTTTTCAAGAAAGACACACGGAACGCGGTCATTGGTAGCTGCTTGAATAAACGAATAATCGTATCCGATTTCGGCTGCTCCGGGATGGACATCTTTATTCCAGTCCACACTGCCGTCTCCCAGTCCTATATGCCATTTTCCTACGGAACCGGTAGCATAGCCTGCCTGCTTCATTAGTTTAGGCAAGGTTATCTTTTTCGTATCAATAATCAGTGCCGCATTGCCCGGAAGAATTTTCGCTTCCGTACTCGTCCACGGGTAAAGTCCGGTCATTACGGAATAACGGCTGGGGGTGGAAGTAGCTGCTGTACAGAAACCCTGCGTAAAGCGGATTCCTTCGTTCGCTATGCGGTCCATGCCCGGTGTGGAGATGCGATGAGCGCCGTAGCAACTCAAATCACCATATCCGAGGTCATCGGCTACAATCAGGATGATGTTCGGCTGTTGTCTGTCAACCGGCTTTTTCTCCGGTTGAGCTTGTCCGGCTAACAGGGTGGCAGGTATCGAAGAAATACCAGCTAATGTGTAAAATACATAATCTAAGTTTCTCATGTCTTATTTAATTAGAATTTATCACTTACTATAAATACACTTCAAATCTTGTTGTCCCCGTACGAAAATCCTTTTTTATTTGTCAAATGTACAATAATTCTATCACCTGGTCTTAATATACACTAGAAAAAAGCTGCCTCATTTCTAAAACAGCCTACTATTATTTAGGGCAATCGCATCAAAAGTTTGTTTCATTTCCGCACGGAAATGAACTAAATTATAAATAAAGGATTAGACACGGATTACACGGATTAACACGGTTTCTTTGCGTAAACATTACACTAAAACCGTGAAATCCGTGTAATCCGTGCCTAAAAGATATTCCTTTCTGTACCGTTATAAGCTAAATGGGAATTTGATTTAGACATAAGAACAAAAGAACATAAAGGCTGCGCTTGGAAAATTATTTCTGCTGGTCATTAAACTACTACTGTTTTATCTTTTATTCTTATATTCTTCTGTCTAAAAAGAAATTTATTATTCTGTCTGCAAAAAAATATCATTTAACTCATTTCCATACATTATTTACTATAAAACAAAAAATCAAGTAGAGAGAAAACCTCCTGACTTTCCTCCCTACCCTTATTATCAACTAATAAAAATACTAAAGTTCTATTTACAGTTTACTCACAATGTGTATTTTGGACTATTCTTTGGGACAGTTCTTTTATAAATATGTCTCTATCATCACAACTAAGTAGATAATTTTTGCCTGTAGTTAAGATAAGAACTTGTTGTTTTGCATTTTTCACATAAGAATAATATCTGCCGTATTGCGTACTCCCCATTACCCCTATATATCCAAGGAAACCATTACTCCCAAAATAACGAATATCATTCTGTACCTCATTATAAGGAATCACTTTTTTGATAGAAGAATAAACAATACTTTTCTTATTAAAAGCCCTTTTTATGAAAAGTTGTTTCTCTCCCAAGTAAATAGCCTGTGGAATTACAACTAACATATAAACAAAAATTAAGAGCAAAGTTATAGCCAACAATAGACTTAGTAACTTATCAGATACAGACTGCATCAGATACGATTTCGCCAAGAACACTAAACCGGCTATTAATAAAATAGCTTTCAGCCAGAATTCCATACGCTTCATTACAGGTTGATAATCTGATTTATACATAATAATCACAAATTTAATGCATTCTGAACTAATTCAACAAGTTCCTTATCAGTATATTGTTCTTTGACCTCCGGATGCTTTTCTTTTACTAAAGACACAACATCTTGAATATACAAATTGTTATATTCATCAGCTAGCTTATACACACTTCCATCCTGCGTTTGAGCATCCCATACTTGTAATGCAGTTTCACTATTAATAGTATTAGTAGCAGCTATAACAGGACCACTAGGACCACCAATTGCATTATATTCAAGCCCTACTCCTGCATATGCAACTCCAATCAAAATCCATTCACCAATCCACCAAAATCCCATTGAAACATCTGTATCGGGTCTTGAAGCTCTAGTCATACTGTTCTTCAAAAGATTCACATTAGAAGATACCGCATTCTTAAATACATCATTATCTTCACATAAAGTTACAAATCGGCGAATATCTCTTTTCTCAACTGCATCTCTAAATTCAGGCTGACAAATTGCCAATAAAAAGCGTACAGTTCCATCATCCACATTTATCTCTGTCTTCAATCCCAAAGATTGAGCATATCCTACAGGGTCTTTATAAAAAGAATCAGCGGCAGTGGTTTCATTCAAAATCAATCGAGATAGTAAACTCATATCCTGAATATAGTTTTTTTCATACTCTGACAGATTTTTCATTGAAATAGCAGTAGCATCAGGATTTACAACCTCATCTTTAGGCAAGTCCACATTCAGTATTCCATCTGAATTACTGCAAGATTGTAGCGAAGTAGCAGCTATAGCTGCTCCAACACCAATTGACAAAATTTTACTTTTCATTTTTCTCAGTGTTTTTTTGTTTAACATTATATTTTAATATCACATCAGAAGCGTATTTGTGTATATTCTTCCGCAAATATTCTATCTTGTCAGAATCATTAAATAGAGCGAGACAAGCCTCACAATTATGCATGTCTACGTTAATTTCAATATTTTCATTCCTATCTTCAGCTATTTTCTTTAAAATAAATTTTGGCCCGTCAACATATGCCCACACTTTCAAGAAATCATCAAATTGTTCTTCATATATTTCTTGAATATTTTTTGAATTAATATTCCCCAATTTTAGATATTTAACCCTTTTACAAGCTAATCCACAACAAGCATATACATACCCTTCAACATCAATAGGAATACTCTCAAACAAACTAGTACATCCATAGGGTACAACAGGACGTTGTAAACATCTACATTGAAGCAATTCATTATAATTTATATCTCGTTTAACTTTATCTTCAGAGTTAAACGGAATCCATATACCAGAAGAAAAAGCGACCTTATTATTTTTAATATACTCCTTCAATTCTTCGTGTTCACGAAAAATTCTTTCATTAAAAGTTGAATTGGGATTAGTTTCAATATTTACCAAACAAACTAAATCTAAGTCAGCAGATGCCTTAATAGCATTAACTATATTATTGAAAGGAACCCAAACTTGATGATCATCACCAGTGCTCAGATTCAGTTCATTCAAGCCCAATGCCTTCATCTTTTTTAATATAGAATATGCTTTATCATAACTAGAAGCCCAATAACCATTGGAAACAACTCTGGTCATAAGACCTCTTTCATTTGCAAATTGCACGGCATGATACAGATCATCTTTTAAAGAAAAGCATTCTCCACCACTAAAGACTACCAATTGTATTGTAGGAAAGGCTTCTGTACATTTATTAATATACATCTTTATTTGTTCAAAAGACATTTTACCTTTACAGTCTTGATTACACTCAAAACAACAGTTTTTACAAGCTGCCGTACAATAATAAGTTGTTAGTAAAGATATCGTTCTTGGAGAAATTTGTTTAAGTAGTTCCATTTATAATAATATTTAATGTTGTTTTCAGCAAGCTCAAGGTAGATTAAACTCTACTTACATTATGCGACTTTTTGTTTTGAGATTTCAGACATTAGTAGCAACTCATATTTTTTATAGAATGTTCTCAACCCTTCAGAAGAAGAATATATAGGAATAGTCTCAGAGCCAAGATATACACACCCCCTGCCAAGTGTTTTTACATCAATAGATAACATTCTCATGATTCGCAATAATTTACTATCCGATTCAGCTAGCATATAACCATTAGTATGACTAACAATTGGATTAATAGCAAGCATCATTAACTGTTTAAAAAGGATCAATGATGAGATATTACAACATGAATGAACAGCAAATCTTCCAACATGCCAAAACGAGGATTGATTTGAATTATGTAGTTCTTTAAGAGGGTTTATATCAAATAATTTCTGCATTGGCAATATAGAATGGCGATCCCATGCCATTACTCGGATGCACCCTATCAAATCACCTTGGGCATTTTCTGCTACAAAAAGATACGATGAAGACACATATCTCATTTCCTCTTCATATACATATTGAATTTCTTGCTCAAAATTCACTAAACAAGTATCTTCTATATGGTGTTTGTAATTTTCATGAACTACAAAATCTGCGATTTTATACAAATAAGATCTATCAACCTGAAAGATATTATAATTAGTATTTGTTATTAAAAGTCTTTTCATATTCATTATTTTTGACTGTCCAAAATTACTATGCTACAAGACAAAATTTACTACACAAAAGTGTATAATATAACAAAATTACATAAATAATACACTTTTGTGCAGTAAATAGATACATTTAAAGAATGAAATTCATACTTTTGTAAAAACAACAAATTATGGCTATAATAGAAGACTTCTTTATATCAACAAAACATATAGAGAATATTTCAGAAAAGGAGTATGATAAAGCTAAATCACTATTGGTTATATTAGACGCTATAGCACGCACAACTTATCAAAGCCTTTATATAATAGATTATTTCCGAAACGATTTCCTATATGTTTCAGAAAATCAATTACTATTATGTGGACATACCGCTGAGGAAATAAAAGAAATGGGATTCATGTTTTACATAAAACATGTGCCAAATGAAGAACAAAAAATGCTAGTAGAACTAAATAAAAGTGGATTTAATTTTTATGAAAGATTACCAATCGAGGAACGTATGAACTATAGCATATCATATGACTTTCATATTATATCAAACAAGAAAAAAACACTCATCAACCATAAACTGACACCAATCGCCCTAAGTAAAGATAATAGAATTTGGCTAGCGGTCTGTGTCGTATCACTATCTGCCCATGAATCACCTGGTCATATTGAAATACGAAAACAAGGACAAACATCATTTTGGGAATATGCATTAGATAATCACAAATGGATAGAAAATTCAGGAATAACCCTAACTGAAAAAGAAAAGGATATTTTATCATTATCAGCACGAGGATATACCATGAATGACATAGCTGATTATTTATGCGTAGCAATAGATACAGTAAAGTTTTACAAACGGAAATTATTTCAAAAATTGAATGTTAAAAACATTGCCGAAGCCATATCTTTTGCTACAAATTACAAATTATTATAGCCTAATTATTATCATAAAAAATAGAAGACAAATAAAATTTCGGAAAAAACTTAAGTTCTTTGCCTGTCGCCAAATTATATAAAGCATGAACACAATGCCCGGTGGCAATCCAGGAGCCTACAGAAAGCTGCGGAACTGGTGAAATACCATATTCTTTTTGATACGTGTCTATCACTTGTTCAAGCCACTTTTTAGGCATATTCCAAAAATTACCATAACGAGTAACATATTTAGCTACCTCCAAATCAAATCTTTCCGGCGTGCTTGCCAACTGCGATAATTTAATTCCATCAGGCTTAACTATCGTCAAAAATCCAGCCCACCCAAAATTATATGGATGCAATACAGATATATTATATTTCTCACAAATATTATCAAATACAAATGGTGTATCAGACGTAAAATCCAACGCATTTATTGCAACATCGTGGTCCTTAATCAAGCTTTCTACATTATCTTTATTAATAAAACAATTATGATAATCAATACACGCAGACGGATTGATATTCAATAGTCTTTTGGATAGACATTCAGCTTTATATTGCCCAACATCTAACATATCATAATTCTGTCTATTCAAATTACTAAGTTCAACCCTATCCCCATCAACAATAGTAATAGATTCAAATCCAAACCTTATTGCACATTCAGCAATAATACTTCCAATACCGGCTCCGCCTAATATTATACGATATTTTTTTAACAAATTCTGCTCTGCCTCACTTACATAAATCCAATTACGGCTATATCTTTCTTCCATAAAAACATTGTTTTGCGTAAAGATAAGGCTTTACTTTATTTTTTTCACTACACAAAAGTGTAAAATTTAATTCAAGATAAAGAAAGCAGAAATGAGATAATCAGTACTCAAAGAAGCTGACCAACCAAGGAACGAAAAGTTTCATATTCAAATTATTGAACGGCTGTTCTAGGCTACTGTCAATACGATTTAAGATTTTATCCATTTCTACGATAATGAACAAAACTATGTAGGGATGAATTTACTCATTTCGGTGCAATTATGAATAAATAGTCACATGCTAATAAGAAGCTGTTGCCGGAATTCCGGCTTTCTCTATCAACTCTACAATACGGTCTAATTCCTCGTGGGTAGCTTTCTGCAAATCATGGTCGGGTGTTTCACGGTCAATGGTGTATATCATCACCTGACTGGGAGCAATTTCCTTCACCGCTTCTATCCAGGGAAGTACATATTTATCAGATGTATTATCCATATCTTTTCCCTGATAAGCTCCTTTCAGAAACATCGTCTGTACAATACAGTTTCCTTTGAATTCTTTCATCTTTTCGATAATATTCCTCACAGAATATTTTCCATTCGGACGGTCTAATTGACGAATATATTCTTCATCCACCGTATCCAGTTTCAGGATATTGTTATCTATCTTGTTCAACGCTTCGAATACGGCAGGACGGTCGATAAACGTAGAGTTGCTCAATACACTTACTTTCGCCTCAGGAAAATACTTGTCGCGAAGTGCAAGCGTATCTTCTATGATTTCCGGGAAATGGGGATGGGCAGTCGGCTCACCGTTTCCTGCAAATGTCAGTACATCGGGAGCAGGGCCGTTTGCCTGCATATCTTTCAGTTTCTCTTCGAGAGCCATGCGGACTTCTTCACGGGTAGGGAGAAGCTTCTTCGTACGGCGCTCGGCATTGAAGCCACATTCACAGTAAATGCAGTCGAATGAACAAACTTTACCGTCATCCGGTAATAAATTGATTCCCAAAGAAACGCCCAAACGGCGGGAATGGATAGGACCGAAGATGGGTGAAGGAAAAATAATAGTCATCTTATTCTAATTTTATCATTTACAATTTACTACTTTATCAACCAATTATCCTTAGTTGATACTGCAATATTAAACTGCTTACTTTGTCTACTAATTTCTCCAATTAGTTTTGTACAAAGATAGCTTAAAACTTGATACGCAGTTGCATTTGTACATCTGCTTTTTTATTTCCCCGGATTAAATCATTGCCGGAACCAATTTCATTCCGATCCAAGTAAACGGTTTCACCGAACTTGGTTATGAACAACCAGTGTTTATTCAGTTCATATCTTAAACGGACACTGCACCGGAATCCACTGCCTTGAAATGACGGAGTATAGAATGTATAAAGCAATCCTTTTTCGGATGCATATACACGTGAATCATAACTGTCTGTAGAAAAGTAACTGCCTTGAACGTCAGCAAACAGCCTGGCCCAAGGCAGTTGGGAGGATATCATCTGTGTAACCTGATATCCTATGTCAGCAGCTCTGTCCTGAGAATGAAAATGATTATAATCTAAAGTTGTACGAGTGCTAAACACATCTTTAAAAGAATAGTTCAAACGATAACGAAATTGATGATGAAAAATAGGAAGCGTTAGCGTTCCTTTACTTCCTGTCAGGTCACGCTCTTTTTGTTTATAACGATATTTCATATCCATTGAAAGATTAGCGCGTGGAGTAAAAGTAGCTTGGAGCAGTCCGTCCATTCCACGGGAAGATTTACTGACCCGATATCTTTTCCACGGAAAAGAAAACAAGTCGAAAGAAGCAAAGAATTTCCAATGGGCGAAAGGAGAGGTTTCCAGTCCTAAATAGTATCCCTGTTCATTTTGAGCCATGCTTCCTTCTCCGAAAGAATGGGCAAACATCTCCCAATAATTATAGGAATAAAATCGGTGTATCAACATGAGATGAACATCCTGAACCGGTGAATATTGCAGACGGTTCAAAGAAGCCCAGCCTTGTTTTCCTATTGCCGTCTCTCCCTGAAAAGAAAAACGATGCCAACGGTATGCGTAATCTATCCCCAAATTATAGAAGTTATTTCCATGAAGATTGTATTTGGAATAACCTGTTAATTCCGGTTCATAAGGTCGGTTGAAAACATAGTAAATACCGGTGATACCCAGTCTGATACGGTTCTGTTGATAACTTACGTTTCCACCTGTCAATTGTAATGTGAACAGGTGCTTTTTATCTGCTTCTTTCCGGCTTCGGTGCAGTCCGGTTTTGTAGATAGAGGTAATTTCTCCATCTTTTATCACTCCGTCCAAGGAACGGTGTGAATAAAATCCGGATATGTCCCAATGCTTTGCTAAAGCAACAGTAGCCGCTATCCCCCGAAAATAGTTGTATTCGTCAGTAGAAGAGTGTTTCTTTATCCCACTGCTGCGATTGTTGAAAGAGGAAGCATAAATTGTCTTTCCCATCAGATAATCCGTACTAATTACCAGACCCTGACCAAAACTGAGACGATAGTTACCAACAGCCAATGCTTTCAACCACCCACAGTTTTTCAATAACAAATAAAAAGAATAATAATCGTATCCGTAACGATTGTGCAGAGCAGCGAAAGGTTCTCCGGCATCCTTCTCGGCAACGACTCCAGCGTAAAGCCGATCACTATATCTAAAACTATACTTAACAGAGTTATAAACAGCAGGACCCAGATAGGTATGTTCATAACATTTTCGCTTATAAAATGGTATATCCATGCGAGTTAGCACTTCATTCTTACCATACTTTGCTGCACTTTTCAACATAGTTTTCCACCGAAAAGCAGGCTCATTGTTAATAGCTTTTATACAG
>OLIT01000570.1_pt1 | contig 37253 bp, 22 predicted proteins | sample 1601341 | NCBI WGS metagenome assembly OLIT01 (sample SAMEA2452121, study PRJEB22498) | human gut metagenome | biome: human feces; feature: human gut; material: feces | place: Australia | collected 2012
CTTCCCCCTCTCAAGAGGGGAGCCAGGTACAACCGGTCAATAATCGGATAGTTCATATTTGATAAATACTGAATTAAAACGTCACAGCCACTTCCGCCCCGATCTGGAAGGGTTTGCCTTTTTGTATAAATGAATTATCGAATGATTCGAAATAAAATGCCTGGTAGTCAGTGTCAGTCATATTGCGGCTCCATACATTCAGGTTAACAATGCCCTTACGCACTCCCACTTTGCCATTCAACACACCGTAAAAGTCCTGACTGATATCATTCTTTTCGGTCCAGAAAATCTTCCCGGCTCCGGCATACTGGACGGAAGCAGTAAACTGGTCGAGCCAACTGTTCCGCAACAGTTTGGTATAGTTCAATCCCAGACTGACAGTGTGGCGCGGAGTGTACGGGATGAAGTTATCCTTATAATTTATCTCCGTTTCGTTTTTATCCAACGTCTTATAATCGCGGAAGGTAGCACGGGTGAAACCATAATTCAAATCAGCCGTCAGGCCCTCGGCAATACGGCTGCGAAGGCTTACCTCCACCCCATAACTGTCGGCCTTGCCTCCATTGGTGATCATGCGCCCGCTTCCCCCTTTGGCAAATGTCGTCAACTGGATATCCTGAATATCCATATAAAAGAGTGTCAGTTCGGCATGCAGACGGTCCTTGATCAATTCACTGCGGATACCCATTTCATAATTCCAGCTGTGCTCCGGTTTATAGGCAGCCACCTCTTCCACCTCTGCCGGCTTCTTTGCCTGGTTGGGCATGAACTTCGACATCAGATCGTACCGGGCATATTCCTGCACCAGGTCACCAAACATCTGCACATTGTAGCCTCCCGTCTTATACCCTTTGGCAACCGACACATACGTAAACGTACCCGGCGAACATTGATACCTCACAGACACCTTTGGCAGCACCTGCAAAAAGTCCTGCGAGGTTTTCCCTTCCAATCTCGTCTCGACAGGCAGAACACCCATAGGACGTCCTCCCATCGACACACCTATCTTCATACTATCTACCGAAGAGTCGTAATTCAGCTTTGCCTTTTCATAATCCAGCCGGATACCTGCCGTTACAGACAGTCCGTCCGTAAATAAGTTGTTATAAGTGGACTGGTGGAAGACAGCAAAACCGAATGTCGGCGTTTCAAAATATCCGGGGAAATAAATCTGATTCTTATCATCACCGTATACGGTCAATTGCGGAGCCTTGGGGTTACCGGCCACGATCTCATCAAAGGCTTTCTGCAGGACATCTTTCAGACCATCCTCCTTAAACATCACCGGACCATCCGTTTTCAGGCTATTATAAAAGCCGTATGCACCGAAGCTCCATTGATAATTCTTCTGGTGATTCGACCGGATCGCCACCTCTTCACTCCAGGCATATTGCTTTTGCTTCTGGTTCAGTGTGAAAATAGACTTCTCCGTATAATCCTGGTCCATCTTCATATCGTCTTTCAGATACTGGTAGGCGGTGGTGGAGGACAGCAGGAATTTATCCGTTTTCCACTCATAATAAATGCTGTTATTCAGCATCCGCCGCCAATAGGTGCTGGGATCATTTATACGTACAGGCTCCACCTTTCCTGTCTCCGTGTTATATTGTCCGTAAGGAAAGGCACCCTGGTCGACATAATCATAATTGAATGCATATTGCAGTTTCATTGCCGGATTGATCAACCAATCCAATTTAAAACGTCCGCCGGCAGACTTCTCCTTATCTGCCTTCGTATCGGAATATTCGTTCATGAAAAAACCGTCATTCCTGTCGTAGTAACCGCTAAGGGAAATACCGACATGCTCGCTCAGTTTTCGATAATGAGACGCTTTGATCTTGGAGGCGCCATAATTGCCCGTCGACATCGAAAACTTCGTTCCCTGATAATTGAAGGGTGACAATGTATAAATATTCACAATTCCTCCCATCGCATTACGGCCATACAAAGTACCCTGCGGACCACGCAACACTTCCATGCGCTGTATATCATTCAATTCAAAATCAAAGGTACTCTTATCCAGATACGGCACATTATCGACATAAAGTCCGATCGACTGTCCGCTGCTTCGTGCACCGATACCGCGGATATAGATAGCCGAAGTCATCTTGGAGCCGTAATCCGGCATATACAGGTTAGGAACAAACGAACTGATATCTTTCAACGCATCGATCTGGCGTCCTGATATCGCTTGGGGGGAAAGGATGGAAACAGAACCGGGCAATAACCGTAAGTCATTCGTCTCTTTTGTAGAAGATGTTATAATGACCTCATCGATATTATACGTCTTGATGGTGTCATTTTCATTTACATTCACATTTACTTCATCAGCCATCAACGGTTGTAATCCAGAGACAGCCCCTGCAATCAGAACAAACAAGTAGCGTTGTTTCATCGTATTTTCACTATTAGTATATTACGATTGCAAAGGAACAGGAAAGAAACAAGGCGATCAATCACTAGATGTAGTGATTTTAACAAAGAGCCTTTGCGATCTTTTCGCGAATTCCTTTATCCTGGATAAAAGAGATGTATCACAAACTTTGTCTATTATTAAGTTTATCTAAACCATTTTGAAATCCGCCTTCTTCAGTATATAATTGAATAGGTCTGCTATTGTGTATGGTATCGACCGGTAACTCTACGCCAATGATCACGAGTTTTGTAAAGAACAATAGATTCATTCTCCCATACCCCATCCGGTATTTCATCAATTCTCTGGCTCTCACCTTCCTCATAACAAAACATAGTCCCATTTTCGTCTATCACATACACGATTTGATGACCCAATCGAGTAAATGCCAAAATTTCCATATCCCCACCCCATGTACCTTGGAGTGCCATAAGTTTATGATAGGCTTCAATGGGAATATTCTGTTTATGAATTGCTTCAACCGACAGATCTCTAAGTTCGGGATAGAGGCTGTTTTCTAACATACCCATAAGGTTGGCATCTACAAATCCTTTCTGTATCAAACCCGCCTCTTGTTCTTCTATTACTATCTCCTGACGCAATTTTAAGAATACCTCAGGATCTGAAGAAGCCGAAAGGGCACGGAACAAACAATCACCACCTCCTCCGTAATCTTCTATAATCCAATTCTTTTCTGCTACATATTGGGCTTCGGGTATCATTTTTCTTTCGGGATCTGACGCTGCCGGCATATCGAGCCTCCGGAGTTCTTCAGGAGTAAGGTCCGGCACATCCGGATATACTTGTTCGTCTTCATCAGCGGATTGAAGCATTGATCGTATCTCAGAGGCAATGACTGAGACAACGGAAATTTCATCTTCGGATTGGGGCATTTCTGGCGGAACCTGCGTTACAGGTTGGGATTCTTTTGACGGAGTGGCATCAGGTGTTTGTTTCTCTGGTTGCGGAATGTCAGATTCAGCAGATATCGTTTTGTCGGTAGCTTTTTCCGAGTCATTCACATCAGCCTTCACAAAATCTATTTTTTTCTCTTCCAGAAATGTTATCTTTCCATTGATATTATAAGCTAAAACACCTATTTGCGGTATATCAATCAGACTCATTAAATTTTCAACGCATTTTTTGTTTTTCGTCGGATTGTTGCTGGAAGGCAATGAAAAACTGAATTTTGCATCGCCATGGTCTTCCGATTTTATTCCAACCTTTTCTCCCGTCTTGTCCTTTGCTTCGTTTTCTGAAAAATTACTTGAATGCTCTACATCCAAAAGAACTTTAGACATTGATTTTATATTATAAGCGATCTTAGAAGGGAAGCCTATGAGATTCGGGGAGAACAAATTTGCTTCCCGACCTCTCTTTATAGGGAATTCAACCAACACTTTGATCGGAACATCAGAACTTTTTAAATATAAATATTCTACTGCCTCTTTAAAATCGCCCAAATGATTTTTCAACGATGATGGCTTCCCTTTCAACCCTTCCCATTCAGCCAAAGACATCGTTCTGTAAATGCATAGCTGATCTTCTGCCAGTTCTTCTTTCGTTGCCTGTCTTCTTGGTACAACTGATTTTCCTTCTTTCTCTAACAATTTCCTATCCCATCCGCTTTTAGTTAGATATTGTTGATGCAAGGTCTGGGGTTCAGGAGCAAATCTAATATGCCGTATATCAAAAGCTAACGTTTGTTCAAACCGGGTCCTATCATATTCTCCCGGCTTAAGATCCTGAAGACTCTGGCTAATATAACCAATACAATCGTCTTCAGAACATTCATACTTTTTCATGATTTGTGCAATAAAAGCCATTCTCTCTTTGGCTGGTAGATCCTTCACTTTCTTTAGGTTTTCCTGTGCTCTTTTTTTCTTCTCCCCTTTTTCTATCTTCTCTTTCAGTATTCGGTCATGCTCAGATTTAGGACTATTATCCACATGAGTTGGTTCTTCCTTTTGTGTTTGACCTTCGGCCTTATCTTTGGGTTTCCCTTTTTGGGACGAGACACTGCTAACTTGTGTTCCACCCGGCTTTCTTTCTTTCGCTTTTTTTTGCCCATAGCAGTAAATACTATTTTACAATTACCCAAAGCTAAAGATTGTAGAATGATTATGCAATTTATTTCCACAAACGACAGGCATTGTTTGCAAACGACATTACTTTGCCAATAACCGGCATAATCTTATACCGCAGAGGAAGTAGGTATTGGTAGAAAAAATATGGCTGGCGACTTGGCACGGAGAACTTGCTACATATATAATGCATAAGGATGACAGTGCTTGTATCCCGGATTCGGTGAAAAGGCATATTATTAGGAATAATTCTCAACCTTTGTGAAAGTATCATTTTCAATCAGGTTAATTATGACACAGCTTTATCCCATCGGCATACAGAACTTCGAGAAAATCAGAAAGGATGGTTTTCTTTATATTGATAAAACGGAATTGATCTACCAATTGGTCAAGACAGGCAGTTATATTTCGTGCCCGACAGTCCAGGAATATATAATCCGTTCAGTCTGTTAAATACATTCAAGTACATGCAATTTGGAAGTTACTGATTTGAAACAGGTACGCCAACTTATTTGGTTATGTTGCTTAAACGTTCCAACTACAATCTCTATAACATGGCTCATACGGAAACCGACGCAGACGTGTTAAACAGTATTGACTCGACTTCTACGAACCCAATACCAGTTATCTATCAGAGCGGATACCAGACTATCAAAGATTATGATCGTCTCTTTGGTATTTTTACCGGCTGGGATTTCCCAACCGCGAAGAGGAAGATGGATTTATGAAATTCCTGTTACCTTTTTATGCCAATACGGACAAGGTGGATTCACCTTTCCAGAAGAGAAAGGTTATGCACACCCCTTCGCCAGCGATACCCGCAAACTATTCAAAATAGGCGTAAACTTCAGTAACAAAACACGGAATATAGAGACGTGGAAGGTGGTGGAAAGAAACTTATAACTCAATATCATCCCCCGAAATAATCCCGTTCATGATGGCATAGAATGTTAAACCGGAGACGGTCTTGATGCCTAGCTTGGCTGTGATATTCTTGCGGTGGGTCAGGACGGTGTTCAGGCTGATATTCAGTTTGTCGGCAATCTCCTTATTCGTGATGCCTTTGACGATCAGTTGGAGGACGTCAGTCTCGCGGGAAGAAAGGTCTTTGCTGTTTTCACCGACTGTGTAAGCGGAACTGTCGCTAGTAAACAATTGCTGCAATTGCTCGATGATAATCTCCTGCGATGCCTTGATGGTTATATGGTTGGTGGTAGAAATACCGCCAGTACCCTCTCCCCCATCGATCAGTACCGTGGTTTTGCTACGGCGGGGAAGGAAAAAGTCGGCGTTCAGCACCATGATGTCCGGAGAGGTAAAATAATAATCGAACGCATCGTTGCCACCTGCCGCATTAAAAATCTCGAACGCAGGGAAATAGCAGACCTCGACCGGAGGAAAGTAGTCGGTCAGCAGACTCTGAAGACCTATACTTTGTAGAGTGTCGGGTAAGATAATCGCTATTTGTTTGTTCCGGTGCATCGACAGGGGTTATTTACATAATTTCTCCATGGCAGAGACCATCGGAGTCAGGATACGGTAACGGATACGGTTATGCTGCTTGATGTCTTTTTCAAGGCTGCTGATCCCAAAGATCACGGCATAACACAGATTCTCGTTGTAATCGCCGGAAAGATGCTTGATCATGATGCCTTTCAGGTCGGACAACAACGCTTCTATAGCATCTTCCGAACGCTGCTCGTCACCCAGATGGAGTGCCTCCTTTTCATCGGAATTACAACACCCTTTTATTTTTTCACTCAACGCCAGACAGTAAGGGAACCATTCCTTATCATCATGTTCGATGCGTGCCGTAAGCTCTTCCTTGAAAGAGGAGAAGAATTTGCCGATCAGGTTCAACGTATTGTTTCCCGGCGTGCTCATAGAGATGAAAGAAGTTAGGTGCCGCTCTATGTTCGGCAACTGGTAACGCAGGTAGTAAAGATTGGTCTTGGTCAGGTAATCGATAATCTGTGTCGTATGGAATGTCTGTAACTTCCTTTCCGGGAAGTATTCCTCGTTCAGGAACGTGTTAATTACAGTCAGCAGGAAATCAGTATCCAGCTGATATTCGTCACAGATCGTCTTCACCGATTTATCCCCCAACCCGAGGCGGATACCGAATCGGTTGATTACAGGAATGAGTGAGGGATGTTCTTCCACCACCTCACTCATTTGCATATTTGGATATACTAAAGGCATAATTTATGCTTCTTCCCATTGTTTGCGCAAGAGTTCTACCGCGGCAGGGACAACGATGTTACGATCGCCCTGGCATCCGCACTCGAAACTTACGTATTTGTCATAACCCAGCATCTTCAGGCCCTTGAAGCCATCTACGTAGTTATCTGCTTCCCCGTCTTCACCCGGCATGCTGCGACGTTTGCGGCTTGCCACGTGTACGTGTTGCAAATAGTCTCCACCCGAGATAAAGGCTCCCATATCGGACGTTTCTTCCCAGGTCATATGCCAGAAGTCACCCATGCAACGTACTCCCGGATTGTTGATATCCCGGCATACGGAAGCGGCGTCGGCCACCTGGCGCATATAGAAACATTCTTTGCGGTTCAGAGGTTCAAAAATTACTGTCGTTCCGTTCTGTGCAGCATGGTTACCCATCTCCGTGAACTGTTCGCACAGGAAGTCGCGGGTTTCCTGGTTATGAGGAAGCGCAGGAACCTGGCCGTTGAAAGCAGGAACGATGATAACACCAGTCGACCCCAGTTCGCCGGCAGCCGTGATGATTTCCTTCATCGTATCCATACATTGCTTGCGGATAGCCGGATCGGTAGAAAGAATAAAACCGTCAAAACCGGCACAAATGGCACTGACTTTGATATCACGACCATTCAGAGCTTGCTTGATCTCGCTTACACGGTCTTTCAAACCACGTCCGCCCGGTTCAAAACCGACAACTCCCAGCTTTTCCATATAGTCCAGCTTCTGGTTCAGGTTTTCACCCGGAGCGATGCCTTCCTGGAAAGAGAGGTTCAGTTTCGCCTTGGTGTTGCAGCAAGACTTCGTTTCCGGACATTTCTCATCCGAAGAAGCCTTCGATGCACAGGATGCCAACGTGCCGGTACTAACGGCTGCTACCGCAGCACCGGACAAAGTTGTTCTTAAAAAGTTTCTTCTGTTTAATGTCATATCTTTATTTATTTTGATCACGAGGTTTTCCCGGAACCGGTACAGTAAATGTACTCATATCCATCTTACCCAGATTCAGGTCTTTCGGAGTATAATCCAGCGGAGAAGCGGTCATAGCATCCCAGGTTGTCTCAGCACCGGAATAAGCCGATTCACGTCCCATAATAGCTGCCATATTCGAAATAGCTGTTTCGGAAGCCTGCTGAAGCGGTTTGTTACCACGGATACTGTTGATCCAGTTAACATGTTCCAATGTATACGGGTCGGTCTGTTTGAAGTTTGCTTTTTCTGCTTCATAATCGTATTTCCATACCACATTACCGGCAAGGTCTTTGATCTCCATCGTAGAGCTGTCCCATGAGCCTTTCGTACCCTGGACAAATTCGCTTACATTGCTCACGCAACCGTCAATCTGACGACACATACTATGCATATGGATACCGTTCTCCATAGTGAAGTCGATACTGAAATTATCATACTGGTCACCGGTAATACGGCGCTGGCGAGAACCGAAACCGACAGCCTTAACAGGTTTCAGCCCGCTGAACCAAGTAAATACGTCGATATTATGTACATGCTGCTCAACAATATGGTCGCCGGATAACCATTTCCAGTTCACCCAGTCTTTGATCATATATTCGCAATCGTTCCATTCTTTCTGACGTTCGCGGAACCATAACATACTCTGGTTCCAGTAAACCGTACCGCCAGTGATCTCACCGATCATACCTTCCATGATCTTTTTGTAAGATTCTACATAAGAACGCTGATGATGACGTTGTGTACCTGTGATTACGCGAAGATTCTTCGCTTCCGCCTGTTTGGCTGTAGCCATGATCGTACGATAACCTACCGGATCCACACAGATCGGTTTTTCAAGGAATGAATGTTTCCCTTTTTCTGTCGCATACTGGAAATGTACCGGACGGAACACGGGAGGTGTTGCAATGATCACAACATCCACGCCACTGTCTATTACTTGTTTATATGCATCCAGACCTACAAAACGTTTGTCGGCAGGAATATCTATATTCTTATCTTTTTTCAGCTTACCGGCCAGTTCGTCAACTCTTTCCTGGAAAGTATCACCCAACGCAACAATAGTTACGCCATTTGCTGCGTTCAGGAAGTTGAAAGCGGCACCGGAACCACGTCCGCCGCAACCGATAACACCGGCTTTCAGTTCCTGGCCGTCGGTTGCCAGATCCGGCAATTCCGGAATATAATAAGTACCCGGTTCTTTCAGCGGTTTCAAAGCAGCGGCTTTTTCTCCCCCGCCGCATGAAGTCAGAACCACACTTGCTGCACTACCTGTACCGATTGCACCCAGTGCACCGGCCATCGCTGAACTTTTTAAAAATGATCTTCTACTGATACTGTTTTCCTTTTTCATGATATAGCAAATTTAAAGAATTGATATAATTTTTACACTAGTCTACTTTATTGAATGGATGAATCCGGCTCGCATACCACACGGAAGCCTATGCCACGTATGTCAGAATACCACCAGATACTTTTAGGTTGCTGCGGGTCGGTCTTTAACCACGCTTCATGTTTGGTATAGTCGCGGGCTGCCGAACGAAGGTCTGCCGCGTCAGAAGTATAATTACCTCCGCGCACTACCCATTCCGTTCCTTCGGTTACCAACGGATTCGTTACAGACTCGCCTCCCTTGCTATAAGCTTCAGGATCATACTTATCTGCACAATATTCCATGACATTACCCAACATATTCTTTAATCCGAACGGATTGGCTTTCACCAGTTCCGGTTCTTGTGTCTTATTCTTACTGTTCTTGCTGTAAATGACGAACGAACTGATACTGTCGGTTTTTGCATCGAAGAACTTACGCCAGAATCCCTGGTCGGAGAAGTCTTTCGGGCTGCCGCTGAAGAAGTAAGGAGTTTCCGTACCTCCGCGGGCTGCATATTCCCATTCGGCTTCGGTCGGCAGACGGTATTTCTTGCCGGTCTTCTTCGATAACCACTGGCAGAATGTTTCAGCTGCATAATGTGTCATTGTGATAGCCGGACGATCGCCGCCACCCCATCCCTGGTCGGGGAATCCGAACGGAGGTGTCGGACCGGAAATAGCATCCACATCCGGATTGCTGTTATTCGCATAAACTGTTTCAGGAGGAGTACGTCCCTCGCTCATCGTATTTCCATAGAACGACCAATACTGGTCCCAGGTAACTTCCACCTCAGCCATAAAGAACGGGCTGACCGTTACGTTACGAACAGGTGCTTCATCCGGTTTATGGAACGGTTCCTTGCTGGTGCTACCCATTTTGAACGTACCGCCCGGCACGGCAACCATTTTGAAAGACACCGGTGTTCCGGGTATCTGTTCTACATAATCGGCAAAACTTGTTACCTGTGCAGGTTCCTTGAAATAAAGGCTTGTATCGACCGCCGAAGATCCGGAAGCCATGCCAGGAATACCAGTCAACTTGGAATGGTTGTAGTTGGGATTATAATGCCCGGCATCCAGGTGACAACTGATACACTGCAAGTCCAGTTTCTTTTCATTTTCATCATAATAAAGGTGTGCTGTAATACCGTCGTTCGTAATTCCTTCCGGAAACAAATTCTGGTGGCATTCTTTACATGATTCGTTCGGGATATATTTAACGGCATGATCCAGTTCTGACTTTACATCCCAGTCAAAGTCGGCACTGTCTTTGGTCATAAAAGACCAGACATCTTTTAAGCCCAGTTTTGCTTTTGCCGTATAATGGTTCCAGGTATCGTTTTTAGGCGGAAGGTGGCAGTCCACGCAATGCACTTTCACCCCGCTCCCGTTATTTACGTGCTTGGATAGTTTCCAGCTGCCTTCCACATGCGGATGCACATGACACATCATACAGGATTCGTCACTGGAAAAATAAACGGAAGTATTATAAGCCAGAATCATTACCCCGGCACCAAAAATTACGCCCAAAAGAAGCATAAAGGTCTTTCCTTTAAAAAAATTCTTCTTCAGGCCTGATGAGTATCGATTAGAATTCTTGTTAGTAGCCATCTGTTTTTATGGTATTCAATATTTACACTTAGTCTGAGAATTAGATTTAAAAATCGGCAATAAAAGTAGCATTTTCCTTAATATAAAGAAAGCATAACCCACCTATTTAACGTAATAAGTAAGCAGATTATGCTTTTTTTAATTATTTTCAGTATCCCTTAAAGATTTGACTGCATCGGTGTCATAATGAAAGTAAATTCATAATCACCGTAAGGCAAACGATATTGCTCCAAAGGCAATGCGCCCCAGCTGTTCACACAGCCCAGTCCCATCTGTACCTTGTCGATACAAAGGTTGGTATAGTCCACTTTCGGGACTAATTCTGAATGTCTCTGGTCTTTCTGCACACCGTCGTCCAGTGATTCGATCGAGTAGTTCAATGCAGAAGCAGAGAAAGGAGCCTCGGCAACAAACATCAGACCGTTGCCACCTTTGTTTGTCTGTTTCCACCAGCGGATATCCGTTTTTGTACCGGTTTCCTGCGGACGGATATAAGAGTAGAATTGTTCATCCACTGTCTGGCAGAATTTACCCAGATCGGTCACATTGTTACGGTCTGAATAGTTTTCCCACGGACCACGACCATAATATTTGATCAATGCCATTTCTTTCGGCATCTGCATCTGCATACCGAAACGGAACATATCCGATACTTTAGCCGACTTATCGGCAATCATCTTCTGTGTTACTTTTACGGCACCTTCATTATTAATGGTATAAGAAACGGACAACTTAGCCGATACGGCTTCCATTGTATATTCTGCATTTACTACCGCCTGACCGTTTTCCATCTTATTTGTCAAAGAGGTCAGTTTCAGTCCCGGCTTTTTCCATGCTGCATATCTGTTCTGCAAACCGGCTCCCATATCGTTATCGGTCGGAGCACGCCAGAAGTTTGGAGTCAGCTTGCCGCCTTCATCGATCAAAGCCTGGCCCTTTACATCATATTTGCAAAGGAAACCGTCATGTTTATTGAACTCGATACGGAAGTTTTCACCTGTAACGATCAGATAGTTGTAATCATTTTCTGTAATTACCGGGGTTACCGTGGCAACATTTACCTTTTCAACATTTGCCAGTTTCAATTCCGGAGCCTTATACGGGCGGACAACCAACTGGTTTTTAGCAACCGTATATCCCGCCGGAAGCATTGTTTCCGCTTTTTTCAGTTTGAAAGCGACATTCAACAGCAATTCCTTGCATTTGCAGATTCCGTCCGTAGTATAGTTCAACTTTACAGATTTGGTCTGTTGCGGAGCCACTTCCAGATCTTTGACCATGCCTGTCTGAACTACTTCGCCATCAGCCAGCAATTCCCATTCTGCATAATAACCACTCAAATCACGGAAGAAGTTTTCGTTATAAACATTCACGACACCGCTTGCCAGGTCCGAAGGAGTTACCCAGATCGACTGGTAAATATGTCCGACCTCATGCATATGAGGATTAGGCTTACGGTCCGGACTGATCAAACCATTGTCCAGGAAGTTATTATCAGATGCATCGTAGCGGTTAAAGTCGCCACCGTATCCATAATATTCCACACCTTCCTTATTTTTCATACGCAATGACTGATCCACAAAGTCCCAGATGAAACCACCCTGATATTTCGGATATTTACGGACAAGATCCCAGTATTCTTTGAATCCACCCTGTGAATTACCCATTGCATGCGCATACTCGCACTGGATAAGCGGTTTGTCGACATTACTATTACAATAGTCTTCGCATCCTTTATACCCCAGATACATCGGACAATAGATATCGGTAAATTCATTCTTTCCTGCCTGCTCATACTGAACGGCACGGCTCTTATCTTCATTCTTGATCCAGGTGTAACATGCTTCAAAGTTCGGTCCGAAACCGGCTTCATTACCCAATGACCAGAAAATAATAGACGGATGGTTGAAACCACGTTGTACATTACGCTGGTTACGTTCCATATGTGCTTTTGCATACGCCGGATTCTTAGCCAGGGTTTGTTCACCATACCCCATACCGTGGGATTCCACATTAGCCTCGGCTACGACATAAATACCGTATTCGTCACACAGATCATACCACAGGTTTGCATCCGGATAGTGACAGGTACGAACCGCATTAAGGTTGTATTCCTTCATCACCTTGATGTCCTGCAACATACGTTCGCGGGAAACCACATATCCGCCGTCCGGATCCATTTCATGACGGTCTGCTCCCTTAAACAGTACCGGCTGCCCGTTTACCAGGATCTGGCTGTTTTTCAGTTCTATCTTACGGAAACCGACTTTCACCGGGATAACTTCCAGTTCTTTATTGCCTTCTTTCAGCGTAGCGACCAGGGTATACAGGTTAGGCGTTTCAGCCGTCCACTTCAACGGATTGGAAACAGCGATATCCGCAGACACTTTGCCTGAGCCTTTCAGCGTAGTTGTTGCAACGGAATTGCCTTGTTTATCCAACAATTTCACATCCACAACACCACTACCTTTCAGGTTAACGCTTACATTTAATGTGGCATCCTTATACTGTGCATCCAGATCCGGAGTTACGCGGATATCCTGGATATATTTAGGGTTACGGGTGTACAGATAACAATCACGTCCGACACCGCACAGACGCAGAAAATCCTGGTCTTCCAGATACGTACCGTCGCACCAGCGGAATGTCTGGAATGCAATCAGGTTCTTGCCGGGTTTCAGGTATTTGGTCAGATTGAATTCCGCTTCGAGTTTGCTGTCTTCGCTATACCCTACATACTGTCCGTTTACCCAAAGATACATATTGGATGTTACCGAACCGAAATGAGCAAATATTTCTTTTCCTTTCCAGTCTGCCGGAATAACGATTTCTCTACGGTATGAACCGACATGGTTATTTTCGACCGGCACTTCCGGCGGATTATTCTTGAACTGGTTTCTCCAGGCATATCCCACATTCACATAAATAGGATCACCGAAACCATTCAATTCCCAGATGCCGGGAACGGGCATATTCGCCCAACCTTTATCATTAAATCCTACCTGATAAAAATCTGTCGGACGGGCATCGGCATCCTTCACCCAGTTAAATTTCCAGGTTCCGTTCAAAGTCATAAAATTGACTGACGATTCTTTGCATCCCTTCAACGCCGCATCCTCTGTTTCAAACGCAAAATAGTTGGTATGCATCGGGGCACGGTTAACTTCATTTACGTTCGGATCTTTCCACTCATTTTTTTGAGCAAATGCTGTCACTCCCAGCAAGGAACAACAGCAAGCTAACATTTTTAATTTCATTCCTATATTGATTTACTAATGTGCGATCATCAATCCACCCACTTCTGCCACTTTACATTTTCATTGTATCCGGCTTCCACCATCGTTTCAATGAACTGCATGCCTCTTACACCGTCATAAACAGTCGGGAAGTCCAGACATTCCTCACATGGCTTCTCTCCTTTCTTGATACTCATGACAGTATGAGCAAAGTTCCTGTAAATATTGGCAAAAGCTTCGATGAAACCTTCCGGATGCCCCCCCGGAGTGCGGGTATTCATTTTGGCCATATCACCGATAAAACCGTTATTTCCCATACGGATCACTTCTGTCGGTTTATTCGACCATTTAGCATATAAAGTATTCGGTTCCTGCTGCTGCCATTCCAGACCGCCCTTATCTCCGTAAATACGGATCCGGATATTGTTTTCTTCTCCGACAGCGACCTGCGATGCGGTTAAAGTTCCGACCACACCGTTCTCATAACGAAGGAATGCTGCGCCATCATCATCGATCGGACGTCCGGGCACAAAAGCATTCAGGTCGGCACAAACTTCCAGCACCTTCAAACCGGTTATATATTCACTCAGATGCCAGGCATGCGTACCGATATCTCCGATACAACCGGCTTTTCCGGAGCGTTTCGGGTCTGTACGCCATCCGGCGTTATTTCCACCCTGTAGTTCGATCCGATCGGAAAGCCATCCCTGGAGATATTCCACATAAACACGGCGGAGCGTTCCCAGTTCACCTCTGGCGATACGTTCTTTGGCTTCTTTTACTGCCGGATAGGCAGAATATACATGGGTCAGAGCCAGGATCAGTCCTGTTTCTTCCACTTTCTTCTGAAGTTGTTTAGCTTCTTCCAGCGAGAAGGTCATCGGTTTATCCACTACAACATGGAATCCTCTTTCCAAAGCCATCATAGCCGGTTCAAAATGCCAGCGGTTAGGTGTCACGATAGTCACAAAATCCATCCGTTCACCTTCCGGCAACGTCATTTCATGCTCGAACATTTCCTGATAAGTACTGTAAATGCGATCTTCCGGCAAGTAATAAGACAGACCGGAACTCTTAGAAATTTCAGGGTCTACGCTGAAACATCCGCATACCAGTTCGATCTGATTGTCCATAAAAGCCGCACGACGATGGATTGCACCGATAAAGGCGTCACTTCCACCGCCTACCATGCCCATTCTTAATTTTCTGTTTTTCATGATAATACTATTTTTACAATTACGAATTGAGACCCTAAAGATAGGATTTATTTCGTTATATAGACAAATGATAAATCCGATTTAATGCAAATCGCTCAACAAAAGGCTGAATAAAGTACCGTCTATACTCTAATACAAAGACGGTACTTTATAAAAAAAGAACTAGTAACTTATTTAATTTTCATAACCTGGATTTTGAATTAAATTTGGATTACTGTTTTTCTCATCACGCATTATAGGTAAAAAATAGCATTTGTCAACAAACTGACGCCCTTCATTATTCAGGTCTATAACTTTATAATGCATATTCCAGATATCCGGATCCGCAGTATACTTGTATTGAACACCAGCTCCTGACTTCAATGTAGCAGTAACACGAATACCTTTCAAACTATTTAAACCCGGAAGATCAGGGGCAGTCATCCAACGGCGGACATCCCAATAGCGAATTTCTTCAAAAGAAAATTCCAGACGACGCTCATTCTGATAAATTTTCCGCAATTCATCTTTATTATTGGTTGTAACAGCCGGTAAATTCACATGTTCACGATATTCATTCAGATACTTTTTCGCCTCGTCCAATTCACCCAACTCAATGCAAGCTTCAATATAGCAGAAATAAACCTCTGACAAACGAATGAACGGAAAAACCGCATTGATCTTGTTACGATGATCCCCATCGGCTGGATTGATATATTTCTTTAAATAATAACCAGTGTATGTAGCATTCCAATTTTCCCCACCGCCACTACGGCTATCCATTCCTGCATAAAATTTAGAATCATCAGTTACAGACGGATCCAACTGATAATAACCAGTCTGTATTTTTCCGGTCGGTTCAATAGAAGCATAATCATCGGGTCTCTGTATCCATTGCATGCCATCATACATGATGGTTGCATAAAAGCGGGGTTCGCGATTACCATATGGATTGTTTGCATGTTGAGAATTATTCCAATCAAATTTGCTCCCGTCCTCCATTGCAAATGCATCTACCAAATCTTGAACAGGAGTATTTCCTCCCCATCCATGATAACCGGAAGGGCCATTAAATATCGGCATCTTAGTACCACTTTCGTCTTTTGTATCGATAAAATAGCGAGAAAAAATATGATCTGCACTTTCTGCCAAAAAGAAACGCCAGATAGCCTGAGCTTTTTCTTCCGTAGAAAGTCCTGTACCTCCATAGGTCGGAATAGCATGTCCCATCGGATTATCCAACAAATCTTTTGCTGCGACTTTAACGGCTTGCCAACGCTCCGTTCGTGACCCTTGCGTGTAAAACAACAATTCCGGATTTTTATAAGAAGCAAGCAGAGACGATTTTGCCGAAGCTGTAGCCTGGTCATGCAAATCACTGGCAGCATCCGTCAACACACGAACTTTCAAAGCCTTAACAGCAGCCAATGTAGCCCTGCCCTTCTGCGTATTATCAAACGTATGATCCTTTAAACACTCCGCAGCTTTGTCAATATCATCCAGAACCTGCCCGATACAATCCGTATAAGAAGAACGGGATAATAAAAACGACTCCGGATCGTCAGTCAGCTGGGTTACCTTTAACTGAATAGGAACACCGCCAAATCCACGTGTTAAACGATGCAGGAAATAGGCTCTCAAAAAATAAGCCTCCCCCTTCAACTGCTTTTTTGCATCGTCAGCAAATGTTGCGTCATCCACATGTTCGATAAAATCATTGCAGGAACGGATATTCAGGTATAAACGTTGCCATTGATGCCCACTCTGAGTCTTTGAAAACCAGCCTAAATTCACATCAGTCACAGCACCTGCGTTTGTCTCAACAAATTCTCTCCCATGTGTAAACATCGCCTCGTCGCAAGCCGAAGCCTGTAGTTCTTCCGTAAAACCGGCATCCTGAAATGCAAAATAAATATCATACATATAAGCTTCTGCCAGACTCTTTTCTTTCCATATATCATCTGCCATGATTTCTGTCTGTGATTTTGTATCCAGAAAATCCGTACTGCAAGACACAGTAAGCAAAGCTACAGATAAAAGACATAATATATTCGCTTTTTTCATGTTCATATCAAGTTTAGAATGTTACAGTAAAACCTACATTAATAATTTTTGACTGAGGATAGTTTGTCGCATTGGAACTTGTACTTTCCGGGTCAATATCTTTACTTGGCGAGAAAGTCAGCAAGTTTACCCCACTCACATACAAACGGGCATACGAGATAAACTTTGTTTGCAGCAACCATGCTTTGGGGATACTCCATCCTACTTCAAGATTTTTCAAACGGATATAATTCGTATTGACCATCCAGTAAGTGTTGTTACCGGCCGCCGTTCCATCCCAATAATACTGACTGCGTTCGTTTACACGCGGATATTTGTCAGATGGATTATCAATAGACCAATGCTTGTCATAAACTGTTTTCGGATAATTACCAATATCACCGGCTTCCCAGTAAACTTTAGTCCATGAATCAGCCGCACCTTGAAATAAGATATTCATGTCAAAGTTTTTCCATTGCAAATATCCTGTAATGCCATATGTCCATTTCGGTTCATTGGTACGGTCCGAACGATAACGGTCATCCGGGGTTATTTTACCATCCCCATCGAGATCCTTAAATTTCATATCACCCGGTTTTAAGTCCGCATCCTTTGTTATACCGTCATAATTTGGACGATTAGCTATATCGTTGATTTCATCCCAATCCTTAAATACACCGTCATACTCGTAATACAAAGAAGTATTCATCGGATGACCTGTCGACTTTTGCCACTCAGGAGCACCCGGAGCTTCATCCCAGAACTTAATGGTATTTTTTGCATAGCCTCCGGTTGCAGATATACTATAGCGCCAATCTTTACCGATATTGTCATTCCATTCAATCTTAAAATCAAAACCGGTATTATTAACCTTACCTATATTTTCAGCAGGCAATGTTAAGCCGGAAGTTGTAGGAATAGATGCATTTCTACGCCATAAAATATTTGAACGTTTATTATAAAAATAATCTGCCTCTAAATATAAGCGATTATCGAATGTCCGGGCTTCAATACCAACATTGAAGTTATTAGCACGTTCCCACGAAATAGCAGGATTCGGAAAACGACTGATGCGCAATCCCTTTTCATCCGCATTATCAATAATATATCCCCATTCATAATAATAGGTAGGTGCAAATTGGTATTCCCTTAATTTATCATCATAATAAACCTGGTCGTTCCCCATCTGCCCCCAGGATGCACGTAACTTAAAGTAATTAATAAAAGAGAGATTTTCTTTCCAAAAGTCCTCTTCCGAAATACGGTATCCAAGCAAAACACCGGGGAAAAAGCCAAAACGCTCGCCTGCTGCGAACATATAAGAACCATCATAACGCCATACAAATTCAGCCAGATATTTCTCTTTATAGTTATAAGCAAAACGTCCGAAATAATTCATACGGGCACGTTCCCAGTTATCTCCGTCACTCTTGGCATTTTTCTCTTTATCACCACCTGCATTAAAATGATGAAGAGCCGTAGAAAGAAAATACCTCCGGTATCCGTTAAACGATTCAGCATCGGACCAGTCGCGTTCCATACCTATCAAAAAATCGACTCCATGATCTCCGAAAACCCGATTATATGTCATAATACCGCTTAAGACTGTATTTGTCTGGTCTGTAGACTCCATAGACAAGTCCGGATCCTCATGGTTCGGGTAACTCAACATCGGCGTTAATTTAGGTGTTGTGCCATCTGATTCATAACTCACTTTATCCCAATCATATAAAGTCCATGGCTGAAACCATGTTTTACTTTGCTTTAAGTATTTATCATAAGAGACGGAAGCTACAAGTTTCAAACCTTCAATCCAGGGCTGAGTAATTTCTACATTAGCATTAGTTTGTATATAGTAACGCTTATCATGCGTATAACCGGTTTCATCTGTACAGGCAACAACCGGATTACGCCCATATTCCTGTGCCGGTCCGGGTAGTCCGTTAGGCCAGTAAGCCTGGTCAGTTGGACGGCCTCTGGATGTGAACCATAACAAATCACCTGCTCCCTGACTTGGGAAATTACGGTTTTCCTGACGTCCCATTAATTGAGTTCCCACCTTAATAAAATCATTGAGTTGTGCATCAACATTCATACGCAGGTTGAACTGTTTGTAGTTGTTCGCAGATTTATGATAAAGCCCGTCTGTATATTTATGTCCGAAGTTTACAAAGTATTGATATTTATCAGAACCACCTTCCAGCGATGCATTGTGAATTCGCTGTGGAGACCAATCTTTAAAGGTTGCCGCATACCAATCCGTATTCGGATATCTCCAAGGATCAGAACCATCACGATATTTCTGAATTTCTTCCTGAGTTGCAAACAAAGTATAATCTCCCATACCGACACCATTATTCTTAGCCGGATTTTTCATGGCTTTATTCATATACAATTCATTCATCAACTCTGCATATTGAGGAGCATCACACATTTCCGGTAGATTGGTAGGCTTAGACCATCCTTGGTTAAAAGAATAAGAAAACACCGGTTTCTTGCCCGCACGTCCTTTTTTAGTAGTTATCAAGATTACACCATTGGCTGCACGTGCCCCATAGATAGCCGCAGACGCATCTTTCAGTACAGACATCGTTTCAATCTCGTTTGGGTCAAGACGCTCCAAACCACCAGTTCTCGCCGCTACTCCGTCAATGACAACCAACGGATCATTATTTCCTAATGTATTTGAACCGCGAATACGAATTGTTGCTCCATCGTAACCCGGTTCACCAGAACGCTGAAATGTTACCACTCCCGACATTTTACCAGCTATGGCATTTGATAGATTCGCTACTGGTGTTTTTATTAAATCATCCCCCTTCAATGTGGAGACAGCACCTGTAACAGTTTCTTTTTTCTGAACTCCATATCCGACAACCACAACCTCATCTATATTTTGAGTATCTTCCTGCATCGTAATATTGATCGATAACTGATTACCTACCGCAATCTCCTGCGAACGATATCCGATATAAGAAAAGAGAAGCGTAGCATTGGCCGGTACTTCCAGTTGATATCTACCCTCCATATCTGTAATTATACCGATTGTCATTCCTTTTACTGAAACATTTACACCAATAAGAGGATCCCCCGAAGCATCAACAACCGTTCCCCTGACATTTTTCTGCTGTGCAAATACATTTGTCGTACAAAAAATTAAAAGCAATAAGGTTAACATTCTGAATAAATTGCTTTTAACACGACATCCTTTTAAATGTATGTCTAAAAAAGATTCTTTCATTTCCTTCTGTTATTAAATGAATATAAGGTTAAAAAACACAATGGATATGACTACATATCCGAATAGAAAACATTGGAATTAAAAATTCATAATCATAGGCAAGCAATATTAAAATGAATACTAGTGAATTATATAAACTTAAATTTTATCTTCTCCATTACTTAACAAAGTGCAATCTTTATTACAGAGAAACAACTGGCATATATCTTGAAAACCGTATTACTAAGGAAAACAGTCCCCTTCATACACATACCGGACACCTCATTTACCAAACAAACATAACCTTCTATAGATCAACATAATCTTCAGACAAATTAGGTTAACGATTAGACTTAATAGCAAAATGTTTCAAAATGGGAACACAAGATCTATTAAGAGAATTAAGAAAATCACAGCAGCAAAGATATTACATTTTGTTATATTAGCAAACATAAGTGCAATTTTTTATTACAAATATCATTTATTTATTCAAACCACAAACACTAAATTGCTTACATGAACGATATACTAAGGAATATAGATGCAATTCGCAGAAACAAAGGATATTCGCAAGAATATTTAGCTAGTCAGATCGGCTTAAAACAAGCTGGGTTAAGTCTTATTATGTCAGGAGAGCGGGAACTTAAATACAACACATTATTACAAATTGCAAACGCTCTGCAAGAATCAGTAATAAACATTATTGCATATCCGGATAAATATGTTCTGAGCAAGGAAAGTAATATATCAACAGAAACAGTATTACAAATCAAACTGGACAACGATAAAAAAGAGCAGGTGCTAAAAATCGTTTTCGGAGATGAAGCAGCAGAATTGCTAAAAGGAAAGTGATATTTTTATCTATTGAAAAGATCAGATCCGGCTTATTGAATATAAAAACCGGATCTAATTAATTATATTTACTCTGTAACTATTTATACTTAAAGGAATTATCCCCTAACTGGCTTCAACCCCATCTTTGCAGCCCGTTCCAGCATAAACTGTTTAGCTGCCTCATATTCATTAGGAATTATGCCGTCCAGAATAGCATTCTTGATGGCTTCTTTTATGACGCCTACCGGCTGTGAAGGAGGCAGGGAGAATGTCTCCATAATTTCCTCACCGGAGACCGGCGGCTGGAAATTCCGTACCCGGTCTTTTTCCTCTATTTCTGCCAGCTTCTCACGAACCAACCGGAAGTTATTCAGAAAACGGCGGACTTTTTCCGGATTCTTACTGGTGATATCCGCCTCACAAAGCTTCATCAAGTCATCGATATCGTCACCGGCATCGAACAACAAACGACGGATAGCAGAATCTGTCACTTCATCGTCTGCCAAAGCTATGGGACGCATATGAAGGGTTACCATTTTCTGTACATACTTCATTTTCTCATTCATCGGCAACTTCATCCGACGGAAAATACCCGGCAGCATACGCTCGCCGATAAAATTATGATTGTGGAACGTCCATCCCAGACGAGGATCAAAGCGTTTGGTTGCCGGTTTTCCTATATCATGGAAAATCGCACTCCAACGAAGCCACAGATTATCCGTTGTTTTACTCAAACGGTCCAACACCATTAAGGTATGGGCAAAATTATCCTTATGACCGATGCCTTCTTTTGTTTCCACTCCTTTCAGAGCACACAGTTCCGGAAAAATCAGCTGCAACAATCCGCTCTTATCAAGCAATTCAAAACCGATGGAGGGTTTTGGCGAAAGTACGATCTTGTTCAATTCATCCACAATCCGTTCTTTGGATATAATGGAGATGCGTTCCTTATTGCGCTCAATCGCATCAAATGTATCGGGATGAATAAAAAATCCCAGCTGTGAAGCGAAGCGGACTGCACGCATCATACGCAACGGGTCATCACTGAACGTTATATCAGGATCGAGTGGCGTACGGATAATCAGATTATCCATATCATCCAATCCTCCAAAAGGATCGACCAACTCCCCGTAACGTTCTTTATTCAGACATAAAGCCAGTGCATTGATCGTAAAATCGCGCCGGTTTTGATCATCCTCCAGAGTCCCGTCTTCCACAATCGGCTTCCGGCTATCGCGATTATACGACTCTTTCCGTGCTCCGACAAACTCGATCTCAAGGTCGCCTGATTTCACCTGCGCCGTTCCGAAATTCTTGAATACGGACAAATGCGTCTTTTTCCCCAACTTGCCGGCAACAGTTTTTGCCAACTCTATCCCGCTACCTACTGCAACAACATCAATATCTTTTGATGGACGGTATAAAAAAATATCTCTGACGTAACCGCCAATCACATAAGCCTCAACACCTAATTCGTCTGCGGCCTCTGAAATTATGTGGAACGGTTTTGCCGATATATGATTTAAAATATCTTCCTGTTCTATATACATTCGCTTTATTTATCTCACTCATTGAGACTGCAAAGATAAAAAATATATCTTTGCAGACAGAACGAATAAGATAAACAACATGAAGAAGTCTGTAATATGTATCGCATTGGCAGCCGTAACCCTGGCTGCATGCAATAATACGGAGAAAGAAGCCCGGGCCCGGTTGAACAATGCAAAAAGTATGTATGAACGAAACGAGCTCTTCGCCGCAAAAAGCGAAATAGACTCTATCCGCGCACTCTATCCGAAAGAATTCAAAGTATTGAAAGATGGACTTTCCCTGATGCGTATGGTCGAGATGAAAGAGGCGGAACGGAATATCGCTTTTTGCGACAGCCTTATTCCCATCAAGACAGAAGAAGCGGAAGGACTGAAAAAGGGATTCGTTTTTGAAAAAGACAGCGTCTACGAAGAGATCGGTAATTATATATGGAAACAGCAGACAGTGGAGCGGAATGTGCAACGCTGTTATATCCGCAGCGGGGTCAACGAAAAGGGCGAGATTTATCTTGCCAGTGTTTTCTACGGCGGCGCACCGATCAACCATACAGGCATCAAGGTCAGTACGAAAGACGGCCAGTTTGCCGAAACAGCCGCAATCCCGTACGACGGCGGAGTAAACTACCGTTTTAAAGATCTGGGAAAAACAACTGAAGTCGTCACCTACAAAGGCGAAAAAGGACTCGATGCTGCCAAGTTCATTTCTACAAACGTAAAAGAACGTGTCAAAGCCGAGTACACAGGTGGCAAACCCTATACATTATATATAGCTGACGGGGATAAAAAAGCGATTGCCGCGACTTTTGAACTGGCTACTGTATTAAGCGATCTGGAAAATCTTCAGAAAGAGAAAGAAAAAGCAACCAAGCGAATTGCTTATTTGAAAAGCAAATTGGAAAGTAATACAGAAGAATAAACGGTCTGATTTTCTCCATAAAAAATCCGGTTCCCAATTGAATATGAGAACCGGATTTTTATTTGAGAGTATCTTTTTTTACTTCACGATCACCTTATAAGCCTTGTCACCTTCAACGGACACAATCACAACACCTCTTGCTGTCTGAATTGATTCATTATCAGAAGATACAAAGCGGGAACCGATTGTCTGCCCCAGAATATTCGATAAAGTAATTTTCTTACCTCCTGCATTACGGATTTGGAATTCACCTGTACTTCCGATTACCTGAATAGTCGTAGGCGCTTCGATTTCTTCGTTGGCAACAGGAGCCGGAGCATTCTCAATAGTAAACTCTGCCATCGGAACAGGCTGCATTACAGCAAATCCATTAACCATACCAACATAAGGTTTAGCATCATCCTTTTTGAACTCACTCTGGTTTTCCAGATAATAAGTACCACCCTCTACCATCTTGAATGCAAAGAGAGCCGGACTGTTTTCCATCGTTTTAACAGATTCATCGGAAATGAATACGGCACGTCCGCCTAAAGTATCACTAGCTGCCAAATAATAACGAGTTTCGTCACCCTCTTTCGCGCCTATGGCCTTGCAAGAGATATAATACAACTGTTTACCCAACGGACTCTTTTCAGCTTTCTCAACCCAAAGACTAAAATTATCCTCCACATAACCGGCTTTCGTTATATCATTACCTTCGATCTTCAGTTCGGCCAGGAATGTATTCGGGTTCATCACCAACGAATTATTAGCAGTAGAAAAACGCTTATGACCAACTTCCTGAGGAGCATATTCAGGAGCATCAGCAGACAGGATTATAACATTAGCCGGATTTTTTGTCAACTGAAGACAACCAGTCTGTAGTATATCCATTCCAACGTAACGGCCTTCAGCATCACCCACAACTTTCATTGTAGACCATTGTCTTGTCTCATTAAAAACAAAGTGGAATGAAAGAGGCTCACTTGTCTCGGACAATTTCAAACTATCACTTTGGGCTGCGATTCTATCAGTTCCGAACAACGTACGTAGCTGATAAGAAATAATAGAGATTTCATCGCCTAACTGTTTAGCACCAGCTACTACTTGCGTATCCTTCGGTACCAGTTTAAACATAATCTGGTTAGAAATATCACCTGTTCCTTTCAAGATAGAATCGTTCGTAAATGTAGACAGATAAGCAGGACCTATCGGAATTCCGGGTATCAGATGAAGCGTAAATCCTTTCTCGGCCAATTCTTTCTCTGTATAAGCCCGCGAACCTAGATATTTATCTTTCAAATCAACAGACACCGGAGTAACTTTTACAGAGTCTCCATCGAGTAAATAGGTATCCTCCATTTCTGCCACTTCAAATATTTCCTGATTCAAGATAAAAGCATCATCAGATTCACGGTCGACAACGGAATATTTGCCATTTTCAGTTTTAATATACCATTGCCCTCTCGGCAAGTTCACAGAAGGAACACTGTCTCCCCCCATAAAGGAGTTTTTCTTAACATAATATTTACCGCCATTGGCTCCTTTGCTTGCACTCTGGAGAAAATAAACACCCGAACCGGTTGGTATATTAGCATGAGTTCCTTTAGAGAGTACGACATAAGGAACAGCCCCTTGCAACACCTTGCCAGTCTCGTCAATCTTTGATACTGTCAAAACCTGCTTTGTATCTACACTTGCTACCACAACCTGAACAGTGTCAGCATCCAACGGAGTTTCAGCAGCCAATGGAGTAGCAGCAACGAACATAGCCAGCGAATCATTTTTCAAATCGATTGTAAATTTGAATTGTTGCCATGCAGCATTCGGCCTCTGCACCGTACGGGTAGAGTCTAAAGAGAACCTATATCCGAATACATCTTTCGCACCGGATATTGTAGTTTTCAATGTATCGATTCCAAAATATTTAGCAACACCATTCGGATAAGCTCTATCTTCTTTAGACTGTAACGCAACGTAGCCTGCTTTTCCCGGAACATCTTTTGCTATCAGATCTTTGCCAGAAAAGATATCTCCCTCATAAGCTGCACCGAACTTTAATTGAAAAGTTGTAAAACCATCACCCAATTGATCGGCTTTCAAAACAAACTTCTCAGCAGGAGCTTCTACAGAAAAGACGTTACCTGATTTAGAATCAAGCATTGACAGATCTTTATCAGAAATAGAGAATGACAAATACTTCTCCCCACTATAATAGGCCTTTAAACCGTCTTTTTCATCAAAAATCCATCTATGAGCTACTCCATCTACTACCGAAACCAAATTCGGAACAGGTTTTTCTGCTGATGCTAAAGCCAAATATTGTAAAGTAGCTTTATTCCTAATTGAATATGTAGTAACGCCTAATGTCGTTTGTTTATCTACTATTTGCCACAAAGCCGAATCTAGAGCAGCTTTAGTCATCGATGTTTCATCAATCGATTTCACCACAACAGAGTCCGATTTGACACCAGCCAGTGACAGATAAACACCTCCAGACTCCAAATAATAGAAATTATCTGTAGTCCCCAAATCTGTGACTTTAGCTGCATTCATCGTGAAAAAACTTACCGCCATCAACGCCACAGCCAATAATGTAGATTTTCTATTCATATATTATTTCACTTTTGATTTACATATTAACCCATACTAAGTACAAAGATAGAATATTTTAAATCCGAAATTACTATAACAAACGCTAATAATCAAGTATATTGTACAAAAGAGACGACTTTTCATGCAAAATCATACTGGAACAATGCATCTTATCACCTTTACTCTTTTCACATTCCCAATACCTCCTTAAGAGAATCTGTTTCATAGTAATGGAACAGTTGTTTCATTATGTAGAAACACTTGTTTCTTTAGGATGAAACAATATCGATGATACTGCTTTCGTTAAACATTTATAGATTGTTTATATGCACTACACCGAAAGCTTGCTATATAATTTAGTATGTATAGTAATTCCACTGACATCAGTACAAAAAGCAAATACAATTGCGAATGTTTTTGAGAAGTTTCCTTCCCTAACAAAAAAGGCTTACCTTAGTGCCGTAATTCAAAAAATATGGTAACAGAAGAATTAAAAAGACTCTACTACGAATATACAGGTTCACAAGCCGAAGATATTACAGAACTACCTTCGTCAGGTTCTAACCGCCGGTATTTCAGAATATCCGGCCCGAAAACATTGATAGGGGTCAGCGGCTCTTCCCAGGAGGAGAACAAAGCGTTTATTTATATGTCCGGATTTTTCAGGGGAAAAGGTATTTCCGTCCCGGAAGTGCATTTTCATTCGGACGATTATTTTTTTTATTTGCAGGAAGACTTGGGCGACACCATGCTTTTCAATGCCATAGAAAAAGGACGCAAAAGCTGTGTTTTCGATGAAGAGGAACGCAGGTTGTTACACAAAACAATCACGCAACTTCCTTCTATTCAGTATGCCGGCGCCGAAGGATTCGAGTATGAGAACTGTTATCCTCAACCGGAATTCAACCAACGTTCTATTCTTTGGGACCTGAATTACTTCAAATATTGCTTTCTGAAAGCGACGGGGATGGAGTTTCAGGAAGACCGCCTGGAAGATGATTTCCAGAAAATGAGCGATGTATTGCTTCAGGACACCTCTCCCACCTTCCTTTATCGGGATTTCCAGTCACGCAACGTCATGATCAAAGACGGCGAACCCTGGTTTATTGATTTCCAGGGAGGACGAAAAGGTCCGGTCTATTATGACGTAGCCTCTTTCCTTTGGCAGGCTAAAGCCAATTACCCGGAAGATTTGAGAAACGAATTGCTTGCCGATTATTTGCAAGCATTACGAAAATATACTGATGTAGACGAAGAACATTTCTTCTGCCAGCTACGCCATTTCGTGTTGTTCCGCACACTACAGGTGCTGGGAGCCTACGGTTTCAGGGGATACTTTGAAAAGAAACCGCATTTTATCCAAAGCGTACCTTTCGCCATCAACAATCTGCGGCAGTTATTAAAGAATGATTATCCGGAATATCCATACCTGTGCGCCGTTCTGAGAGAACTGACCGGCCTGACGCAGTTCAGGGACGACATACAAAAACGGATGCTGGAAGTTAAGATCGTCAGCTTTGCCTACAAAAAAGGAATACCGAACGATCCGAGCGGAAACGGCGGTGGTTTCGTATTCGATTGCCGGGCCATCAACAACCCGGGAAAATATGAACGATACAACCATTTTACAGGACTGGACGAGCCAGTGATCCACTTCCTGGAAGAAGACGGGGAGATCACGCAATTCCTGGAACATGTATATACGATCGTGGATGCTTCGGTGAAACGTTATCTGGACCGTGGTTTCACGAATCTGATGATCTCTTTCGGTTGTACCGGCGGACAGCATCGTTCCGTCTATTCGGCACAACATCTGGCAGAGCATCTGCATGCCAAATTCGGAGTAAAAGTAGACCTTACCCACAGGGAACAAAATATAGAACAAATCTTTGACGCAATATTATGAAAGCTATGATTTTTGCAGCCGGTATGGGGACCCGCCTCAAACCGATGACTGACAATACACCAAAAGCATTGATACCAATAAATGGAAGACCAATGTTGGAACATGTAATTCTGAAGCTGAAGGATGCAGGGTTTCATCAGATCGTTATCAACGTTCACCACCTGGGAGACCAGATCATCGATTTCCTGGCAACCAACAACAACTTCGGAGTTCAGATCCATATCTCCGACGAACGGGATTACCTGCTCGACACGGGAGGCGGCATCAAAAAAGCGGCCAAATTCCTTCAGGGAAACGAACCGTTTCTGGTACACAATGTCGACATCATGTCGAATGTGGATCTGAAAAAGTTATACGATTGCCATCTGGAAACCAATCCGGTCGCTACTTTGCTGGTCAGTAAACGTAACACATCGCGTTATCTCCTGTTCAACAAAGAGAGCCGGTTGTGCGGATGGAGAAATCATGAAACCGGAGAAGTAAAATCTTATTATCCGGATTTCGACCCCAAACAATATAATGAATACGCTTTTAGCGGTATCCATGTAATATCACCGAAAATATTCGACTGGATGGAAGAATGGACGGGTAAATTCTCGATCATCAATTTCTATCTGGCTATCTGTGCTAAAACAAATATCCATGCCTATGCAGCCGAAAACTTACAGTTGCTGGATATAGGCAAGCCGGAGGCTTTAGCCAAAGCGGAAAAATGGATGAAAGGTTTATAATACAAGGATAAAGACAATAATACATCAGGATGGCTTTAGCCGGAAATGTCTTTCAGACAATTCTGACTAAGGCCATTAATAATGGCAGATAGTCTTTCAACTCGACACGCAAAAGTTTCAATGCCTGTTGAATACGATAATCGACCGTTTTAGATGAAACATTCAGCTTCTGTGCTATCTCATTATAAGTCATATTCTGGAAGCGATTCATTTCAAAAGCCTCCCGGTAACTTTCCGGTAAACGTGACAAAGCAGCTTCAATATTCCTCGTCAACTCTTCAACCACATAAAAGTCCGGATCTTCATACTGTGACTGCCAATCTGCATACAGCGTATTTACAATCTGTTGTTTCAGTTCATTCCGATTGATCAGGGTCAGGCATCTGTTCTTTACGGCTTTAAATAGATAATTCTTCGGAGAGGATTCGATAACCTGCATATTTCTGTTTTCCCAAAACCAAACCATCACATCCTGCACGATCTCCTGACCGTCATAAAAATCCACATATCGCTTTGCATAAGCACATAAAAGGGGATAATAGCGCATAAACAGAGTGTCAAATGCTTTCACATCACCAGCCTGGATCTTTTCAAAAAGAACCTCGTCAGTTATATTATTTGTGATATCTGAAAGCATATGGCAAAAAAGTATTAAGTTCTAGTAAGACTATGGTTAAAATGCTGATTATCTGTTTGCTTTTACTCCTTTTATAAAAGAATATTTAATACATCTTTTAAGTAAACAAAAATTTAATACCCTTGTAATAGGTTGATATGTTGAAAAAAGTTATTTTTGCATACACAATTCGACATAGTCTTACTAGAACTCTTTCACTCTACTAAAAAAATTATCACAAAAAAACACTTTTTCATTTAGGAGATATCTCTGTTCGTTAGTCTTTAATATAAAGAGACAAAATGAACATGCAAAAACATATAGACGAACATATACTTCTGAGTTATTATTCAGGCTCACTTTCGGCTGATCAAAAGCAGGAGGTAGAGCAATGGCTACTAGAGTCAGAAGAAAATCGTAAACTGGCTCGAGATGTTCAATACATCTATATAGCGACCGACACACTTAATACAATTAAGGCCGTCAATTCAACAAAGGCGTTGGAGCAGGTTAAGACAAGACTCCGCAAACCAAACAAAACGAATTATCTTGTATGGTTCCAGAAAGTCGCAGCCATCCTTATTCTGCCTTTGCTAATCAGTACAATTTATTTCGTTACTAAAAAAGAGCCGGTCGAATATATTGAAATAAAAACGAATCCCGGTATGGTCGCAACCTTAAACCTACCGGATGGAAGTAAGGTCTGGTTAAACTCCGGATCTTATTTAAAACATCCTCAAAAGTTTACCGGCGACACCCGAACTGTCTTTCTGGATGGAGAAGCTTATTTCTCCGTGCAGAAAAATAAGTCAAAGAGGTTTATCGTAAATACGCCTTTCGACCTGAAAGCAGAAGTATTGGGTACAGAATTTAATATTGAAGCATATAAAGAAAGCAACCAGGTGACAACCTCTTTGATTACCGGTTCGGTCAAACTTTCTTTCCGAAACAAGGAGAATAAAGAAGAGTCGTTTATTATGAAACCGGATGACGAAGTGGCTTATAACATAAAAAACAAGGGAATCAATACAAACACATCTTATATACCGACACAAATAGCTTGGAAAGATGGACTGGTTGTTTTCAGAAATACATCTTTTGAAGAGGCTTTAAAGATACTGGGCAAACGTTTCAACACCGATTTTATCGTAAAGAACGATTTGTTGTATGATAATTCTTTCACCGGGACTTTCAGCGGACAGCATCTGACACTTATTCTTGAGCACTTCCGGCTATCGTCAGGAATTCAATATAAATTCATTGATCCAGAAATAAACCCGGATAAAGACAAAATATCAGAAAAAACAATTGTTGAACTATATTAATTATTTGTGTAACCTAATAAATACAGTATGAAAGTAACAGCACCTCCTTAAAACAAAACATACGGGAAAATATTGGCGTATTTCCCCGTATGAAAAATAACTGCAAGCTTGTTTGGCGACAAGCTCCGGCAAATGAATTTTTTTAACTCTAAAATCACTTACAAATCTATGACAAATTATTTTAGCATCCAACATTTCAGGATGGTGAATTTACCTTTTATTGTCCTGAAAAAAACACCTTTATGTATGAAACTTACCGCAATAATGTTATTCGTATGTATCGGACTGACATTTGCAGCCGAAACTTACAGCCAGTCGGCAACATTAACTCTGAACGTTAATAACAAAACCGTACAAGATGTTTTAGACGAAATAGAACAGCAATCCGAATTCCATTTCTTCTATAACAACAAGCAGGTAAACACGAACCGGGTTGTTTCCGTCAAAAGCAATAAAAAAAGCGTATTCAACGTATTGGAACAACTCTTCAACGGTACTGATATCAGTTATAAGGTCCTGGATAAAAATATTATCCTCTCTCCACGTGAAATACTTGCAACAGCAGGAGACATTGCCCAGCAATCCATCAAAAAGATAACCGGTAAAATCACCGATTCGCAAGGCGAAGCTATTATTGGGGCCAATGTCGTAGAAAAAGGCTCTACAAACGGTACCATCACCGATGTGGACGGTAATTTCACACTGTCGATACCAGAAAACGCTTCTTTGGTTATTTCATATATCGGCTATCAAACACTCACCGTACCGACCGCCAAGAAAAACGTTTTCAACATCGTACTGAAAGAAGACTCACAAAATCTGGACGAAGTAGTTGTTACCGCCCTGGGTATCAAACGGGAAGAAAAAGCATTGGGATATGCCGTTCAAAAAGTAAAAGGAGAAGAACTGGCTACCGTCAAATCGGTAGATATCGCGACCTCACTTACAGGTAAAGTGGCAGGTATGAATGTAAAGAACAGTACCGAATTCAACTCGGCACCAACCATCCTCGTACGTGGTGAAAGCCCGTTGATCGTTGTTGACGGTGTACCATACAGCAACATTTCCTTGCGTGACATTGCATCAGACGACGTAGAGTCGATCGACGTCTTAAAAGGCGCCACAGCCTCTGCTCTCTACGGCGCACGCGGAGGTTCAGGTGTTATCATGGTCACTACCAAGAAAGGAAGCAAGGAAGAAGGACTCGATATATCTGTAAACAGCAGTACGATGTTCAACGCCGGATATCTGGCCATACCTGAAGCACAATCGAGCTATAGTTCGGGTACAGGCGGTAAATACGATTCTTACGACTATGTATGGGGCGATAAGCTCGATATCGGACACACAGCTGTACAATACAACCCTTATACCTACGAATGGGAAGAAAGTCCGCTGGTATCGAAAGGTAAAAACAATTTCCGCAACTTCCTTGAACAAGGCGTTTCTACAAACAACAACGTGAGTGTCGCTTGGAAAGGAAAAAACGGAGGATTCCGTACCTCCCTTAATCATGTGTACAGTAAAGGACAATATCCTAACCAGAAACTGAACAAAATAACTTACTCTGTCACAGGTAACGCACAAGTCGGTAAACTCTCTTTCGAAGGAGGAGCCATCTGGAACAAACGATTCTACCCCAACAATCGGGGCGCAGGATACGGCGGCGGCGGTTACATCTATAACCTGATTGTATGGACAGGCCCCGACTACGACGTACGGGATTATCGCAACTACTGGGTACAGGGTATGGAACATCAAAAACAGAACTGGAAATATAGTGGATATTATGACAACCCCTATTTCCTAGCATACGAATGTACTAACAGCAACGATTACGATAAGCTAAACACATATGCATTCGCCAAATACGACATACTTCCCTGGTTGAATCTTTCGACACGTACCGGTATCGACTACTATGCAAGTCGTACACAAACAAAAAATCCAATCGGCGCCATCAATATCGGCAACAAAAACGGAGCTTTCTCGCTCTCCAAAGGAACCGGATACAGCATCAATAGCGACTTCATCCTGGCCGGTAATCATACATTCGGTGATTTCAATGTAGACGGAATGTTCGGAGGTACCGTATACTACTATTACGATGATAGCATGACTTCAAGCACAAGCAACGGATTGTCAATCCCAGGATACTATTCGTTAAACGCTTCTAAAGACCCTGTATCTTCATCCTCCTCTTACAAAAGCAAACGTGTAAATTCTGTGTATGGAAAACTGTCTCTGGCATGGAAAAACCTTTTGTTCATTGATGCAACAGGACGTAACGACTGGTCTTCTACTTTACCGGCCGAAACTCGCTCATACTTCTACCCATCCGTATCGGCGAGCTTGATCATGTCTGAATTCATCGATTTGCCGGAATTGTTTACTTTCTGGAAACTTAGAGGTTCATGGACAGTTACGAAATCGGATTTGGATATTTTCGATACACAACAGGCTTACAGCGTTTCTACCAACGTTTGGAACAAACTAAATACAGCTAGTTACCCGACTTCTTTGCGTAGCGCCACATTGAAACCCGTTACCTCACGTTCTTATGAAATCGGTACCGGATTTAATATCTGGAACAACCGCATACGTTTCGACGCTGCTTATTACAATAAGCTGAAGTATAACCTGACACGTAACGCAACAATCAGCTCGGCCTCCGGATTCTCCAGTACGTTATTGAATTATGAAGAGGAACAATTACGCCGTGGAGTCGAAATCACTATCGGAGCAGACATTGTCAAAACCAAGGATTGGGACTGGACGGTTAATGTCAACTGGGCTAGAGACCGTTATTTCTATGATAAGGTAGACCCTGTTTACTCAACTCAGAACCAATGGGTAAAAGATGGACTTCGTTGGGACTGGTTAGCAACCTACGATTGGGAACGTGATCCGCAAGGAAACTTAATCCTATATAACGGACTTCCACGCAAAAGCGAATACAAATCATTCTTAGGATACGAATATCCGAATTGGATTTGGGGTATCAACAGTACTGTAAGATATAAAAACTGGACATTGAATGTTGCATTCGACGGACGTATCGGTGGTATGGCTTATAACAAAACGGAACAGGCTATGTGGAATAGCGGTTCGCATCCGAAAAGCGACACACCGGAGCGTTACGAAGAAGTTGTCAACGGAAAAATCAATTATATTGCACAAGGTGTAAAAATTGTTTCCGGGTCCGTTGAATATGATACCGACGGAAATATTGTTAACGACACACGTGTCTTTGCCCCCAATGACGTGCCGGTTTCATACCAAAGCTTTATTCAGGCATATGAGCCGTGGTGTGGTTCGGCTGCATTCCAGAATTATCGTTCTACTACTTTCTTCAAAGTACGTGAATTATCACTGACATATGCCGTGCCTAAAACAGCTTGTAACTGGGTTGGTTTAAAAGGCGCTTCTGTTTCATTTATTGGACAGAATCTATTGTTGTGGGCCAAAGAATTTAAATATGCAGACCCGGATGTCGACGAAGACGATTTAAGTTCACCTTCACAACGTTTCTTAGGATTTAATGTTAAAGTAGATTTCTAAAATAAACATACATACGACAATGAATATAAAAAGCATAATATTGACAGCTATAGCGACAGGCTTCGTGGGGTTAAGTACTACGTCATGTACTTCCAAATTTGATGATTACAATACCAATCAAAACTCTACAACCAAAGTAACTCCTGCAATGCTCGCCACCAAGTTGATTTTGGAAATGATGGAACTTGGTAGAGCAAAAAACTTTGTTTACGACAATATGTTGAACAAACAAATAGCTTGGGCAGAAGGTGGTTCGGAAAGTGACCAGTACAACAAACTGGGACGTGTAAGTTTCGGTGTTTATACAAATTTCACCAACTGTCAGAAAATGCTGCTGGAAGCCGAATCGTCTTCAGAAGAAATGCAAAACGCTTACAAAGGATTGGCTAAATTTTTAAAGGCTTATCACTTGTTCAATTTAAGCATGAAAGTCGGAGATATTCCTTATAGTGATTCAAACGGAGCAGAAGAAGGTAATATCAAACCGGTTTACGATACACAAAAAGATGTTATACGACAAGTGTTGGATGATCTGGAAGAGGCTTACACACTTTTCAATAATGCAACCGACTTTGATGGAGATCCGATTTTCAACGGATCTGCTGAAAAATGGAAAAAGACAGTCGTTGCATTCGAAATGAAAGTGCTTATAAATCTTTCTAAAAAAACCGGAGATACAGATCTGAAAGTAAAAGAACGTTTCGCTCAATTGGTCAATAAAGGTGACCTTATGACTTCCAACAACGATAACCTGCAATTGGTATATAGTAACACTGCCGGACAGTTGTATCCGTTATATCAAAACGACCACATGCAGTACTTAATGGTTTCGACCACCATTATCGATCCACTGAAACGTTTTAAAGACAACCGCTTATTCTATTATGCCGAACCGGCTCCCTATGCTTTGGATAATGGGAAAACTGCTTCCGATTGGGATGCATACATGGGGATAGACCCCTCTGCCGTTCAAAGCGAAAACAATGTGCTTCATGGAGAAGGGAAAGATTGCGGACCCAACAAACGATACTTGCAGCCGGAAGGTGAACCTTTGATGCGTATCAGCTACATGGAACAAAATTTCATTCTGGCAGAAGCCTCCCTAAGAGGATGGATTGATGCTGGAAAAGCTTCAGAATTCTATAAAAAAGGGATTAAAGCAAGCATGGATTTTATTGCTAATGCAACTCCAGACAAGGAAGAATTTCATCACAATCATCCCATCACCGAAGAATACATTGCCAATTATCTGACACAAAGCGAGATTCAACTAAACGGTGATTTTAATCATGATTTGGAAATGATTCTTCTGCAAAAATACCTAGGGTCCTATCTGCAACATCCCAACAATGAATGTTTCTATGATAATCGTCGTACTGGTTATCCTGTTTTTCCTGTCAATCCTGAATCAAATATGAATACAGATCCGAACAAACTTCCCGTTCGTTGGATGTATCCTCAGGCTGAACTGGATTACAATAAAGAAAATATTCAAGAGGCTATTAATCGTCAATATGGTGGAAATGACGAATTCAACCAAATCATGTGGATTTTACAGAATTAATCCATAAATAAATGTCCGAAAAGTTTAACTTTGTATATCATTTTCAAAAGGCTTTTCGGACATTTTACCCAATCGGTTACATGAGATTAATTTTTTAAACTAAATACACATGAAAAAAGGACTTCTTTTATTCGCCGCCGGCCTATTCAATCTGGCAGCAATTACCGCACAGGTTCAGCCTGTGCAACCCAAATTAACGGACGACAAATCATTTTCCATGATTCTGTTCCCTGATCCGCAAAGTTACACGAAATTCGATGTCAACCAGCCTTTGTTCGAACTGATGACCGCGTGGACGGCAAACAATAAGGAGAGACTGAATATCGAAGCTGTGCTCTGTACCGGAGATTTGGTGGAGCAGAACGAAATCCGTATCCCCGACGGAGTGAACGGAAACCAGACCAGCGAAGAACAATGGAAAGCTGCTTCGCAAGCCTTTGCCCGACTGGATAATAAACTGCCTTATGTTGTCTGTACCGGAAACCATGATTATGGATACGAAAAGGCGGAAAACCGTTTATGCCGATTACCGGAATATTTCCCGTCAGAAAGAAACTCCTGCTGGAGAAACTCACTGGTCGAAGTAGGAAACAACTACCAGGGAATCCCGACACTCGAAAATGCAGCTTATGAATTCAATACGGAAACATGGGGCAAAATCCTGGTGATCTCTTTAGAGTTCGCCCCACGTGACGAAGCTATCGAATGGGCAAAAGCAGTAACGGAGAAACCCAAATATACCGATCATAAAGTGATCCTATTGACTCACTCCTATCTGACCGCCGAAGGAAAACGGCGCCTGAAAGAAAACTATAAAATATCTCCGGCAAACTATGGGGAAGCCATCTGGCAAAAGCTGGTCTACCCGTCCAAAAACATCTGCATGGTCATTTGCGGACATGAATGTGAAATTGCTCCGTATAAAGATAATGTAGGTTTCAGTATCGAAAAGAATGCAGCCGGCAAAGATATTCCACAGATGATGTTCAACGCCCAGACCGCAGACGGTTTCTGGCATGGCAACGGAGGTGACGGTTGGTTACGGATTATGGAGTTTATGCCTGACGGACAGACGATCAAGATAAAAACATTCTCTCCCCTCTTCGCTATCTCCCCGACAACGGCTGATAAATCCTGGAGAACCGAGTCGTACGATCAATTCGATATTACTATAAAATAATGATAAAAGAACTTATGATAATTGGGTATTCGAGCCAATTATACATACCTTTGGTGAACTAATACAAAATTTAAACACATATCATGAAACATCCATGAAATAAATTTCGTCCAAGAGAATGTAAATAGGGGGG
>OLIT01000579.1_pt1 | contig 36716 bp, 25 predicted proteins | sample 1601341 | NCBI WGS metagenome assembly OLIT01 (sample SAMEA2452121, study PRJEB22498) | human gut metagenome | biome: human feces; feature: human gut; material: feces | place: Australia | collected 2012
TGTTGCTCAGGAACTTATAAATAAAGTTAAATCAAAGTGTTGCGGAATTAAGGAACATTATAAAATGGGTGGTGATTGAATGATATAATTTTCCTGATGATGATAAGTTTAAAGATACTATTTTGATGTTTTTATATAGAGAGCGTTATAGTAATTAGGGTCATCAGATTCTCCAAATGTCACTTCTATATTGCCGTCGTTTCTAGTTGTTAAGCAATAACGTTCTGTACCATTAACGAGCCAACCTCTACTAATACTTGTATATTTATCTGAAGCACTTGCATCGCTTTTACTTGTATCAGAAATAATGGTAATCCTTGGATTAACTAATGAAACGAAATCAGAATGATATGCTGATTCTCTTCCATGGTGTGGCGCAACCAATACATCAGCATTTTTAACAGCATCCTGAAAATCATTTTGACTCATAAGTATATCCAATGATTCCTTTTCATTATCACCACAGACTACGACTTTAATACCAAACAACATAAAAACTGTTATTATGCTGAAATTATTAAAATTAGAGTGGTTGCAAGCAGATGTAGAAAAAAATTGAATGTCTAAACCATCATAGTTGTCAGAATTTCCAATATAATTTTCATTATCATCACTTATTGGTAAGCTATACATATTGTTAATTTCACAATATTTTTCAAACTTCGCTTTGTCACAATCCCGCACACCATTCATAACCTCTGCATTAGTTAGAGATGTTGGGCGATGTAATATCTTGGGCTGATTTATATCAAAATTGAGAATATCGCTAATATGATCAAGGTGCGGATGGGTTAAAATCATATAAGCAATGTTATCGAATCTACGTTTCAATATAGGAGCAGAATTTCCACTCTCATACGTACCTGTTCCAAGGTCAATTACTATATATTTACCATTAGGAGCCTTAACATGGATAGCCAATCCAAGTTGCACATCCCAAACTGTCATTGTTGCTTGTCTTGCCATAATATTATTCTTTATTTTGTTTCAAATATTCATTAAGTACCTCTCTTGCATAATAATAAGCACGTTCTTTATATCTATTCCAACAAATTAATAAGACTACTATTGACAAATATGATTGCCAATAAGTTGAATATGATGATATAAGTAATAACACTGTTGAAATTAATACAGTCGTGAGAATAGTCCTTGATAGAGCATAATGGGCATTAAAGTCTGGAACTCTTGAATCTTGAATTCCATTTACTTCACGCATTGCTTTACTGAATAGTCTATCTTCAGAAGGATTCTCATTTTCTAATCCTTTAAGTAAAATCTTACGAACATTCTTGGTTTCATAGAAACGTACTTTTTTTATTCCTGTATTTTTAGGAATAAATAAGTTATATGTCCAACAATGTTTTTTCACATCTTCCTTAAGAAGCCTAGTAGAAGGTTTCCCGCCTATTGTAAAATAGTATATTGGCTCTAATAAACTACCTACTGAATTAATAACATATCCACATAAAAACGCAAATGCTAAATATGCAACAGTATAATCCTTGTTATATTCTATCTGAAACGAATACATGCCAATGACTATCAGTGCATATCCGGCAACAAGGCTTGACATTATATCATAATACTTAAAATTCATAATCTTACTATTTTATGAGTTTGCTGCTCTTTGTACTAATGCAGGACAAAGAGTTTTAAGTTGTTCTCGTGCTTCTGTGGCTATGTTTTTAGCTTCTTCTAGGCATTTATATAAATCAACAATAGATTGTTGAATTTCAAAAGGAGGTAAGGGTATTTTAACTCTGCACAACTCACTCCAATCAAATGTTTCCCTTGCACTCCCCCAAGAATTAAAACGAGCATATCTATCAAATTCGCTACGACTTAATAATAAATATAAATACTCAGGCATCAATTTTTTACAATCTTTACAACGAAATGTTGTGTATATTGAAGAAGTAAGAATTGGCTTATTTGTTAGATTTATTGCCAAAGCAATTTTATCACCACGGCGTGAGGTGTCAGCAACATAGGCGAAATTATTGTTATTAACAATTTTGTATGATGTTAATGAAACGCCATCCAAATTCGCCTTAGTAAATATAAATTTTTTGTCAGTACTTATGCCTCGCACATTATCCAATGTATATTTATTATCACTATTTCTTTCGTCATAAATTTCTATATAGTCATCTTGCCCATTACTAAGTTCTACTTCTGGATATTTAACTTTGCAATCAACAATAAAAGCTTCGCAAACCTTACTTAGTGGTTCTATAAGAGCTTCATTCTGCTCTGCAAGAGATTTTAATCCATTGTAAGTTGCTACCAATTCTTTTTGAATTTCTATTGATGGAAGAGGAATTCCAATATCACAAAATCTATCCCAATCTAAATTTGAACGAATACTACCATCACTTAAAAACCAACCATATCTATCCATTTCAAATCTATTGAATTGAATAAATAGATATTGTGGAAGAATTTTATTTTCATCTTTTATTCTAAAAGTTGTGTATGCCGGAGATAGAAGTATAGGTTCTTCCTTATCATATAATGCTATACGAATGCATACATCTCTACCTGTCTGCATTCCACTAAAAACAAAGTCTCCCTTTTCAACTATTTTATATTTGGTATTATCCAAATTATTAGTATCTGCAACTGTCGGAATAAAAGTCTTATCCTTATTTATGCCAAAGAATGGATAATCTAAACCATAAATGTTTCTTATATCAAATGTTTCGATTAGACTACCAACTGAATGCCATTTTTCTTTACAACTATTTACACTCATATCCAAGTTCTTTTAATGCATTACGCAAGGTATCCTCATTCTCTTTTTGGCGTTTAAGCAAATCAGAAACAACAGAAGCGGTTTCAGTTAAAACCTTATCATAGTCTATGTTGGAATCCCTATCCACAAACTCAATGTATCGGCTTGGTACTATAGAGAAATTATTAGCTTCAATACCATCTGCTTCATTTATTTTAACAGAGCGGTAAAGTTCAGGCTCGGCATAATTAGCACCATCTGTTCCTTCTGCCTGCCATTTAAAATAAATCTCCGTTGCACGTTTGATTTGATCTTCTTTGAGTATAACCTTTTTTTTCTGCTCACCCTTAATAGGGTTTTCTGTCCATTGGCGTAAATCCATAAAGAGAATTTCTCCCTCTCTATTACGTTGTTTGCGTCCATGCCACATTCCACCCTTTTTATTTTGATTTAAAATCCAAAGGGTGACACTAATATCAGTAGTAATGAAAAGTTCACGAGGCAATACTATGATGGCTTCTACTTTATCATTCTCAATCAATTTCCGGCGAATATTTATAGTATCTGCATCGCCCAAGGCTCCATTTGCAAGAAGGAATCCAGCTACTCCATGTTGTTGATTTAAATGACTTAGTATATGAAGAATCCAAGCATAATTAGCATTCCCTACAGGCGGTGTATCATAATCACTCCAACGAGAGTCATTCTTTAAATTATCATTATACCATCCTTTGAGATTGAAAGGAGGATTTGCCATAATATAATCAAAGTATAGTCCTTTATGAAGGTCGTTAGTAAATGTATTATCACTTTCCGGTCCTAAATTATGACTGATGCCACGTAGAGCAAGGTTCATTTTTGCAAGTCGGTATGTGGCCGCTTCCTTTTCCTGTCCGTAGACATTAATTTTACTGATGTCACCCTGTTTTGACTTTACCAGCTCTGCACTTTGGATAAACATACCGCCAGACCCGCAGCATGGGTCATAAATAGTTCCGTCAAATGGTTCTATCATACTGGCAATCAGTTGTACTATATCGTGAGGCGTGTAAAATTCGCCTTCTTCTTTTGTCGCATTTACAGCGAATTCTTTCAGAAAATATTCATATACACGACCTATTAAATCTTTTTCTTCACCAAATCTCTTGTGGGAAATCTTGTTTATTTCATCAACAAGTTTCTTCATGTCATTACCGTCCAGATTACGCTGGGTAAATGTACCTTCAACGAAGCACCCTTTAAGGTCTGGAGTTGTAGCCGCAATACTGCGTAAAGCCGTATCAAGGGCGACATTAAGTCCTGGTGCAGGAGTGTTTATAATTGTATTCCATCTGGCTTCTGGTGGAAGATAGTATGTTCCGTCTGTAAAAGTTGCATCATCAAAAAATGCAGATATAATATTATCATCATCAGGATTTAATCCCTGTTCTATTAACTGAGCACGAAGATGAACTACTCCATTTTCATATTTTTCTCCGATGAAGCGAAGAAAAACCAAAGTGAGCATCATATCACGTTTTTCAAAAAAAGAACCAGAGTTTTTAGCTTGTCTTAATATATCGCGACATTTAAATAGAATTGCATCTAAGTTGATAATTTCTTCTTTTTTATTATTTATTCTTTTTGCCATAATTCTTAATTCAATATTATATTAGCCAGTTGTCTTCTATATTATACAATATTCAGAAGCAATTTAAGTCATCAATGCAAATTTACTACACCTTTTTGTAAAAATAGTCTTTTAAACGTAATATTTTAGCTTTTGTTTTAAAAAGATTTCCCTTAAGATTACTATTTTATCCACAAAATGCAGCCATGATGAAAATACCTCGAAAATCTGAAACATTTTTGTGCTATTTTCCTTATAGTCCATGTTAAAATTGTCTGCAATAGAGTTATTTGTTAAGCAAAATCAGTCTTGCTGCTTTCAAACTGTTAATGATAGGTTTACGACTCGTAAATGGGCCACTTTTGCATCAAAAGTGGCCGAGTTTTTATGCGTAAACAATAGAGTTATTTTTGAGAAATGGACGGGTTGTTGAAACGGTTGGCTGCTTACGGACAATTATGCCGCAGACGGTAGGGCAGGCGAGTGCATGGCGGGGTGTCGGCAGACTATAAAATAAAAATCCCGCCAACGTCCGCTTGGGGATGTTGGCGGGATAATTCTTGAAATAGATTTCTTTACAGAAGTATCCCTGTGCGGGATGCCTGTGTGGCTTATCTTTTACTGTACGCCGAACTCAGCCTGCTGCTTGTTCACCTCTTCGAGAGTGCGCTGACGCTCCTCGTCGGTCATTGTCTGCTTTGTCTCGCCTGTTGTGCGCACGGGCTTGCTTACGGTTGCCGTGGGCTTGTCGGTGTAGCATGCCGGCAGAGTGGGGGCTACGCTCTCTATTGTCAGTTCAGCAGAAGCCGGAGCATACACGCCGTCGTAGTATGAGCGCGCCTTTATGGTTATCTTGCCCGGTTTGTCGGTGGCCTGTATCAGTACGGGAGCCGTTCCCCATTCAACTATGCGCGGGTTTGCCATGATGTTTTCGCCGTCGCCTATTATGCGGCCTTCGCCCTCAACGGTGAAGTAGATGTTGTCCTTGGCCAGACGCTTCACGTTGCCGTTGTCGTCGGTAACTTCGGCCACAACCACAATGAAGTCGCTGCCGTCGGCGTTGAGCTTGCGGCCCATGTCGTCGGCATAGAGACGCAGCTTGGTAGAGCGGCGCGACGGCATCTTCTTCTGTACGGCAACCACCTTGCCGTCCTTTATGCCTTCTGCCAGGAGCGACACGCGCTGCCAGTTGCGCTGCTTGTAGCTGTATTCGCGTGCAGCCCAGAAGTTCCAGAAGTCTTTAAACACCACAGGGGCGCAGGGCTTGTCGTTGTCGTTGTGAACAACAGGCAGAGTCATCACCTTGTCGCCCTCGAACATCGTAAGGCGCACACTGTCGCAGTTGGAGAACACCGTAACGTCGTTGTCGGAGAACTGAGTCATCTCGTTGGCGATGAACACCATAGGCTCTGCGTTGCGGTCTTGCGAGCGGAACATCTCGAAGGCGTATTTCTTCTGACGGAAGGCGTCGTATATGCCTCCGTAGTAAGTGTCAGGATGATAGCCGCGCTGATGGTCGAACGGATGCCACTGGCAACCGCCTATAAACTGGCGCTGGCCGTGGTACATCTCGCCGTAGGTGTCGCAGAGCGAGAGGGCTGCCATGAGCATAGGACGCTCGCCCCATGAGCGCGCCGCGCGGTTGATGTTGTTGTGTGCATACCAGTCGTCTACCATCTCGCCAAACTCGCGGGTGAAGACACACTTGTCTTCGGGCCAGTTGCCCTTGCCAATGTTGTCGGCCCAGTCGTAAACAACGTCATAATTCTCCTTGACACCAGCCGACTGAAGGTCGGCAACGGCCACGGGACGGCCCGGATAAGGAAACTCGTCGCGCGTAATCTGCAATGCCTTCAGGGCAAAGTCTTCGGGATAGCGCGTCTCGTTGAGTATAGGCTCCCACATCAGCACACAAGTGTGGTTGCGGTCGCGGCGTATGATGTTGCGCGTGTTCTCATGAACAAGTTTGCCGAAGTGAGGATCCTTGTTCCAGTATTGCCAGCCCGGAGTGGGCACAATGACAAACAGGCCAAGCTCGTCGCAGGCATCCATGAACGACGGGTCCATGGGATAATGGGCGCAGCGCACTATAATCATGCCCGCATCGCGCAGACGCTTGGCGTCGCGCCACTGCTGACTGTTGGGCAGAGCGTTGCCCACATAGGCAAAATCCTGATGACGGTTGCCGCCAATGAGCTGATGATAAGGCTTGCCGTTGAGCCAGAAACCGTCTTTGCCACGGAACTCGGCCTTGCGGATGCCCATGCGCACCATGCCGCCGTCTACGCTCTTGCCGCCCTGCATGACGCTTATCTCAACGTTATAAAGATAAGGCGACTCGGGTGACCACAGTTCGGGATTCTTCAGTTTCATTGCAAGATATGCAGTAGCGCTCGACTTGGCGTCGACCTTTATCTTTTTTGTAACCGACTTGATGCGCTTTCCGTTCTTGTCTTTCACAACAACAGCCACTGTAGGCTGTGCCGTTGAGGCTGATGTGTTGCCCACCTCCACGTTGACAAACACATCGGCACTCTTTTCAGATATGTTGTCGTAGTGAAGGAACACGCCGCCGCCTGCCACCTTGTTTGCTTCGAGCGCGTCGGTTATTGCCAGGGGCGACTTGCCAATGAGCCACACATCGCGATACATACCGCCATGATAGCAGAAGTCGAGAGCCGTCTGCTTCTTTCCCGGCGGATAAGTCTTGTCGTCGCTGTTGTCGGCCTTCACCGCCACGACGCACTTGTCGCCCGCCTTTACGCCCTGTTCGGTCAGATTGACGGTTATGGGCAGGTATCCGCCCAGATGCTCTTTCACTTTCTTTCCGTTGACATACACCTCCTGCTTGCCCATTATGGCCTCAAAGTGCAGCGTGATGTCCTTGCCCTTCATGTCGGCAGGCACTGTGAAATGCTTGCGATACCAGGCAATGCCCTGATAGTTGCGGCAGCCGCTTGCCTCGGCAGGCTCGAGTCTTACGCTGTGAGGGGCGCACACCACCTGCCAACGGCTGTCGTCAAAGTCGGCAGCTCCGGCACCCTGAGCATCGCCAAGATGAAAGCGCCAGCCCTGGTTGAAGTTGTAGATAACACGTCCGCTGCCCTGCAGGGGGAAGAGCCCTGCCACAGAAGAGCCTTTGTAGGCTCCGGCCGTCAGCGAGACGAACAACAATAATAAAAGAAAAATCTTTTTCATGCTATGCTGATTAAATTGATGCTTTGATAAAAAGAAAACCCGCACCGGGCATGGTGCAATATCACTGCGGCCGTCTGCCTCGTGTACATTCCCATGGCTTGCGGTTGCGGGTATGTCTTTAAAGTTATTCGGCAGACACCTTTGGGTCTATCACCACATGCTTGATGCGCTGACGGCGCCATGTGTAGATGCAGTGAATCTTACCGTCGGATGTCTGGATTATCGAAGGATAAGAATACTGGCTTACGGGCGACTCCTCGAGCGTTATCCAGTGCTTCCAGTCGGTGCCGTTGTCAGACTTCATCACCGACAGCGGAGTGCGCGCTCCCTTGCCGTTCTTTATGCCCTTGGGTATCGGGCGGTCGTTGCAGATAAGCACATGAGAGCCGTCTTTTAATGTAACGGCATCAAGACCACTATTATTGTTTGGAGTGTCAATAAGCTGCAGCTTGCTCCATGTCAGTCCGTTGTCAGAGCTGTAGGTTATGCCTATGTGCTCGCTGCGTGTGCGTGCCACGGCTGCCAGACGGCCGTCGCTGAGCACCATTATTGCCGGCTGAATGGCCTTCACGCCCTCGTCGGCCTCGACAAAGTCGGTGCGTTTCCATGTCTTGCCCATGTCGTCAGAGTATTCAAAATACAGGCGCCATCCGCCTTCCTCAATACTTGTAGGCGCAATGATGCGGCCCTTGCTCATTATGGGCTTGTTCTTTATCGGACCGAGATAGCCCTCCTGCAGCGGCTCGCGCTTGCTCCACGTCTTGCCGCCGTCCTTAGAGCGCACCATCCAGCCTGTCCAGTCGGCCACCTTGTTGCCAATCTTGAAGTAGATAACAAGGTCGCCTCCGGGTATCTGATATATCACCGGATTCCAGCAGGCCTTGCGCTGATAGCCCTCAGGATTCTTTCTTATCTTCTTGTCGAGTATAGGTCCTTTGGCTGCCGGGGCGTTGGTGCTGTCGAGTCCTGACAGACCAGCCAGTTTGGCTTCTTCACTTCCTGTCTTGAACACGCCGTCGGCCACGAGCTGAGGCGCCAGCCATTCTGTAGAGCCTTTAGGCTTGCGGCTCACCCAGATGCACACATCAGGGTTGCGCTCCTTAGTTCCGCCGAAGTAAGTTGCCACAAGGTCGCCCTTGCTTGTCTCTGCTATCGTGGCAGAATGGCACTCGGGGAATGATGCCGACTTATACAGAAACTCGTCAGAAACTACGGCTTTGCCGGTCATGGGCATGTCGGCAGTAATGTCGTATTTGCCCGAACCGATGTTCCTGATGCTGCCGTCGGGCATGTGCAGTTCGGCAGTGGTGTTGGCCGGAATCTCAACGTGCCATATCAGCTTGCCCGCCTTCTTGTGCCAGCGGCTTACTATTGTGCCGTAGATAGACTTGTAAGACGCGTTGATGTCGTCAATCTCGTCGACGTTGAACGCAGGCTTCATCACGATATGCTTAAAGCCCGGCTTGTTCTCGTCAGAGTTAATGCCTGCCACATCCTCATAAATCCACGACACAAGATCGCCAAGCAGCATAACGTGATTGCCACTGTTCATCCACGGATTGGCAGTGTCGCCGTTCCACAGTTCCCATATCGTTGTTGCTCCATGTTCAGTCATGTAGCCCCAGCTCGGATACTTCTTGTTGGTTGCCAGCAGCCATGCCATGTCGCCGCGGCCCATGTCGGTTAGTCCGTGCATAAGCCACTGTACGCCTATCACGCCGCAAGATATGGCTCCCTTGTTAAGGGTTATGATGTTGTGTATGATGTTTTTCTCAACCTCACCGCGCACATAGTCGTCGTCAATCATGCCGAACGCCAGCGGAAGAAGGTTGGCAGTAACCGTGTTGTTGCCGTAGAACGTGCTGTCGGGATAGAGCATGAGTCCCGGCACTTCAGCCGTGTTGAGGTTTATGGTGAGGAACTTCTTGTTGAAGGTTTCCTTCACGCGTGCGGCTTCTGAGCCGAATTCAGATGCGTCATTTGGCTTTTCAAGAATCTTGGCAAACCTCTCCATAATCTTGTTCAGCTTATAATAATATGCCGTAGCTATGAGAGTGCCGTCAGTTACGCGCTTGGGGTCACGACTGTGTATCAGTTTTATGTCCTCAGGCGGCACGCACCAGTCTCCGTATTTGTCGCGCGGCATCAGTCCGTCCTTGCCGTGTTGATACTTCATATGCTCAAGCCAGCGTTTCACGTTGCCGTAATAACGGCTCATAGGTTCGGCGTCGCCATACTGGTTGTACATCATTTCGAGCGAGAAGGGCAGGGCAGAAGGCCATGTTATGTTGTCAGAATAATAGTTCCAGTAGGCAGGAGCCACATCGGGTATGCAGCCGTCTTCACGCTGAGCCTCGGTTATGTCGCGTGCCCATTTTGCATACAGGGCATTATTGTTAAATATGAAAGCCTCGCCGAAACATCCGCGTACACGGTCGCCAAGCCACGGCTGACGCTCGTCGCGCTGCGGACAGTCAACGGGCATGCCCTTATAGTTGCCCAGGATGCCCCATATGGCGTTATTGTAAACCTTGTTGAGTATGGTGTCGGCACATTCAAACGTGCCTGTCATTTCCATCTCGTCGCTTACCACTTCGCCCACAATGCCGTCAGCTGTTACGTCGTTAAGACCAGTAATCTCGGCATAACGGAAACCGTGATATACAAATGTAGGCGCCCACCAGCGGCCGTTCTCGTTGCCGGCAGCAACATAATAGTCGGTTGTAAACGCGTTGCGCAGGTTCTTTGTGAACAGACTACCATCCTCGTTGAGCTTCTCTGCATACTGAATCTTCACGCTGTCGCCGGCATTTACGCCGCTGATGCGCAGTTTAATCCAACCCGCCATGTTCTGTCCCATGTCTATGATGTAGCCCTTGCCGTGCTTAGTGATGCTCACAGGCTTCATGGTCTTCACCACCTTCATGTTAGGACTCATGGCTCCGCGCAGCGTTCCCGTAGGTATGCCCACGCGCTCTGCCGCCATCCATTTAGAGTCGTCGTAGCCTACAGATGTCCATGCGCCCAGTTCTTTGCGGGCATCATATATCTCGCCGTCATACTCGTTGTTAGAGCGTATAGCCCCGTCGGGATTCAGTTTCCATTTGTTATTCGACGAAATAACTTTCTTTTTTCCGTCGGTAAACTCAATTACAAGGTTAAGACGCAGCTTCGGATAGCCGAAGTTAGTAATCTTGTAAGGCTTCTTTTTCTGCTGCATCGTGTAGAAACGGCCGTTGCCAAGAGTAACGCCAATGGCGTTCTTGGCGGTCAGCATCTGCGTAACGTCGAACGCATTATACAGCACAGTCTTACGATAGTCGGTAGGAGCAGGTGCCAGAACCTGGTCGCCCACCTTCTGTCCGTTGATATATGCCTCATACATGCCCAGTCCGCAGATGTAGAGCGTAGCGCGCTTTACGGGTTTGTCAAGACTGAATTCGGTGCGCAGATAACGCGAACTCAGTCGGCTGTGAACGTCCTCCACATCCCACGGCATAGCCTTCTCCAGACCGATCCACTGACCGCTCCAGTCGGCTTCGTTGAGCAGTCCTACGTTCCACATGGCCGTATTGCTCCAGTCAGACTCACCTTTGTTTGTAGTAACCTTCACGCGCCAGTAGCAAGGAGTATTGCTGCGCAGTTCTTTACCTTCATATCTTACCCACTGCGACCTGTCGCCAAGCAGTGTCGCGTCCCAAAGGTCGCCCTCAAGTTTCTCCGCCTTTTCGGGTGTTGATGCCACGATTATGTGGCATGCCGTCTGCATCACGTCGTTCTCGTCCGATGTTATTATCCAGCCCAGTCGCGGCGTAGATGTGTCGATACTCATCGGATTGACCATGCGCTCCGTCTTCAGTTCAGTCACGGCAACAGGGAATTGCGACTTCTTCGCATTTTGCTTCCTGGCTGCCATGACCGGCATACAAAGCGCTACAGCCAATGCCGTTATGAATGCTTTGCGTATCATTGTTTCTCTTGTATTTGCGTATCAGTTTTTCCGATATAATTCTTGCTTGAGTCAACGGCAATAAGCACACGGTCGCTGCCACGCAGATAGGCTGCGTCGTAAGTAAACTCAGTAACCTTGCTGTCGTATTCGCCGAGATAAGTCAGTTTGCCGTCAGCCGGATTCATCCACCAGACGTTCTTCTTTGTGCCGCTTATCTTTGTCAGGTCTATGCTCATAGGCTTGCCGCTGTAGTTGTAAACCAGCATATAGTCGTTGCCGCGGGTTGCTATCACGCGGTCGTAGCGTTCGCCGTTCTGTCCGGCAATGATGCTCTGGTCAGCCACACGCTCTGTGAACGGGAAACTAAGCATGAGCCATTTAAGATATTTCATCTGGTTGTAGCCCGGATCGTTCATTGCGTCCCACCAAGGTTTCTCGGCACCAAACGACGCCTTCAGTCCCGGACGTATAAACTGCATGACAGAGTTGTGGCCGTAAGTATGACCGAAAGCTCCGGCAAATACTGCCCAGTAAGCATAACGGCGTACATCATAGTCCTGCCAGCGTGGAGCAGAGAAGTCGTGAAGTCCCTGCGGAATGTCCTCGTATGACGGCTCACCGTCGATAACAGGGCGCAGCGGTTTCTTCTCAAAACTCATGTCAACATATCGCCAGTTGTCCTCCTCGGTGTTCTCCTTTATGGTGTAGTCGCCGTCACCGTTACGCTGTCCGTAGCGACGGTGTCCGCTCTGAAACATGTTAAAGTCCATCCATTCACGGTCGTTATACCACCATGCCGACGTTGTGCGTCCTCTCGGATGAAATGTCATTATGTGGTTCTTGTCAGCCTTCTTGATGGCTCTTGCCATGGCGTCCCACACCTCAGGCTTCTTGTCGCCCATGATGTCACCGCCGATCATCCATATAATGTTAGGCTTGTCCTTATATCTCTCGCCAAGAAACTTACCCAGAGCGGCAGCCTTCTTTACGTCCATCTTGTCAATCATAGAGCCCCAGATGCAGTCCATGGCTATGTAGATGCCGTTGCTGGCAGCCACGTCAACGATATAGTCGAGATGCTCCCAGTAGCCGTAAACACCCGGTTTAGACACCTTGCTGAAGTCAAACTCAGCATTGTTTGCGGCATGACCATACACGTTGAATGTAGGTATGGCATTGAGCACCTGAATCTGCTCTACATTATATCCCGCCAGACGATCCTTTTCAAGGAAATATTCAGCCTCCTCACGGTTCAGTCGTTCAGGCAGCAGCCATGCCGTGTTGCCCATCCAGAAAAACGGCTTACCGTTTTCGTGTACAATATATCGGTTTTTTTCCGACACAACAAGCCGTCCGTTGCTCCACGGCTTGTATATCTTACCTGCCGCGTTGACAGCCAATACGCTCAGCAGCAGCGCTGCGATAAATAGTATTTTCCTTTTATTCATACTACTTTTTATAATGTTTAATTTGTTAATATTATTCTCTTTCAGGTTAATTCATTCTTTCAGTCATGTCCGGCTGATATAAATACAATGGCGGAAATACGGGCTTTATTGTATTATTCCCATATTCCGCCATTTTATTTATTCTGCCTCAAATATGTACACAGCGCCCTTCTTGGTGCTTATGTCATAGAGATATGTCTTCTTTGCTTCCGGCATCTTTTCGATAGCATCGGGATAGTTTATCTTCTGACGGATGTCCGAAGGAGTCTCAAACAGTCTGTTCTTGTTCTCGCCTTTTGCAGTCTTCAGACCTTTGCCCTTCAAAGGCACAGCCGAACGTATGCGCAGGTTACCGCCAAGTTCCGACTTCACCGTTGCCTTTGTTATCTTGTTGTCTTTCCATGTCATGCTAACCTCAAAGCCTCCGCGCGCTTTCAGTCCGCTTACGGAGCCGTCTTTCCATGCGTCTGGCAGGGCAGGCAGCAGATAGACAAAGCCGTCATGACTCTGCATCAGCATCTCTGCTATGCCGGCTGTGCAGCCGAAGTTGCCGTCAATCTGGAATGGCGGGTGAGCGTCAAACAGGTTAGGATATGTTCCGCCCTTCTTTTTCTCGTTGCGCACCAGTGTCAGCTGGTCGCCAATCAGCTTCCATGCGTGGTTGCCGTCGAGCAGTCGTGACCACAGACACACCTTCCAGCCCATGCTCCATCCCGTAGACGGGTCGCCTCTGTGAATGAGTGACGTTCGTGCGGCAGCAGTGAGTTCGGGTGTGCGGAACGGAGAAATCTGATTGCTCGGGAAGAGTCCGTACAGATGCGACACATGTCTGTGATTGTCATTCGGGTTGTCCCAGTCGTCCATCCATTCCTGCAACTGTCCCCAACGTCCTGTCTGCAGCGGCACCATGTCGGTAAGTTTCTGCTTCAGACTGTCAATCAGCGTAGCCGTCTTGGTCTTGCCCAATATGTCGGCAGCATCGATTACATGGTTAAACAGGTCGTAAAGCAGTTCGTTGTCCATCGTTACGCCTGCGGCAGTTGTTGCCTTGTACGGGTGCTGGTTTTCAGGAGACAGACTGGGGCAGATAACCCACCAGTTGTTCTTCGGCTCGCGCACCATAATCTGATTGAAGAAGCGTGCCGCGTTCTCCATTATCGGATATACGCTTTCAAGGAACTTAACATCGCCTGTGTACAGATAATGCTCCCACAGATGCTGGCACATCCATGCGCCGCCCGTAGGCCACAGACCCGACGGAGCCTTGTCTATGGCTCCCGTTACGCGCCAGATGTCGGTGTTATGATGCAGCACCCATCCGTCGGCTCCGTACATTATTGCTGCCGACTGGTGTCCTGTCTCGCTCACGTCCTTAATAAGACCGAACAGCGGACCGTTGAGTTCGGTAAGGTTAGTCGACTCAGCCGGCCAGTAGTTCATCTCAAGATTGATGTTGCAAGTATATTTGCTGTCCCACGACGGCAGCATCTTGTCGTTCCATATTCCCTGCAGCGTAGGGGGCTGTGTGCCCGGCTGCGAGGTGCATATCAGCAGATAGCGGCCAAACTGGAAATATGTCTCAACCAGATGCAGGTCGGTCTGTTTCTTGAACATTTCTACACGCTTGTCGGTTGTCGTTGACGCAAAGGCATCATCGCCCAAATCCAGTTTCACGCGGTCATACATAGTCTTGTATTTCTTGACGTGTGCCGCCTTTATAGTGTTGAAGTCCTTCGTCAGCGCCTCTTTCAGAGCTTCCTCAGAGCGCAGCGTGTCGTTGCCGCTGATGTCCTTATAATTGTTGAAGTTAGTGGCTATAGTCAGATAAATAGTGGCCTCGTCGGCACCGCTGATCTGCAGCACTCCGTCACGACTACGCATGCTTCCGCCTTTTACAGTAGCCGTAGCCCTGCCGGTAAACGTTACCTTGCCTTTCTGTCCTTCATGCCATCCGCTCACGCCGCTCAGCACAATCTCGTTGCCTTCCGACTTAATCGTTACGTCCTGCTGCGGCGATGTCATCTGGGCGTTGCAGGTTATCATGCCCTTCTTGCTTGCAGTGAGGTGTATGGCTATTACGTTTCCTGCCAGCGACGAAATATATTCTCTCTGATAGGTTACGCCGTTGCTTGTATATCTCGTTATGGCACGGGCAGAGTCAAGACTCAGTTCACGGTAATAGTTTGTGTATTCGCCGTTGCCGGGGAAGTTGATATACAGGTCGCCAAACGGCTGATAAGGCATACCGCTGTTGGTGTTTGCCTGCACGTGTGCCGTGGCCAGGTCCTGCGCCTCCTTGTATTTGCCTTCCCACACCAGCTGTCTCACCTTCGGCAGATACTCCTTTGCCTCCGGGTTGGCGTTGTTGTTGGGCCTTCCTGCCCATATTGTCTCCTCGTTGAGCTGCAGACGCTCAGAGCCCGGCGTGCCGTATATCATGGCGCCCAGGCGGCTGTTGCCTATCGGCAGAGCCTCTGTCCATGTGTATGCCGGTCTGTCATACCACAGCACATGCTTGTTCTCGGCCATTCCCTCTGTTGTTGTCATCAGGCATACGGCCGCCAGCAATGTTGTCTTTAGTAGTGTTTTTTTCATTTATTTCTTAGGTGTAAATCTTAGTGCGTTCTCGTCTTCAATCGTAACCTTGCTCTCGTCGAGCTTTGATGCGTCGAGCTTGAAGGTGTCAATAAAGAATTTATATACAGCGTTGCGCTTGTTGTCGCCGAAGTCGTGGCGCTCTTTCGGCAGGTGGATGTTGCTCACCTTGTCTGTAGCACCATAGAATCCGTATATGCGCTGCAGGTAAGGATATTCCAGTTCGGGCGTTGTCGATGTCCAGTCGCCGCCGTCGCTCACCAGCATCATCGGCTTCGGGGCAAACATTGCAGCCAGTTCGGCGTTGCATGTGCCTCCTCCTGCCAGCTGTATCGGCATTCCGCTCTCACACGGACAGCCGCCGTCGAACCACGACGATACGCTCACCACAGGGTTGGCAGCCGTAAATCTGTCGTCGAGCACCGTCAGCAGCACGGTCTGAGTGCCGCCGCCTGAGCCTCCGTTTACGCCTATGCGCTTGGTGTCAACGTCCTTGCGCTGTATCACCCAGTCGAGTATCCTTATACCGTTGAGTGCCTGCATCACGTGAGCCTCAGGAGTCTGGTGTGCCTTGCTGCCAACTTCGTCGGCAGATTCGCCCCATCCCCACAGGTCATAGTCTACACATATCGCGCCCATGCGTGCCAGCGTGCCCAGTCTCAATTGCTGCACCTTGCCGTAGCGTCCGTTGCTGAAGTGTCCGTTGGGGCATATTATCAGCGGATGCTTTCCCTTGCTCGTCGGGGTGTAGATAGAGCCGCACACAGTGTGGCCGTTCGCTGTCTTCAGTCTGAAGTTCTGCACGGTATATCCGTCAAACTTCCTTATCTTCGAGTATTCGGGTTTCTCCTTTGAGCATAGCGGCAGCAGCTTGTCTATGCCGAGGCGCTCTCTCACTTCCTTGCGCAGCGTGTCTCGCCGTGCCTCCCATTCAGTTTTGTTGCTGTATAGCGACGTCAGCCAGTTTATCATCTTCTTTCCGTCTTCAGGCTGTCTGCGCGGATATTCGTAGGGCTTAATCTTATACAGCTTGTCGTTCTGTTTAACAGCCTTGAAGTCGAAGGGCGACAATATGTTGCTGAGAGTCTCTTCGAGAGAGTAGGGACGCACGCGGAAGTCGGCATACGCCAGTTTCAGTCCTGTTGTGTCAACGTTGTATTTCAGTCTTATTCCGAATCTTGCCGACACGTCGTTGAGCACGTCGCTCAGCGGTCTTGTAAATTTGTTTTCAAAAGTTTGAGCTCCGGCACTCATGCTCAGTAGCATAAGTGCCGGTATTATAATGCGTTTCATTTCTTGTTTATTTTATAAGTCAGTTTACCCAGACCGTCCCTCTTGGCGGCCAGTTTGCCGTTGACGAACAGCATCAGACCCTTGCCCTGATGATAGCGCTGTCCGTCTTTGTCGTACACGATGGCAATGTTGTTGCCGCGATAGCTTATGTTGTCCAGGCAGAAATAGTTCCATGTGCCTTCGGGCACAAGCGGATTGACAACTATGCTGCCGTCGGCCTGCGGTCTTAGTCCTGCGATACCTGTTATCACGAGGTCGGCAAACGTAGAGTGATTGTAGTATCTGCTGCGCTCGCGGTCGCCCATCAGCCATGCTCCGTTCTTCTCGTCGAGATATTCGCCTATATACGGGCGTCCTCTGTGATGCTGGCTCTCAACATACAGTTTCATCTGTTTGAAGAATGTAGAGTCGCCCACAACAGGGTCTGGATATGTGTTTATGTAGTTTGCCATTGCCGTAAGCGTCTGACTTGTGGCGAAAGGCCATACGGCACCGTCCCATTCGCATTTGCCCACTCCGTGAGTTCTAAACTGAGGATGTCTTCTCTCAGCTGTCGTAAGTCCGTAAGGAGCAGAGAATCCTTTCTCGTCCTCCACCTGTTTCCATGCCTCGTCATATCTCTTTGCGTCAGGCAGGTTGAAATACCAGGGGATATATCCTATAGCCTCGCGCACGGCAGCCAGAGTGTCACCTCTCATAGTCTCGAAGAACGACTGCTTCTCGCTCCACAGATTTGTCTGTATCAGGTTCTTTATCGTGTCTGCCTCCATGGCATATTCCTTAGCCTTCTTGGTGTCGCCTGCCAGTTTGTTCAGTTCTGCCAGCGCCATTGCGTTGCCGTACATATAGCTGTTAATTGTCGGACGTGCATACTGCTTGCGTCTTCCGCCGCTTATGCTCTCTTCCATACCGTCCTGCACGTCGCCCTGCCAGTAGAGTCCGCTCTTCAGTCGGTTGGTTCTCTTCCATCGTGCGTATTCCTCTTCGAGCGACGGCTTCAGTGCCGTTACGAACGCAGTGTCACCAAGCACCTTGTAAGCCTCATACACTGCAGCCGGGTTCCATGAACTGAACTTGTTCATCTTCTGCATGGCCTTGCCGTCGTTGCCGTGATACCATGTGTTGAGTATCTGGTGCAGATATGTAGAGTCGCGCAGCCAGCGTGTCTCCATTATGTGATGTCCCACGGCGCAGGCAATGAGATTATACTTGTCGGCATAAGAGCGCTGAACAAGAAACTCCGTCATGCCCAGTCCTACGGGGGTGCGCTTAATGTGCTTGCGCAGCGACCACCAGCGGAAATAGTAAATCTCCTCCATGTCCTTGTCGGGACAGTCAAACAGCGGGATGTTCTTGCTCATCCATTCAGACGACTTGCTGTTGGGTATGTCCGTAACAATGTTCTCGTCCTCCATGGTGTTGAAGTATTCGGCATAGTGGGCATAGTTGTCATATTTTAGTATTGCTGATGCCGAGTCGGCGTCTGCCGATGCAGTCTTCACGTTGGCGATAGAGAACGATGCCGGCTTGTCCTGCTCGTCGGCACGCGGCATGTCCACATACTGGTCGGCAGGAGTCTCTATGCTCGGCTCGGTGAACAGGTCGCCTGTGCGGAACACAATACGTGTTATGGCGTCAACGGGCGTGTCGAACATACGTGCCGTTGCCTTCTTGCCGTTTACGAAATATGTTCCCACGTGTCCGTCAACCGACAGCTTCGCCGTGATATGATAAGTCTGTCCTGCCTCATAGTGCTTAACCATGCCTCCGTAGCGCGCTCCGCCCTTCACTTTCATCGTTGCGGCAGAGTCGAGCACTATGCGTGAGCACATGTTGCCCTTGTCGTCAAGAAACTCTATGTTGAGCTGTCCGTGGTCGTTCTGTGCCGGCTTAACGTCAAAGTCTACCGTAAGTTCCTTCGTAGCCGGTATCACTTTCTCCACCTTGGCATAGTCATACGGATCCTTGTCGCTCAGTGTCAGCCATTCGCCGTTGAGCGTCACTGGTGCCCACAGCGGCGAGTATATGTTCCAGTCTTTCATGTCCTGCAGTTTTGCATATTTGCTGAAACTGCCTTCCGCATGCTCCGTGGCCTTTGTCTTCACGGGCACAGGTATGCACGAAACCCACATATCCTCTTTGTTGTTGCTGTAAGTAACCCACAGATTCTTGTCCGGCGGAGTGCCGTTGCCCTCCAGTATTCCTCGCGTGTACTGCGGACCGTAGCTCTTGTAGTTGCCCCAGTGGCGTTCGGGCGTAACCTCGCCGTTCACCAGGTTGAGCGTTGTATATTCCAGTCCGTCGTTACTCAGCGATATAGCCAGCGGCCAGCGATATTCAGAAGGGTTGTAAACCGTGGCATAAGTGCCGTCAGAAAGTCGCTGTCCCCATATCTTCGCGTTAGAGTTAACAAAGCCGTGAGCCCTCTTTGCCGGCTGTCGCCATGTGTTTCCGCCGTCGCTGCTTATACTTGTCAGCGCGTGCTTCCACAGTCCCACCTTGCGTCCGTCGGGCAGAGTGTATCCGCTGAACGCCTTATATGGAGTCTTCAGCGGCAGTATGTCGTCGTTTCTGTCTGCCTCCTCAACCCACTGCATTCTGTACATCGGGTTAGCCAGAATCTCGTCGCAGGCCTTAACAAACTCCTTGTCCTTTGCTTTCTTGTAGTAAGGATAGTCGGTGTTCTTTTCGTTAAATCCGTGGTTATAATATATAAAGTATATAGGACCGAATGTGCCGTCGGCCTTAATCTCCCTTACCACGCGGCCAATGCCGTTGCCGTCGTTAGGGTCGTCTTTCGGAGTGAGAGCCACACCGTAGTTGCCCATTGCAATTAGGCGGTTGCTCTTAGACACATAGAAGCCCACGCGCTGGTGCATGATGGCCTTCAGGTCTTTTGCCACAACGCCCGGCCATGTCGGTTTTGTGTATCCGTCGGGCACGTTGTATTCAGGGAACAGCTCAACGGGCTTGGTCCATTTGTATCCGTCTACAGAAGTCTGCAGCATGGTCTTTCCGGGCGGCTCATGCTCGCTTCTCGGGTCGGTCAGGTAGTGCATGTAGAACTTGCCTTTCCAGTATGCCATCATGGGCTGATGGTTATAGAGCCATCCCTGTTCGCCTCTCATGGTCTGAATGCTGTGAACTCCCACCACGGGCGACAGTCCGCCGTCATGTCGTGCAGGCGTAGCCACGGTCGTTCCGGTGTAGTGCACGGCGTCGCGGTTCTCCTTTATCAGGTTCTTCACAATTTCCTCGTCGGCCATGAACACCGTTCCGTGCTTGTGTCCTACAGGAAACTTTACGGCACCTGTCTGGTCCTGGAAGTTCTTGAAGTCCTTTGTCCTTGCCGCTCCGTATATGCCGTGGCGGTAAGAGTCGTAGTAGATGTAATACCATCCGTTGACCATTGCCGTTGACGGACCTTCGCAGAAGCTCTCTGTGAACGGCTCCGACGCCTTGCTCCATGGACCGTAAGGCGACTTGGCAAAAGCCACCTTGATGTTGCGCTGGTCTCTCGAGTTGTCCTTCAGCACCATCACATAATCGTCCTTGCCTCTCTTCAGCAGAGTGGCGTCAATGCAGCTGAAGTCGGGGTCGATAAGCACCTTTGCCTTACTGAACTTCTTGAAGTCTTTTGTCGTAACGTAGTATAGACGGTGATTGTTGTAGTGGTCTTCCTTGTAGTCGGGAAACTTGCCCGGCACGCACGATGCCCACACAACCATATATTGCTTCTTTACGTCGTCGTAAAACAGCTCCGGCGCCCATACGTTAACCGTTGTCGGGTCGGTCATCACGTTTATCAGTCTTGGCTTGCTCCAGTGTATAAGATCTTTCGACGAGGCGTATCCGAAACCCTTGTCGCCCTTCCAACTTGAAGTCCACACCAGATGAAACGTTCCGTCGGGTCCCTTAACAATCGAAGGGTCGCGCATCACCTTCTGAACTCCCACTTCCGGGCGCAGGAAAGTGCCCTGTATGGTGTCCCATCTCATTCCGTCGTAGCTGTAGATAAAGCGCAGTCCTTCATTGGCAGGCTCATGGAACGAAGTGGAAACGTAAATGTCTTTCGCTAAAGAAAGATTGGGTGCCGCCGTTGAAAATATAACGATGGCAGACAAAAAAAGTTTTCTCATTTCAGTTTTTCTCGTTTATGTGTATGACGCTACGATTTAAGGTTTGTAATCATATTAAATAACGTAACGGCAAATTTTTTATTATAATAATGTGTGTTTTTGTCCTATCAGTGCCCCGTCAGCCGTTCTCGCGTCATGTCGCCCGGGCTGCCGATAAGCCGCAATATCGTCTCCGTCGCGCGCATCCCTGGTCTCTGTCGTAGCGCTTTTGTTCCGGAAATATGTTTGTTATACTTTTTTAAACCAATTGACAGCCTCATGCATTATGAATGTAAACATTATTTTGTACTTTTGTACAAAAGTTTACAGACGCGGCTTTCTTGACGTGATAATGTCGCCTTTTGTCCGTGTTTTGTGATGCTTTAATATTGCTGCTACTGTCATGTCTTACACATTGAGACTTGCGGCGCACCGTAAAAAGTAAAGAATAAAATCTGACAAGACAAAAATAACAAGCCTATGAAGTTGAGATTATGTTTATTTCTTATGGTCTGCTTCACGTTCCTGAGCAACGGTCAGGCCAGCGTCAACGTTTTTAACATCAAGGGCCGCGTTATCGATAAGGCAGGACGCGGCATAAGCGGAGTGGTGGTAAACAACGGTGCGGCATTTACTCGCACTGATGCCAACGGCAACTGGGCATTGCGCACCGACACGTTTGTCAGCAAGTTTATAAGCATATCCACTCCGGCTGCCTACAAACTGCCATCTAAAAACAGCATTGCCTCGGGCTTTTATGTGCCTGTTAAGAAGGCTGTGGGCTTAAAGAGCTGCAACTTTATACTTGAAAAGCGCGCAAAACCGAGCGACAAGTTCTATTATATTGCTATATCCGACCCGCAGATGCTCAACGCTTCCGACATGAAAAGATGGAACACTGAGTTTGTGCCAGATATGCGTTCTGTTGTCGACTCGCTCAGCAAGACACGTGATGTCGTGGGCATCACCGTTGGCGACATGGTGTTCGACAACATGCCTTTCTTGCGCAATTACGCTTCGTCGTTCAAGAACATGAAGATAACCATGTTTCAGTGTATCGGCAATCACGACTTTGACAAGCGCTACAAGGGACTCAACAACGAGCGCTTGGGCACAGGAGCTTACGGTGAGATGATTTACGGCAGCCTGTTCGGACCTGTGGACTATTCGTTCAACATCGGCAAGGCGCACGTCATAACGATGAAGAACATCAACTATAAGGGCAACAAGGTGTATGTTGAATATATGACTGAAAACCAGCTGCGCTGGCTTGCCAACGACCTGAAGTTTGTGCCTAAAGGCTCGCTCGTCATCCTTAATATGCACGCTGCCGGATGGAACAAGGACGACCCGGCACAGAACATGCGCGGAGTGGCAGCCCTGCAGAAGTTGCTCGCCGGCTATAAGGTTCATGTGTTCTGCGGTCACACTCACTATTTTCAGAACGTGGCAGTTAACGCCAGTCTATATCAGCACAACATAGGAGCTGCCTGCGGAGCCTGGTGGAACGGATGGCTCAACCGCTGCGGAACGCCTAACGGATATCTGGTTGTAGATGTCAGCGGCACCAACGTAGACTGGCAGTATAAGTCTACGGGCTTCCCCTTCTCTTATCAGATGACGCTCTACGACAAAGGCGAGTTTGGCACACTGCCCGGATATGTCGTTGCCAACATCTGGGATACCGACGCCTCAAGCAAGGTTGAATGGTATCAGGACAACAAACTTATGGGTACAATGCAGCGCTTCACGGGCGTCGACTTCGACTTCGGCTCGCGCCTTATTCCCTTCGGCCGTCCTGCCAACACGTCGCATCTGTTCAGATGCAAGCCTGTGGGCACGTACAAGGAGATAAAGGTTGTGGTTACTAACCCCTCCGGGCGCAAGACGACAGGCGTTATCAGACCTAATGTTTCGGTGATAGCTCATCGTGGCGGTGCGGGCCTTTATCCGGAGAACACCATCGAGGCAATGCTCAATGCCGTCAAGCTTGGTGTAACTGACATTGAGATGGACTTGCACGTAACCAAGGATGGGGTAGTGGTTGTGTCGCACGACCCATACGTGATAGGCTACGGAAAGAAGTATCCTATATATTCGCTCACATGGAAACAGCTTACTTCCAAGGTCATAGGCAACGTTAAAGACCCTGCTTTCCCTAACAGCAAGCGCCTCTATACTCACGTGCCAAAGCTGATAACGCTCATCGACTCGGTTGAAACTTACTGCCATCTTCACCGTCTGCCGCCGGTAAGATATACCATTGAGATTAAGTCGGACCCTTCTGCCGACGGTAAGCTGACTCCCGACTACAAGACTTTTACCGACCAGTGTATCAAGGCTATCGGTTCGCGTAACCTCGGAGCGCGCCTGCTTCTGCAGAGTTTTGATGTGCGCACGCTTAAATATGTTCACTCCAAATACCCGTCAGCACGTCTGCTCTATCTCATAGACAGCACTTCTGGCACCTACGACAAGGCAATGGCAGCCCTCGGATTTGTGCCTTACGCCATCGGTCCTGATTATACCATGGTCAATTCTGCCTTCGTTTCTAAGGCTAAGTCGGCAGGAATGCGTGTCATTCCTTACACCGTCGACACCAAGACTGATGCGCAGAAGATGGTCAAGGCAGGCGTTAATGCCATAATAACTAACTATCCCGACAGGATGTTCGGATGGATAAAATAACGTTGTTTTCAGCTTATACCGCCATCATTGCATGGCATTGACATGTTGACATAAAGCAAGGCGTTGCTTATTTTTATTCTTGTGATTATGGGCCGGACTTTCTATCACCGGCCCTTTTTCGTGTCCTTACGTCATGTGTCTGCTTATGGCGCGTATGGTGCGGCTGTGCCTGCTTGTGTGTCGTTCCTTATGCTGTGCGTAAAGCCAAGTCGTTATTATGATTCGGTCTGTATTTTTGCTTTATATAAAGCGGAATTTTGTTATTCTTTTTAGCAGGCATAGCTGGCTGTGTCAATAAAAATACGTGTTGAAAGCATGAATGCACAAAGTAGATTAAGCTGTGTGCGGTCTAATAAAAAACATATTATTCTTTTGTATATCAAGATAAAATCATTATTTTTGCACAAAATCACAGTGCTATGATTATGTGCAAAAATAATGATTTTATAAAAGAGATAACAGACTATATCCGTTCTGTTCTGGATGAAAATGTCACTCTTTCTCCATTGGAGAAACACTTGTCGGATGCCATCCCTATTGCCATAACACAGAATTTCAGACTGTGCAAAGGTGAATTATTAGGCCATGCTGTTATATTTGCCGTGACAAACGATGGAAATTACATGTCCCCTGCCATACTAAAAAGGGCATTCAATCTGATAGAGAATAAATGCGGATGCCCGGTCATACTTGTTTCGGACAACATTGCATCATATAATATAGGGAGACTGACTGCGCAGAGATTAAACTTCATAGTTCCTAAGAAACAGATGTTCATCCCGTCACTTTTGGTTGATCTGAAAAAGGCTAGAGCAACTGGAACAGATATAAAGGATACTATATCTCCCATAGCACAATGCTTGGTGCTGTATCATTTGGAAGTGAAATCCATCGACAGATATGGGGCAAAGGATCTGATGGAAATATTCCATGTGTCATACGCTACCATTAACCGTGCGTTAAGATGGTTGAGTGAAAAGGGCCTGGTTTCACTTGTTGGGAAAAAGACAAAAGAAATCAGATTTGTTTGCAATGGAAAGGAACTTTGGAAAAATGCCATGCCCCTGCTCGTATCCCCGATTGAAAAGATATTGTATAGCGACTTTTTTCCTGACGCAGGTCTGATGTGTGGCATAAATGCCTTGTCGGAATATACGATGATTAATAGGGAATATCAGGATATGTTTGCTGTCGGAAGAGCGGATATGCACCAGTCAAATATTTCTACAGACCAGAAATATGGGGCATGCCGTATAGAAGTATGGAAATATGCTCCGAAACTGTTAAGCCATACCGGAACAGTTGACAAACTGTCACTATATTTGTCGCTTAAAGACAATGAGGACGAACGTGTACAAATAGAATTGGATAATCTAATAAATGAAATAAAATGGTAAGAGGTATTGAAACGTTCAAAGAGTTCTTCAGGGAGTTTGAAGGCTCGTATGTTATAATAGGCGGAACAGCATGTGAGATTCACGAGGAATTATATGCCCAGAATCCGAGAGCGACCAAAGACATAGACATTATTCTTGTCGTTGAAGCTCTCTCAAATGAATTTGTCATGAAATTCTGGGATTTTGTAAAAACAGCAGGATATAAACAGAGAAATAAAGGAATTGGAGAGGAAGACAGACAGGGACATGAGTATTATCGGTTCATGAAACCGGAGAATACAGAATTTCCTTATCAAATAGAACTTTTCTCACGTAGTATTGGATTATTGCATTTCCCGGAAGATGCCCACATAACTCCCATACCAACAGATGATGACTTGTCAAGTCTTTCTGCCATACTCATGAACGATGACTATTATAACTTCACAATACAACACAGTCATGTTGAAGACGGTGTACATATCGCAAATGTAGAGAGCCTTATATGTTTGAAATGCAAGGCTTTTCTTGAGATGACTGAAAGAAAAGCCCGGGGAGAACAAGTGGACAGCAAGCATATACAAAAACACAAAAAGGATGTATTCAGACTTGCTGCCATGCTCGCACCTTCTGATAGATTCGTTGATGTGCCACAGACATTAAAAGATGACATATCACATTTTTGTGATGTCGTAAAGGAAGATCTTCCTAATCAAGACTTCTTCAAATCGGCAGGTTTGCGGAATATTACTGGAGAACAGATGTTGGAACAACTGGGAAACAGCTTTGTATAAAATGATATGAGTATAGTATGCTTCTGACCTCTATTTGGATTTTGCAGAAAATGGCAGCAACATAAAGCACCATCTCCTGCAAGTTGCGTGCTACATTCTCCTTGCCAAAGTGAAGAACTTCGTTTGCGTCAATAGAAAATAAAAGACGGCAGAAAGCATGAATGCATAAAATAAATAAAACAACTACGTGTGGTCTAATTCCTGCTTGTGTTAAATGTAAGTAAAATTCCTTATATTGTATCATTGTGTCAATTCGGCTTTGTACGTAATATCGTGCCTGAAATATCGTCTTATTTGCCGTTTGCATACCTTTTAAGGTTCTTCATCTGACTTTTTATGTGCCGTTTCACCTTTATATATACATAAAAGGCATGCTTCAGCGTCTGCTGTAGCATGCCTTTTGTCTTCTCGTTTGCCGTCTTTCGTCCTGCGTTTTGTGTCCTTTTGCAGTCCTGTTTGCCGCCTTTTGCATTTCTGTTCCCGCTTGTGATTTACACATATTCTATATGTCGCCACTCATCTTTCTGTCATTCAGCATCTTGTCTTTGCATATACTTAATCGCAATTTTGCGGTGCTGAATGTGTTTTCAGCAATATATTCCGTGTTTGGAGTTTAATATGAAATCAATGTGTAAGTAAAATGCTTAAATAGCTGTCTTTGTGCATATTTTATATTTAAATATTATTATTTTATGAAATAAATGTAATATTTTTACTGATTATTGTTTCATATTGACAATTATTTATTATCTTTGCCGTTACGTTTGTAATTAATTTAAATAAAATATGAGTAAATTGATAAAGCCCGTAGACTATAAGCCGCTGCTTACGATGCGGCAGACAGAGCAGGGCATAAAACTAATAAAGGATTTCTTTCAGCAGAATCTTTCAACGGAGCTTCGCCTCCATCGTGTAACGGCACCGCTGTTTGTTCTTAAAGGTCTTGGCATTAACGACGACCTTAACGGCGTTGAGCGCCCTGTTACGTTCCCTATAAAAGACCTTGGCGACGCTAAGGCTGAGGTGGTTCACTCTCTTGCCAAATGGAAAAGACTTACTTTGGCTGAGTATAACATCGAACCGGGCTATGGCGTATATGCCGACATGAACGCCATAAGGGCTGACGAGGAACTGGATAATCTTCATTCGCTTTATGTGGATCAGTGGGACTGGGAGATGGTTATGACGCGCGAGCAGCGCAACCTCGACTTCCTTAAGGACATCGTGCGCCGTATATATGCAGCCATCCGCCGCACCGAATATCTTGTTTGCGAGAGTTATTCCGTCATAAAGCCGTTCCTGCCTTCAGAGATACATTTCATCCACAGCGAAGACCTGTTGCAGATGTATCCCGACAAGGACGTTAAGGAACGTGAGGATTTGATATGTAAGAAATATGGTGCCGTGTTTATCATCGGCATCGGCGACAAACTGTCTGACGGCAAGCCTCACGACGGTCGCGCTCCTGACTACGATGACTGGACAACGCCTAACAGCGACGGTCGTAAAGGACTCAACGGCGACATCCTTATATGGTATCCCACGCTCAACCGTGCCGTAGAGCTGTCGTCGATGGGCATACGTGTAGACAAAGAAGCATTGCTGCGCCAGTTGAAGCTGACAGGTCAGGAGTCGCGTGTCAATCTCTATTTCCACAAGAAGCTCCTTGCCGACGAGTTGCCGTTAAGTATAGGTGGCGGAATAGGTCAGAGTCGCCTTTGCCTTGTCCTTCTACATAAAGCCCACCTAGGCGAAATCCAAGCCAGCATCTGGCCCGAAGACATGATAAAAGAATGTGAGGAAATGGGAATGGCGATAATATAATTCATAATTCATAATTCACAATTCATAATTGGGTTACGATTGGGTTACGCTGAACTTCGTTTGGGTTAAAATTGAACTTCATTTCATAATTCACAATTAGTTACTGCTGAATAGCGTATCATAATTGTGAATTATTTTTTTGTGATAAAGAGAATAATAGTTTTGATAATTCATATCCAAAGAAAAGAATTCACAAGGCATCTGACTTTAACACCAATGGAAATACCCTACAAGTCATATGTCTTGACTCCTTAACTACATAACTCCATAACTCCATAACTCCTTTTTTCTTTACATATTTTACATACTGAATTATTTTTTTTTGAAATAAATTTGCGAAAAAATTTGTTGGAATCAAAAAATATGCGTACCTTTGCATCGCAATTAAGAAAAACGATGGTCCCGTGGCTCAACTGAATAGAGCATCTGACTACGGATCAGAAGGTTACAGGTTTGAATCCTGTCGGGATCACACAAGAAGGAACTGCTAAAAACAGTTCCTTTTTTTGTTGTATTAACTCAAAATAGACGGAGCTGAGCATAAGCGCAGTTAAAAATTAAAAAGTAAAAATTAAACAGCGTTTCTCTAGGTCATTGTAGGGACGTACCCCAGGTGCGTCCAACTGATAATCCCCTGTATTTTAATGATTTACAGTATAACAAAATGATAAATGAAAGGTGGACGCACCTAGGGTACGTCCCTACATTGCGTCACTATGAGCATGTTTAAGTGAAAAGTTAAAAGCGTATTACGAAAGAGAACAGTGAAAAGTGAATAGTGAAAAATCCAAATGTCTTGTGGCTTTTCATTAGTAGTTAAAGGAGTTATCGTTTACAGGGGGCGCTTCTTGATCGCAGCGAAGAAGTCAATAGCCAATGTAACGTAGTGCTTGCGACAAGATAGAAAAATATTTATATTAAATTCCGGCAGATTTTTCGTTATGCTCAATAACTCGTGTAAATCTGCCGGAACAATAGATGGATGTGTAATTTATATACATCAATTACATATTATCAGATTTGTCTGAAGTCGTCAAAGATAGAGCTTTTTTTAATTGCCTTGTTACATTCTCTGACACTCTTTCGGATATGCGAGTTGAAATTTCTTCGACTTGCTCTTTAGTCAATAATGTTCCTTCCATGTCAGTTTGAGAATTCAAGCTACTAACCATTGTACACATAATAGAATCCTTTCTTACTTAAAATAGTTATCGAAAAACGGAGCGAACGAAGAGCAGGCGCTGAGCGTAAGCGCAGTTAGAAATTAAACAGCGTCTGACGAAAGTGAACAGTTAAAAGTGAAAAGTGAAAAATCCAAATGCTTTGCTATGATAATAATCCACAAGACACATAACAATTATGAAACGAAGTTCAGCGCAAGCTAATCGCAATCCAATCGCAAGCTAATCGCAACCCAATTATGAAACGTAGTTCGGTCTAACCCAATTATGAATTGTGAATTATGAATTATAGATTGTGAAACATCGTTCAGCGCAACCCAATTATGAAACGTGGTTCGGTCTAACCCAATTATGAATTATGAATTATGAATTATGAATTATAAACATTTTTCCCTAGCTCACCTCCAGCCCTAGTATCTCGCTGAGTTTCTCGAATGCCTTGTTCGTGTTTTTCAGTTCGTCGAAGCGTTCGCGGTTTGTCGGTATGCGCTTTATCTCCTCCGGCTTTGCCAGTCGTAGCGTCAGCGTTATACTGCTGTTGCGCAGCGCCTTTATCAGAGTGTTGCTTATTCTGCCCTTAATCTTGTTCATGTCTTCGAGCAGAATCTCGTTGTCTACCACCACCTCGATATGCGGAAACTCCTTTATCGTTGGCGTCATGTTCTTCATGCGCGCCGCTATGCCCGTCATCTGTTGAGGCATACGGTTACACATACCCACCCATTGCGTCAGCATCTCGTCTTCGGTGAACACGTTACGCTCACCGTTGTCAACCACCTCGACGTCCTGTTCCGCCACCATCTGCGGCTCCTCATTCTTGCGTCTCAGGTTGGCAAATGTCTTGCCGATGCTGCCAAGCTTCAGGTTACGCAGATTCGACGGTATCACCGGCTGATTGCCCTGTTGTGTGCTACCGTTGTTTCCGCTGTCACTCACGCCGTTGCCTTCATTTCCGGCAACAACAGTCTCAGCCGCCCTCTCGGCATTATGCTTAGCAATAGCCGTGCGGCGGTTGACAGAAGGCTCGGCCGCGGCCACCTGCATAGCCGCCTTTGGCCTTTCGCCCATAAGTCTCTTAAACAGGGATTTCAGTCTCTTAGGGCAGCGCCCCGAGGCAGCACCCTCGTCGTCAGGCTGAGTTATCTGCGCTATCTCTATCAGCGTCAGCTCCACCAGCAGTCGCTTGTTACTGCTCTGGCGGTAGTTTATGTCGCAGTCGTTGATTATGCGCAGCGCCTTATACAAGAATTTGGCACTGCATTTCTCAGCCTGTGCCTTATATTTCTCCGTCTGCGTCTTGCTTGCCTGCAGCAGCGGCAGCGTCTCCTCGTCCTTTGCCATCATCACGTTGCGCACGTGCACAGCCAGTCCGTTAATCAGATGTCCGCCGTCAAAGCCCTTGTTGATGATGTTGTTCAGCAGCACCATCACGTCGGCAGCCTTGTTCTGCAGACACAGGTCGATGATGTTAAAGTAGTTGTCGGCGTCGAGCACGTTAAGGTCTTCAATCACCTTTTTATAAGTGATGTTGCCCTGACAGAAACTTGCAGCCTGGTCAAACACCGACAGCGCGTCTCTCATTCCGCCGTCAGCCTTCTCGGCTATTACGTTCAGCGCCTCCTCCTCGTATGTTATGCCTTCCTTCTCTGCCACCATCTTCAGGTGGTTTATGATGTTAGGCACCGTCATGCGTTCAAAGTCGTAGATTTGGCAGCGTGATATGATAGTAGGCAGAATCTTGTGCTTCTCTGTCGTTGCGAGAATAAATATCACGTGTGCGGGCGGTTCCTCCAGCGTCTTCAGAAAGGCGTTAAACGCCGCCGTTGACAGCATGTGCACCTCGTCGATGATAAACACCTTATATTTACCCACCTGCGGCGGTATTCTGGTCTGTTCCATCAGCGCCTTGATGTTCTCCACCGAGTTGTTGCTGGCTGCGTCGAGTTCAAAGATGTTAAACGAGCGCTGTTCGTTAAACGCCTTGCAGCTCTCGCACTCGTTGCAAGCCTCGCCGTCTTCGGTAGGGTGCTGACAGTTAATAGCCTTGGCAAAGATACGTGCGCATGTTGTCTTACCCACGCCTCTGGGTCCGCAGAACAGGTAAGCATGAGCCAGCTTACCGCTCTTAACGGCATTCTTCAGCGTAGTGGTAAGCGCCGTCTGTCCCACAACCGAGTCAAAGGTCATAGGTCTGTATTTGCGCGCAGAAACGATATATTCTTTCATAATATAAAAAAATCAATGCAGAGATAAAGTCCCGTATCGTGCAGATTAGTCAAGTTATTCTTGCATTTATTGCCGTGATAAGGATTATCTGGGTACAAAGATACTTCAATTTGAACGAAAAACAAAATAATAGAGGGGAATTGAAGGCTTTGTAATTCATAATTCATAATTCACAATTCATAATTGGGTTAGACCGAACTACGTTTCATAATTAGCTAACGCTGAATTACGTTTCATAATTGGGTTGCGATTAGGTTGCGTTGAACGATGTTTCTTAATTTTTAACTCTTAATTCTTAATTAGCTTGCGATTAGCTAGCGCTGAACTTCGTTTCATAATTAGCTTGCGATTAGGTCGCGCTAGGAACGATAGCCACAAGGCTATTTTTCTTACTTTTTAATTCTTAATTTTTAATTGCGTTTCCCGCCTGCTCTTCACTGTTCTCTGTTCACTTTCGTCAGACGTTGTTTAATTTTTACTTTTTAATTTTTCATTTACGCGTTGCACACTTCGTTCTGCGCTAATTTCTGACTCAAATTAGTCTTCAGAAAATCTATAAGGTTCGACATGGCTTCAGCATCCATATTCCAATGATTGCTATCCAGATAATTCCTTTCACGTTCCTTAATTTTCTTTTTTTCAGTCTCCGATGTCCCTAACAATACTTCCAAATAAGCATATATCTTTGTCTTTTTTGCCGGTATGGTAAGGGGCTGACCATTTCTCCAAGGCAAATCAACGTTTTTTAGAGAATTCTCATAAGTCTTCCAACAATCCATGACAGGTTTGTTTTCCGGATTTATAATATTCTCTAACAAATCTTCAAGTTCACCGGAAGAATTATTATCAGGAAACAAGAACAATTGAAAATCCAGATTATTTTGGTCTTTCCATTTGACAAGTTCATTCCGTTTCTTGTCATAATCATCGTCTGCGTCGAATATAACAAGATTAACCCCATTATCGGCAGATGTCCTTTTCATCTGATTAATATATGTAGTCTGCTTTTTGGGTGATGTAAGATTTGAACATCCATCTGTATTTATTATATTTATACATTCTGAAATATCTCCGAAAAGATGTTCTATCAATTGCTCTATGAACCGTTTATCGGCAACACCTTCAACAAAAATGCTATGAATTGTTTTCATCGTCTTATCTCCATCTCGTTGTCTATCGCCTCTTTGAGTTCTTCATAAGAGTATCTATAAGCCTGAAAACCTTCTTTTACGGTCTTGGCTATATTATACACATTTGCAACAGTCTGAAACTCAGGATTCTCTTTCATCGCATTGGCAAGACTTTGCAAACATTCGAGATTATGAGTTGTAACAAACATTTGGATATCGTGACGTATTACAAATTTCATGATGGCACGCCACAGCAATTTGTGCGCGCTATAATGCATACCATTATCTATTTCGTCAATCAACAGAATATTATAATCATCAACGAATACAGAAGATATGATATTTATCATACGCCTTATTCCGTCACCGGCCATGCTTATAGGCAACAATTCGCACATGTTGCGGAGTTTCAAATAGAGCCCGTCAGGCAATGCCTCTATCGTTTCTATAGCAGGGTCAAATTCCTGCAAGGCTTCAACAACAAGCTGTTTCTTGCCATATTTTACTATGGCTGCAAAATTATTTGTAGCGTTACCGTCATTCTTATCTGTAGGAATAAATAGACAGTTTAACCATTCATTATATTTATTATCTGTAATCTGCTGAAGATTGCCGTCAGTTCCGACGAACAACGCAGAATGGAATTTGAAATCACCCTCATCCGTTGTGTCAAACTTAAAGTCAAGCCGCATTATATTCGAATGGATAGAAGTACCGTTAGAAGGCCCGTCAGATCCTCGCATAGTTGGTGAAAATGTAAGACGCCTTACACCTTTATCCATACTTGCACGCAACAAAGGAATATTATTGAAGTCCATGTTATGAAACATGTATCGTGCATTGTTCAAGTCTGCGTTTACAGATGACATGGCCCTCAAATAGTTTATTCTTGTGGGAATAAACGGATTTGACATACCTGCAAGCATGAAAACGGCTTCAAGAACAGATGTTTTTCCCACATTGTTGGCACCTACAAAAACATTTATTTTTGACAGCTCGCTTATTTCAACATGGTCGAACCCCCTGAAATTAGACAATTCTATATTTATAAATTGATTTTTCATCTCCGGCAAGTATTATTATATCTAATATTAACACTGCAAAGATAGTGAAAGGCGAGAGCAATACAAAATAAAAACCATTTTATTTTTATAGCAGAGCCGCATCATATCCCTTGGTGCCGACACATTAGCCAACGTTGTGCTTGCGAGTGGAAGCCACAAGGAACATGGGCATGTTTAAGTGAAGAGTTAAGAGTGAAGAGTGAAAAATCCAAATGCTTTGTGGATTCTTGTCACAATCACTACGTTGGCATTTGCTATAGCCACCTTAACTACTGACATAAAACCACAGAAGTAATTTTCTTACTTTTTAATTCTTAATTTTTAATTGCGTTTACCGCCTGCTTTTATTTTTTCACTTTTCACGGTTCCCCTAACGCTTCAACTATCATTTTGACTTGTGCGGGTGTATAGGTGCGTGATTTGGGCGATGCGCCTATGGCTGTCAGTTGTTCGCGCAGGTGAGGATAGCGGTCGATCCAGAGGGAGAGCTTATGGTAAGCGGCACGCGGATTCATGTTCGGGCAGTAAGCCTGGGCAAGTTCCATGCGGCCGTATGTGCGTATCTTAAAACATTCCATATCTATTACTATTTAAAGATTCTGTCGCTCAGCAGATTGTCGTCGATAACCTACGGCGCGGAGAACGGTTATTATGTAGCTAAGATACGAAATTTTCATGAAATACACAAGTCTTTTTGTAACTTTAAGTCACTGTAATTCACCATTTTACACATTATCTCATTTTTCCAAATCTCCATGTTGTAACTTTGTAACAGAGTTAGAAAATGGAGAATTAAGAGTTGAGAATGGAGAATGGAAAATGGAGAATTGAAAATTATGATATGCTTTGTTGCTTATTGTCAGCTACAGAAGTAATTTTCGTAATTTTTCATCACGCTTTGCGCTCCGTGTCTGCTCTTTGTTCTTCACCTAAAAACGCAAGCTAATCGTAACTCAATCGCAACTCAATTATGAATTATGAATTGTGAATTATGAATTATCAATTGTGAATTATGAATTAAGAATTATGAATTAATCCACGTGAATTATTTCTATATTATTATTAATCTTTAAAACTTTAAAATTATGATTCGTTACAAACTTTATCAGAACAAGATTGAAGGCAGCACTGCTTATAACCTTTGGTATGCACGTGCCGTGTGTGATGAGACTTACGACACAGAGGCACTGGCTAAGCACATGTCGAGCCATAACACGCCCTACTCTGCCGGAGTGATCCACGGTGTGCTGAAAGACATGATTGCATGTATCAAAGAACTGCTGCTCGACGGCAAAAACGTGAAGCTGGACGACCTGGCGATATTCTCTGTAGGAATAAAGAGTAAAGGCGCCACCGCCGTTGCCGACTTTAACGTAGCCGAAAATGTAACCGGCCTAAAACTCCGCGCCCGCGCTACCGGCAGCCTCTCGACCTCAACACTAAGACAGGACGCCGTGATAAAACAACTCACGAAGTACTCGGTAAACGAGGGAGAGACAGTGCAGGAGTAAATTCTTTATAGGAGTTAAAGGAGTTAAAGTAGTTATCGCCAACAAGTTGGCTAGAAGTTAAAGTCATATGCTTTGTGGATTCGAGTCAGGAGTTAGAGTAGCATATTTAAGTGAAGAGTGAAGAACGAAGAGTGAAAAATCCATGTGCCTTGTTGCTTCTCAACGGGGAGTTAGAGGAGCATGGATTAGAATTCACAATAAGCTGACGCTGAACTTCGTTTGATTGGCAATTAGGGCGCGCTAGGAATGATAGCCACATGACCAGTGGATTTTCACTGTTCTCTGTTCACTATTGTAAGGCGCTGTTTAATTTTTACTTTTTAATTTTTAACTGCGCTTACGCTCAGCGCCTGCTCTTCACTTAAACAAGCACTACGTTGGCATATGACTTTAACTACTTTAACTCCTATTAACTCCTTTAACTACCATAATTTAAACAATCTATCACCAATGAACGAACAAAAGAAAACGATTTTCAAAATTATTGTACAGACAATCATCAGTGTGCTGTCGGCCGTGGCTGCGGCTTTTGGCTTACAGAGTTGTATGTAAACGCATTTGAACCATGAGAACCATTACTCTTATTATCATTCACTGCTCGGCTACTCCCCAAGGGAGTAGTCTGAGTTTTGAGGAGTGCCGACGTGATCATATCATGCACAGACACTTCAGGGATATCGGATACCACTATTATATTACGCGCGATGGCGTGGTGCACGAAGGACGACCTATAGAAAAGGTCGGGGCGCACTGCGAAGGTCATAACTCCCACTCTATCGGCGTATGCTACGAAGGCGGACTTGACGCCAACGGCAAGCCGGCCGACACCAGGACTGACGCCCAGCGTAAGGCTCTTAAATCACTAATAGAAGACCTTCATCAACGCTTCCCTAAAGCCCTGATAGTAGGCCATCATGACCTTAACCCAGCTAAAGCATGCCCGGGATTTGTGGTGAATTCACAATTTATAATTCACAATTCATAATTGGGTTGCGATGAACGATGTTTCTTAATTCATAATTCACAATTCATAATTCATAATTGGGTTGCGATGAACTGCGTTTCACAATTCATAATTCATAATTGGGCTGCGATTAGCTAACGCTGAACTGCGTTTGGGTTTGACCGAACTACGTTTCATAATTAGCCAACCCAATTATGAATTATGAATTATGAATTGTGAATTATGAATTATTTTCCTATTTTCTCCAGATCCATTGGCGATATGTTCATGCGGGCGCAGCCTAGGATGTCGAGTTGTACTACTATGTCGAGGTTAGAGGAGTCGGAGGTGTCGTGGCCTTCACATCTTACGATGTTGCCTTCAAGACCTATGAGTTTGCCGCGGATAACGCGTACCTTGTCGCCAAGACGCAGAGGCAGAGGCTCTATCGTCACGGCAGCATCAGAGTTGTAGAGGATGAAGCGCAGCTTCTCTATCTCACGGTCGGGTACTACAGCCACGGGATGAAAGCCATACTTATTGGTGGCGGCGGCACGGTCGACCATAAAACGCTTAATAAAGGGAAGATTGACAATGTGATGGCGACGGTCGGCCTCAGTGCAGCGAACAAAGACGGCTGCATGAATCACGATGCGGTCGATTATTTTGCGCCTGCCGTTCTTCCAGCGGCGCAGTTCTTTTTGTGTGGGAACGTATGTGTCGTATCCTAATGCTGCTATCCTTTCGGCACACACTTTTTCTGTGTTATTGCTGACCACGGCGACATACCATTTGAGCGGTTTAGATACGCCTACGGCGTCGCCAGCGTCATTATTCGCCGTCGCAATATTGTCATTCGCTATTATATCTCCGTCCATAAAAGTCCGGTTTGTGTTTGCTCTTCAGCGTGCTCTGTGCCGATTACAGACGACTCCAAGCAACGCTGCAAAAGTAATACTTTTTATATTAATATGCCTAAAATCCGCAAGCAATCTCAATGGCAATCTCAATTGCAGTAAAGAGCTTGAA
>OLIT01000583.1_pt1 | contig 36605 bp, 24 predicted proteins | sample 1601341 | NCBI WGS metagenome assembly OLIT01 (sample SAMEA2452121, study PRJEB22498) | human gut metagenome | biome: human feces; feature: human gut; material: feces | place: Australia | collected 2012
CGGAAGTATATGAGATGTTTTCCTGTGTCAGTTCCTTGATGGCTCTGAGGATGGTATCAGAGCTGCATGTGCGCAAGGTCGGATGATACGAGAGATGACGCATCAGATGCGATGTTACATCCTCCACGCATGAACCGCCACAGAAGTATACGCTCATCAGAGAACGAATAATTTCGCTGTACTGGTATCCGATGATACTGCGGCATCTCTGACCAAGTGTCTGGTCGATAATAGGTGAAAGCATGGAGTCAAATTGCTCCATGATTGAAAAAATTCCTCCAAAAGGTGTGAGTTTTTCAGATTTTATTTGTACCTTTGCCATGTCTTGTTACGATTTACGCTTGTTTTGATTTGCAACACTAAGATAAGTGAAAAATCTGACATGGCAAAATCCTGAGCAACTTTTTGTTGCTCAGGAACTTATAAATAAAGTTAAATCAAAGTGTTGCGGAATTAAGGATTATAATAAATGGATCTTTTACAGACTGTAATTATTGCAATCGTCGAAGGACTCACTGAGTTTCTTCCAGTATCGTCAACGGGGCACATGATTATCGCCCAGGGACTTCTAGGTGTAGAGAGCACTCCTTTTGTCAAGGCTTTCACGGTTATAATACAATTTGGAGCCATTCTGTCAGTGATTTGCCTGTATTGGCGCCGTTTTTTCTATCCCGAAGCCGTTCTTTCAGGAACGTCTTACTGGAAGGCAATGTATGATTTCTATGCCCGCCTTGTTGTCGGTGTTTTGCCGGCAGTTGTGTTGGGCTTGGCTTTCAACGACTTTATTGAGTCAAATTTGGGCAATGTTACTCTCGTTGCCGTAATGCTCATAATAGGAGGTGTGTTCATGCTGTTCTGCGATAAACTTTTCGGTAACGGATCAGAGAACACCAAACTTACTTACCGCCGTGCATTTATAATAGGTCTTATACAGTGCATATCAATGATTCCGGGTGTGTCGCGTTCAATGTCGACCATCGTCGGCGGTATGTCACAGAAACTTACCCGCAAGGCTGCGGCAGAGTTTTCGTTCTTCCTCGCAGTTCCAACGATGTTCGGAGCCACATGTCTTGAAACCTATAAGCTGATAAGTCATGGAGGAGGTTCGCTCCTTTCAGCCGGAAACAATCTCGAGATGCTCATCGTTGGTTCGGTGGTGGCATTCATCGTGGCCATACTTGCCATAAAGTTTTTTATAAACTATGTAACAAAGTATGGCTTCGCAGCTTTCGGATGGTATCGTATAATAGTAGGAATCATAATATTAATCTGCATGCTTTGTGGCGTTGACATGAAGATGGCAGACTGAGAAGTGTATGAATTTTACTGAAGGAGAGATAGTATGTATCAACAAGCCCTATCGCATGTCGAGCTTCGGCGCGCTTGCGAGGGTTCGTTATCTTATATCACAGCGCCTTGGCGTAAAGCGTGTAAAGACCGGTCATGCAGGTACTCTTGATCCTCTTGCCACCGGTGTGCTTATACTATGCACGGGCCGTGCAACAAAGCGCATTGAGGAATTGCAGGCTCATACCAAGGAATACACGGCCACTCTGCAGCTTGGAGCAACCACTCCTAGCTATGACATGGAGCATCCCGTGGATGCCACTTATCCTACGGAGCACATCACTCGCGAGCTGATAGAGGCCACATTGCCTAAGTTTATAGGCGAGATACAGCAGGTGCCGCCGGCTTATTCGGCATGTAAGGTTAACGGCGACCGCGCATACAAGTTGATGCGCAAGGGGCGCGACGTAGAACTTAAACCCAAGACGCTGCGCGTTGACGAGATAGAACTGTTGTGGTTCGACCCAGAAAAGATGCAGATGAGCATCAGGGTGGTGTGCGGCAAAGGCACTTACATAAGGGCTTTGGCGCGCGACATCGGCGAGGCTCTCGGCAGCGGTGCCTATCTTACGGCTCTATGCCGTACACGCGTGGGCGACATACGCATAGAAGACTGCATCAAGCTCGACGATGTTCCGGAATGGCTCGCCCAGCAAACAATTGAAGATAAAATAACCGAGAATATTTAAAATATGAAACTGTCACAATTTAAGTTTAAGCTCCCTGAGGAGCTGATAGCCCTTAATCCTCCATATCACCGTGACGAGTGCCGGCTTATGGTGGTGCACCGGGTATCTCAGAAAATAGATATGTACAAGAAAGACGAGAATGGTGAGCCTTTGAAAGATAAGGACGGCAACCCTGAATATCTCGACTTCCGTAATGTTCTTGACTATTTTGATGAGGGCGACGCGTTCATATTCAACGATACTAAGGTATTTCCTGCACGTCTGTATGGCACAAAAGAGAAGACTGACGCCAAGATTGAGGTGTTCCTTCTGCGTGAACTTAACGAGGAGATGCGCCTGTGGGACGTGCTGGTTGAGCCTGCCCGTAAAATCCGTATCGGCAACAAACTCTTCTTCGACGAGAGCGGAAGCATGGTGGCCGAGGTTATCGACAATACCACAAGCCGCGGACGCACGCTGCGTTTCCTCTACGATTGTCCTCACGATGAGTTTAAGCACGACCTTTACGCCCTTGGCGAGGCTCCGCTGCCGCATTATATCGTAGACCGCCGTCCGGCAACACCTGAAGATATAGACAACTTCCAGTGTATCTTTGCCAAGAACGAAGGTGCCGTAACGGCTCCAGCTTCAGGTCTGCATTTCAGCCGCGAAATGATGAAACGCATGGAGATAAAGGGTATCGAATTTGCGTTTATCACTCTTCACTGCGCGCTCGGCAACTTCCACGACATTGAGGTTGAAGACCTGACAAAGCATAAGATGGATTCAGAGCAGATGTTTATCAATGCCGAGGCCTGCAAGACTGTAAACGAAGCCAAACTGGCCGGACATCATGTGTGTGCTGTCGGTACAAGTGTGATTAAGGCCACCGAGACAGCCGTAGGTACAGACAAGATGCTGAAGGAATATGAAGGATGGACAAACAAGTTTATCTTCCCGCCCTATGAGTTTGGCGTTGCCGACTCAATGATAGCCAATTTCTATCATCCTATGTCAACTCTGCTCATGTCGACAGCTGCTTTCGGCGGTTACGACATAGTTATGGAGGCTTACAATCTGGCTGTAAAGAACGGATACAAATTCGGATGCTACGGTGACGCAATGCTCATCGTAAACGACTGATAAATTAAGAAGTAAGAATTAAGAAGTAAGAAAGTTTGACGCTTATGCATCTTTTCTTAATTCATAATTCTTACTTCTTACTTTTTGATAATTATTTTTTTAATTCTTAATTTCTATTTCTTAATTGCATAAGGTTTATCTTTCTCTTGGTTCAAATTTAGGCGACCGCAAGTATGAAATAAAGCGTGCCGTTGAACTTATCGGCGAGCGCATAGGTGCTGTCGAACGTGTTTCATCGCTTTATGAAACAGAGCCGTGGGGCTTTTCGTCAGACAATATGTTTGTTAATGCCGCTGTATGTGTGTCAACCCAGCTTACTCCGCGTGCTTTGCTCGAAGCTACTCAGGCCATTGAGCGCGATATGGGGCGCACGGCAAAATCAGTTAACGGGCAGTATCACGACCGTACAATCGACATAGACATTCTGCTTTATGACAATATAAAGGTTGACGAACCCGACTTGAAGATTCCTCATCCGCTTATGAATGAGAGGGATTTTGTAATGAAGCCGTTAAAAGAAATCCTTGCATAAATTCTGCAAGGCAGTTATAAACTCCTTGTTAATGATTATTGCTGCGTAATGAAATTATAGGCGCAAAAGTTGTGCCTATAACATAATGTGTGATATAAAAAGCAAAGTCCCGAAACAGTGCATGACCGTTTCGGGACTTCGTGTTTCCTTTTAAGCTTTGTTTGCGCTTTCTTGAATTAGCGGCGCAGACCAAGAGCTTTAACTATTGCACGGTAGCGGTTGATGTCGCGGTCGTACAGATAGTCGAGCAATGCACGGCGCTTACCTACCAAGATAGTCAGAGATCTTGCAGTAGCATGATCCTTGTGATTTTTCTTCAGGTGCTCTGTCAGGTGTGCAATACGATAAGAGAACAGTGCTATCTGGCTCTCTGCAGAACCTGTGTCAGCGTTAGACTTTCCGTACTTGCCGAAGATCTCTTGTTTTTTAGCTTGATCTAAATACATTGAATTTTTTGTTTTAATGTTTTGTGATTACATCTTTCTGATGCAGCGCGCCGCTGTGAGGGCGTGAACATCATCAAATGCATCGGATTCTCCGAAATCGGGTGCAAAATTACAAATAAAAAGTCATATACAAAACAAAATCTCTTTATTTTTTCGCCTATGACATCATCTTTAGATGATATATCGTTACATTTTGTATAAAAAAACGGTATGGAACAATATGTTACGAAAAAAATGTGTAACTTTGCATCCGATTTTTAAGGTATTAGTATGCAAGATATCAGAAACATAGCTATTATTGCCCACGTAGACCATGGTAAGACCACACTTGTGGACAAAATGATGTTGGCCGGTAACTTGTTCCGTGAAGGACAAGACCTCAGCGGCCAGGTGCTCGACAGCAACGACTTGGAGCGTGAGCGCGGTATAACCATTCTTTCTAAGAACGTTTCAATCAACTGGAAAGGAACCAAGATAAACATTATAGACACTCCGGGACACTCTGACTTCGGAGGTGAGGTGGAGCGTGTGCTCAACATGGCAGACGGATGTCTGCTGCTCGTTGACGCTTTCGAAGGTCCTATGCCGCAGACACGTTTCGTGCTGCAGAAGGCTCTTCAGATAGGTCTGAAGCCTATCGTGGTTGTCAACAAGGTTGATAAGCCTAACTGCCGTCCTGAAGAGGTTTATGAAATGGTGTTCGACCTGATGTTCTCTCTTAACGCAACTGAAGACCAGCTTGACTTCCCCGTTGTTTACGGAAGTGCAAAGAACGGCTGGATGGGCGAGGACTACAAGAATCCTACAGACAACATTGATTATCTTTTGGACAAGATTATCGAAGTAATTCCTGCTCCTAAGGCTCTTGAGGGTACTCCTCAGCTGCTTATAACCAGTCTTGACTATTCAAGCTATACAGGCCGTATAGCAGTGGGACGCGTTCACCGCGGCACTCTTACCGAGGGAATGAACGTAACAATAGCTCACCGCGACGGCACACAGGAGAAGACAAAGATAAAAGAGCTCCACACATTTGAGGGTATGGGCCACGTCCGCACCGACAAGGTAAGCAGCGGTGATATCTGTGCCATCATCGGTCTGGAGAAATTTGAGATCGGAGATACAATATGCGACTTTGAGAATCCTGAGCCGCTGCCTCCTATAGCCATCGACGAGCCTACAATGAGTATGCTCTTCACCATCAACGACTCACCGTTCTTCGGCAAGGAAGGCAAGTATGTAACCAGCCGTCACATTAACGACCGTCTGCAGAAGGAACTTGAAAAGAACCTTGCTCTGCGAGTTGCTCCTTTTGAGGATTCTACAGATAAATGGATTGTAAGCGGACGTGGTGTGCTCCACTTGTCAGTGCTCATCGAGACCATGCGCCGTGAGGGCTACGAGCTGCAGGTTGGTCAGCCGCAGGTTATCTACAAGGAAATCGACGGAGTTAAGTGCGAGCCTATCGAGGAACTTACAATCAACGTTCCCGAAGAGTTTTCAAGCAAGATGATTGATATGGTTACACGCCGTAAGGGTGAGATGACATCAATGGAAACTCAGGGCGACCGCGTCAACATCGAGTTCGACATTCCTTCAAGAGGTATCATCGGTCTTCGTACCAATGTGCTCACAGCAAGTCAGGGCGAGGCCATCATGGCTCACCGCTTCAAGGAGTATCAGCCTTACAAGGGTGATATCACACGCCGTCTTAACGGTTCAATGATAGCAATGGAGACAGGTACGGCCTATGCTTATTCTATCGACAAGCTTCAGGACCGCGGTAAGTTCTTCATCGATCCGGGTGAGGAAGTTTATGCCGGTGAGGTTGTAGGCGAGCACGTTCACGACAACGACCTCGTTGTAAACGTAACAAAGGCAAAGCAGCTTACCAACACACGTGCCAGTGGTTCTGACGATAAGGCTCACATCATTCCGCGCACAGTGCTTTCACTTGAAGAGGCATTGGAGTATATCAAGGAAGACGAGCTGATAGAGGTTACACCTAAGAGCATGCGTATGCGTAAGATCATACTTGACCACAACGAGCGCAAGCGTGCCAACAAGCAATAAGCAAACTTGATTATATCAACATTAAGAGTCAAGAATTAAGGAAAACATATTCCTCTCCGTTATGCGGTAAGGTTTCCTTGATTCTTGACTCTTAACTTTTTAAATTAGACATTTACTATGAAAAAAACTTTATTCAGTATTATTTTGCTGATGTCAGCATTATGTGTCAGCGCTCAGATTAAGATTGTCGACATGGCAGACTCATGTCCTGTGCATGCCGCAAGTGTGTTTATTTCGGGCAACCGCTGCGTAGGCGTTAGCGGAGCCGACGGTCTTTTGCCTCTGCCAAAGGGATATAAGGGCAAGGTTATGGTTAATCATATCAACTATTATGAAAAGGAGTTTCTTGCAGATACTGTCAGCAGCGGCGTTGTTATGCTGAAGCCACGTGCATACGCAATACCTGAAGTCGAGGCCAAGGTTGGCGAGCCTGATTATCTTGTGATATCTGCTTATTACAGAAGATATAGATTCACCGATTCGATTCCCACTGCTTTCCGTGAGGGACTTTATGACTATTATTTGCCTATCGGCAGCGGAATGGTGAGATGCAAGACGCGTTCGGAGAAAAAAGTGCATGCATGGGATGACAAATATATCTTTCCACGTTCGTTTTTTAGCTGGAACTATATGCTGCTTGATCGTTTGTCAAAATCAGACATTGTTATAGATGCTGCATATGACAAAATTATATCTCGCGGGAGGGACGGTATTGTCTCAGGACTGAAAAATGATACAGTGAATAAGACGTTTACTGCATATTGCGACAGTGCGTATAGCGGAGCAGACAGTCTTACAGTGAAATTCTTTGGATATAAGTTTCGCTTTATTGGCTGTAAAAAAGGTGAGGTGTACAGCACAAAGTATGGTCAGCCCAAGCTCAGCAATCTTTTGAGGCGTTATTATTATTTGAACGCAAAAGTCAAAACACCGGGAAAAAATCCAATGACACCTATTGATATGTATGAGGAGCTTTATGTTACAGGCGTGAGGTATGCCACCAAGGCAGAAAGGAAGGCTGCCATGAAGGACAAAACTGCCGAGCCGCTTGTTGTTCCGGCTGATGTTCCGCCGCTCAGCAAGCCGCTTGAAGAGGCCGTAAGTCAGATGAAACCGTAAAAAGTTTTCTTAAAAACTCGTCACTCGTCACATTCGGGTGTAATGGGTTGATAAACAGCATGTTATGGTGTGACGAGTTGAATATTCAACTCATCACACCGGTTATTTGTAGCCCAAAAACTATTGATATTTCCTGATTCAGGTTGACTTCAGACAGATAATTTCCTGATTTAAGTTGACTACAATCAGATTTGCTTCTGCCGTCGGTTTCCTTAAACATACACGTTTTTATCATACACAGCATTGTAGGGACACACCACAGGTGTGTCCAACTCGTGTATTATCAAAAAATCCTCCGCATGATATAATCAAATATAAGTGCCTGCTATATTGATAGTTACATTAAAATATCGACAAATCCTTGGGACAGCAATAAATCTATATTATTCATCAAAATGATATTGCCGGATATAAAATTTACACGTAATCGGGCTGTGGACGTACCTGGGGTACGTCCCTACGTTTACCGCTAACAAAGCCCACATTTACCACCAACAAGACTAATGACTTTAACTCCTAGCTCACCTCAGTGAGCGATAACTCCTTTAACTCCTCTAACTCCTAAAAAAATCTCCTCAAACTCCTAAAAATTACTTCATAACTGCCCTGTGACGAGTTAAAAAACAAACTCGTCACACATTAATGCCTTGTCAATCAGCAGATTACACCCTAATGTGACGAGTGACGAGTTTTTAAAAAAAACTTTTTTATCTTTATTTCTGTATGTGCAAAAGCATACCTTTTAGCCTGCAATATGCCGTGTATTACCTTCTGAAATGCCGTGTTTTGCAGTGCAAAAGACCACATATTGCATGATATGTGTTGTGAAAGTATAGCCGATTTTTATTCAGATTTTATAAGAATCAGTTACCTATTATATATATAGGCAGGGCAGTTTTTGCATGGTCAGCTATTTTCAAAACGTCATGATAATGATAGCTTTAATCAGCGTTTTGCCTAATAGAGCCTGATTAAATGTGTTAAAATTAAGAAACTTATTTACAAAAATAAATTCAAGACGAAAAATAAAGGCAAAATGAGAGAATTTTTATTCAAACAGTAGGTCGTATAAAATTAAATACATATATTTGCCACCGAAGTCTTGTGAGAACTATTACGGTTCTTGCATCATTATTAATTAAATTATTCATTTCTATGAGAAAAACATTTATTCCCATGTTTCTTGCGTTAGCCTATGGAGGGCTCACTGCAGATGCGCAGACCAGTCTGGTGGTCAATCCTGCGTCACAGTCCTCTGAAAGCAAGACCTACTTGCTGTCGGACATCGCAAAGATAACATTCGGCGACCATGGCATGGAGATTAATGGTACGTCAGGGACGAAAGAAACAATCTCCTTAAGCGACATTATGAGCTTGAAGTTCATTTCTGAAGGAACAGGCATCAATGGCCTTACCACTACAGAAGACTCTTCTCTTGTGCCTTATTATCGTGGAGGAATGCTCGGTGCCGACGGATTGCAGGGCGGTCAGCCTGCCCGCATAAGGGTATGCGATCTGAGCGGCAGGGTTATTATTGCGAAGGAGAATTGGGACGGAACTCCTATCAGCACAAGCTCCCTCACAAAAGGTGTATATCTGTTCAGCATAAATAAAAAAACAATTAAATTCATGAAATGATGAAAAAACTTTTTACTTCAATAATATTGGCCGTCTTGGCTGTGGTGGGTTATGCCCAGACAAATCCTAACCGTATGCTGGTTACCGACAAGGCAGGTGCCATCAAAGGCTTCGTGGTTGACCGCATCGACAGTGTTTCATTCGCAACAGTTGAGGGCCGTGTTGCTGCCGATGTAGAATATCTCGGCATTTACAGCGGTTCAACAGGCGATTCGGTAGGCGTTAAGATTACCCGTACCCCTCAGTGTGTAGGCTATAAGATTACGTGTATGTCAAAGGTTCGCGCCAGCTCGCTTTCTACCGATGAGGCCGTTGCTAACTATCTTGACAACAGCGACAGCGAGATTATGTTCCAGGATTATGTTAACGGCCGTCTGTCTAATCTCGGATTCAACCTCAGACCCAATGCCGACTATGTTATCTTTACAGTAGGATACGACCGGTATCAGATTCCTTGCGACGTTGTTAGAGTTGATTTCCGCACACCTAAGAAAGACCTTGTAGGCGACTGCTCAATTCAGTATACTATCGACGAGGTTACAACAAGCGAGATCACCGTATCGTTCACTCCTGCTTCAGGCGTTGCCGGCTATGCAGCAATATTGTTCCCCGCAGGTACAGCCGAGAAGAACCTGGAACAGATGGGCCCGATGTTCGGTCTGGAGACTATGGGCGATTATGCAAGATTTTTCGGATTTAACAACGATGGTCCGGCTACTAACACATGGAACAACAACAGCCCGGGAACAGACTATGAAATTTATGTTCAGGCATGGGACGAAAACAATACTGATGCCGACATAATGATTATTCCTGTTACAACCAAGAAGATTGGCGGTGAGGGTGTTGCTCAGATTGAAATCACTCCGGGTGAATTCAGCGGATCGGCTGAAACTGGATATTATCAGATTGTTACTTACACGCCTAACGACCAGACTTCAATGCACCGCGACATGCTGATAGATAAGAACGCTTACGAAAAAGAGTGGAACGAGGATAAGATTATGGAATATCTGAAGACCGACATTCCTGAGGATCCTTATTGGAATCAGTATGGTGTTGACGTCGCTTACTGGAACGCTTCGCCTAACACTTCATACATCGCGTTCTCTATTGGCCAGAATATTAACGAAGAGTGGGGACCTCTTGCACGCCTGGATATAACAACTCCTGATGCTCCTGCCGCTCAGAAGAAATATTCTGCTCCGGTGATGAAGCGCGGTTTGGTTAAGAATGCCGTAACAGGCAACAACACTGTTCCGATGCAGATGCTCTACAAGGCTATTAAGGCTGCAAAGGGTAAGATGACCATCAGCGAGAAATAAAGTGGTTAAAAACTATAATTTGTTCGTCTGTTGACATCTTCTGCTGACCGTGGAATGCAACGGGCAACAAAGCAAAAAGAAACTCTGCAAGATTCTGTATATACAGGTCTTGCAGAGTTTCTTTTTGTCGTTATATGGCGTGCGCCGTTTTATTCTTTTCGGTCTGCTTATTCCAAGGCTTTGCCGCCGTGCCTGCGTGAAGTCTGGCGGCATTAGTTTAAAGAACAGCAAGCCGGCCGGATTATGATTTTAATGATACATCGTCTCACTAAAAATCTGTAACATCACAATATTGGGCTACATATTGCAGTAATTGTTTTACGCGGTATCATTATTTTGAGTCTCCGCCGTCTTTCACATCGTCGTTGTTAATGGTTCGGGCTGTCTTCTTTACGCTTGCCTTCAGTTCGCCCAAGCGGTAGCTGATACTGATGCCGAAGTTTTGGTAGTCGTATTTTGACACGGACTTTTGTATAAAGTCGGCAGTTGATGTAGTGCTTTTATGCTCCATGTATTTTTGCAGGAAGTTGCTTGCAAAGGCAGATACGTTGAGCCGTTGCTTTAGGAACGACTTGTTGATGTTTATGCCGTAGCTTGTGTAGCTTGTGCCGCGTCCCTGCAGCGTTATGCTCGGCGTCATGGTAAACACGTTGAGGCTTATGCGCCAGTCTTTGGGCAGCGACTGCTGTATGCCTCCCGACACATACATGTTCCAGCCTCTGTTGCTGATGTCTTTGCCGTCGGAGAGATATTGCCACTGTCCGTTCATGTTGGCATATATTCTAGTGCTCTTTGTGGCGTTCCAGTTTATGTATGCGCTCATTGCCGCCGAGCGTGTCTTGCCTATGTTCTCATAAGTAGAGTAGAGCACATCTTTGCCTGTAGGCTCCTTCAGTCCGGCTATGCTGTTGTCGTTTACCATTGTCGTCAGCCTTTCTATGCTGTTGTTGGTGAACGAGTAGCGCATTGAGAGGTTAAGGCTAAGCTTTGACGTAAAGTTGCTGTAGCCTATGTTGAACGAGTGGTTCTTCTCGCTTTCAAGGTTAGAGTTGCCCTGGCTCAGGCTTGACGGGTCGGTGTTGTCGAGATAAGGGTTAAGATACCATATTCCGGGGCGGTATATGCGCATGCTGTAGCCCAGTTTTATATTAGACATGTCCGTAATCTTGTATCCTATTGTGGCTGAGGGCACAAGGTCGTTGAAGTGCTTTCTGAAGTTGTCTCCCTGTCCGAGCAGATATTTCACGTCCTGTATGGTGTGTTCATATCTTGCTCCGAGCTGTCCCGACCATTTCTTCACCTTTATCTTATATCCAAGATATGCCGCAATGATGTCGTTCTCATGCTTATAGTGCGAGCTTTGCTCTGTGTCGTAGACATATTCGCCGCTGTTGTCGGCAGGCTTTACGTAGCGGTCGTTTTCAGCGCTGTTGTTTCTTATTATATACTTCATTCCGCCCTCTATGGTGTGCATCTTGCCTATGGGCGTGGTGTAGTCTACCTGAAACGTCTGCTCGGTTGTCCTTTCGGAGTTGTCGCTGTATTGGTTTTCAAGCCGGCTGATATAGTCCTCCCAACCGTTGTCGGCACTTATCTCGTCATAGTTGGTATAATTGTCGCTTTCGTCCGGGCTTGTATTTATTTTATACGACAGCGTCAGCATTCGGCCTTTCACCTTGAATAGCCTCTGATAGTCTATGCTGCCGTTTATTGATTTCCATGAAGTGTTGTTCTTTCCCATGTTAGAGTAGCCGTATAAGGTGTGTCCGTCCAGCGGACTTGTTCCTGTCATGTCCGACATGCTGTTGCTCTTGTTGCCTCCGCCCCATAAGTCGAACGACATGGTTACAAGTCTTAGCGAGTCTATCTCATAGCTTGCCTCAATGCTTCCCGACTGAAAGTTGCCGTGGTCCTTGCTTCCCGAACTCGATATTATGTTCGACGCGTCGGGACTTGCGTTCTCTTCGGTAACCGTCCGCGATGCTTCGCTGTAGCCAGTTCTGTTGCCGTCGTAGTTATAGTTATAGCGCGCGCTCACGGTCAGCTTGCCCGACTTTATCGTGCCGAACAGTCCGCCTCCGGCTCCTCGGTTGTTCACGTTGCCGCTCAGGTTGAGCGTATATCCCTCAAATCCGCTGCCTATAGTTACGATGTTGAGTATGCCGCCCACGCCTTCAGCGTCGTATTTTGGTCCCGGGTCGGTTATCACCTCAATCTTCTTTATTGTGTTTGCCGGCATGCTTTTCAGCACCTCTTTCGGGTTTTTGCTCATCATGTTGTTAGGCCGTCCGTTCACGTAGACCTTAAACGAGCTGCTGCCGTTTACGGTTATGTTGTCCTCTCCGTCAACAGTAACAAGCGGCACCTTGCGCAGCATCTCTATTATAGAGCTTGATTTCGAGTCGGGATCCGACTCTATGTCGTATTCAATCTTGTCTATGTCGGCCTTGACGAGCGGCTTTTGCATCACTATTTCAACACCTTCAAGCTCGTTCTTGTTGTCAGTTATGTAGAGGGTGCCAAGGTCAATGGCCTTGCTGTTTTCCGCAGCGTTGAAGTTTCTCACAATAGCTTTGCGCCCGATAGAGCTTATTGTTATCGTGAAGTCGCCCTTGCCGTTTATGGTCTCGCTGAATCTTCCGTCTTTTTTCGTTACGCCCATTTTCACAGCCTTGTCGGGTTTGTCTTTTCGTGTTATGCTTATAGTTGCGTAAGGTTCGCCTTCTTTGCTTACGGAGTCGACAACAAGGCCTTTTACTGTGAAGCTGCTATATGCCTTTTGTCCCATGGCAGAAGACACGGCAACGATGCTTAGCAGAAGTAATATTAAGAATTTTTTCATGATAGATGTTTGTCGTGATGTTAGGTGATTAAGGAGATTGGTGCAAAAGTAATAAATATTTCTTTCTCTGCAAGCATTTATCCGTTTTATATGTCATTTTGTATTGAGGCTCTTGAATAGACAAGGCGAGATGTAACGTATAAAAAACATTGGGGGCAGATGCCTTGTTGGCGTCTGTCCCCAATGCCGTTATGCATCAGCCTGTATTTTAAGCTGATTGTACCGATGCGGTAAGTGTACCGGTTAATACCAGTAGTCGCGCGGCGGATTGTTTTTCTTCTTCGGCTTGTGGTGTTTGGGCTTTTTCTTCTTCGGTTTCTTTTCCACTCTTCCCGGATGCGGCTTGTGCGGTGGCCGTGTGGTGATACACGATGTGGTGCCGAAGCCAATAAATGCCGTCATTATGAATATCAGTAGGGCCTTTTTCATAGTAAATAATTTATTGTCAGTTTATTATTTGACGCCTTTACTGGCATTTGGTTTAAATGCCGTCTTGATATTGTATCGAAAAACATCGGCAGTTAAGACCTTCTGTATGCCATTGATGTATATACAGACAGCAGTGCTATTATGTGGGGTATGAGTATCCGTATGTTGCACTGCTGTCCGTTGTCTTTATCATCAGCCGCAGGTGACTTTACGTCTGCGGCTGTCAGCCTTGTCTGCGGTGAGGGCTATGCCCGTCAGTTTACCGCCGGAGGCCTTTATCATTTCTTTATTCTGTACACCTTGAATGTCATCGGAGCTATCTCGTCCTCTATCACTGTGCTGCTCTTGCCGGCCTTGCAAGTCAGGGTGCTCTCTTTCGGAGTAATCTTTTCTGGCTCTTCAATGGTGTTCTCGGCATTGAGGTCGTTGCATGTCAGTGTTGTCACCTTTGCAGTCTTTTCGCCCTTTATGCCTTTAAGGTTGACGCTTACAGACTGCGCTGTCTTGTTGGTGTTGACAACCTTCACTATCACAGAGCCGTCGCCGTTGTCGGCAGCAGCCGTTGCATACAGTCCGTCCTGTCCCTTCTGTCCGGCTACAGGCTTGCCGTTCATTGTCAGTTTCAGCACGTTGGTGCCCTTGTTGCACGAGTACATCTGCTGAACATAATAGCTGACAGACTTAAACATGTTTGTATTGTCAAACCATATCATGTCGGGGCGCCACTGCCACATCTTTACGTGAGCAAACAGCGGAGCGTATGTAGCCATGTGCACAACATCGGCGTTGCGCTCCAGTCCGGTCATGAATGCTGCCTCATAGAGTGATGTTTCATAGTGGTTCCATTTCTTGCCTACGCCGTGGCACGCATATTCACCGGCAAACACCTTCGGGCCTTTGCGGCTGTAAGAGTCGTATCTCATGGCGTTGTTCAGGAACCACTCCTCAGAACTGTAGAAATGTTCGTCCACCAGGTCGGCTCCAATCTCTCTCATTGCCTTCCATCCGTGTTCATACGATTCGCCTTCGGGCGACGGTCCGCAGGTGCCAATGATCTTTATGTCGGGATATTTTTCGCGTATGGCCTTTACGAACGGCTTGAGGCGCTTGAAGTAGAAGTCCTCCCACTGCTCGTTGCCTACAGCTATATATTTAAGGTTGAACGGTGCGGGGTGGCCCATCTCGGCGCGCTTGTGTCCCCATGTGGTTGTGGTGTCGCCGTTGGCAAACTCAATGAGGTCGAGGCAGTCTTGGATATAAGGCTGCAGCTCGTCAACGGGTACGTGTGCGCTCTCTTCCTTGTTCTGGAACTGGCACACCATGCCTACGTTGAGCACCGGCAGCGGCTCTGCGCCAATGTCTTCAGACAACTGGAAATATTCGAAGAAGCCAAGGCCGTAAGACTGATAATAGTCGGGGCTGAAGCGGTTTTTCATCACATACTGCCAGCGGTTCTCGTTTATCGGGCGGTTCTCAACAGGTCCGATGGTGTTTTTCCACTGATAACGGCTTTCCAGGTCGGCACCCTCAACAATGCATCCGCCGGGGAAGCGGAATACGCCCGGATGAAGGTCGGCCAGCGCCTGAGCCAGGTCGGCTCTCATGCCGTTTTTGCGGTTCTTGAATGTGTTTACCGGGAATAGACTTATATGCTCTAAGCACACCGGCGCCTTGCCGTTGAGCATTATGCGCAGACTTGCCTCCTTGTCGTTTTTGGGCGATTTGAGTATTATCTCATATTTCTTCCATTCGCCTGATGTGATCTTCAGTTCCTGCGACACAAAGTCCTGCGGGTCGTTGTCGGTTACCTGGTCAATCAGCTGCACCTGTATGCTTGCGTTGCCCTGTGGAGCCTTTGCCCACAGGCTCAGTCTGTAGCTGTCGCCCTGCTTGAGGCTTATGCCTCCGAATCCGTCGTTCTGCAGTCCGCTGCGACGGTCGTCGTGTCCGGGATATGTCACCTCGACGTAGTGCGGACAGCGCTCAAAGGGTCCGTCGTCTTTCACGTTGACGTTGCCGAACGTAGTCCAGCCCATAAGGTTTTGCTTAAATTCGAACGAACGGTTCTTGATCAGTTCGCCATACAAGCCTCCGTCAGCTCCATAGTTGATGTCCTCAAAGAAAATGCCATACATTGTATTCTGTATGGGAGCGCCCTTTTTGCCTGTGTTCACGTCCATTACGTGAGTCTGTGCAAATGAGGAAAGCGCTGCAGAAAGTGCCATTGCACCTGCAATAAGTTTTAGGTTCATGTTGTAAAGAGTATTATATTTAAGTTCTTATCTGCTGCAAATTTAGTTAAAATATTTGATTGCGTACAAAAAAACGCAGAAAAAGTGTATAAATTTCACTTTTTCTGCGCCTCTCGCTTGTCCTTTATGGCTAAAAGGCTTGATTTATAGCGTGTTTCATTGTTTCCGCTTTAGATAAATAGCCTATAGCCGGGCTATAATCTTATGCGTTGTTGTACCCCTTTGGGTGTAAATCCGACTTAGAGTTTTCTTGTAATAAAGCATGCCCACGACATCTGCAACTGCCCATCCTATAGGTATTGCCCACCATATTCCGTCTACTCCTATGCCCGGAACGGCAGACAGGGCGTAGGCGAGGGCGACGCGAAGTCCGAGCGACAGCACCGTCAGAACCACCGACATTGCCGGCATTCTTATGGCGCGGTAGTAGCCGTAGAGTAGAAACAGCACGCCTATGCCTACATAAAAGGCGCCCTCTATACGCAGGTATCTCATGCCGATGGCTATTATGTCATGCTGCGAACCGTCTACGAATATCATCATAAGCGGCTTGGCAAGCACAAACACTGCCGCAGATATAGCCAGCGAGAACACCGTAGTCATCAGCAGCGCCTGCCTTACTCCGCGGCGTATGCGTCCCGATTTTGCCGCGCCGAAGTTCTGTGCCACGAAGGTGGAGAAGGCGTTGCCAAACTCCTGTACAGGCATATAGGCAAACGAATCAATCTTTACGGCTGCCGCGAATGCCGCCATTACGGCCATGCCGAAGCTGTTGACAAGGCCCTGCACCATAAGTATGCCGAAGTTCATGACCGACTGCTGTACGCACGTGAGCGACGAGAATGTGGCTATCTCGCCGAGTGTAGCCCTGCTAACGGCCATATCCTTGCATCGCGGGCGCAGTTCGGGGCGCGTCTTCAGTATATATGCCGTTATGCCTACGGCTGCGGCGGCCTGAGATATGAGCGTTGCCCATGCTGCGCCCTCAATGCCGAGGTTTAGAAGCAGCACGAACACGAGGTCTAACACCACATTGAGCACCACTGATGCCGCCAGTACCCACAACGGGGCACGGCTGTTGCCGACAGAACGCAGCAGCGACGCACCGAAGTTGTAGACAAACGAGAGCGCTATTCCTCCGTATACTATCATAAGGTAGCTGCGCATTAGCGGATAAACATCAGCCGGAACGCTCAGCAGGCGCAATGTGCCGTCGATCCATGTATACGCCGCAACATTTAGTATAACGGTTATTCCGCCCGTAAGCAGCAGGCTCGCCGCCACGCTTCGCCTAAGTGCCGCCATGTCGCCTTCGCCGAATTTTAGCGAGAACACAGTGCCGCTGCCCATCGACAGACCGAGCATTACAGACGTTATAAACACCATTAGGGTGTATGCCGAGCCGACGGCTGCCAGCGCCTCAGCACCGATAAAACGTCCCACAATGAGTGTGTCGGCAATGTTGTAGCACTGCTGCATCATTGCCCCTGCTATCATCGGCATTGTAAACCGCAGCAGTGTTGGTGTTATTTTGCCCCGTGTAAGGTCTTCACCATTGTTCATTTTCAATAGTAGATTTAAAATAATCATACAAAGGTAATCAATTAAATTAAAAGTATGACATGATAAAATGAATATAATTTTCACGCCTGTTACAATTCATTGCCTGATAAAATATCAGGACAAAAGTTTTTTCTGAAATAGAAAGCCGATGTGTAACGGATGTTAAATTATCCGTTCTTTAGTCATGACTTTATTAACTTCTGTTTGCATTTAATCATCTTTTTGGTCTGCAATTGTATGGTTTTGCCTCCTAAATCGAGGCTTTTTGTGTTACAAAGAGGCTGCTTTTGCATCGTAAATGCACCACTTACGACCCGTAAATGGCCGAGTAATGTTTTTTAACTTTTGTCTTTTTGCTGCGAAAGTCTTGTAAATGCTTATCATTCAATGACTTAATTAAAATACCCGAAAATGTGCAATTTTTCGGTCTGAAGGCTAATCCTTGTCCGGCACCGCTGTTCTGAGAGCGTTAAGTGAACGGAAATGTGGTGATAAGATTATGCTGAGAGAAAGAAATGTAATATAAACTATATGTTGACGAACAAGGTCTGGCAAGGTCATTCAAGGCCAGTTTATTTAAATTTATCTGGGACGTTTATTTCAAATAATAATTATTTTATACTGGAGGATATTTAATAAAATTACATCGTGAGTATGATGGTGCTTTTTCTCTTTGTTTGTAATTTTAAGATGTTATATTATAAGATTTATTGATTTATAAATCAATAAAATATAAAAATATTGCAAAATATTTTGCTGTGCGTGTAAAATGTATTATATTTGTAATATAATATTTTGTTTAACTTTAAAAATTTGGTATTCTGAAAAAGAATATGATAAAGAAGTATTTGGAGAGCTTTTGTTGCTTAATTTCTGTTTTATTTTTGATTTCTTGTAATCATCAATATAATATGGATGATTTAGAAGAAAAATATATGAAAGTTTCAGATTTTGCTTTTATAGGAAATCTCCATAATACAGTTATGACGAAAGTAAATGATGGTATTCCTTCAGAGAAGATTGTTTCTGAATCTTCTACAAAAGAAGAGGCTGTTGACGCTGTGGCGATGTTCATAGATGTGGAAATGAATAAATGTAATATAAAGGATTATTCTAAAGATTTAATTTTGAAATATAAAAACTTCCTTAAGACAGAGGAGTTTGGAAGTGTTCTGTTTTCTGATGCCACAAGGGGTGGAGAAGATATAGCTGACATTTTAAAAAAGATTGAGGATATGTGTGACGCAGATGTTATAGAATTGGAAGACATACCAAGTCTTGAAAGTATGGTTCATGCGTTGTCGTCAAAAGGATTATTGTCGGAAAAATCAATTTATTTTTTTGAGAATATCATAAGTCTGATGCGCCGTAGTTATCAAGGTTTACTTTCTGATGCTGAGTTCGAAAGACAGATCATGAATCTTGTTAATGAGTTTGATATCTCGGGGTACAAAATCGATTCTGCCGACGGTGCTTGTGTTGCAGCAGTATTGTCTGTGGCACAAAGCTCTTATTCGTGGTGGAAGGATAATCCTGATGCGGTTCCTGTTGAAGGAAAGGTCGCTCAATGGGTCGTTGTGGATACTGGAGGTGCGGTTCTTTCAGGCTTTATATATTGTTTTAAGAATTGGAACAATCGTGTAGTTTGGAGTGATTTGGGTTCGAGTTGTGCTACAGGTGCTGTAACTGGTTCTCTAGGTCTTAGTGCTAAAATTGGTAAAGCTATATTTTCTCTTTTCAAATGATTAAAAAGGTATTAGCTTTTACGACATTCGTCATTGTTGTTTTCACTCTTTCGGCAGCTGTTAGCTTCTTGTTGTATAAGATAAAATGGATTTCCGAAGACCAAGTTACAGATTTTATATGTATTATAGCTGTAAGTTATATGTTTGGAGAATTTGTTGGTTGGAGACTTAAAAAGAAAAAGAGTAAAGATAAAGGTGGAGAATGTTGAACGTTTGGAGATATAAGAATATGATTATGTCGGAAGACAGTGTAGTAAACCTATTGACAGCAAGGAGGATTCGCCTGTTGGCCGCCTTGCTGTTCATGTCTTTTCTAATATATTCATGTGATAATGAATGCAGAGAAGAAACTATTACTGTCAAAGATAAAACCGTATTGTTTATGTAGTAGCAGACAACAATTTATATCGTTATGCGGAAGTTTTAATTGGTGAGTTGTTGAATTATGGGGGACATGCGAACTTCGAAAGAAGTAATATAATTGTTTTTTTTGACAATAAGGATGGTGCAGGCTTGTATTGTGTGGATGGTGAAGATCTGAGACTGGTTAAAAGATATGGTGAAGTGAATTCTGTGTCTGGTAACGTGATGAGTAATGTTCTTGATGATGTTTGCAAGATGTTTCCTGCCCGTGAGAATGGGATTGTGTTTTGGTCTCATGGATCAGGCTGGTTGCCGACAGGTGCTACACGTAGTTTCGGTTATGACGGAGGTGAAGCTATGGATATAAGTGTGTTGGCTACAGTTTTTTGCCTAAAATATGATTATATTATTTTTGATGCGTGCTATATGGGCTGTATTGAGGTGTTAGCTGAAGTTTATCCTTATTGTAAATATTTTATGGCCTCGCCAGGTGTTGTACCTTCATCAGGTATTATTACTCCTTTATCTTTATCTGTGATATTAGGTGAGGGAAGTGTGGAGGAACGTCTTTCAGAGGTATGCAACATTTACTCATCAGTGTATCCGGATGTTGCAGAAAATACAGCTCCCATATCGTTTTTCCGTGCTTCTTTGACTGATGATGTAATTTTTGCTTGTAAGAACATGTTATTTGATATTGGCAGTGTCAAACAGGATGAAATATATAAGTATGGGTTTAGAGCAAATGATATCTTTTATGATTTTGGCTCTTTTATATCTTCTGCAAGTATGTGTGGTTATTTGCCTGATGGTTTTATGGTTTTTTCCAGTCATGCTGAACAAATAAAAGGATGTATGGGTATATCTGTTTTTATTCCAACAGAATCAAATAAAGATTATCAAGAAGTTTATAGTGTTACAAAGTGGAACGTTCTTACGGGATGGCTTGATAAATTTTAATACGTGGTTATATTTTTATTGGTAATAGCATTTTTGTTTTTGAGCAATTGAATTATGTATGCTGTGATGTGATGCTTAAAAGCGTTTTTTATGTATGTCCATCACAGGCCTCTTGCTGCGTATGCAGTCTTTCCGGCAGATTAGATTATGGTTACTTCATGTCTTTTTATGTGTCATAAAATTGGAAGAAGGGTAGATATGGTATTTTTGAAAATGTACGAAACACCCTAAAATGTTAAATATTGATAAAAAGACATGCATACTATACCCATTTCGGTGCTTGGGTTGTATTAGAAGTAAAGACAAAGAATTATGGCTATTTATAAAACTGTTGTAAACATAAGACTCCCGTTGCTGCTGTGCCTCATGGCTTTTTGCTTAAACATAAGCTATGCCGGAGAAAATAACAAGAGGCTCATTACGCTGAAGTTTGCCGGCGAACCACTGCCGTCAGCATTAAAGCGGCTTGAGAAAGCAGGCCGAAAGAGCATTCTGTTTACATATAAGGAGACGGAGCATTTCAGGGTTACGGCCACAGTGGTAAACAAGACACAAGCGGAGGCCCTGCGTATCCTGCTCAGCGGCAAGCCCTTTGCGTTTGTTGAGCGCAATGCTTACTTCGTTGTGCAGTACAGCGAGTCGCGCCAGCGCAGCGTCAGTGTGCGCGGCCGTGTGACCGACCAAAACGGTAAGCCCATGGCTTATGCCAATGTTGTCATGCTGGCTGCCGGCGACAAGTCGTATATCTCTGGATGCGTCACGGAAGCCGACGGCACTTTTGCCATGCCTTCAATGCCGCAGAAAGACTGTCTGCTCCGCGTGTCTTTTGTAGGCTACACCACTGTCATCGTGCCATGCCGTCAGGAAAACAGCATAACTCTTAAGGCAGACGCCATGATGCTTAAAGGTGTAGAAGTAAAGGCGTCGCGCCCGATGGTGGAGCGCAGGGGCAGCACCATTGTAGTCAACGTTGCGGGCACGCCGCTTTCCATGATGGGTTCGGCAGCCGACATGATTGGCTGTCTGCCTTTCGTTACAGGCGACGGCGACAATTTCAGCGTGATAGGCCGTGGCGGGGCAGAGATTTACATCAACGGGCGCAAGGTGCGCGACACGAATGAACTCGGACAGCTGCGCGCCACTGAGATTCAGCAGGCCGAAATAATAATGAATCCCGGTGCGCGCTATTCGTCGGATGTAGGGGCGGTGATACGGTTAAAGACAATACGCCTGCGCGGACAGGGACTTAGCGGACTGGCTTATGCAGAATGGTCGCAGGGACATGAAGGTGAAGGGCGCGAAGGCCTTTCGCTAAACTACCGCACCGGCGGCCTTGACGTCTTTGTGAAGGGAAACTTTAAGGAAAACAGTTTTTATATAAAGAAACAGACTCTAAGCCTGATGAACACGTCGTCAGTATGGACGATGATGTCTGACAATATTGAGACCGGCAACGATTCTAACTTTAATGGTGAGGTGGGCTTCAATTATGAACCCGACAGCCGCCAGTCGTTCGGCGTGCGCTATGTGGCTGACAAATCTCTTGCCAACAGCAGCTCACATATAACGGGCAACACCATATTGTTGCGTGACGGAGACGAGTATGACAATATTGAGACAGAGTCGGAGACGGCTGAGAACAACGGCTGGAACCATTCGGTCAACGGATACTATACGGGCACGTTCGGCAAGTGGAGCATAGACTTCAACGCCGACTATCTGGGCGGATGCTCGCGCAGCTGGCAGGTGGCTGCCAACAACGACGAAGTGGACGCTACCTCATATAATGACGTGCGTAATTCTCTCTATGCCGCCAAGCTGGTGGTAACAGCCCCGTTGCTTGGCGGCGAGGTGGCGTTTGGCACGGAAGATACATTCACCGACCGCAAGGACCGCTTTACTCAGAGCGGCTTCTCGGCAGATGCCGACGACCATCTGCAACAGCAGTTTTATTCGGCATTTGTCGACTATACTCTCGGTCTGGGGCGTTTTACGGCATGTGCCGGATTGCGCTACGAGCATCAGCGGACTAAGTATTATGAGGCAGGTGTGCTGAAGGCAGAGCAAAGCCCTACGTACAACGACCTGATTCCGTCGGCATCGGTCGACTACAGCCATGGCGACTGGAATTTTTCGCTGGCTTACCGTCTGTTGAAACTTAGTCCTCTTTACCGCATGCTCTCGAGCGCGACAAGCTATGTCAGCAAATATATGTACCGTAACGGCGATCCGCTCCTCGTGCCACAGAAACATAACTACTTTACAATCGACGGCGGATGGAGATGGATTAATTTCTCAATATGGTACGACTATACAATTAATATGTACACTTCGTTCTTCAAGCCATATGATGAAGACGGCCATCCGGGCGTAATGCTGGAGACAATGGCCAGCATACCTTATACTAATATGTACGGAATGTCTGTTGAACTGACACCGCAAATCGGAATATGGCAGCCCCGCCTGTCGGCTTCGATAGACTGGTATGACTCTGACGCGCGCTCTCTTGGCATACCTTACTTGTGGAACCGTCCCGTCTTTGACTTCGTTTTCTACAACAGTCTGACCTTTAGCCACGGCTGGCTTCTGAACCTGAAAGCACGCCTGGGCCTGAGGGGCAAACAGAGCTACACCATAAAACAGCAGTATGGAACGGTGAGTCTGCGTGTGGTAAAGACATTCTTCAAGGACAAATCGCTGCGCGTGGCCATTTCTGCCGACGACATATTCAATACGGGGCGCGACCGTTTCACTGGTTATGGTGACCGTACATACTACGACAGTCGTACATGGTCAGACACGCAGCGCATAGGCATAAGCGTAAACTATACGTTCAACGCCACCAAGACAAAATATAAAGGCAAGGGAGCCGGCGAGAGCGAGAAACAGCGACTGTAGCGGCTGTCTGTTGAAAATAATGCTTACCTTTGCGGCCGTTAAATGTCTCCGTGCTTCCTGGCACAATGGTGAAAGGCTATGAACGGCGGCCAACTGATTTTTAAAATGTTGTTGAAAGATAAGAAGAAAGACGACTTCAGACGTATGTTCTGCGAATATTATCCTAAGCTGGTCAGGTTTGCCGTCCAGCTTACGGGCGATGCCGACGAGGGGCGCGATGTGGTGGCCGATGTCATGGAGAAGGCTTGGGAGCGCTTCGACTTGCTGCGTCCTGCCGACCGCGGCTCATGGCTCTATATGTGTGTGCGCAACGCCTGTATTAACAGACTGAAGCACATAAAGACCGAGAATTGTGCGGCGGCAGAGCTGGCTGAGGCAACAAAGGCAGATGCCGAAAGCGAATATCGCGACCACGAGCGGTTGCTTTTGCGTGTTGAGGCTGTGGCTGAAGGGTTAGGCGAGCCAGCACGCTCAATAGTGCGCCTATGTTATTATGAGCATCTTACACGCCGTCAGGCTGCCGAACGTCTTGGAATAAGTTATGATACCGTGAAAAAACATATTGCAAAGGCCTTGAAACTTTTGCGTGAGGCTGTAGGGAAAGGAGACGAATTATGAAAGATAATGATGTCAGGAACATGGATTTGACAAGCCGCAAGGCAGGCGAGGGCAGCGGTGAAGACGAGCGCTTGCTGATGATGCTCGGCGAGGCTTTGGGAGATATGCCCGGCGATGAGGAGACGCAGAAGGCATGGCGACGGTTTGAAGCGCGTCATGGCGATGTCGGCGGCTCACGTTTGAGGCTGCGCCGCATATTCATTTCAGCAGCGGCAGCTGCTGCCGTTGTGGCTTTGGTCGTGGCGTTTGCGTGGAATTATATTGGTGGCTCAGCCGGAGTGATTGAGACATTTTCCATGGTCGAACTGCCGTCGCATACATCGCGTGTGGCTGACGGAGACAATGTTGTCGTGCAGACACCGTCGGCCACTACGTCTGATATCCTTCTGCCCGACGGTTCCCGCGTAATGCTCGGTTCAGGCTCTCGTCTTGAATATCCGTCAGATTTTGGACAGAATGGCGTCAGGGAGGTTGAGCTTACGGGACAGGCACGCTTTAGCGTCAGGCATGATGCTGGCAGACCGTTTGTCGTGAAGAGCGGAAATATGAGTACTAAGGTGCTCGGCACGGTGTTCTATGTCCGTTCTTATCATGGCAGCGCAAGTTCGGTGGTGCTGCTTAAAGGCTGTGTCAGTGTAAGTAGTGAAGACGGCGGCAAGGGCAAGATGCTTAGTCCCGGACATCAGGCCGTTGTCGACGATAAGGGTGACATTAAGGTGGAAAAGGCTGACATTGCAGCTGCCGGAGGATGGACTCACGGTGAGTTCTGTTTCGACGATTCGCGGCTCGAGGATGTTATGAACGACATAGGATCATGGTATAACGTAGGCATTGCGTTCCATTCGCGCAGTCTGCTTTCTGTCCGCATTCACTTCAACTTCCCACGGTCGGTTTCTTTGGCAGACGTCCTTCAGGCGCTTAACGACCTTGGCGTGGCACAGTTCAGATACGCCGACGGCCGCGTAAGCATAGAGCAGAAATAGCATTATGCCCGGTTCGTTGCGCATTAATGTTTTTTTGAGTAACTTTGCAGTCCGAAAGCTGTAAATATCAATATAAAACATTATTCTCCGGCACATACGGCAGTATTGGCTGTATTGTGCGTGAAGCAGAAAACAGACAACAATGGATAACAGAAACAGACAGATACTCAACATAGCCCTACCGGCAATAGTGAGCAACATCACTGTGCCGCTGCTGGGACTGGTTGACGTGGCCATAGTGGGACATCTCGGGGCGGCATCGTATATAGGTGCAATAGCCGTGGGCGGCATGACGTTCAACGTGATTTACTGGATATTCGGATTCCTGCGCATGGGTACTAGCGGACTGACGGGGCAGGCTCTCGGCAGGCGCGACCTTACCGAAACGGTGCGTATGCTCTGCCGTTCTTTGGGTATAGCCATGGCGGTTGCCTTGGCGCTCATCGTGCTGCAGGTGCCGCTGCGCGAGGCATCAATGCTCGTGATGCAGCCGCCTGCCGAGGTAAGAAGGCTTGCTTCGATATATTTCAACATACTTATATGGGGCGCTCCTGCCATGCTCGGCCTGTTCAGTCTGTCGGGATGGTACATAGGCATGCAGAATTCGCGCGTGCCAATGTTTATAGCCATAACGCAGAACATAATAAACATAGGTGCGAGCACGTTGCTTGTGTTCGGCCTTGGACTTAAGGTTGAGGGCGTTGCCTTGGGCACACTCATTGCCCAGTGGGGCGGTTTCATTATGGCACTGCTGCTCTGCTTCGTAAATTATCGCCGCCTGAGGCGTTATTTTTCATGGCAAGGCGTGTGGCGGCGCGACGCAATGGCGCATTTCTTCAAGGTAAACCGCGACATATTTTTGCGCACGCTGTGCATGGTTGCCGTAATGCTGTTTTTCACTTCTGCCGGTTCGTGGCAGGGTGAGGTAGTGTTGGCGGTTAACACTCTGCTCATGCAGTTCTATATGCTGTTCTCTTACGTTATGGACGGCTTTGCCTATGCAGGCGAGGCTTTGAGCGGCAAGTTTTACGGGGCGCGCAATCATGAGGCTCTTGGCTCCACGGTGCGCCGTCTGTTCTGGTGGGGAGCCGGCATGGCAGTAGGCTTCACCTTGGTTTATGGCATAGGCGGCGATGCCTTTCTCTCGTTGCTTACAGATGAGCCTTCCGTGGTGACAGCTTCGCATGAGTATTATTACTGGGCATTGGCAATACCTGTTGCCGGCATGGCGGCGTTTGTATGGGACGGTGTGTTCATTGGCTGCACCATGACGCGTGGCATGCTTCAGTCGATGTTTCTTGCAGCCGTAACATTCTTTGCCCTTTATTATTCTCTTCGTTCCACAATGGCCAACCACGGTCTGTGGCTTGCGTTCATAGCGTTTGTGGCTGTAAGAGGATTGGCGCAGACCGTGATATGGCGCAGGCGTCAGCTTCGTCATAACGTATAATAAAGAAGAAAGATTGTCATAAAATTAATGTTTCCGTGCTTATTGATGAGGCGGCAATATAAAAACAAATGCAGACAAGCGGCATGTTAATAACCGCTTGTCTGCATTTTATCTTTATGTTGTGATTAATCCTCACAATATGTGTTGACTTATCATTCCTATAAATTTATAAGAGCGATGATAATCCGTCAGACGATCAGACATTTATCTTATACCATTGTCGTTGTCTGAATTATTGAGCTTCTTACGTTCCGTCTGATATTTACGTCCGTGACTGAAGTTGTACGACAGCGTTAAGTAAATCATGTTTCCGTTGTCCTTGATATATGTATGAGTAGTGCTCTGCAGATACTTGCTGTCTGTCTTGCCCACATAGTCGAAACCTTTGGCATAGCCGAGCAACAAAACTCCAAGTCCTACTTTGAGGTCTTTATATTTATAGCTGACGTTGAGGTTCGATTGGTTTTCGCCCGTGCTCATAGATTCGGCAAAATAGCTTTTCGGTGCGGTGTAGAAACTTGCTGAAACATTCCATCTGCCCAGCATAAGGTTGGCATATCCGCCCCAGCGCCATGAGTGGTAGTTGTGAGAGTAGTCAAGTCCGCGGCTGTTATAGTTTGAGTAATTTCCATAGAGCGAAATGTCGAGAATGTCTTTGATGGCGTGCAGCGTGAAGTAGGCTGTGAGAGACTTCTGACTGAAGCTCTTCTGGTTTTCCGGCTTGCTGATTAGCAGGTATGTGCCGTCGTCCTGCAGCTCAGGGATGTACGATGTCATGATTATGTCGGGCGCATAATACCAGCTTCCGTACAACTGGAAGTTAAAAAGCGGACGGTTCCAGCTTACCGTAAGACTGTTGTTGTAGCCTGAGTAAGGCTGCAGTCTCGTGTTTCCGTCGCTGGCGCTCAGTTCATCGCTCTGGTTTCTGACGTCGCTCAACTGTGAGAGTGAAGGAGACTGTTGGCTTATTCGTCCTGAATATCTGACAAACAGGTCGTCGGTTATTTTTGTCGAAAGACTTAGCTGTGGGCGCAGTGTCCACTTGTTGAATCCTATTCCGCCCTGATGAATGGCAAGATAGTTTGCGCCGAGGCCTACCTGATAGTAGAAAATGCTGAGTTTTCCCTGCAGTTGTGCAAAAAGATAAAGGTTGTCGGAGTGGAGCACAGCGTCGGTGTTTACGGTTCCGGTGTATTTGTTGTTTGTGTAGCTCACGGTGTATTCGCCTCCGGCCGAGAATACTTCGTTCTTGAAATTCTTTGTATATATGGCCTCACTGATAAGAGAGTATTTGTTTCCGTCGGTAGAGTAGCTGTAGTCGTTCACCGGGTCAGCCTGCATCGACTGCTCAGGCGACTGGTTGAAGAGATAGTTGCGTGACATATATTTGTAGTCGGTGCCGATATATGTTCCTACTACGTTGGCCGTTATGTTCTGCTTTTTAGGCAGGTTCAGCGACCAATAGATGTCGAGCGACGGGGTATACATTTTGTTCTTACTCTTGTTGAACAGATACAGGTCTGGCATTGATGTCTCTTTTGCCAGCTGATTTGAGCCTGAGTTTGGGTTGTTGTATTGATTATAGTTGAGGCTGATGTTCAAGGTATATTTGTCAGGTTCGGCAAGATTGTAACCCAACTGAACTGTATTGGTGGTGTACATGAAGTCGGTGTTGTAGCCTAAGTATTGGCGTTGGCGCTGCGTTCCGTCTGGAAAGAAGTAAGTGTCTTCGCTGTCCGCCTTGCGCTCGTCGTAGCCGCGGTAGCTGAAGTTGTAGTATATGCTGAACTCCGATTTCTTGTAGTTATATTTAAAATAGGCATTACTGTTGTTGAATCCGGTAGTGAATGCCTGCATTGTTCCTAATCCGCCAACATATCCCGCATATCTCCTCTTTACTACAAAGTTAATCACGGCGTCCAGGCTGCCGTCGGAATATCTCACTCCGGGATTGTCGATATATTCAACCCTTACCACCTCGTCAGGTCTCAGTGCGGTTATGTCCTGCTGATTGGCTTTAACGTCATTTATGCGCACCTGTACGCTTCCGCCTTTCAGTGATTTTATCTCCTGTTTGGCCGGGTCGGTTATTATGCCGTTAAGCGTCATCTTGTTCAGCAGGTCATATCCGTTTGATGATAATTTTTTCATCTTTGATGTCGGCAGAAGTATCTGGCGGTCAACCTTGTTTATCACTCTCATACCCTTAACGGTAACCCCGCTGAGGTTATATGTGGTGTCAATTTTCAGCGTGTCAGTCTGAGCATTCGCCACAGCAAATGTCAATGTTGCAGCAAGCACTGTTGTTATGAATCGATTTGTTTTCATAAGTGATGCAATTTTGATTATTGTTTGACCTTAGTACGCAACGACATTGCTATTGTGACACGCTTTAACTTATTTTAATATTTAAGGCGCCTTAGCCGGGATAGTTCATGTTTTCGTCTTTGATTACTTCTAGCACTTCTGTAAGGAACTTGCGTGCCTCCCAGCGTGCCATTGGCAGGTCGTGCAGCAGCCAGTTACCGCAGTCTTTCGGAGCAGCTCCGGGAATTTCGCCTTCAAAGTCGGCAACAAATTTGAATGTCTTTTTCATAAGTTCCACAATGTCCTTAGGCTCAAGGTCGCCGCGCATGAGCAGATAGTTGCCGGTGAGGCATCCCATCGGTCCCCAGTAAATTATGCGGTCTTTCCATTCCGGGTCGTTGCGCAGGTAGGTTGCTGCCAGGTGTTCAATAGTGTGGAGCGCTCCGGGATGAACCACAGGCTCGCGGTTAGGCTCCTTCATGCGTATGTCGAATGTTGTAACAGTCTCTCCGCCTACGCTGTCCTTGCGCGATACATATATTCCGCGCAGCAGGCGGTTGTGGTCGATGGTGAAACTTGGAATCTTTTTCATTTTTTTTAGGAGTTAAGGAGTTATGGAATTAAGGAGTTAAGACAAACGCTTTGTTGCATTTAATTGTCTGGCTTTTAGGTATATTCTGACAAAAGCGTTGCTCCTTGACATCTCAGTAACTCATCGGTTTATATTGTTTTAAGAAATTCTTTTGTAACGTTAAATGATTTTTCGGCAAGTCTTGCCCAGAAGTCGAAATATTGCGACGCCTTGTTGTCTTTGAGAGGTATGTCGCTGATTATGCGGAAACTGATGAACGGCACTCCGTATATGTGGCACGTCTGCGCTATAGAGCAGCTCTCCATGTCTACGGCCTTTGCCTTGGGAAAATTGTCGAGTATGCCCTGCATCTTCTCGCGTGAGTCGACAAACCATTCGCCGCTGACAATCAGTCCGGCATGAATCTTTGTCTCGCCGCTTAGGGCCGTCGCTTTCTCAACAAGTTTTTTAGGTGCAGTGAATGTTGGCGGCATGCCCATAATCTGTCCGAAGCTGCATTCGCTTCCGCAGTAGGCGTCGTGATAGCAGTAAGATGTGCCCACAATGACGTCGGTAACGTTCATCTCCACGTCGGCTCCTCCGGCAACGCCGGTTGATATAATAAGGTCGGGGGCATAATTGTTGATCATCTCCACTGCGCCTATGGCAGAGTTCACCTTGCCAATGCCGCATTTCTGTATCACAATTTCCTTGCCGCCGATGGTTCCCACGGCGAAGTCCTTTTTGTGGTGTTGCTCCATTGTCGCGTTCTCGAGCAGTGCTTTCAGCTGGACAAACTCCTTGTCCATTGCCACTATTATTCCTATTTTCATTTTGTCGTTATTTTTATGAGTGCAAAGTTATAAAGAATTTATGACATATATGATTATTTGTGCCTTATAGCTGTTAAAAACTGCCATGAAGGGTAACTATGTCGTGTCAGATGGTCTGAAAATATGCTTTCTGACTTGCATTTCTGTTCGCTCTGTTAATGTTTGTGCGCCTTTGTTTATTTATTGTTAGCTGAAGATTGTATTTTTACATCCGATGCGCTTTGTTTTGAAACTTTTTCTTACCTTTGCAGACAAGTTGAATTTTTTAAACTAAAAACGTTTGTATCAATGAAAACATGGAAACAATATCTGCCCGATGTGCTTGCTGTCGTGCTGTTTGCGGTAATCGCTTTCGCATACTTCTTTCCTGCTGACATAGAGGGAAAGATTCTTTTCCGTCACGACTCTGCCGCGAGCAAGGGACTCGGACGTGAAATTACAGAACACATGGAGAAAACCGGCGAGCAGACCCGCTGGATGAACTCGGTGTTCAGCGGTATGCCTACTTATCAGACGGCGCCGTCGTACAGCAGCACCAACGGACTCGGCGAGGTGTTGAAGATTTATCATCTGTTCCTTCCTGAGAATGTATGGTATGTGTTTGTTTATCTGCTCGGATTTTATATTCTTCTGCGTGCCTTCGACTTCAGGCAGTCGCTGGCGACTTTAGGCTCTATAATATGGGCTTTTTCAAGCTATTTCTTCATAATCATTGCCGCCGGACATATATGGAAAGTAATGGCGCTGGCATATCTTCCGCCTATGATAGCCGGAGTGGTGCTGGCCTACCGGGGCAAATATCTGTGGGGACTCATTGTTACAGCTATATTTACGGCGTTCGAGGTTAATGCCAACCACGTGCAGATGACATATTATTTCCTGTTTGTCATTCTGTTTATGGTCATTGCTTATCTCGTTGACGCCATACGCAACCACAAGCTGGCTAACTTCGGCAAGGCTACAGCCGTGTGTGCCGCCGGCGCAATTATCGGTATCTGCATCAACCTTAGCAACCTGTATCATACATGGGAGTATGGTCAGGAGTCAATGCGAGGCAAGAGCGAATTGGTAAAGAAAAATTCTGCTAACCAGACAAGTAGCGGACTCGACCGCGACTATATCACTCAGTGGAGCTACGGCATAGGCGAGACATGGACCTTGCTCGTGCCCAACGCCAAGGGTGGAGCTTCTGTTCCGCTTGTTCAGAACAAGACAGCCATGGAGCATGCCGACAACAACTTTATCGATATTTATCAGCAGCTCGGACAGTATTGGGGCGAGCAGCCCGGAACGAGCGGCCCTGTATACGTTGGCGCCTTCGTGCTGATGCTGTTCATCCTCGGACTGTTTATTGTCAAGGGACCTATGAAGTGGGCTTTGCTTGCCGCGACGATACTCTCTATATTGCTTTCATGGGGCAAGAACTTCATGCCGTTCACCGACTTCTTCATCGACTATATCCCGATGTATTCTAAGTTCCGCACGGTGGCGTCGATACTCGTCATAGCAGAATTTACCATACCTCTGCTCGCTATGCTTGCGCTGAAGAAATTTGTTGACGAGCCTGAGATTCTTACAACCAAGATTAAATATGTATATGTAAGCTTCGCACTCACAGGCGGCATCGCCCTGCTGTTTGCCATAATGCCTACATTATTCTTCTCTGATTTCATTTCGTCAGAAGAGCTTAAGGCACTGCAGCAGATACCTGCCGACTATCTTAACCCGCTGCTCGCCAATCTGCGCGAGATGCGTATAGCAATGTTCACATCCGACTGCTGGCGTTCGTTCTTCATCATTGTCATCGGCACTCTATGTCTGCTGCTTTTCAAGGCAAAAAAACTCAAGACCGAATACATGGTGGGCATACTTATTGTTCTCTGTCTTGTAGATATGTGGCAGGTCAACAAGCGCTACCTCAACAACGATATGTTTGTCAACAAGAGCGAGCGTGAGGCTCCTGTCGAGATGACCGAGACCGACAAGATAATCTTGCAGGACAAGAGCGACTTTGGCAGTTACCGTGTGCTCAACCTTGCTTCTAACACATTTAATGAGAACGAAACATCTTATTATCACAACAGCATCGGCGGTTATCATGCTGCCAAACTGCGCCGCTATCAGGATATGATCGACGCCTATATCGCTCCTGAGATGCAGAAACTTGTTCCTGCCGTGGCTCAGGCCGGAGGCGACATGACCAAGATTAACGGCGACAGCATCTATCCGGTGCTCAACATGCTTAACGCAAGATATTTCATATTCCCGCTTCAGAACGGACAGACCGTGCCTTTAAAGAATCCATATGCATACGGCAACGCATGGTTTGTCGACCGCATAACTTATGTAAACAATGCCAACGAGGAAATAGACAAGGTGGGAAAGATTGACCTGCGCCATGAGGCTGTGGCCGACGCTAAGTTTAAGGATCAGCTTAAGGATGCAAAGAAGCAGGACAATGTTTCTGTTGTCAAGCTTACTGGCTATTCTTCTAACCACTTGAAGTACAGCGTCAGCTCAGATGCCGGCGGCGTAATAGTGTTCTCTGAGGTTTATTATCCAGGATGGACAGCCACGGTAGACGGCAAACCTGTTGAGCTTGGACGCGTCAACTATCTGCTTCGCGCCATCAACGTGGCTCCGGGCAAGCATAGCGTAGAACTGATGTTCTATCCTAAATCGGTTGACACAACAGAGACAATAGCCTACATAGCTTATGCCGTTCTTATTCTGGCTCTTCTGTTTGTGGTATATATTGAAATGAAGAAGAAAGGAAAGGTTAAATGAAAAAACTTCTGTCCTTGCCGCCTAATCTGGTAAACTGTTTTCATGATGTTACCGGATATGACCGCGACGAATGGTTTTGCACCAACGATCCCATTGGGCACAAACTAGGGTCGGGCGGAGGCTCAACATGGCTTCTTGAAGCTTGTTATGCCGCACATTCAGACGGCAAGACCTTCGATGAATGGCTTGCCTCAGACAGGCGCCTGTTGCTCCATGCCGGGGGACAGAGCCGCCGGTTGCCGGCTTATGCTCCGTCGGGAAAGATTCTTACGCCGGTGCCGGTGTTCCGCTGGGAGCGCGGACAGAAACTTTCGCAGAACCTTCTATCATTGCAGGTGCCACTCTATGACAGAATAATGAGTTGCGCGCCCGACAACATGCACACCATGATTGTCAGCGGCGACGTATATATACGTGCCACTCAGCCTTTGCAGCCTATACCTGAAGCTGATGTAGTATGCTACGGCCTGTGGCTCGGACCTGAGATTGCCAAAGACCACGGAGTGTTCGTGTCTAAACGCGAAACTCCGTCGGTGCTTGAGTGCATGATGCAGAAGCCGTCGGTAAAGACTCTCGGCGAACTGCTCAAAGATCATTTTTATCTTACCGACATCGGTGTGTGGCTGTTGAGCGACCGCGCCGTCAAACTGCTCATGCAGCGCTCTAAGCGCAACGGCGAACGCATAAATTACGACCTCTATTCAGAGTTCGGCTGCTCGCTCGGCACTGATCCTTCGGTACACGATGATGAACTCAACAATCTTAGCGTGGCTGTGTTGCCGTTGCCCGGCGGAGAGTTTTATCATTTCGGAACGAGTCATGAGATTCTTTCGTCAACATTGGCCATTCAGAATCTTGTTAATGATCAGCGCGAGATAATGCACCATTCGCTCAAGCCGCATCCTGCAATGTTTGTTCAGAATGCGTGTGTAGGCACGTCAATCACAGAACTTAACCAGAATCTTTGGATTGAGAACAGCTATGTGCCTTCGTCGTGGACGCTGGCGCACGAAAACATAATAACGGGAGTGCCCGACAACGACTGGACTATACATCTTAAGCCGGGGCAGTGTGTCGACATTGTTCCTGCCGGCGATGATGAATATGTGGTAAGGCCCTACGGATATGACGACAAGTTCCGTGGCGACTTACACGACGCCAGCGTGACATTCCTTGGCCGTCCGTTTGCCGAATGGGCTGCCGAACGCAATGTCGACATCGACTCTATTGACGGAAATGCCGACCTGCAGTCGGCACGCATATTCCCGGCTTGCGCAGATGTACGTTCTGTCGGACTTGTGTTGCGCTGGATGTTGTCTGAACCTGAGTTGAAGGAGGGTGCTGAAATATGGAATGAGAGTCGCAGGCTCAGTGCCGACGACATTTCGGCTGAGGCCGACTTGTTGAGGCTTCAGAATCAGAGAGATGTGCTTCGCGCTGCCAACTGGCAGGCTTTGGCGCGTAACTATGAGCACAGTGTGTTTTATCAGGTCGACCTTGACGATGCGGCTCACGAATTTGCACGGTTCAACATTCCTGAGCCTGATGTTATTGGCGATGACACTCCGTTGCTTACGCGCATACATGATTCGATGTTCCGTTCAGAACTTGCGCGTATTCGTGGCAACGAGTATCAGAACAATGAAGATAAAGCCTTTGCTCTTTTGCGTGACGGACTTACTCAGCAGGTGCTTGCCGAGAAGCAGAGTCCGCGTATGTCGGTTTATGGCGATCAGATAGTTTGGGGACGCAGTCCTGTGCGTATAGACATTGCCGGAGGATGGACCGACACGCCGCCTTATTGCCTTATGGAGGGCGGCAGCGTTGTCAACCTTGCCATCGAGCTTAACGGCCAGCCGCCGTTGCAGGCTTATGTGCGTCCGTGCCGCGAGCCTCATATAGTGCTGCGCAGCATCGACCTTGGAGCCGTTGAGGAAGTTACCACTTACGGACAGCTTGCCGATTTCCATCATGTGGGCAGTCCGTTCTCTATACCTAAGGCAGCTTTGGCCCTTGCGGGCTTTGTTCCCGATTATTGCGCCGATAAGTTCGATTCACTCGAGAGTCAGCTTAAAGCTTTCGGATGTGGCATTGAGCTTACATTGTTGTCGGCTATACCGGCCGGCAGCGGGTTGGGAACGAGCAGTGTGCTTGCCTCTACCGTACTCGGTGCGCTCAACGATTTCTGCGGACTGGCATGGGATAAGAACGAGATAGGTCACCGCACCCTTGTGCTCGAGCAGTTGCTCACAACCGGCGGAGGATGGCAAGACCAGTTTGGAGGCATACTCCGTGGTGTCAAGCTGTTGCAGACCTCACGCGGTTTCGACCAGTGTCCTGTTGTGCGTTGGCTTCCTTCCGACTTGTTCACTCTGCCTGAATACACGCCTTGTCATCTCCTTTATTATACAGGCATCACACGCACTGCCAAAAACATATTGTCAGAGATTGTGCGTCGTATGTTCCTCAATCAGAGTGATGAGTTGTGTCGACTGCGTGAAATGAAACAACATTCGCTTGATATGTATGAGGCAATTCAGCGTGCCGACTTCACCAGGATGGGACTTCTTGTCCGTAAGACTTGGCAGCAGAATCAGGCTATCGATAAAGGCACTAATCCTGAAAATGTGCGCAGCATAACAGCTCTTGTCGATGACTTGTGCCTTGGATATAAGCTTGCCGGTGCCGGTGGGGGAGGCTATCTTTATATGGTGGCTAAAGATCCTGATGCTGCAGCACGCATAAAGCAGATACTTAACAGCAATCGTCCTAACGCTAATGCACGTTTTGTCGACATGTCGCTCAGCACAAAGGGCTTGCAGGTCAGCCGGAGCTGATGTCGGTATCTTCTAGCCGTGCTCCTGTCGCTTTTATTGTCGTGAACAGAGCATGAAGATTTATTATATATAAATAAAGTATAAGCATAACGAGACTGTTGCAAAACGGTCTCGTTATTTTTTTGAGAATTGATGTTAAATATTTGATGTCTGTTCTATATAAGAATAAAAAAAGTTTTTGTTAAAAACTCATCACTCGTCACATTCGCTTCTAACCTGTTGATTATAAGTTAATTAAAATGTGATGAGTTGCCTTTTTAACTTGTCACACATTACTTCTATCAGGTAATTTAGAACAATTTCTTATCCATATTCACATTCCTAAAGGCCGCTTCTTGTATGATGTGACGAGTTTGTAAAGTCAACTCATCACACTTCATGTTGTTGATAATCAGTATTTTACACGTCAATGTGACGAGTGATGAGTTTTTAGTAAAAACTTTTTTGGTTTTATGCTGCCATTAAGTTCTTCTTGCATATTATTTTCCTGTTTTATCATTATTTTTGTCGTTTCATCTTCTAAAAGATGCCCTTTTGCATTGTGATTTGCCGTCTTTTGTCATGTAAAAGGCCACCTTTGGGAATATGATATGCCGCCTTTTGTACTATGATTTTTGCGATACGACTTTGTATTTTGATATTCCGCGTGATTTTTGGCACCCGTGCAGCCTTTTTTCGTGTCACCGGAATACATAAAAAAGCCGCCGCCGTAAAATAAAATATAATAAGGTGAAGGGTGTAATTTGTCCACTCAATATGTGAACGGATGTTAAAATACGGCTAAAATTGAAACTTTTTCCCGAAAATATTTGGATAGTTGGCCGAAACCCCGTACTTTTGCATCCGCTTTTGAGAGCTAACGCTCCTGAGCACTGA
>OLIT01000593.1_pt1 | contig 36208 bp, 25 predicted proteins | sample 1601341 | NCBI WGS metagenome assembly OLIT01 (sample SAMEA2452121, study PRJEB22498) | human gut metagenome | biome: human feces; feature: human gut; material: feces | place: Australia | collected 2012
GCTTTTCTTTCATTTGTTGATTCTGCTAAGAGTCAACCATATTTACAAAAAGACAAATAATAACTATATGATTAAAAAGAAAATATATATATGTTTGCGACAGTATTAGAGACACCTAATTTTGTTTTTTTGTAGGCTCTCATGTTCTTTTTGGTGTTCTTAACTAAAACAAACGCTCGAAAATCTGTAATTTAGCCAAAAGAGGGTTGTGTCCCTACGGTATCTCCTCCCTTTTACGTATCTTTGTTTAGGAAAAGGAGGTTATACGGAACGTAAAATCATACATATAGATATGGATGCATTCTATGCATCGGTCGAACAGCGGGATAATCCGGAGCTGCGGGGAAAAGCGCTGGCGGTCGGTTATTCGGAAGAGCGTGGTGTGGTTGCCGCGGCCAGTTATGAGGCACGTAAATACGGTGTCCGTTCCGCCATGTCGTCACAAAAAGCCAAGCGCTTATGCCCTCACCTGATTTTTGTACCGGGCAGAATGAGCGTATATAAAGAAGTTTCTTCACAAATCCACGAGATTTTCCATGAGTATACGGATATCATCGAACCGCTTTCGCTGGATGAAGCCTTCCTCGATGTGACGGAAAATAAAAAGCAAATCCCCCTGGCTGTCGACATTGCCAAAGAAATCAAACAACGGATAAGACAAGAACTGCATCTGGTCGCCTCCGCCGGTATTTCATACAATAAATTCCTGGCTAAAATCGCCTCCGATTACCGTAAGCCGGACGGCCTTTGCACCATCCATCCGGCTCAGGCACTCGACTTTATCGCCCGGCTACCTATTGAGTCATTCTGGGGTGTGGGTCCGGTCACTGCCAAAAAAATGCACACATTAGGCATTCATAACGGTGCCGAATTACGGGACTGTTCGCTGGAAATGCTGAGCCGCCAGTTCGGTAAAGCAGGCAGTCTGTATTACGAATGTGCCCGGGGAATAGACCTTCGCCCGGTAGAAGCCGTCCGTATCCGTAAATCCGTCGGGTGTGAGCATACATTGGAAAAGGATATTTCCCGTACCTCTTCCGTCATCATCGAGCTTTATCATGCTGCTACCGAATTAATCGGCCGCCTGCAACGGACAGGCTTCAAAGGGAACACACTAACATTAAAGATTAAATTCCATGATTTCACCCTGAAAACGAAAAGTATCACGCAACCCCATGAACTCACCACCCTGAATGATATTCTTCCCCTGGCCAAACAACTGCTCAGGGAAGTGGATTACGCAACCAACCCCATCCGGTTAATCGGCCTTTCCGTTTCAAATCCATTGGAAGAGCGTGAGGAAACAGAAAGAAAAGAACGATGGGAACAGTTAAGTTTGGAGTTCAGCGATTGGAAAGTTTCATATTAAAGCTATATTTGCACAGAAATCTAAAAGGGATACTATTATATGCACAAACGGTTCCTCTCCATATCCGGGCAAACCGATGACGAGTTACTTATTCTTTTGCAAAAAGGAAATGAGAGGGCTTTTACTGCTATTTACGAACGCTACCACAAGCTGCTCTATGTGTTGGCATACAAATATTTAAAAGATAATGACACCGCAAAAGACGCTGTCCAGCAGATATTCCTGAAACTCTGGGAATCGCGTTCCCTGTTCAGCATCCATATCAACCTGAGAAACTACCTGTACACCATGTTGAAGAACCATCTCCTGAACGAGATACGCAACAACTACACCGCTCTGGAGAAGAATTACGAACTGGCACAGGAAACAATCGAATATGAAAACGAAATATTATCGAAACTGGAAGAGAAGGAAATGACCGAGCAACTGTACCGGGCCATCGACAGCCTACCGGAACAAAAGAAAGCAGTCTGCCTGTACAAGCTGAAAGACAGTTTATCCAATCAGGAAATCGCAGAAAAAATGCAGATCTCCATACCGACTGTCAAAACTCATTACTCGCAGGCTATCAAGCTGCTCCGTGAACATTTCGATAAGTTACTAATCCTATTGCTCTCCTCTCTTTTCCCCTGAAAAGAAAAAAAGAGTAACAAACACTCATACCATCCACCCAGTTATGTGTCAATTAAGAAAACAGGAATAAAATGAAAACACCAGATAAACATATCATCGACAGGACCCTCAACAACACGGCCACCCCGGAGGAAGCCCGCCAGGTAATCCGCTGGTTCTCCACACCCGAGGGTTCCCGATATTTATCGTCGCTAATGGATGAAGATATGGAAAAGATACAACCCGGCAGCGAAGAACTGTATACAGAACGATCCATCCCTACAGACGAAATGTACCAGTTCATCATGAAGAAGATCCACTTACAACAAAAAAAACGATTCATTTTTCGTGCAGCCGCCATCCTTATACCGTTACTGTTGTTCCTCGGGCAATTCTGGTATATAGATAAGCATATCGATCTTTTCGCCGATTCCGGTTACGAAGAAATATATGTCCCCAAAGGCGAACGCATGCAACTGATCTTTCAGGATGGTTCCAAGGCGATACTTAATGCCGAGACACGCATCAAATACCCGAGGAAGTTCGGTTTCAACGAACGTAAAGTCGAATTGGAGGGAGAAGCCTTCTTCGAAGTATCTCCCAACAAAGACCGCCCATTCATTGTGGATGTAAAAGATATCAATGTAAAAGTATTGGGTACGACATTTGATGTAAAAGCATACGCAACCGATCCGGATATCTTCGTTTCGCTGGAAACCGGAAAAGTAGCCCTAGCCAACAATTCCCGCCCGCTTGCTCATTTACAACCGGGGGAGAAAGCCACCTACAACCGCAAAACCGGTGTCTGCAAAATATCCCGGCCTGAAGATATCGGGCATAACTCTGCCTGGAAAAAAAATCAGATCGTATTCAATAATACGCCTTTATCCGAAGTCATCACGACCCTGTCCCGCTGGTACAACGTAGAGTTCGAAATGCAGGATTCCTCGCTGCTCTATTATAACTATACACTAACATCCACAGATCAGAAACTGGAACAGATTCTGAAAGATCTTGAAAAAATAACACCCGTACAATTCTCTGAAAAAGAGGGAATTATAAAGATAAGAAGAAAAAAATAAATAATTTCACATATCCCACTCATACTTTTTTGTCCCTTGTGTGTCTACTATATAAAGACAAACAGGGTTAAGTCGCCACATAAAGAATTGAGAAACTATCATATTGTTTAACCTATAAAAATAAAGACAAACATGAACGACACGACATAACAAACTAAAAAAATAACCGGAAATGTCCCCACATCCCCGGTTATTCGACGTACCGAAATTCAAATTAATTTCTAATACATAAATTCATTTCAAAAATATGAAAAAAAATAATCTGTGCCTTATCCCCAGGCACCTTTTAATATTAATTGAGAAAATCCCGAATGCAATGAAACTGACATTCTTATTTCTTGTCATCTCTTTGTTAACTTTTACAGCGGAGGCTTCCGCCCAAAGGGTATCCATCTCCCTCAATAACGTCAAGGTTGAAAAAGTGTTATCAGCCATCACCAAACAGACGGGACTTAGCGTTGCATACAACAAGCAGATCGTCAACTTGGACAGAATAGTAAGTATCCAGGTGGAAGATGCCGATGTAGCCCAGGTATTGGAAAAACTTGTTGCTGATACCAATCTGAGTTATGAGATCAGAAACAATAAAATTTATTTGTTCAAAAAACAAACGACAACAACAGTACCCGCTATTACCCAGCAAAAAAAACAACTTTCGGGAAAAATAGTAGACCAAAACGGAGTACCCGTTATCGGAGCAAATGTATCTGTAAAAGGCACAACAACCGGTACTATTACCGATATCGACGGGAATTTTACGCTTGAAGTGCCAGAAAATGCAATCATTCAGGTATCTTATATCGGTTATATGCCTCAAGAACATCGTTTAAACGGTAAATATCAGTTGCATGTTACCCTGAAAGAAGATTCACAAACATTGGAAGAGGTAGTTGTTGTTGGATATGGGACGCAGAAAAAAGTGAATCTGACAGGATCGGTTTCTTCCGTCAAATTCGATGAAGAACTGGCGAACCGTCCGATTACCGATGCCTCACAGGTACTTTCCGGTAAAGTGTCGGGGGTATGGATCAGCCAAAATTCAGGGAAACCAGGAAGTGACGGTGCACAGTTGAGGATACGTGGCTGGGGGACGCTAAATAATTCAGATCCGCTGGTCATCATTGACGGCGTGGAAGGCGTATTCAGTCAGATCAATCCGACTGATATAGAAAGCATTACCGTCTTGAAAGATGCGGCAAGTGCTGCAATCTACGGGTCAAAAGCAGCCAACGGGGTAGTCCTGGTAACTACGAAAATGGGTAAGAACAATGAAAAGACCCAGGTAGAACTCAACTCATACGTCGGAATGCAGCAGCTTGGACGTCATTTTGATTTGGTGACAAACAGTGCCGAACATATGGATATGGTGAATCAAGCGTTGGTTAATAGCGGCGAGAATCCACTCTTCTCCGAAACACTAATTTCGGAATTTGCAGCAGGGACCGACCCTTACAAATATCCCAATACCGACTGGTACGATTACCTTTACCGGAATGCTTTGATTACGGGACATAATTTATCGATCCGGGGAGGATCGGAGAAACTTTCCTCCTTCTTATCATTGAACTATTTAAACCAGGAAGGAATTTTAAAGAATACCAAAGCAGAGAAATTCGGTATCAGGGCCAACATGGAATATAAAGTAAACTCCTGGTTCAAAGTGGGCGCCCGCTTAAATTATCAAAGAAAAAATTCTTACGAGCCATTCGACTTAGGACGCGTATCCCAGCAATTGGCAGGTGCAGCACCATTCATTGCTCCGTACACCCGCGATGGACGTTTCGGTTCAGTACAAGCTATTGAAGACAACGGGAGCTTATTATACGCACTTTATCAGCCGTTGATAGATGCCGCAAACGGAGAAAAGAAAACGACCAACGACTATATGTCTCTGAATGCCTTCGCAACCGTCAATTTCACAAAAGATTTGAATTTGCAGGTAACCTGGGCTTCCAACGGCATTTGGGTAATGGAAGACAAATATAACGAAACTATTTACGGATATACGGATTCCGGTATAGAGAGCTTGCCTAAGAATTATAATCTGGACGGTATAATATTAAGAAGAAGCCAGGAATCGAAAATGCGTAACAACTTCCATGCGACATTAAACTACAGCAAAAAGTTTGCAAACAAGCATTATGTTGCAGCCATAGCCGGTACCCAATTGGAAAATTACAGCATAAGAAACGTTATGGCCCGAAGAACAAATCCCCCTAAAGAAGGATTAACTCAGGTAGATGCCGGAACAGATGGCATTAAAGGAGAAGGGACTTTGAAAGGATTACGTATGGCCTCCTATTTCGGTCGGTTGAATTATGCCTTTGACGATAAATACTTGTTTGAAATGAATTTGAGAGCGGATACCTCGTCACGTTTTAAACGAGGAAATCGGTGGGGTGTTTTCCCTGGTTTCTCTGCCGGATGGCGCTTGAGTGAAGAAGCATTTATCAGAAATCTGAATGTGTTTTCAAACTTAAAACTACGTGCATCCTGGGGACAATTAGGGAACCAAACCCTTAATGACGGCCAGTACTGGCCTTACCTGCCCCTGATCACTTCCAATTTTGAGTCAAGTTACAATTATGGAGGTTCATTGGCTTCAGGATCTGCAGTCACCGCTTTAGTGGATGAAAACATTAGTTGGGAAACAACCTCTTCACTGGATATCGGCGTTGACCTTGGCTTTTTGAATAATAGGCTGAATATAGAAGCTGATTATTTTGATAAAAAAACGAAGGACATTATTGTTCAGTTGCCAATCCCCAACATACTAGGTAATAAAACCGCACCGTTTGAGAATGTAGGCAAGATGAATAATAGAGGGTTTGAATTAGTAGTTAATTATGATAACCTGGAAACGAATAAAGACAGACTCGGCTTTAATGTCGGATTGAATTTTACTTACGTTAATAACAATGTTACCAAATTCCAAGGAGGTAAATCGCCCGACCAGCTTTATTTAATCCGTGAAGGACATCCGTACAAAGCGCTCTACGGATATAAAGCAATCGGTATTTACCAATCGGATGAAGAAGCTGCCCAGCACATGCATAGCAACGGCTTTAAACCGGAAATGGGAAACCTGAAATATGAGGACATCAATAATGACGGGAAACTGGATTATCAGGATAAACAAGTCTTAGGAAACACTATTCCCAAAATCACTTATGGCATTACCGCCGGATTACGGTATAAGGGATTCGATTTAAACATCTTATTTCAAGGTTTAGGATTAGCAAATACATTAACAAAAAGCGATATGACCCGTTTGCGGTATGAATGGCTGACCATTACAGATTCGTGGAAAGACGCCTGGACACCAGAGAACTCGGGATCAACTATTCCTATGCTTCGATTCGATTCCTCATGGGATACATACGACTCCTCTTACTGGATGCACCGTATCGACTTCTTAAAATTGAAAAACTTACAAGTAGGGTATGAGATTCCGAGACAAATCACATCCATGCTAAAGATACAAAAGTTGTATTTGTATGCAAATGCACAAAATCTATTTACGATTATGTGGAAGAAAGGATATGAAGGATATGATCCGGAAAGAAGTACTTTCGATGCAGGGCAAGGAGTTTACCCTTCTCCGAGAATATTTACATTTGGTATAAATCTTAATTTCTAAAACAATGAAACATCTATTAATCTGCTGTTTATCATTTATATTGTGTATGCCTTTTACGGGATGTATGGACAACTTTCTCGATTTGTATCCCGAAGATAAAATCTCTTCTGCTAATTTTCCGGAGAATGAAGCGGAAGTAAAGCTCCTTTTAAACGGTGTCTATTCCCAATTACGCGAAACAACGGTTTTCGATCAGGGGTTATTTGGGTTTGGAGTAACCGATGGAGCCACTCCGAATGCCTTCAGTTGGGGTACAGAAGAAATCTTCAATAAATTAGGAGCAGGAAGACTAAGTTCCAGCGATGGTGGAATTGTCACGTTTCGTTGGACAAGATGTTATGAAATAATCTCGCGTGCAAATTATTTATTATCGGTGTTAGACCTCGTCGAGATGCCGGCAGAATCTAAAAAGATGTATTCCGGAGAAACTCATTTTTTGCGCGGACTTGCTTATTCCATACTGGCAGAAACATATGGCGGCGTTCCTATTTTATTAACAACAAAGCTTTCTACGGAAGAAGCACGTAATTTGAAACGGGCCAGCGTGGAAGAAACCTGGCAGCAAGTGTTGGACGATTACGATGTGGCAATTACCAATTTAAGTGCAAATGCTCCGGAAAACGGACGGGTAACCAAAGGTGCTGCGTTGGGTTTGAAGATGAGGGCTTATTTATATCAAGGGAAATATAAAGAGGTTTTGGCTTGTGTCGAGCAAATCGACGCGCTCAACAAATACGGACTTTTCCATAGTTACGAAGGATTGTTCGATCCGGCCAATGAAAACAACAAAGAGGTATTGTTCGACATCCAATACATTGAAGGGCAGAATTCCCAAGGTACCTATCTCGACCAGTATTGCGGGACAGGTACCGGTAGCTGGACACGGGGAAGCCGCTATGTCCCTACAGACGATTTGGTGGAAGCCTATGAAACAATCGATGGTTCACCTATCGATCCGGAAAACCCATATGAGAATCGAGACCCTCGTTTACATTTCACGGTAGTACTTCCGGGGTCTTACATTCTAGGCCACCGTTTCCCTAATTATCTATATCCGGGAGGGGCATTTAATCATGCAGGCAACCGATTGAAACATTTAAGCACTCGAAAATACAGAATCCAAGATGAATCAAAACTTCCTCCTGCCGGACAGTCTTATATTAATGATATTGTTTTAAGATATGCAGACGTTTTGTTATCAAAAGCAGAAGCAATTATAGAGACAAACGGGAACGTGGCAGAAGCAATCGCCATATTGAACAGGATTCGTACGGAACGGGATGATGTGAAAATTTCATTGTTGCCGACATCCATGAGCCGGGAAGAAGCCCGTGAACGAGTAAGACATGAGAGACGAATAGAGTTGGCATTGGAAGGACGCTATTGGGCAGATGTAAGACGCTGGAAAATAGGCAAAAACTTGTATCCTCAGATAATTAAGGATCATAAAGGAAGTATCATCGAAACCAAATTCCCCAACGGGTATTTGGAGTATTATGATTTGCTTCCCATTCCTGACAAAGAACGCTCGTTAAATACCAAGCTGGAGCAAAATCCGGGCTGGTAAACAACCTTAACCGGATAAGTAAGCAGAACATTTAATTCTCATATTATGAATATATTAAAATTAGCATTTGTTTGTGCCGGCGGATTGATCGTAAACAACGGCACCGCTGAAACGAAAAAAGAAACGAAACCCAACATTATTGTCATCAACTGCGACGATATGGGGTATGGCGATTTGTCTTGTTTCGGAAGTCCGACAATTCAAACACCCAACTTAGACCAAATGGCTATAGAAGGACAGAAATGGACAAGTTTTTATGTCTCTGCATCTGTCTCTTCTCCCAGCCGTGCGGGATTTCTAACCGGACGTTTAGGTGTACGGACCGGCATGTATGGAAATAAATATAGAGTTTTATTTCCTAATTCACCCGGAGGTCTGCCTTCGGAAGAAGTGACTATCCCCGAATTATTAAAACAGGCTGGTTATCATACAGCTTGTATCGGGAAATGGCATTTGGGATGCTTGCCTGAATACATGCCTTTACGTCACGGTTTCGAATATTTTTACGGATATCCGTATTCAAACGACATGAGTCGTAGGGAAAAGGCGAAAATGGGGCATAAGAACTATCCCTACGAATACATGCTTTATGAACAGGAGAAAGTAATCGAGAAAGAACCTCAGCAAGAGGGACTAACTCAACAAGTCACAAATGCAGCCGTCCGTTATATAAAATCGAATACGGACGCTCCCTTTTTCCTATACATAGCACATCCCATGCCTCATATCCCGGTCTATGCTTCTGATGAATTTCAGGGGAGATCGGCAAGAGGAAAATACGGAGATACGATTGAAGAACTGGATTGGAGTACGGGGCAGATATTGCAAACACTCAAACAGGTAGGATTGGATAAAAACACGTTAGTGATTTTCACATCCGATAATGGTCCCTGGCTTTCGTACAAACAAGAAGGAGGTTCTTCCGGACCGTTAAAGGACGGCAAAGCCTCTATGTTCGAGGGAGGTTTTCGTGTGCCCTGTATTATGTGGGGGGCAATGGTGAAACCGGGAACTATTACCGATATGGGCAGTAGCCTGGATTTATTGCCGACATTTTGCGAAATGGCAGGAGTAACACTGCCTACAGATAGAACTTATGACGGATTAAGTTTACTTAATGTGCTCACCGACAAATCATCCTGCAAACGTGATGTTTTTTATTTTTATAGAGGGAATGATCTGTATGCAGTAAGAAAAGGAAAATATAAAGCTCATTTTTCATATAAATCAGCCTACGGCCCGGATGAGAAAATTGTTTACAAGCATCCTGTTTTATATGATTTGGGAACGGACCCGGAAGAAGTATTCAACATAGCGGATCAACATCCCGACATCGTAGCAGAACTGACGGCCTTGGCACAAGAGCATAAATCGTCATTTACTGTCGCAGAAAGTATTTTCGACAAAGAAATGACAGACCTTCGAAAACACTAAGATCAAATTCTTAACCGTGAAATAAAATGAGACTGCCTCATTCTATCTTGAGACAGTCTCATTTTCTCAAAGTTATCCCGTATATTTGCCATTAGCTTAACCTACAAATATGGGAACGGGAGAAGAACTACAATTAATACGATCATTGAAACGAGGTGATAATCATGCATATAAACATATATATGATCATCATTATACTTTGTTATGTAAGATTGCCTACGAATTTCTGAAGGATGACTTTCTTTCAGAGACCATTGTGGATGATGCCATTTTCCATCTTTGGGAAATCAGGGAAACAGTCAATATAACCACCTCCCTCCGTAGCTACCTGGTCCAGGCTGTGCGTAACCGCTGCATAAACTATCTGAATCTGGAAAGAGAAAAAAGGGAAGTTCGCTTTTCCGTTATCGACCAGCAAAACGAATGGATCAATTCTGTTTTCTCTTCGGATGATTACCCGCTGGCAAGACTTCTGGAAAATGAACTCGAACAGGAAATAAAAAATGCTATCGAAAGATTACCGGATGAATGCAGGATCGTTTTTCAAAAAAGCCGGTTCGAAGAAAAACGTTATGAAGAAATTGCCGGAGAATTAGGTATTTCCGTCAATACTGTCAAGTACCATATTAAGAACGCAATATCCCGTCTGAATGCCGATTTAAGCAGGTATTTGCTTATACTCTTCTGCTGTTTCTGTATTTAAAATAAAAAATTTGTCCGCCCACACTACCCTCCCATTCTTTTCAACTGTCATATAAGTAAGAACATAACAAATGAAGTCCACAAACACACATATCGAGATAGATGAACTGATCGCAACATACCTTTCGCAAGGTCTGAAATCGGAAAAACTGTCTGAACTGGAAAACTGGCTCAAAGCATCCCCGGAAAATCAGAAACATTTCCAACAGATGCGTGAGATCTGGTTCTCAACAATCAGTGCAAACGAAGAAGAACGATATAATAAAGAAGAAGCATACAGCCGGTTCCTCAACAGAACCTGCCAAATACCTCAAGAAGAGAAAACCGTCAAAAAGCTATCTTTACATAAATTCTTTTATGGAGCAGCTGCCGTCGCACTTCTCTGTCTTATTTCTTTCGCATCTTACCGGACCGGTACCGAACAGGTAAAGAAACAATTTGCCGAAATGGTCGTCGAAGCTCCGTTAGGGTCAAAAACAAGATTATATCTTCCGGACGGGACCCTGGTATGGCTGAATGCCGGTTCGACAATCACCTATTCACAAGGCTTCGGTGTTGAAGAACGAAAACTGAAATTAAGTGGTGAAGGATATTTCGAAGTGACACGCAATAAACAATTACCTTTTGAAATCACGACAAAAGAATTGCAATTAAGAGTGTTAGGGACTAAATTCAATTTCAGGAATTATCCGGAAGACGAAGAAGTGTCCGTCAGCCTGCTGGAAGGAAAAGTGAGTTTAAGAAACTATCTGAAAAACGATGCCCTTTGTTATCTGGAACCCGATCAGAAAGCGATCCTGAACAAGAAAAACGGCAAACTGATGGTTTCCGCCTCCGAAGCACGGTATACAGCGGAATGGACCAACGGATTCCTGTTCTTCGACGAAGAATTGCTGCCGGATATTATCAAAGAACTGGAAAGAAGTTATAACGTAAAAATACACCTGGAAGACAATTCACTGGAAACATTCCGTTTCTACGGAAACTTCGTCAGAAAAGAACAGACTATCCAGGAAATATTAGAAATGTTAGCTTCGACTGGAAAACTAGAATACAGGATAAATGAAAGAGACATCTATTTATCCGCCAAATAAAAGTCTTTATTTAATACTTATTTATTAACTTAAAATTGAATCTATATGAAAAGAAGAGACCCTGGTTAGAACATAAAAACCGAGTTCGATATAAAAAGAACCGGAGGATCTGCACAATCCTCCGATTCAGATATCCGGACTCCATTCACTGCGAATTCCGAAAGTATTGACAAATATAGTAAAACTTTACTTCCGGTATTAAAATTTCTTGTTTAAAACAACTAATTCTAATTACTTATGAATATCAGAAAGAAGGCCATATATATGGTCCTGGTGATGTTTTGCCTGAATTTAACAGTGTTTGCGCAAAACATAAGCCTGAATTTAAATAATGTGACGGTTAAAAAAGCCATTGAAACATTGAAAGAGACAAATGGCTATTCCTTTGTTTTCGCCTCCGGGGACATAGATACCCGGAAAACCATTTCAATAGCAGCAACTGATAAACCCATATCTGAAGTTGTAAAACAGATACTAAACGATCAAACATTATCCTTTGAAATAAAAGGGAAAAATATCATTGTAAAAAAAGGAACCGATACAAATCTCCCAGATGATAAAAAACAAAGAATCTCCGGTGTTATCACTGATGCAAACGGCGAACCGGTGATAGGTGCGAACGTAATTGAAAGTGGAACCGTTAATGGTACGATTACAGACCTGAACGGCAAATACTCACTGGAAGTATCACCCAATTCCACCCTTCAAATCACTTACGTCGGCTACGACACGCAGGAAATTAAAATAGGAGGACAAACAACAATCAATATTGAACTGAAGGAAGATTCGCAAGCCCTGGAAGAAGTGATTGTTGTCGGCTATGGTGTTCAGAAAAAAGTCAACCTAACAGGAGCCGTATCGCAGGTATCCTCCAAAGTATTGGAGAATAGACCAATTACAAATCTGAGCCAGGGACTGCAAGGCGTTGTCCCTAACCTGAATATCAATAACTCCGATGGCAATCCGAATTCCACCGCAAAAATGAATATACGCGGGGCCGCCACCATCAGCGACGATGCCACATCTCCTCTCATCCTGGTAGACGGAGTACAAATGACACATTTCAATATGTTGAATCCGGAAGATATCGAGAGCATCTCCGTCTTAAAAGACGCTTCTTCGGCAGCTATTTACGGAGCAAGAGGGGCTTTCGGTGTTATTTTAATTACAACTAAAGGGGGGAAAGCAAATACAAAACCGGTCATTGAATACTCTGGAAGTATCCAGTTCAATACGCATACTTATCTACCCGATATGTTAAGTGCGGTAGATTATATGGATGCGTCCAACGAATCTTCATTCAACAATTCCGGTAAAAACAAATATACGGATGAGCAAGTACAATGGGTGAAAGATTATAATGCCGACCCGGTAAATAATCCGATCTATCATGTATTGGATAACGGTAAAATCTTTTGGAACGGAGGAAATGACAATTATACACAGATGTTGAGTAAATGGTCGCCAACGCATAAACATACAGTCAGTGTAAACGGTGGTTCCGAAAAAATCAATTTTTACGCATCGGCTGGTATGATGCATCAGGACGGAATGTTCAAAGATTATACCGACGTATTCAAACGTTATAACTTCCTGACAAACGTCTCTGCAAAATTAGTTGAAAATTTCCGACTGGGATTTAAGGCTACTTATTCACAAACAATCTATGACGAACCTCATCGCTATACGACAAAAGGCTCCAGCTGGTGGGAACAAATGACTCGTGGCGAACCGCAAATTCTTTATCCGATATATACTCCGGAGGATTCTCCCGTGGGTGGAGGTATTCCTACCGAACATTTTTATAATTTCCTGGCAAGCGGCTCAAGAAACAACACCAAACGTGAAGACGCGACCTTTCTGATTAACGGAGAATGGGATATCATAAAAGGATTGAAACTGAAAGGGGATTTTAGCTACCGTACAACGAATTACAGGAATAAAGACATTCAGAAAGAATTCTCTTATATCCGTGATTCGTGGACTACACAAAACAGCGCGACATATCCATCCTTCATTTCGGATGAGAACCGCCATACCGATTATTTCGCAGGAAACATCTTTATGGACTATACAACAAATATCAACCAAAAGCATAATATTTACGCTTTGATCGGTTTCAACCAAGAATGGGAATTATACCGCATGTCGTCCATAAAAAAAGAAAATCTGGTATCAATGGAAGTTCCGTCCATCAATTTAGGGACAGGTAATATAATCGGGAAAGATTCCGAACAGGCCTGGGCTATCCGGGGTGCCTTCATGCGTTTTAAGTATGATTATAAAGGTAAATATCTGTTTGAGATGAATGGACGTTACGACGGTACATCCAAATTCCCCCATAGTTCACGCTTCGGATTCTTCCCATCTTTTGCCGGTGGATGGAGAATATCAGAAGAGAATTTTATGTCCTCAACCCGTAACTGGTTAAATGACTTAAAAGTACGCGTTAATTACGGAAGTCTTGGAAACCAAAATGTTTCAGGCGTATATCCCTATATCTCCACATTCGACGTAACACAACAAACACAATATATATTAAACGGAAATCTTCCTATTTCGGTCACAGCCCCCGGCCTGGTTGCTTCCGACCTTACCTGGGAAACTGTAAAAACGTTGAATTTAGGTGTCGATATCACTTTATTGAATAAACTATCAGCCAGCTTTGACTGGTTCGACCGCCGTACCATCAACATGCTGACCGAAGGTGACAAACTACCGTCTATTTTAGGAACAGATTCACCACGCCGTAACAATGCAAACATGAAAACAAACGGTTGGGAAGTCTCCTTAAGATGGCAAGATGCATTAAATAACGGTATCAATTATGATGTAAGTCTGATCCTATCCGACTATGTCAGCAAAATTACTAAATACGACAACAACCCCAGTAAACTATATGAGACCTATTATGTAGGCAAAACTATCGGTGAAATATGGGGATATGAAACCGTAGGCATCTTCCAGTCGAAAGAAGAAGTCGCAGCTTCTGCCGACCAAAGTCAATTAGGCAATGGTAGTAAATGGGGTCCCGGAGATGTGCATTATGCCGATCTAAATGGTGACAAAGTCATCAACTGGGGCGACAAAACCGTAGACAACCCAGGAGACACTAAAATTATCGGAAACACAACACCTCGTTATCAATTCGGTATCACAGGTAACATTGCCTGGAAAGGTTTCGATCTCAACATTTTCATTCAGGGGGTAGGAAAACGGGATTTCTTTCCGAGCGGAAATTTCTTTTGGGGACAAATCAACAATGCCGGAGCAGTCGGTACCTATGAAGTCTATAACAATGCATGGCGTGAAGATACCCCCAACGCTTTATATCCTATCTGGAAGGCCGGATCAGCCGGATATAATGCAAAAACTCAAACACGTTTCTTGCAAAGCGGTGCCTATGCCCGTTTAAAGAACCTGACATTGGGTTACACATTACCAAATGCTCTGACTTCTAAATTATACCTGAACAGGCTAAGAGTCTATTTTTCCGGACAGAATCTATGTGAAATCACAAATATTAAAGGTGGATTCGACCCGGAAATCATAGGGAATGTCGGAGAATATTATCCGCTACAACGTTCTATTTTGTTGGGTCTTCAAATAACACTATAAAGAAATATCAGTATGAAAAAGTATAAATATATAACAAACACACTTCTAGGAATCATACTTTTAGGAGTATGCTCCTGTAATAATGATTTCATGGACCGCTATCCTACTACCAGTATCAGCGACGAGAATTTCTGGAACTCTGAAAAAGATTTGGAAATTTACTGTAACGGACTCTACACCTTTATTGAAGGACACGCCTCGGGCCATACAAAAAGTCCTTTACTGACAGGAGATAACCAGAGTGATAATATGGCTCCCCAGGATTATAATATCATAGCTGCGGGAGAACATGTCGTCCCCGCCAAAAGTGGAGATTCAGACTGGAACTGGACTTTTACCAGAAAATGTAATTATTTCCTGAACCGCTACCAGAAAACCCCGATCAAAGAAGATGTGAAAGACGCGTATGCCGGAGAAATAATGTTCTTTAAAGCATGGGATTATTTCAAAAAAGTCAAACGATACGGCGATGTACCCTGGATATCCAAAGATCTGAATGTAGACTCTGAAGAATTATATGGTCCGCGCGACTCCCGGATTATCGTCATGGACTCTGTCCTGCATTGTATAGACTGGGCGATAAGTAAATTACCAGCTTACGAGAAAGCCTCCCCCAACCGTATTAACCGCGACGTAGCCTTGGCTTTAAAAGCCAGAATATGCCTGCATGAAGGGACATTCAGAAAATATCATGGAATAGAAAACCATGAGAAATTCCTGAAAGAAGCCATGACTGCGGCAAATACGCTGATAACGGAAAAGCATTATTCCGTCTATAACACAGGCGATCCGGAATGGGACTATCGGACATTGTTTTGCTCTCTCGATTTGAAAGGAAACCCGGAAATGATTTACTATAAAGTATATGAACTTGGATTGCTGGGTAATCGAACGAGTAATTTTATTGAAGGCGGAGAAGCTAATTTAGGATTCAGTGTATCCAAATCTTTAATAGAATCTTATCTTTGCAAATGTGGAAAACCTATATCCTTATGTAAGGAACATTATCTGGGAGATGACAGCATACAAAGCGAACTTCTAAATCGTGACCCTCGACTAACACAAACGGTTTGTTATCCGGGAAAAGATTTACAACGTGAAACATTAAAACCGTCTATCCCGGGTTCTAACATTGCAACTGGTGTGATTCCCACAGGATATCAGATCATTAAATACTGGGTAGATGACCGTGAAGAATATCTCCGTTACCAAAACGGTATTCTGGATGCTCCGATTTTCCGTTATGCAGAGACATTGCTGATCTATGCAGAAGCAGCTGCCGAACTGAATCTATGTGACCAAAACGTTTTGGATAACACAATCAACCTGTTGCGAAAAAGAGCCGGAATGCCTGATATGAGAATCGAAACATTGGAAAAAGATCCTGCATCCGATTTCCCGGAACTCCCAGTTTTGATTGATGAAATCAGACGCGAACGGAGAGTTGAATTTGCACTCGAAGCAATGCGTTACGATGACTTGATGCGTTGGAAAGCGGGTAAGCTTTTGGAAAAAACGGTACGGGGAATGAAATTCGTACAGTCCCAATACCCGACAGTCGTAGTTGGTAAACATATCGACATAGATGAGAATGGTTATATTCTCCCCTATAAAAAGATTTTACCGAACGGACGTAAGTTTGACGAATCCAAACATTATTATTTCCCGTTACCGACTGAAGAGCTGGTACTGAACTCAAATCTGAAACAGAACCCAAATTGGTAATAAAATATGAGAAAAATCTTCATTCCAGTTTTCACACTGGCCTTATCAACGGCATGCTTGGCGCAATCTAAAAAGAAAGCGCCGAACGTCCTGTTCATCCTTGTCGATGACATGCAAAGTACGTGTATCCACGCCTATGGATGCGATCAGGTTCATTCACCCAATATCGACCGGATCGTAAATAATGGCATATCATTTACCCGGACATACACCAACGGTTCGTTAGGGGGTGCCCTGTCGATGCCCAGCCGGGCAATGATTATGACCGGAAGAGGGGTTTATCAAGTCATTCAGGACGGTGCCCGGATACCGGAGCAACATGTTACTCTTCCCGAGTTATTGAGGCAAAACGGATACACCACGTTTGCCACCGGAAAATGGCATTCGGATCTTAAGTCTTTCAACCGCTCTTTCGAGAAGGGAGAAAATATTTTCTTCGGAGGAATGCATTCTTATCAGACAAACGGACATGTATCTCCACGCCTCTATCATTACGACCCGGCAGGCGACTATGCAGGCGAACCATTTACCGGAAAAAAATTCTCTTCCGAGATGTTTGCCGATGCGGCGGTAGAGTTCCTGCAAGGACGGAAAAAAGAGAAATCTCCATTCTTCGCTTATGTCGCTTTTACCTCGCCTCATGATCCGCGTATGCAACATCCGGATTATGCACAGAATTATAAAGCTGATACATTGAATTTACCAATTAATTTCTTACCTCAGCATCCGTTTGATAACGGAGATATGAAAGTACGCGATGAAGTCTTATCTCCTATTCCACGAAACACTCAAACCATACAGAAAGAGTTAGCCGGATACTACGGTATGATCAGCGAAGTAGATACACAGATCGGACGGATTATACAGGCGCTAAAAGAAAGCGGGCAAATGGATAATACCATCCTTGTGTTTGCTTCGGATAACGGATTAGCAGTCGGACAGCACGGTTTGCTGGGTAAACAGAATTTATATGATCACAGCGTACGTGTTCCTTTAGTTATATCTGTTCCCGGCCTAGAGAAAGAAAAAGGAACAAAAAAAGATGTAAACTGTTATCTTTACGACGTATATCCAACACTTTGTGACTTGACAGGCACACAGCCGGCTCCGTCCGTCACCGGAAAATCTTTACTACCAGTTATCAAAGGGGCAGATAAACACAGAGACTGCCTGTTCCTTGCATACAACAGCATTCAACGCGGATTGGTGAAAGATGGCTGGAAATATATCATCTATAATGTCGGAGGCTTCAGAACTGAACAATTATTCGATCTGAAAAACGATCCCTGGGAAATGGTCAATCATGCCCAAGAACCGGCTTACGCCTTCAAACTTGGAGCCTACAAAAAGTTATTAAAAGAAGAAATGGAGAAAAATAACGATTTTTGTAATCTAGATGATTTTTTCTGGTGGGGAAAAGGAGAAATGCTCCCTTGGAACGAAGGGAAAAAGCTCTACACAGACCCGGATAAATAAACACAAATTGCTACATTAAAAGTTTGTTTATTATAAGCTGGCAAATCAAATACGGAGATAGAAAAATGCAGATAGTCTCCGTATTTGGTTGAGTATAAACATCGTTCAATACAAAAAATCTTCTTTACTAAAAGAATCACAAAATAGCATAAAGATAGAATAAACAGCATTACTACATCTTCTTGATCAAAAAAATACACAAAACAATAACAGTACCTAAGCTATTAATATCACTTCTAGTAGAATAAAAAACACATATTTTAACACCAGCTCCAGATAAAAAGATCACAAACCTTCGTTTAGACCCCAATTGACATGCAGTTAAAACGAAAAAAATTCGTTTTAACCGAGATTGAAATTCGTTTAAACACAAAATTATATCAACTACAGTAGATTTTTCAACAAAATCCATTTTCCAAGCATTGATTTTGTATGTTAAACAGCATATTTACAACTCTAGAAGAAGAAAAAATCAAAATACAAAAACACACCAACAAAGCCCCTTTTAAAGACAAACAAATCCGTTTTACATATATATTCTTTCAGTTTAATCATCAAAAGCTTAATAATATTATCTATATGGATATGGCCCAAACATTTAGAACAGCTTCTATGAGAACCAACCCCACCCCTACCCTATACAGCCTCGGTAAATCAATGATAAATTATCATTTTAATGATTGTTTTTCAATTCGATTAAAGAATTCTGATAAAGATATCTGAAAATAATCGCATAATACTTTTAATGTACTAACAGTTATATTATTTTTTCCTTGTTCCAAACGTCCACAATGTATATCAGTATCAAGATAAACATCTTCCTGCGACAAATTCCGGGAAAGCCGAAGCTCTTTAATCTGCCGTGCTATTTCTTTTATTAACAAATCATTCTTAATGTTCTGCATGATTCAAATTACAGCAGCTTTTTTTACTTTTTCAATGACATATATGTCATATATCACAAAAAGCATTACCTTTGCTAAGAGATATTGATTATGGGAAGAAATATTGTAATCTTCAATTTTTATATATCTTTACCCCATCAATCATTCGATATGGAGAACATTTCAGAGATAAAGGAATTTAACAAACTGTTTTCGAACTATCAGGGAATTTTCATCCGTTTTGCTAATACTTACATTCAGGATGAAGAAACAGCCGAAGATATAGTGGTCGACAGTCTGGTATATTATTGGGAAAACCGACATTCCCTCAGCTCCAATTCGAATATCCCGGCTTATATCATGGAAGTAGTCAAACATAAAAGCCTCAACTACCTGCGTAATCAACGAATCCGGGAAGATATCGAACAGAATCTCTGGACCCACATGGACAGAGTCAGGAGACTAAAAATCACTACACTGGAAGCTTGCGATCCGGAAGAGCTATTCAGCTCGGAAGCACAACGCCTGATAGACGAGACATTGGAAAGTCTACCCGAAAAGACACGCACTATCTTTATTATGAGCCGGTATGAAAATAAATCTCACAAAGAGATTGCCGAACATCTCTACTTATCGACCAAAAGCATTGAATTCCATATATCCAAAGCCCTCGGTGTATTAAGAAAAAGATTAAAAGATTATCTCCCGTTCTTTCTTATCTTCCTGAATTAATTAACAACGACCTTGTTTTTATTTTAAAAAGTAAGTTTTTCCATTAGGGATACATTTCACTTATGTGCTTACTATATATGGAAAGAAAAATACTATATCGTTTTTTCGAAGGAAAAGCATCTCTTGAAGAAGAAGAAGAGGTTTGCGACTGGACGGAAGCTTCTGAAGAAAACATGCAGGAATACATAAAAGAACGTAAGTACTTTGACCTGCTGCTTGTTCAGAACAAGAGAAACAGTACGCCGCATTCTTCTGGAAAAGGATATCTGTTAAACAACCTAATCAAATATGCAGCAGTTGTTCTCCTACTTATCATGTGTGGTTTACAAGTCTATTATATAACAAAACCGGAGAAGAATTTTGAAATGAACACAATTATAGTACCGACCGGACAAAGAGTGAATCTTTTATTGTCGGACGGGACAAATGTGTGGCTTAATTCCGGTTCTAAAATGAGATACCCAGCCTCTTTCACAAAAGGCAAGCGGGAAGTAACACTTGATGGAGAAGGTTATTTTGAAGTAACTAAAGACCTTAAAAGACCATTTGTTGTACAAACCGATAAATATGACATACAAGTATTAGGTACTAAATTCAATGTCGAAGCATATAATGATACTCCCCTATTTTCAGCAGCATTAATGGAAGGTTCCATACAGATTTCAGACAAGACAGAACCTTCAAATATAACCTTGTTACATCCTCAACAAAAAGCTAATTCTATAAATGGACAACTGGTTGTTGAAAAGATACAGAATTATGACATTTATCGCTGGAGAGACGGATTACTTTGTTTTGAACACATCGCGTTTAATGACCTGATGAAAGAATTCGAAAAGACATACGATATACAGATCATAAACGAAAATAAGAACCTGGATAACTATATTTGTAGTGGCAAATTTAGGATTTCAGACGGTGTAGACTTTATATTACAAGTTTTACAACGAGATGTCAAGTTCCGTTTCCAGCGAAATGAAAATAATACGATTATCTATATAAAATAATATGTTGAACCTTTAAATCATATTGCCTATGAAATAGCTCATAAAGAAAAAGCGATAAATGCGGGAACATCTATCGCTTCATGACTAACACAATTATTAACAACTGTATTAATCTCTAACAATTACAAAGTTATGAATAAAGTATCTTTGTCGGGACCCTATTATCTAAAAAAATCACGACATAAACATTTTTTCAGAATTATGAGAATAACCTCATTTTTAGCATTTGTATTGATATTTTCATTACATGCTGTCAATTCAAACTCACAAAATGCACGAGTCACTGTCCAGGCCACCAATACTTCTTTAAAAGAAGTACTGAATACGATAGAAAAACAAACTGATTATTTATTTGTATATAATATAAATGTAAATACAAGTCAGAACGTTGGTGTAAACGCAGTAAACCAACCTGTTAATCAGGTCTTAGATAATTTATTTAAGGAAATAGGATTAAGCTACGTAAAAGAGGGATCTTATATTGTGGTCTCTACCGTTGCAGAAAAAGCATCGGTAAATCAGCAGAAGAAACTGGTAGAAGGAACTGTGACTGATGCCAGTGGTGAACCTATCATCGGAGCAAACGTAGTTGAGAAAGGAACAACAAACGGAACTATCACCGATTTGAATGGCAAATTTTCTTTAGAAATAACGCCCGGAGCCTTATTACAGGTATCTTATATCGGTTATAATACCAAGGATATCACGGTTAGCAGCAATCAATCTATTCTGGCAATTAATTTATCAGAAGATACACAAGCAATCGATGAAGTCGTCGTTGTAGCTTTTGGTACACAGAAAAAATCCAACCTCACAGCAGCCGTCGCAACTGTCGATTCAAAAGCATTAGCAAACCGACCGGTAGCTAATGTCTCACAAGCGCTGCAAGGAATTTCTCCAGGATTAAATATCATTGCCTCCGATAAAGGAGGAGCCCTCAATGAAGCTCCTTCCATCAATATCCGGGGAACCGGCAGTATCGGAGAAGGATCCAAATCATCCCCCCTCATACTGATTGACGGGATTGAAGGCGATATGAACTTAATCAACACACAGGACATTGAAAGTATTTCTGTATTGAAAGATGCCGGTGCCTCAGCGATCTATGGCTCGAGAGCTGCATTCGGTGTTATCCTGATCACCACAAAGAAAGGGGAAGAAGGTAAAACTACAGTAAATTACAATAACAATTTGCGTTGGTCTACCCCTACTAAACTACCCTCCTTTCTGAACGGTTATGAGTTCAATACCTATTTCAATGAAGCGGCAGCTAACGCTGGTCTCGGAGCACAATACACTTCAGATGTTATGGAAAAAACAAGACAATTCATCGCCGGAGAAATTGACTATGCCACAGAATATGACTCCAACGGTATTTGGAAAAAGAATCTGGACTCCTGGGGAAATACAGAATGGTTTGGAGTTTATTATAAAGATTGGAGTTTCTCCCAAGAACATAATATAAGTATCAGCGGAGGGGGTAATAAAGTAAACTATTATATCTCCGGTAATTTCCAAAATTTAGGCAGTGACCAAAATTTTGGAAATGAAGACTACAAAAGATATGCATTCAATGCAAAGATAAATGCTAAACCTTTTGAATGGTTGGACATTAATGCTAATGTTAAATTCTCACGCAAAGATTATCAGGCTCCTTCTTACCAGATGAACCAGGTATATTATCACAGTATGCCACGCCGACGTCCTTCCAATCCGGTATATACTCCAGATGGTATCTTCAATAAAGAATCGCAATTAAATGAGATGGATCACGGAGGTATGTATTTCGAAGACCTGGACGTGTTGTACCAACAACTACAGTTAGTTGTTAAACCATTAAAGGATTGGCAGATAATAGCAGAAGCCAATTATCGTATCGACAGAACGGAAAAGCATACAGATGTTCAACTCATCATGGAAAAAAAAGAGGACGGTTCCTATTTTGCTATGGCCCGCGACGACGGTTATGGAGGACGGTCTTTTGTGAAAGAAGAAGCATTACGGACAAACTATTTTAATCCGAACGTATATACTCAATACAGTAAAGAGCTGGAAAACGGACATTCTTTTACCGTGATGGCCGGATTCCAAGCAGAATTAAACCAGTACAAACGAATTTATGCCCAAAGGGACGGAATTATTTCTCCTGAAATCCCATCATTAGGAAACACAACTTCCAGTACTGCATACGAAATGGGAAGCGACCTGAACGAATGGGCTACCGTCGGTTTCTTCGGACGTCTGAACTACAGTTACAAAGGCAGATATTTGGCTGAAGTCAATTACCGGTATGATGGAAGTTCACGTTTCAACCGGGAACAACGCTGGAATAGCTTCCCTTCTGTTTCCGTTGCCTGGAATCTGGCTCATGAATCATTTATGACAGAAAATCAGGATTGGGTCAATACTCTTAAAATAAGAGGCTCTTACGGTAACCTGGGAAACCAAGCGACAGAAGAGATTTATCCATTCTATTCGTCAATGATATTAGGAATGGGTACTGGCAGCTGGTTATTGAATAATCAAAAGCCCAATAAAGCAGAACCTGCCAAGCCCATATCACCGTTACTCACATGGGAAACAGTTACATCTTATGACCTCGGTTTGGATTTAGGAATGCTCAATAACCGATTGACCGGAACATTCGATTATTTCTGGCGAACAACCAATGATATGGTTGCTCCGGGTGAAGAGTTGCCAAACACTGCTGGTGTTACTCCTCCTTATACCAATAATGCTAAAATGAGAACAACAGGATGGGAACTCAGTTTAAATTGGCGGGATGTTTTGAATTCTGGTTTTAGTTATGGTGCCACATTGGTTCTGTCCGATAATCGATCAAAGATTCTCAAATATCCCAATACGACTAAAACGATCTTTGACAGCGATAACAAAGTTCGTTATTATGAAAATGCTATGCTCGGAGATATCTGGGGATACGAAACAATTGATCTGGCACGCACTGAGGAACAAATGAAAAATCATTTAGCCAGTCTGCCTAACGGAGGACAGGATGCACTAGGTTCTAACTGGGCTGCCGGTGATGTTATGTATGCCGATCTCAACGGAGATGGAAAAATCGATGGAGGAAAAGGAGTCGTAGGCGATTCCGGAGATAAAAAGATTATTGGAAATACAACTCCACGTTACAATTTCGGTCTAACCTTGAACGCTGCCTATAAAGGATTTGACATAAGTCTGTTCTTTCAGGGAACGATGAAAAGAGATGTATGGTTGACCGGACTCTATTTCTGGGGAGCTGACAATGGGTACTGGCAATCAACAGCATTGAAAGAAACACAAGATTATTTCCGTGCTGCGGATACGGATAGCTATTTTGGCCCGAATGTCAACGGCTATCTTCCACGCCCACTTTTAAGCGGAGATAAAAAAAACAAAGAAATCAGTACCCAGTATTTACAAAACGCTGCCTATATCCGCTTGAAAAATATGCAAATCGGATACACACTTCCACTTCAGGTTATAAACAAAATTAAAGTAAGTAATCTGAGAATCTTCTTATCTGCCGATAATATATTCACGATCAGCGGACTAAAAGCTGATGCCTACGATCCGGAAGTATTGGACGGATACGCTGCCGGTTCAGGAAAAGCGTCCCCGTTGAAAACTACGATCTCATGTGGATTAAGTGTTACACTATAATTACAGATACTTTAATATAGAATCAATATGAAAAAAGTCTATTATATATTAGCAACGGCTCTTTCTCTCATATCATGCAACGATTTTCTCGATCGTGAGCCTCTCGATAAGATCACTCCTGAAGTCTATTTCTCAACTTCAGAACAATTGGGGACTTATGCAATTACCTGTTATGCCTATAAGTTAAATAACAATTATACTTTCAATTCTAATAACAAAGATGGTTATGGGCTGGGAGTTTTCAAATTGGATAATAATACCGATGTACAGGTTGCCACGGAAGGTGATCAAGATAGATGGGTTCCGGGTATTCTTAAAGTAAGCGATGGTGACGGCGAATGGGAATTCGCAGAAATATACAACATAAATTATTTCTTTGACCATGCAATGCCCAAATACCAAGCAGATCAAATATCCGGAAGCAGAACGGATATAGAACACTATATCGGAGAAATGTATATGTTAAGAGCCAGGGCATATTTTGAAAAACTTAAAAAATTTGGCGATTTCCCCATCATTAAAACCAACATAAACATTGCAGATAAAGAAGCATTGGTGAAAGCAAACGAACGCCGTCCGATGAATGAGGTCGGACGCTTTATCCTGAATGATCTGGATTCAGCTATCATACTAATGTCATCTCCCGCTTCCGACGATATAAAACGTAACCGATTGACCAAAGATGCAGCATTACTTTTCAAATCGCGTGCCGCTTTGTATATAGGGTCATGGCTGAAAAATTTCAAAGGAACTGCTTTTGTTCCAGGAGGAAACGGCTGGCCGGGAGTATCAAAAGACTATAACTCAAATTTCAGTATCGATATAGATAACGAAATAAATTTCTTCCTCACAGAATGTATGGAAGCATCCAAAGAGATAGCCGATCGTATTCCATTAACCGAAAATACGCAAACAGATTATTCGTTTAGTAATAATCCATATGTACAAATGTACACAGATAAAGATTTATCAGTGTATCCGGAAGTTCTGTTTTGGAGTGCTACCAACTTAATCGGCGGAGGGCTGGGATATGGATTTGCTCATAGCAAAGGCGGATCAGGAAGTGGATATACCAAAGGTTATATCAATAGCTTCCTGATGAAGGATGGAATGCCGACCTATGCTTCTTCTTTATATGCCGGAGATGAAAATCTGAAAAATGTCAAACAAAACAGAGATAACCGGTTAGTTCAATTCCTCAAAATCAAGGATGAAGAACTTTCCATAAAATCGGATGGAAGCAAGGCCTTATTACCAGCTCCAATGATCCTGACAACCGCAGAGTATAAATCAGTAACAGGATATGACATAAAGAAAGGTCTGACAATGTCTGTCGACGATAAGACAGGTCCGGTACAGGAATCTGGTGTCATCGAATATAGGGCGGCAGAAGCATATCTGAATTATATCGAGGCTTCCTACATAAAAAATGGAAACGTAGACGGAACAGCAGAAAAATACTGGAAAGCACTCCGGGAACGTGCAGGAATTGATACAGATTTCCGCAAAACAATCCAGGTTACAGATATGGGAAAAGAATCTCACCTGCTCTCTGCATATACTGCCGGTCAGCTAATAGATGCCACCATGTATAATATCCGTAGAGAAAGGGCATGTGAACTGATGTCAGAAGGTTTCAGATGGGATGACCTGAGAAGATGGCGATCAATGGATCAACTGATCAACCAGAAATATATCGTAGAAGGATTTAAATTATGGGGAGAAATGCAAAATTGGTATGTAGACGAATCCGGACAGTCATTATTAAAATATACTGGCGGAGATGGTAGTTCTAAAGAGGCCAATGTATCGAGTCCGGCAAACAGTAATTATTTAAGACCCTATCAGATTGTAAAAGAGAATAACAATTTGTATAATGGTTACGGCTGGATGGCAGCCTATTATCTATCTCCCATCGGAATGAGCCAGTTCAACATAACATCTTCTGGTAATAGTGGAAATATAGACTATACCATCTCACCATTATACCAAAACCCCGGATGGCCGACAGAAGCCGGCGCATCTGCTGAAGCGGTAAATGGTTTCTAAAACATTTTGATCAAACGCAGAATTCTAAGTAATCTCCCATTTAGGATTCTGCGTCTTCTACAGGATTAAAAGTAAGCTCTATATAATAACACCTGCATAACACCACAGACAACTATGATTTTGTATTCATGTGAAAGCAATTATCAATACGATAATTGCTTTTTCAACGTGGTCCCACTTGGGCTTGAACCAAGGACTCCCTGATTATGAGTCAGGTGCTCTAACCAACTGAGCTATAGGACCGGTGTTTCAGAGGCTTGCTCTGAAATCGGGTGCAATATTACGACTTTTAATCGGATTCTGCAAGTATTCTTGTAAAAACTTTACTTTTCAGCTGCTTCCTCACCGCCAAATTCCATCAGGTAAGCCTTGATAAATTCATCGATCTTGCCGTCCATGACACCATTTACGTCGGAAGTCTGATAGTTTGTACGATGGTCTTTGACGCGACGGTCGTCGAAAACATAACTGCGGATCTGTGATCCCCACTCGATTTTCTTCTTACCGGCTTCGATCTTTGCCTGTTCAGCCAAACGATGTTTCAATTCCTTATCGTACAGGATAGAACGCAACTGGCGCATCGCATTTTCACGGTTCTTCGGCTGGTCGCGCGTTTCAGTGTTTTCAATCAGAATCTCTTCCTCCTCACCTGTGTAAGGATCTTTGAATTGGTAACGCAAGCGTACTCCTGATTCTACCTTGTTCACATTCTGCCCACCGGCACCGCCTGAACGGAAAGTATCCCATGAAATAGCCGCTGTTTCAATCTTGACCTCGATCGTGTCATCAACCAGCGGAGTAACAAATACAGATGCAAAAGATGTCATTCGTTTTCCCTGTGCATTGTAGGGAGAAACACGAACCAGACGATGCACGCCATTCTCACTTTTCAGATACCCGAAAGCATAATCGCCTTCAATATTGATCGTGACAGTCTTAATACCCGCCTCATCACCTTCCTGTAAGTTCGCAATGGATACTTTATAATTATGGGATTCCGCATAACGCAAATACATACGCATCAGCATGGAAGCCCAGTCCTGACTTTCCGTACCACCGGCACCGGAATTGATCTTGAGTACACAACTCATCTGGTCTGCCTCGTCACGAAGCATATTCCGGAACTCCAGATTCTCTACCAACTCCAAAGCCTTGGCATAAGCCGCATCGACTTCATCTTCGGTGATAATCTCTTCTTTTACATATTCATAAGCCAACTGCAACTCCTCTGCTGCCGCATTTACCTCGTTGTAAAGTTCGATCCACTTCTTCAGTTCTCTTACTTTTTTCATCTGAGCCTCTGCCCGTTTGGCATCTTCCCAGAAGCCGGGGTCCTGTGTACGCAGTTCTTCTTCTTCCAACTGGATGGTCTTACCATCTATGTCAAAGATACCCCCTCAGCGCGTTCTCGCGCTCCAACACATTCTGTAGTTGGTCTGATGTTATCATAATCTTCTTCTTATTTTAAATTTTGTGCAAAGATAGGAAATTAATTGTCAGTTTACTCTGCATACATCGCTTCAATCTCATTCGCATATTTTTGCAAAACAACCGGACGACGTAATTTCAATGTATCCGTTAACTCACGCCCCTCCATCGTAAAAGGCTGGGGAAGAAGAGTGAACCGTTTGATCTTCTCGTAAGAAGCCATATTTTTCTGATGTTCCTCTATATGCGACTCTATCAGGCGGATGATTTCATTACTGGCCAAAAGTTCTTCACGACTACTATACGCGATACCCTTCTTTTCCGCATATTCTTCCAGCAAAGCATAAGCCGGCACGATCAGAGCACTGACAAATTTACGCTGGTCGCCGATAACAGCAATCTGTTCGATATACTTATCGCTCCCCATCTCTATTTCTATTGCTTGCGGAGCTATATATTTACCATTTGAGGTCTTATAAAGGTCCTTGATGCGTTCCGTAAAGAACAAAATGTTTCCTTCCATACGTCCGGCATCCCCGGTACGGAAAAAGCCGTCTTCAGTAAATGACCGCGCATTTTCTTCCGGTTTATTATAATAACCTGTAGTAACTGTTTTACCTTTGACAAGAATTTCTCCGTTACTCTCGTCTATTTTAACTTCTACTCCCGGCATTATTTCACCGATCGAACCGAATTGAAAACCTATTTCCGGATAGAAACAAACTGTCGCCGTCGTTTCACTCAATCCGTACCCATAGACAATAGGAATATTAACGGACTGAAGGAATTCATTCACCATATCAGACAACGGAGCCCCTGCAACCGGAAATAAACGTCCTCTTTCAATACCCAGCACTTTTTTCAGTAGGGTAAAGACAGTCTTATCATAAAACTTAAATTTGGCTTTCAGGCAGAAAGGAGCTTCGATACCTTTATTCTTATATTCCAGATTATACAGACGTCCAGTCTCTATCGCATCCATAAAAATCTTCTTCATGAAAGGTGTCGAGGAATTGATTTTCTCATGTACTCCCACATATACTTTTTCCCAGAAACGCGGCACATTACACATCAGCGTCGGATGAACTTCCGGCAATGTTTTCTGGATCATCTTCGGATCCTGGTTAATCGCAATCTTCACCCCTTTATGCAGACAATAGCAAGTCCATGCCTTCTCAAAGATATGGGTCAGCGGAAGGAAACACATAGATGTATCCTTGTCATTAACCATCGGCAAGCGGATATCATGGATACGCATCGCTTCCAGATAATTAAAATGATGAAGAACGACCCCCTTTGATTCACCGGTCGTGCCCGAAGTATACATAATAGTAGCCACATCATCAGCACTAGCCTCATTCATACGGATCTTTACAGTAGTCTCGGCATGTGCATTGTCGCCCAGACGCAGAAAGTCATCAAAATAAATAGAAGTCTTATCTTCCGGATTCAACTTAACGGCCGGATCAAAAATAATCAGACGTTTTAAGACGGCAGATTCTTTTTGTACCTTAAAGGCATTATTATATTGCAACTGTTCACCCACAAATAGCGTATGTATCTCCGCATCATTAATAATATATTCTATCTGAGCAGGAGAGTTAGTTGCATACATCGGGATAGAAATCACCCGGTTTCCGTATGCACCGAAATCTATAAATAAACATTGCGGCATATTTTGAGAATAGATACCGATCTTTTCCTGTACTTCTATCCCAAACTCAGCCATAGCCTTTGCTGTAAGCATTACTTTCTCTGAGAATTCTCTCCATGAGATCTTTAACCATTTCCCGCTTTCATTATCACGGTATTTTAAAGCTGTACGTGAACCATACTTTTCAGCCTGTCTGTGAATTAACTCGGCATAGTGGTAATAAACCATAATTCTTCTTTTTGAATTGATACAACAAAAGTACGGGTTTCCTACTGAATAGCAACACTTTCGCTCCTTTTTTTACACACAATTGCACTTTTTGTGCAAAAATGGATTCAGAAATACAGGCAGACCGCCACCCGAAAGATGTTAAAATAGGATAATTACAGTAGCATGTATTGCATAGTACACAGGCAATACATATATTTGCAGCATAAAACTATAAGCGATGAATGCAGAGAACGTAAAATCACAGATGAGAAAGGGGACACTGGAATATTGTATCCTGTTGCTTCTCAAAAAAGAGCCGGCTTACACCTCTGACATTATTCAGAAGTTACAAGAAGCAAAATTGATTGTAGTAGAAGGTACTTTATATCCGCTCTTGACCCGTTTAAAGAACAGTGAACTGTTAAGTTATCAGTGGATAGAGTCTACGCAGGGACCGCCCCGTAAGTATTACCAACTCACTTCGAAAGGGGAAGAATTCCTCGGTGAACTGGAAAACTCCTGGCAGGAACTAAATGATACAATAAACCACATCAGAAACAATTAAAATTAGAAAACAATGAAGAAGACACTTACAGTTAATTTGGGAGGAACTGTTTTCCACATTGACGAAGATGCATACCAGTTACTGGATAAATATCTTTCTAATTTACGTATACATTTCCGTAAAGAAGAAGGTTCCGAGGAGATCATGAACGATTTCGAAATGCGTATTTCGGAGTTGTTCGGTGAACGGGTACGCCTGGGACATGAGGTGATCACGATCGAACATGTAGAAGAGGTGATCAACCGCATGGGTAAACCGGAAGAGATATTCGAGGAAGAGACTGAAGAAGAAAAAGAGAATGCTAAGAAACGGACTTATCAGGAACAGGTCATTACCGGCAAGAAAAAGTTGATGCGTGACCCGGACAACCGGGTAATCGGTGGTGTAGCAGCCGGTATTGCAGCCTATATGGGATGGGACGCCACCGCTGTCAGACTGGCAATGATTCTGCTGTTATTCATTCCGGTCGTACATTGGATGGCTATATTATATATTGTTTTATGGATGGTCATGCCGTTGGCCAGGACTGCTGCAGACAGATTGATCATGAGAGGTAAAAGCGTAACACTCGAAACCATCGGACAAACCGTTACTGATGGATTTGAAAAAGTCAGCAATAACGTAAACGATTATATAAGTTCAGATAAACCTAGAAGTTTTTTTCAGAAAATAGCTGATCTATTTGTCACAGTATTCGGCTTCCTCTTAAAATTCGGAGCAGTCTTGGTAGGTATCATTTTGCTCCCTCCTCTCTTACTGGTCGTATTTATACTGTTTGTTATAACAGTCGCCCTGATTGGAGGAGGTGCAGGCATACTATATCAGCTTTCTCCTTTCGGAATGGATCTTTACAACGGAATTCCCGTTTATATGGCAGTGATAGGCTGTATCGGTATCATCTTACTGATCGGAATACCTGCAATAGCATTACTTTTTGCCATATTCGGTCAATTATTCAATTTGAAACCATTACCTAATCCGGCAAAATGGACACTACTGGTCATTTGGATACTAGCACTTATTGGAAGTATCATTTACTTTGTAAACTTGGGATTACCGGCACTTAGTCCGTACTTATGGCATAACTCTAATTTTTCAATACATATATAGGGAGATAAAAAGATTTGTTTATAATTTGTGTGTTTAAAAAAGAAGGCCGCTCTGTCTCAGAGGGGCCTTTCTTCTAAGGTTAACAAATTTATGAGTAAAAACCACTAATGAATCATTTAAAAAACCACTATTTCTGCCGTTCTAAAACTATGCAGAAATAGTGGTTACAAATATACGTATTATTTCCAATAAAAAAAGCCTTTGACCAATTATTTGTACGCTTTTTTTATCAAGGCAGCTACCGCTGCCAACTCATCCTGAGTTATTGTCATTTTCTCACCTCCAAAATACATATCCGATTCCTTTGTTATAGGGATTAAATGGATATGCGCATGAGGCACTTCCAATCCCATTACAGCTATCCCTACACGCTTGCAGGGAATAGCCGCTTCCTGAGCACGGGCCACACGCTTGGCAAAAGCCATCATTCGCCCTAACAATGCGTCTTCCAGATCAAAAATATAGTCAATTTCTTTCTTCGGAATCACTAAAGTATGCCCTTTTGCAACCGGATTAATATCCAGGAAGGCGAAGAATTCTTCGTCTTCCGCAACCTTATGGCAGGGTATCTCGCCAGCCACTATTCTACTGAATATTGTTGCCATATCTTATTGTATTAAATTGATATATCCATTATTTCAAAAGTCATCAATCCGGACGGAACTTTGATTTCCACCACGTCTCCGACTTTCTTTCCCATCAGTCCTTTTGCAATCGGTGTACTCACGGCAATCTTTCCTTCTTTCAGGTTTGCTTCCGAATCGGAGACCAATGTATATGTCATTACCATATTATTCTTCGTATTTTTGATCTTCACCTTATTCAGAATCTGAACTTCGTCAGTCTGAACACGTGATTCATCTATCAGACGTGCATTAGATATCAACCCCTTCAACTGGGCCAGTTTTGCTTCCATAATGCCTTGAGCCTCCTTTGCAGCGTCATATTCTGCATTTTCAGACAAGTCACCTTTATCCCTGGCTTCAGCAATCTGGGCAGAAATTTCAGGACGCTTCACGGTTTCCAAATAGTTGATTTCAGCTAAAATCTTATTGTAGCCGTCTTCTGTCATATAACTAACAGCCATACTAAATCCTCCTAATTATTGATTTAAAAATTAATATTTATTACTGCATAATAAAAAAAGAATCCCGACCAACAACCTGGCCGGAACTCCTTTTTCTCTTTATTTTAGACATTGCAAAGATAAGACATCTTTTCAAAATGCACAAACCCTCACAAGTGCTTTACAACATATAAATCTGATTGTTAGCTACTATATTAAAGTACAGCTTTTACATCTGCCGCCAGATTTTTCACGTCATCCACCCGTTTAACCAGATTACCTTTGCGGTCAAGGATGAAGATCGCCGGGAGTTGTTTCACATTATACAATCCGGCTATCTGAGAGTAGACAGACTGCGGATCACGAACAGCTACCCAAGGCAGGTTTGAAGCCGCATTCTTCCAGAAGTGAGCATCAGAGTCCAGAGACACCTGATAAATATCCAAACCCTGACTATGATACTGCGTATATAATTCGCCCAAAGCCATATTCAATGCCGGAGACCATTCAGCCTGATAAGCTGTAAAATTAATAATAACCGGCTTTCCTTCTGCCACAGAAGATAGTTTAACCACCTCCCCTTTCAGGTTCGGCAATTCAATATCCAGAAAACTCACTTCTGTCGTTTTCACATCATCCAGATTTACCGGACGCTGTGCACGAAGCACCTTCATAGACTGCAAAGTCAGGTTGTAAAGATGTTTCGAACGCGGACTTCCCGGATAGAAATGATCGTAACTGGTAGCCACTGCTCCGTAAGCCTTTACATCATTTCTGTCATAGAGGTCAAAGAACAATAGTCCGTCGATCTGCTGAAACAAAGCAAAATAAGCTGCTGTCGACATCGGAGCTGCATAAATATATTTACGGGCTACATCCTTATAAGCCTCTGCTGTTTCCAGGATTCTTGCACGGTATGTCGTATCAGCAATATGCTTATCCTCATATTCTTTACGTAAACGACCGATCGCCTGGTTCGCATCCAACTGTGCCAGGGTGATCGCTTTGATCGCTTTACTGTTTTCAGATCCTTCAACGGAATAAGAAGTGGCAAACGTTCCGGCATCAGCAGCAAAAGTAACTGTCTCAACCGAGTCGATCGCAAAATTTATCAATTGATTATTCAGACGTAAACGATAAAAATCCGGAAATTCAGGACGTTTATGGGTAAACTTGAATTTACCGGCAGCAGTCAGTTTCACCGAATCCAACAATTCGATATTTGATATGCCCACATTCTCCAGATACATTGTCTGACCGTCGGCTCCGGATACAACTCCCTTCACTGTAAAATCCGATGCCTTGTTACATGCAGTAAACAACAGCATACAAATTCCGAAAATAACCAGTAATTGCGCAGATATTTGTTTCATCCTTTTTTCTTTACAATGTTCGTAATTCCGATGCAAATATACATTATTTTACAATTGTGGCACTATTATTCTCAAAATCTTCCTTTTATTTTTATAAAAAAGGGCTTTTCTGATGTTTTTTATTTTCATTTTCATGTGTTTACAGGTAAACTTTCATTACATTTGCACCAATTTTTACAGATAGAAAAATAAGAAAGAAGATTATGCTTAATCCAATTAACAAGACGATCGAGTTGGCTGATGGAAGAACCATCACCATCGAGACCGGGAAATTGGCAAAACAGGCGGACGGTGCGGTTACCGTACGTATGGGCAACACTGTGTTGCTGGCTACTGTTTGTGCCGCTAAAGATGCAAATCCCGGTGTTGACTTTATGCCGCTGCAAGTTGAATACAAAGAAAAGTACTCCGCATTTGGCCGTTTTCCCGGAGGTTTCACAAAAAGAGAAGGAAAGGCTTCCGATTATGAAATCCTGACATCGCGCCTCGTTGACCGCGCTTTGCGTCCGTTATTCCCGGACAATTACCACGCTGAAGTATATGTAAACGTTATATTGTTCTCTGCTGACGGCGAAGATATGCCGGATGCATTGGCTGGTTTAGCAGCTTCTGCTGCCCTGGCTGTTTCAGATATACCTTTCAACGGACCGATTTCTGAAGTACGTGTAGCCCGTGTGGATGGAAAATTTATTATCAACCCGACATTCTCAGAATTGGATAAAGCAGACATCGATATGATGGTTGCTGCAACAATCGACAACATCATGATGGTTGAAGGTGAAATGTCTGAAGTGCAGGAATCAGACATGCTGGATGCTATCAAGGTTGCACACGAAGCTATCAAAGTACAGTGTCAGGCTCAGCTTGAACTGTCGGAAGCTTGCGGCAAGCTCGTTAAACGCGAATACTGCCACGAAGAAAACGACGAAGAACTGCGCAAAGACGTACATGACAAATGTTTCGCAAAAGCATATGCCGTTGCAACATCGGGTACGGACAAACACCAGCGTTTCGATGCTTTCCAGGCAATCATAGAAGAATATAAAGCTAATTTCTCTGAAGAAGAACTGGAAGCTAAAGCCGAAATGATCGGCCGTTACTACCACGATGTAGAGAAAGAAGCCATGCGCCGCGCTATCCTTGACGAAGGAAAACGTCTGGACGGCCGTAAAACAACGGAGATCCGTCCGATCTGGATCGAAACGGATTACCTTCCGGGACCTCACGGATCAGCAGTTTTCACACGTGGCGAAACTCAGTCGCTGACAACTGTTACACTCGGTACCAAAGCCGACGAAAAGATGGTTGACGACGTACTGAACCACAGCAAAGAACGTTTCTTATTACATTATAACTTCCCTCCGTTCTCAACCGGTGAAGCAAAAGCATCACGTGGCGTAGGACGTCGTGAAGTCGGCCACGGAAATCTGGCTCACCGCGCTTTAAAACGCATGATTCCGGATGGCTACCCTTATGTTGTACGCGTAATCTCCGATATCCTCGAATCAAACGGTTCTTCTTCTATGGCAACTGTTTGTGCAGGTACACTGGCTCTGAGAGACGCCGGCGTTCCGATGAAGAAACCGGTATCAGGTATCGCAATGGGTCTTATCTCTGAAAACAAAGGTCAGAACTATGCTATCCTATCGGATATCTTAGGTGACGAAGACCACCTGGGAGACATGGACTTCAAGGTAACAGGTACAGCAGACGGTATCACAGCTACCCAGATGGATATCAAGGTAGACGGTCTGTCATACGAAATCCTTGAAAACGCATTGGCTCAGGCAAGAGAAGGCCGTATGCACATTCTGGGTAAAATCATGGAAGCTCAGCCGGAAACACGTGCCGAACTGAAACCGCACGCTCCGCGCATCGAATCAATGACCATCGGTAAAGAATTTATCGGCGCAGTGATCGGCCCGGGTGGAAAGATTATCCAGGGTATCCAGGAAAAGACCGGCGCTGTTATCACAATTGAAGAAGTTGACGGTGTAGGTAAGATCGAAATCTCCGGAACAAACAAAGATACGATCGATGCTGCTATCAGAGCGATCAAAGGTATCGTTGCCGTTCCTGAAATCGGTGAAGTATACGAAGGAAAGATTTCTTCTATCATGCCTTACGGTGCATTCGTTGAATTCATGC
>OLIT01000603.1_pt1 | contig 35872 bp, 27 predicted proteins | sample 1601341 | NCBI WGS metagenome assembly OLIT01 (sample SAMEA2452121, study PRJEB22498) | human gut metagenome | biome: human feces; feature: human gut; material: feces | place: Australia | collected 2012
CTTGGATGAAGCAGTTTACCTAAAATAGTATTATGAACATATGCGAAATATATTTGCACAACATGCTTATATTACCCGAAAAGAAAGGGGCTGCTTCCTTCCGGAAACAGCCCCTCAGCCTGTCGACAAAAGTATGCAAACACCCCGGATACATGATATAATACGAATCATGATTCCGGGGTGATTTTATGTATAAGAAGCAGAATCGAGACAAGCAGAAAGATATCCGCGTTGTAAGTTTGGAAGATTTGGTTCCAAGAGATCACTTGTTTCCCTTTCGCACGGATATAAGCGACCATCTCGGGTACGAACTTTGGATTGGTAAACTTTACCTCGTCCGTACCGATATGTAAGTAAGGAACCTCCTCGAATACCTCGCAAACCTCGTCCATCAATAGTTTCAAGATCGCCATACCCTCCTTGCTCTGCATATCATGACGGAAGGCCCGTATGAAAGCGGCGCTATGTCCCGGCATATCTACCTCCGGGATGAGTAGTACGTTATGTTCTTTACAAAAGCGAACCAGCTCCTTTGCCTCCTCGATCGTGTAATATTTTCCGGGCATACGGCTCATATTGCAGCTGTCGTTCAGCATCGGAAAGATCTTGCTCTCCAGACGCCAAGCTTGGTTCTCCGTGAGATGCCAATGAAATACGTTCATCTTGTAGCGGGAAAGTACCTCGATCTCCCGTTTCAGTTCTTTCATGGAGATATAGCTCCGCCCTACGTCTTGCATGAATCCTCGTATGCGGAAAGCAGGCCAGTCGGTGATCTCGCAGCCTTGGATGGAATATCGCTTCCCTTGCCGCTCGGTCAGTTGGCGTAAGGTCTGTATCGCCCAATAAGCCCCTTGCTCGGACACTGCCCGGATGGTTATGCCCCGGGAAGAGACGCTTAGTTGATAAGCCTCCTCGGAGTTGAGGGGGATTCCGTCCAATTTGTCAACCAAGGAAACCGCTATCTTGTATCGGCTGTCCGGTTGGACGCTTACCGGCAGCTCCTCCAAGAATTCCATTAGGATGGAACGGAGTTTCCCTTCGGAAGAAACCGCGATTTCCTTCGGATGGAACGAAGCGTTTGTCCGGACGTATTTTTGGGGCAAGGGCAATAAAACAGGATTCCGGGCCATCAGAGGCCCGGAATACAAGAAACTTAAAACAATTGCAAAATGCAGTATATATCGCATATACTTAGATTATTGATGAATGAGATCCTGTAATTTGACAGCTTGGAAGGTCATATGCGCTACGCTTGACTCGTAGAAGATTCCTACCGTTTCCTTATCGATCATCGAAAGACAGGAATATCCCCATCCCTCGGCCTCGTCTAATAAGACTTGATGCTCCGTGGGCCAAGTAAGTCCACCGTCCAGACTCGCCTTGATCGTGATATGATTACGCCCTTTCGTCGTGTTCGGGTTGGAGAAGAGTAGAAGGTCCTTGCCGGTGATGTTATCCTTGGCGTTTACCTTGATCAAGCTGGCCATACAAACGGATTCCTGTAAGGCACTACGGCTGGAAGGATGCTCTGTCCATGTCTTGCCTAAATCCTTTGTGGTGGCCACGGCACGGCTACCACCCCGGTTATCACGCATATTTAACATCAATACGCCCGGCTCTACCTCGGCAACTTGCGCCTCTGTGGTATTCGTGCGGGCTAAGTTATGCAGGTGCCATGTTTTCCCGCGGTCTTTGCTATACATAATGCCGGCGTTGGGCACACGGGTAGCGTCGATAAACTGGATCGGGAAGACCAAGGTACCGTCTTGCATCGTGATGCCTCGTCCCGGGCCTTGCAATAGGAAATACCAAGACGGGTCTTTCACTTGGGAGGTGATATTGATCGGTTCGCTCCACGTCTTACCAGCGTCCTCACTTTTCACGAGCATAAGTTGGGCGGTCTCGTCCGGTGTCATTCCCGGCATGGAGTTCCACCAAGCCCGTTCGTTACCCATACCATGCGTCCATGCGGCTACTACCCAGATCGTATTGGTCTTTTCGTCTACCAAGATCGATGGGTCTCCCACGCCGTTTTGTCCGTGGGGCAGGCCATCCGTTTGTTTGAAAGTCATGGCTACTCGCATCGGTTCCCAAGTTTGTCCCTTATCGGTACTGCGGCTTACTCCGATATCGATTTTCTCTTGTAGGTCCACGCTGCTATTATAGCGAATATCGTAGACTCCGAGTAATGTTCCGTTATTCGTCGTCACTAATCCCGGGATGCGGAAGGCCGCCGATCCGTCATCCCCGGCTTGGCGTACGCCGATACCTACATGGCGTTCGTCCACCTTTCCTTTCCAAGTGATGTCGATCGGTTTGTTGTTGATCTGTGCGTTAGGCATCGTGGTCGCTACTTTTGCCAATAAGGAAGTCTCAGGCTTCATCTGGATACTTACCCAGAAATAGTTGATGCCTTTAAGCATCGGTTGCTTAGAGGTTAGTTTTACCGTGCGCGACAAGGGGGCGGTAACCTCATCTTGCCGTACGGAATAAGATTCAAGAGCCTTACGGGTATTTCCCGGTATATGGCTGGATATGTACGTAACGGGACTGAAATGTTCCCCTTTGCGGGATGGAGCTTCCACTCCGCTATAAAATAGACGTATCGCTTGGATGTCCGACAGGTCGACATTGTCTCCGATCTGTATCGTGATCTCGTTTAATACATCCCCTTTTTGGGCCGGTATCCGCATCTCGTAAAGTACATTGTCGATCCGGTCTATCAAGATGGGGATTTGTTGCTCTCGCACATAAAGACTGTCTGCCGCAAAAGCCGTTTGTACGATGAAAAGAAGGCAGAAATACAGGAAAGTTTTTTTCATGATGTTTTTTGTTTGTAGGTTGAAATTAATAGATATGTGAATTCCAAAGGTAGCGATATTCATTCATATGAACAAAGCCCCTTTGGAATTCGTGCCAAAAACCTAGTTATATCCAATCGCCTTAAACCTATGTACGATTAGTATCCGGGAGTCTGTTTCAATGCGGGGTTGTTTGTCAATGCCCCTTCATTGATCGGCCATAATAAACGTGATTCTTGTGCTGTGGTATATTTTAATACATAATCCTTACCGAAGCGTCTCAAGTCGTACCAACGTTTACCCTCAAAGAAGAACTCGCGAAGTCTCTCTTTAAGGATAGCTTCCATCACATTCTCGTCGCCCGCCTCAAACGGGTTATCGTTATAGAAACTTCCTTTGTCATTCGGATAAGCCACCTCGTTCTTATGTGCGTTAAAATATTCGGAACCGTAAGCACGCTCGCGAACGGCGTTGATCTCTGTAGAAGGATCTTCTCCGAGCAAGGCCTTAGCCTCGGCTAATAATAGCAAGGCATCCGCATAGCGATAGATAGGATAATCATCGTACCAACTTCTCTCGTTACTACCTTCCAAGGTGGTTCCTTGGAACTTGTATTGGATTGGTGCGATATACTCCAAGGTGCCGTCTTCGTGCTTTTTATAAACGGCCTTCAAGGTACCTTTCAAGCGGGTATCACCTTCGCGGAATGATTTTAGGTAATGATCTTTCTTTACTTGGTAGCGCATTAAGCCTTGTAGGTTGTATCCCGGTATTTCAAGGAATGGAGTTCCTGTCTCGTCACAGTAGCCTGCCATGTACTCACGTTGAGGTACCATATTGTTACGCCAGTTATAGTCTCTCCACATCATGAAATCATCCTCCTTACCACTATGGAGTGCGAAGATCATCTCGCTGTTCTCCTTATTGTTGAAAGAGAAAACGTCCGTGAATTTCTCTTGCAGCTTTAAGTTGCCGTTTTGTTGAAGATCTTGCAAGGCTGTCTTGGCTACGGTATAATCGCCCGTGCCGCCACCCATCTGGCGTCCGCTCCATAGATAAACCTCACCTTTCAGCATCAAGGTAGCGGGTTTAGACCAATAACACTTTCCTTGTTTATAAGAATAATCTCCGCCAAAAGCTTTTTCCGAGGCATCGATATCCTTCTTGATCAGATCCATCACCTCACTCGCTGGAGAAGCGGCCTTATCAAGGTGAGAGATATCCAATTCGCTACCTAAGGTTGGCTCCGTAGTAATGATAACGTCTCCCCAAGAGCGTAACAAATGGAAATAGATATAGGCGCGTAAACCGTAAGCCTGCCCTAAGTAATAGTTCTTTTCGGCCTCGCCTAATAAATCGGTCTCGTTCGTTCTACGGATCATCAAGTTGATTTGGTTCAGTGTCGTATAAAAATTAGCGAAGTTGCTGATTCCTGTAAACTCTGCGTTGATCGTATTGTATGAGAAACGCTCTACGCCTTGGGTAGCCTCGCCTCCGAACGGCTGATCTCCGTAGATGTCCGAGCGAGGTTCGCCCAATACGAATATGTTATAACTGGATTGTGAACGGAGCAATCCGTGTAAACCTATGTTGAATGCCTTAAACTGGTCCGGGGATTTCCAATAGTTTGCGTCGGAAATACTACTTACGGGTTCCATGTCCAAGGAGTCGCATCCGCTGAAATTCAGTAATGAGACTGCTGCCATCATGGCTATAATTATCTTTTTCATAAATGTCTGTCTTTTTTAATGGGTTTGACTAAAATGTTACGGATAAACCAAGAAGAACCGTTTTAGGAGTTGGGTATCTACCGTTATCAAGACCTTGACCATAGGTAGTATCTACCGCCGGTTCCGGAGATACACCGGTATATCCTGTGATGTAGAACAAGTTTTGTCCGGTTACATAAACAGAGGCATTGCTCATCAAGGCTTTGTTAATCCATTTCTTTGGTAGGTTCCAAGTCAATGTGATTTCACGTAAAGCTAGATAATCACCTTTTTCGTAGAAGCGGGAGCTGTTGTTGTCAACTGCTGTCAAACCATTGTTGGAGCGAGTAATATTCTTCTTGCTCAACTGATCGGCATAGTAGAACTTAGGTATATCCGTATCCTGGTTTGTCTCCGACCAACTGTCTTTCACCATATCGATGATGTTAAACGAACCTTGATATTGTCCAAGTGAACGTGCGGCTAAGTCGTTATACAGCGTATGCCCTAACGCATAATCAAAACGAGCGTATAAAGAGAAATCTTTATAGCCTAATGTCGTGGAGAAACCACCGGTTACTGTCGGGAAAAGATTACCTACTTTCACGCGGTCTAGATTGTTGATTACGCCATCATTGTTCAAGTCGGCCCAACAAACGTCACCCGGCTCGATCGGTTGCTTACCTGCCTTATCCTTTAAAGCTTCCCATGCGGCGGGGCCATACAATTCTCCAATTGCGTCGTAGCGGTTATTGGCATTCGCTTTCACGTCATCCCAATCCTTGAAGATATGATCTTGCTTGAAGGCAAATAAATCACCCAGCTTACCACCTTCTTGTTTTCCGCCAACCCATACGACTTCACCCTTTTGCGGGTCGTATACTTGGTAACCTCCTTGGCGGTTATTTTCGTTCCCATTGGCCGGAAGCTTGACAATCTTGTTCGCTACCGTAGATAAGTTTGCTGATACATCCCAACTGAATCCGTTTACGTTGTTTAGGATATTCGCTTTTACTTCCATCTCGAAACCTTGGTTACGTAAAGTTCCCAAGTTGGTTTTGATGCTGTTGAAACCAGTGTAATTGGGTAAATCCAAATCTGTCAACAAATCGGAAGTCGTACGATTATAATAGTCTAGGATAAAGCTCAGGCGATTGTTGAAGAATCCTATATCCAAACCTACTTCGAAAGATTTACTTTGCTCCCAACGTAATCCACCGTTTACCAATTTGTCATTATAGAAACCTACAGAGCCATCATAGTTTGTTATGATCGATCCGTTTGCGTCTTTCTGCCCATAGCTGCCATATACGTCGTAGTATCCTAATCCGTTTACGTTACCGTTCACGCCGTAGCTGATACGAGGCTTCAGGTTAGAGATCACATCTACCAACTTCGATTCCTTAAAGAACTCCTCTTCCATGATATTCCAACCAGCGGAGATACCCGGGAAGAAGCCCCAACGGTTATCGCTCAACTTGGAGATTCCGTCATAACGAGCTACGACCGATAACAGGTATTTGTAATTGTAGTTATAGTTTACACGGGCAAAGCCAGAAAGGATACGATAGCCTTCCTTGTAGCTATAGGTATAGGTACGATTACTACCAGCGTTCAAAGTAGGGATGTCATCCGACGGAGAATTTTCGGTCCTTGCGTTCAGCGTATATTGATGCCAATTGAAATACTCGCCACCAAGCATTGCCTCCAGATTGTGTTTTTCTTTGAATGTGTCTGTGTACGTCAAAGTAACACTATGTTGCTGTTGGTTCTGCTTTATATATTTGGCCTCAGCCTTACGGGTAAGATTCGGGCTAGTGGCGTTTTGTTGTTGGTAAGATTTCTCGAACTTATCTGTTTGATCGTCTACGTGGTATAGGGCGCTATTCTCTTTCAAGATTAATTTCTTCGGGATGATCTCTAGATCAAAACCGATATTATAGGTAGAGCGGCGGGTTCCATTCGTATTCGTTAATTTATCTTTGTAGTAAAGAGGGTTTCCATCACCCGTGCCGAAGCCTGAAGCGGGAGATCCGTCTTCCATGTATGGGTTCCATGTAGGGCGTTGGCTCATTGTGCGATAGAAGAACTCATATGATCCGATCCAAAGACCCGGCTGGCGAGACCATGTATAAGTCGTTCCAGAGTTGACTGTCAAGATCGGAAATATCTTATAGGATCCATTGAATGTCCCGGAGAAACGCTCGTAGCTGGTTCCCTTAATGAGACCGTCTTCTTTGTAGTAACCTAAGCTGGCTGCGAATGTACCTTTGTCGTTACCTCCTGTGATATTGATATAATGATCTTGCGTGAAAGAAGGGTCTTGGAAGGCTGCGTCTTTCATTTGCCCTGAGTAATCCTTGAATAAGATTTGTTTATTCGGATCGGTTGGGTCTTGCATTTGTTGCCAACCTTCTGCCAAGAGGCCTTTGGTACTGTCATCCAAATAACGGATATCAAATAGGTCATTCCCGATACCGTATCCCATTTGGTTATCCATGCCTGAACGTCCTGTTCTTTGGTATCCTAAGCGATTGTAGTAAATATAATCGTGAGCGTTTAAGTAATCATAACCTGTGCGAGCAAAGTTGGCACCTCCCTTGAACTTGTAAGAGACGGAAGCGGATCCTTCTTTGCCACGTTTCGTGGTAACCAAGATTACGCCACCATTGGCACGGGCACCGTAGATAGCGGTTGAGGCTGCGTCTTTCAATACTTGGATAGACTCGATGTCGGAGGGGTTGATGTCGGCCAATGAGTTGCGCACGATACCATCTACAACGACCAATGCGCCATTATCCTTACCTGTTATGGTAGCTCCGCCACGAAGTACGATATTTGGGTTTGCTCCCGGCTGACCGGTCGTGTTTACGACGCGCAAACCAGATACGGTTCCTTGCAAGGATTGTCCGGCGTTAGACATCGCTGCGTTTTCCAGTACGGCGTTATCCAATTTAGAGATAGAGGTTGTCAAGGTCGCTCTCTTTTGTGAGCCACCGTAACCGGTTACCACTACTTCGTCTAGCTGTTCGGCGTTTTCTTGTAGGATCACGTCTACTTTGGCTTTCCCAGCTACTGGAATTTCTTGTGTCTTGTACCCAATGAAAGAAAATACTAATGTGGCGTTTTTGTTGGATACGGTGAGAGTGTAATTACCGTCGAAATCGGTAATCGTTCCATTTGTCGTGCCTTTTTCAACGATAGACGCACCGGGGACACCCATGTTATAGGTATCCAGCACTGTTCCGGAGACTGTCTGCTCTTGTCCGTACATAAATGCCGGAAGTAGGAGCGCAAGCATTAAGAGCAGTAGATTCTTCTTCATAATGAATTACTTTTTTGTTGTTTATTTAGTTTATTGGATGAGATTAATTAGCATTCGTCGGTCATATTAGCGACTTTCGGACGTAAGAAGATCACTTGGATTAAAAGTGCGATGAGTACCAATCCGGCTAGCATGGCGAAGTCATGGCCAAGATTACCAGCGTCGGTAGATTTTCCTAGTATATCCGTGATGGCGGCTCCGGCAAATACACCGGTCATATTCATAATTCCATAGGCTGTAGCCCGATAACGGGGGGAGATGAATTGGCAAAGGATAGGCATATTATTGGCGTCGAATATACCATAACCGATACCGAAGCAAAGACCACCGCCGATAATCATCGGGAAGTTGTGCCCAAATCCTAGTAATAGGAGAGAGGGTATCGTTAATGCCAAACCAATGGCGCCTGTGTATACACGTCCCCGGACATTCCGCTGGATCCATTTATCGGATAAAATACCTCCGGCGATTACCCCTATAAAGGAAGAGATAGCGATCGTGAATGTAGATAACGGACCGGCCTCGGACATATCCAACGAGAGATTTTCAGCGAATAGGGTAGGGAGCCAGTTCTTTGTCGCCCAACCCGGTAAGCTCGGCGTGGCGAAATAAAGAAGAATGATCCAAAAAGCGATGTTCGTGAATAACATCCCTAATCCTTTAAACGCACCGGAAATCGGATTCTCTTTCGGATAATTTTCCAGTTTTACGGCTTGTTCCACATGATCTTTCTTATCGTGTAAGAAGATGATCAAGACCACGCTATAAGCGATGCCGATGATACCAAACCAATGGAAAGTCGTTTCCCACGTATAAGCGCTGGCCACCGTAGCTCCGAATCCTCCCAAGGCTTGGCCTACGTATAGACCTGTCATATGGATACCTACGGCTAATGACCGTGTTTTCTCTTGGTGATAATCTGTGATAAGCGATAATCCGGCAGGAATATACAAGGCCTCACTGACCCCCATCAAGGCACGTAGGTAATAGATCTGATTGAAATCCGTGCAATACCCCATCATCAAAGTCACGAAGGACCAGACAAATAAGCTACCCACGATTAGCCACTTCCTGTTTACCCTGTCTGCCACCATACCGGCTACAGGGCTCATGAATCCGTAGATCCAGAGGAAGACCGCCATCAAACGTCCGAAGTTCGCCGCAGACTATGTCATTCAACTTCTATTACAAATTCTTACAATTAAGATAGCTCCTTATGAAAAAATTTTATTTTATTACGCTTAGTTTTTGAAAAAACTTATTGTACCTTTGCCCTAATCACTCAATAAAGGTATAACCATGACAACTAAGTTCTTGCTCTCGTCCGATGACAATACTCGTAGTGGCCTTCTGAAAAAGAAGATCATACATTATTATATGGCCAATGGAGACGCTACTATAGCGGAGGTATGTAAAGAAATGAATCTCAGTATCCCCACCGTCACTAAGCTAATTAGCGAATTACAAGAGGACGGTTATATACTCGACTTTGGAAAACAAGAGACTAGCGGAGGGCGTAAACCTAGTATTTACGGGCTCAATCCCGTATCCGGCTATTTTGTGGGCGTAGATATACTGAAAGATCAACTGAATCTAGCCATATTAGATTTTAAAGGAGATAAGATCCGCATTGAGCAGAATATCCCTTATACACTCGAAAACACACCAGCCGCTTTAGACCATCTTTGCGAATGTATCAATGAATTTATAAACTCGTTGCCGATCCCAAGGGAAAAGATATTAAGCATTGGCATTAATATATCCGGACGGGTAAATCCTTTCGCCGGATATAGCTATAGCATTTTTTACTTTGAGGAGAAGCCCTTGTCTCAAATCCTTGAGGAAAAACTACATATAAAGATCTATATAGAGAATGACACCCGTTCCATGGCTTACGGCGAATATCTTCAAGGAGTCGTAAAAGGAGAGAAAAATATCCTATTCATCAATATATCTTGGGGATTAGGTATCGGTATCATCATAGACGGCAAGGTTTATTTCGGGAAATCAGGTTTCTCCGGAGAATTTGGGCACTTCAGCTTCTTCGAGAATGAGATTCTTTGCCATTGCGGTAAAAAAGGATGCCTCGAGACTGGAGCTTCCGGTTCTGCCCTGTACCGTACCCTCCTTGAGCGGTATAAAGAGGGTAGCAACACCATATTGGCCAGTAAAATCGATGCCGGGGAATACATCGGGCTCTCTGACTTGATCGACGCTATTCACAAAGAGGATATGCTATCTATTGAGATACTGGAGGAGATCGGTTTTAATCTAGGTAAAGGAATAGCCGGATTGATGAACATTTTCAATCCAGAGCTGGTCGTACTGGGTGGGCCCTTGTCGCAAACGGGAGAATATTTAAGTCTACCTATTAAAAGTGCCGTTAGGAAGTACTCTTTAAACTTGGTAACCCGTGATACACAGATCAAAGTATCCAAATTAGGTGAAAGAGCGGGCATATTAGGGGCCTGCCTGCTATCTCGATCTAAAATTCTAGGTATGATTTAACAATCATTTCAAAGGAATTAAATAAAAATCAAATAATTATTTCATTTTCTTGATAAAATATTGATTTGTTATTAAAATATTTTATTTATATTTGCATCGTAATTAAAATCAGAGGTTAAAACTCATAAAAATAACGCAGGTATGGATAAAATTAAAGGACTGATCGATGCTCCCTTCACTCCGTTCCATGAGAACGGGGAAGTTAATTACGAGCCAATTGAAGCTTACGCGAAACTTCTTGTGAAAAACGGACTGAAAGGCGTGTTCATCAATGGTTCTTCCGGAGAAGGTTATATGCTGACAGAGGAAGAACGCATGAAACTGGCCGAGAAATGGATGGAAGCAGCTCCGGAAGGCTTTAAGGTAATTGTGCACGTAGGTAGCACATGCGTTAAGTCTAGTCGTAATTTAGCGGAACATGCTCAAAAGATCGGCGCTTGGGGTATTGGCGCTATGGCTACCCCTTTCCCTCGTATCGGTCGAATTGAGGAATTGGTAAAGTACTGCGAGGAGATCGCTTGCGGCGCTCCTGCCTTACCGTTTTACTACTATCATATCCCTGCGTTTAACAACGCTTTCCTCCCTATGCTGGATTTCTTAAAAGCAGTAGACGGGCGTATCCCTAATTTCGCCGGTATCAAATATACATACGAGAGCTTATACGAATACAATCAATGTCGTTTATACAAGGATGGTAAATTCGACATGTTGCACGGACAGGATGAAACGATTCTTCCTTGCCTTGCGATGGGTGGAGCGCAAGGAGGTATCGGTGGTACCACAAACTATAACGGAAAAGAATTAACCGGTATCCTAGAGGCTTGGGCAGCCGGTGACTTAGAGACAGCTCGCGAGAGACAAAACTTCTCTCAGGAGGTTATTAACGTTATCTGCAATTACCGTGGTAATATCGTCGGAGGAAAACGCATCATGAAATTGATCGGATTAGATCTCGGCAAGAACCGTACCCCGTTCCGGAATATGACGGACGAAGAAGAGGCCGCGATGAAAGCGGAATTAGAGGCTATCAATTTCTTTGAAAGATGTAATAAATTCTAAGGTATGGCAGCGTTTGACAATTTATCTAATCCATCGGAATATCTAGCTTATTGGGGCAAGACCTATCGGAATGAGCTTCTTTCCAATATTCTTCCTTTTTGGATGAAATACGGACTGGACAAAGAGAACGGCGGTTACTTTACTTGCGTAGACCGGGATGGTACTCTGATGGACTCCACTAAATCCGTTTGGTTCCAAGGACGATTCGCCTTTATCTTGGCATATGCCTATAATCACATTGAGAAGAACGAAGAATGGCTGAGAGCCTGTAAAAACGGTATCGATTTCATCGAGAAACATTGTTTTGATACGGACGGACGTATGTTCTTCGAGGTAACAGCGGCAGGCATCCCTGTACGTAAACGCCGTTACGTATTCTCCGAGACTTTCGCAGCGATCGCCATGGCCCACTATGCATTGGCATCAGGCGATAAAAGCTATGCCGAGAAGGCCGTGAACTTATTCAAGCAAGTATTACACTATAAGAATACCCCGGGATTATTGGAGCCTAAATTTCGTGAAGGTCTCGTGGCGAAAGGCCATTCTTTCTGCATGATACTGATCGATACGGCGGCACGCATCCGTGAGGCCATAAACGATCCCATACTTACACAACAAATCGATGATTCCATAGCCGAGCTACGCCGTGATTTCATGCATCCCGAATTCAAGGCTATCTTGGAGACAGTAGGACCCAACGGTGAGTTTATCGACTCTATCGCCGGGCGTACCATCAATCCCGGCCACTCCATCGAGACTGCATGGTTTATCTTGGAAGAGGCCAAATACCGAGGATGGGACCCTCAACTAAAAGAGATGGGCTTACAAATCCTCAACTGGTCTTGGGACTGGGGCTGGGATAAGACGTACGGCGGAATCAACTATTTCAAGGATTGCAAAAACTTCCCTCCCCAAGAGTATTGGCACGACATGAAGTTCTGGTGGCCACAATGCGAGGCGGTTATCGCTACGCTTTACGCCTACCAAGCGACTGGCGACGCCAAATATCTCGAAATGCACAAACTAATAAACGATTACACATTTAATCATCTCCCCGACAAAGAATATGGGGAATGGTATGGCTACCTACACTTCGATGGTAGTCTCTCTCAATCTGCCAAAGGCAATCTATTCAAAGGTCCGTTCCACATTCCTAGAATGCTTCTCAAATGTAGTTTACTCTGCGACGAAATTCTTTCTAAATAACTTTATCTAAAATACTGAAAATTGGTCAATTGACATCAGGGGTCACAACCGTGGCTCCTGATGTTCTAAGGCTTTGTTTTCCTTTTTATTTTCCTCAATCAAATGAAAAATAAGAAATTATATCCTTGGATCGTAGTCGGTTTACTATGGGTTGTCGCCTTACTGAACTATATGGATCGCCAGATGCTATCAACCATGAAATCAGCTATGATGGTGGATATCGTGGAACTAGAGTCTGCGGCGAACTCTGTCACTCGTGACATCTATACTAAAATCCTTCTTTCACGATCCGTTTGATCGGGAGGAAGAATCGTTCGATCAGGCGTAATTCTTCCGTTACGATCTCTGCGGAGGCTTGCGTCTCGGGCGAGACGGGCAGGTCGATACCGTAATTGGTTCTCAGCCCCTCTGGAAAATCGATATCCGCCGTATAGTACTCGTCGGTGGGGACCAATGAGATATTCGATACCACGCCGTTTACCACGCCAAACTCCTGATCCGGGAAATTGGAGAAACGGACGATCGCCCGCTGGCCTCTCCGGACTTTTCCCGAGCGTGCTATCGGTATGCGCACCTTCCCCACCAGCCGGCCCTCGCCTTGCGGCACGACGGTGAAAGCCACCTCTCCGGATGGGATATATTGGTTCTCATTCCAGTACTTGGTGAAAGTCACGACACCCCCTACCGGGGCGATGAGGCAATAACGCAACCTCCACTCGTTCATGCTGTTCAGCAATTGTTCCCGGGCGGTCTGTAATTCCTGCCGTAGCGTAAATTCTTTCTCGCTCCGCTCCAGCGTCAGATCCAGCAAGGATTGCTCTTGCTCCCCGATCTGTATCCGGAGATTCTCGGCCGAGGCTGACGCCCCTTCCAGCGAATAACGGCTTTGCAGCAAAGAAGCCCGTGCGGTCTCATGCTCGTAGGAGGAAATCACGGACCGGCTATACAATAATGAATCCCGGGCGTATTGCCGCCTTGTCAAGGCGAATTGCTCCGAGAGGGTCTTCCGCTGCCGTTCGGTCTCGTTATAGTAAGCCTTATACAACGCTATCTGTTTGCGGATGGAGGCCATTTTTTGCGGATAATAATCGATCTCCCTGTAATTGACGCAGGCATGGAGCGCCGACAGTAGTCCCGAGTAAGCCGCTTGCATATCACCCAGTGACAGTTCCTTATATCGCAATAATGCCTTGTCTAGGCTATCCACGTCCATCCCGGATCGTTCCAACGCCTTCTCTAGGTATATAGCATCCTCCATGCTGGCGTGGTTCTCTATGACCGCCAACCAATCCCCCTCCTTTACCGGACGATTATCCCTCACGAGCAGCTCCTGTATCTTTCCCGCCGCCCGTGTCACCACCGCCGTGGCGGGATGTTGCCCCGTCAATGTCATGTCAGCCGTGATCACGTCAGGATATTTGAAGAAACAGCTTCCCACCAGCAATGTCACGACCACGAGGAATAACAGCGTTATCCCCCACCGTACGATCCAGGCCGGCACTTGCCCCATCACCTCCTGTACCTCCTCGCTCCTCAGTTCTATGTCCTTATTTCTCTTCTCCAACTAATTTTCAATTTTCAATTCTCAATTCCCAAGCTCCAACTGATTCTTCACCAACTTATAATAAGTCCCCCGCAAGGCCGTGAGTTCTTGATGCGTCCCTTCCTCCACGATGCGTCCCTTGTCCAGCACCACGATCTTGTCCGCGTCACGTACCGTGCTTAGTCGATGCGCCACGACCACCACCGTCCGTCCTTTGTAGAAGGCGTGCAACTGCTCCATGATCTCCCGCTCGTTGTTTGCGTCCAAGGCGTTCGTGGCCTCGTCTAGGAAGATGAAGTCGGGATTCTTGTACACCGCCCGGGCGATCAGGATCCGTTGCCTCTGCCCTTGGCTTACTCCATTGCCCTCCATGCCGATCTTCGTATTATAGCCCAGCGGGAGCGAATCGATGAAATCCCGGATATTCGCCACCGTCACGGCATGCAGCAGGCGTTCCTTGTCCACCACCTCTTCGCCGGGGGCGATGTTGTTGGCGATCGTATCCGAGAAGATAAAACCATCCTGCATGACCGAACCGGTCTTGCTACGCCATACGTGAGGATTCAAGTTCTTGAGGGAGGTATCGCCGATCCTCACGTCCCCCTTGTTGGGGTTATAAAAACCGAGCAGGAGTTTCACGATCGTCGTCTTCCCGCTCCCGCTGGCCCCCACGATGGCGGTCACCCTGTTATGGGGTATCGTCAGGTTGATATCCTCCAGCACGTAATCCCGGTCCGCGCCGTCATAGCTGAAGCTGAGGTTTTCCAGCCGTAGCGTCCTGTCATCGGGGAGAACATTCAGCCTTATCCCGCCTGCCTGTTCCTCGTCCTCCTTCCCGTGTATCTCGCCGAGTCGTTCCAGACTGATCTTCGCGTCCTGTAGGGACCGTGAGAAATCGATCAATTGCTCGATTGGTGAGGAGAGCTGCCCCACGATGTAGGTCACCGACATCATCATACCCAGTGTCATATCCCCTTGCACGACGGCCCGTGCCGCGATGAAGGAGATGAGTATGTTCGTGGTCTGGTTGAAAAAGACCGCCCCGAGTTGCTGGTATTGTTGTAACGCCAACCCCTTGATCCCTATCTTGAAAAGTTTTACCTGTATCCGTTCCCATTTCCATCGCATCTTGGTCTCGCAATTATTGAGCTTGATCTCCTGCATGCCGGTGATGAGCTGGAATAGGTTGCTTTGCTCCCCGGCCGCCTGCGAGAAACGCTTTACGTCCAGCTCCCTCCTCCATCTCATGAAGGCGAGTACCCACGCCACGTATAACCCGTTACCTACCAAGAAGAGTCCCAGTATCGTCCAGTCGTAATAGGCCAGCACGAACCCGAACACGATGAAGTTGACGAAAGAGAAGAGCGTATTGATGGATGTCCCCGTCATGAAAGCCTCGACGCGGTCATGGTCTCCGATGCGCTGCATGATATCGCCCACCATCTTGGTATCGAAGAAATGCAGGGGCAGACGCATCAGCTTGGCGAGGAAATCGGAGATCAAGGCGATATTGATCCTCGTGTTTACGTGCAGCAATATCCAGCTCCGTATGAAGTCCACGGATAGCTTGGCGATAAAGATCACTAATTGCGATATAAGGATCAAGGTTATGAAACCCAGGTTGTTGTCCCGTATACCGGTATCCACCAGGCTCTGCGTGAGGAAAGGCAGGATGAGTTGCAGTACGCTGGCTGTCACCATGCCCAGCACGAGCTGTGCCATCTCCCTTCTGTAGGGCGATATATATCGGAAAAAGAATCCGAGGTTACGTTTCCTGTCTCTCCCCTCGTCCTCCATCCCGTAGAACTCCGGCCCCGGTTCCAGCAAGAGCGCCGTCCCGGTATCCTGTCCGTCCACCTTGGTGCTGACCCAGCACCGCTTGAACTCCTCCCTCGTATAGGTGATAAGTCCCGCCGCCGGGTCCGCTACGTAGAACTTCCCTTTCCTTATCTTGTAGCAAACCACGAAATGCCATTGGTTCCAGTGCAGTATGCAGGGTAGGGGACATTCCTTTTCCAATTCCTCCACCGTGATCCGCACGCCCTGTGTTCGGAACCCGATCGCTTCCGCCGCCTCGCTGATACCCAGCATGGAGACTCCTTCCCGGGTGATGAAGGCTTTCTCCCGTAAGTTCTGGATCGAGTACACACGGCCATAGAACTTGGCGATCATACGGAGGCAGCTAGGACCACAGTCCATAGAATCCAATTGCTGATAATGTGGAAACGATCTTAGCATAAATTAAAACATTAGGATATAGACATGATTTAGTTCTTATTTCTTATACTTGATCAGCATTATGACGGGATTGGAATCCTCATTTAATTTCGCCGCGATTTCGTTTAGCCTGCCTTTGAGCTTCCCTTCTTTATAAGCCTCAATCAATTCAGGCGCATCAAAGGGATACCAGTTCGCAATATCTTGATTAATAGATGAAATCCAATAGATCGGTCTTTGATATAAAAAATCAGTATTATATATTTGATATTTGAATATAGAATCTTCCTGTTTGTCGTATACCAACCTACTCACCGGTATTTTTCTCGTTTTAATATCGAGTTTTTTTTCTACGGTTCTCATAAAATAATAACGGCTTGTCACCCCCTCTACAAAAAGAAATATTTCTGTATCCATGGAATATATAGAGGGTGTCCTCACGATAAAAGGCTTAATATGACCGTTTGGCGAATAGGAATATAGGGTATCGGATGAGAGATTCATAAGTATCCAATTATCGGAAGTGGCGGTTGTAGCAAAAAAAGTAGGAATTACTTTTTGATCATTATCTCCGAATATAACCAGTGTTTTCTGTTCTTTAGAAGGAATTGTAATTTTCTGGATAATACTTCCGTCATACTTTGAGATAATCAAATGATAAGGCTGTTGGTCTGCCACCATTCCATAGCCTTTGTTATCATAAGTGATCAGATTATCCTTGTCATAATTAAAAACCTTAAGGTAGTCACTCTCGGGGTCTAGGAAATTAAAGCTTCTTTTAAAGTCCCCGTTTAAATCATATACTGATATTTTCCCTGTATGTGTAACAAATAGCTCATTGTTTTCCTCATCTAGTGTAATTCCTGCAATCCCCGGATATTCCTCGACACCTTGTCCTAAACGGTTTATTTTCCGTATAGCTTTCCCCGTTTTCCGGTCAAAAATGAATATGTTCCCGTCGTTTGTGTTGTTTTTTACTATTATAAATTTTTCGCCGATATCCATGACATTACCATGTGTGATAAATTCGTCAGTTGTTTCCAGCGCAATATATTCTACATCCATAATATCCTGAAGGATTAGCTCCTTTTCTGGGTAATCTTTGCTAACATTGATCGTGACAAGCTCGTCTGTCGATTGCTTATCTTTTCCACATCCCGCTAAGGCAAAGAGGAGGACTGCTGAAATTAAATTTACTTTCATGCTAGTATTTATTTTTCTTGTGTTTTATCAGCATAATCACCGGATTGGACTCTTCATCCAATGTAGTTGCGATCTCTTTCAGTTTGCCTTTCAATCGTCCTCTCCCGTAAGCCTCGGCAAGTTCGTGGGCTTGCAATGACTGTCCGATTACGAATTCCGGATCTAAAGGTCTCGACGTCATATCCACTTCTCTTTTGCTGGTATAATCACCATTGTATATTTTAGGTATGAATAAAGAATTTTCCAGTCTATCGTACATCAAACCGGAAATTGGAAACCCTCTCCCTGTTTCAAAATTAAATTCCGCTTTCAACAGGCTCATGAAATAATAACGGTCGGTAAAAACGGTTGGTATAAGAAATACTTCAGGAGGATCCATGGAGTGTATGGAGGGGGTTCTTACGATAAGGGGGATTGTCGTATTAGCATCCGGCAAATAGTGGTATATGGTATCGGATGATGTCTCCATAAGTACCCAATTGGTATGATCTGGAACTATTTGATACATGGCGGTTGGAACTGGAGCGGCCCAGTTCTCCCAGTTTTCCCCGTCTCTTGCGACCGGGCTTTTAACTTCATCAAAAGGAATTGATATTTTCCGGATGATACTTCCATCCTGTTTGGAAAAGATTAAATAATATGGAGGTATGGCGTTTGACGGGTTTTCCAGACTATTATCCGGTACATAAGAGATCAAATTTTCCCGGTCGTAATTAAATGTATTTACATGAGATTCCGTACCTGCGGCTTTGAAACTCCTTTTAAAATTTCCGTCTAGATCATATACTGAGATTTTACTTCCGGTATAGGCTATGACAAATATTTCCTTGTTTGCTTCATCCAGAACAATCTCCGTAATACCTATATATTCCTCGCCACCTTGCCCTTTCCTGTTTATCTTCTTCAAGGCTTTGCCGGTTTTTCTGTCAAAAACAAACAAATTCCCGTCGTTGGCCCAGTTGGTTATTAATATAACTTCTGCACCAATGGCCATTACTTTGCCTTGGGTAACAAACTCATCATTTGTTTCCAACGGGATGTATTCCACATCCATGAAATCCTGTAGTGTCAATTCCTTTTCAGGATAATTCTTTGTAACATCAACTGTGATGAGTTCATTTGTTGATTGTTTATCTTTTCCACATCCCGCTAACGCAAAGAGGAGGATCGCTGAAATTGTGATTATCCATTTCATTATTCTTACGATTTAAGGTTAAACACTTAGGGCGATACGTTCGCTCAATTATGCCTAGTCACAAAAATAGGTTATTTTTTCTCGTGATCCCTTCTTTTTGTTCAAAACTTATAGCGATGAATGGAATTCTATCCGTTATTTACATAATTTCGGCACAGGCTTAGCAATGGATGTTGTTTCTCCTCGCTATCTTGTGGGTCACTTATCAAAAGGTCAAATAGTTCGTTTATTTCCGGGTCGTTGATTCCCAGATCATCCTTTTCGGACTCCAGATACCAGCTGCCCCATGTTGTTATAATACAAATCTACAAGTGTACTTCTGTTGATGCTTACCCTGCATAACCTTCTCGAAATAATCTTTACTTTCCATAATCTTACTTTTTTAAGTGTGGAGGCAAAGGTACTGAATCGGATTAACAATATCTTACGCTCTATCGGTGGCTTACTTTTTCAAACTGTTAAGTTTTAGCGGACAGTAATAATATTGAAACATAATTACAGAAACCTGTGCTTGGATAGATTTTAAATAAACCATTTTATGCAAATTATGACATTTCCGACAGATTCCAACCTGCACGATAAGTATGTTTGATCAATTCGGCAGCAAATTCTTTCGCATGAACCGGATCTGACATTTTTGCATTGAATGAAGGATGCCCCGCTTTGATTGTAAAACCATTTACGATCATCTGTCGGATTTTTTCATCGTCGCTGATATTTGTAAATTGCATGTTCGTCCCGTCCCATTCCAATATTTTATTCAATGATTGCAGACGGACAGCCAATATTCCCATCAAGATCATTTCGTTAAATACTGCTGCTTCTGAAAAATCCGACTTTGTTTTCACCCTGTTCTCCGGACTTTCCTTGCAGGCGCGTACCCAATCCTGTTCATGACCACCATCCATCGCCCGGTCTACACGGCGAATTGTCTTGGGGACATCTGGCACACGCCCAGATAACAACCATGGCTGAAGACCATAAGAACCACAAATCAACGTATCTTTCGTGCCATGGAAAATCGTCAATCCACCGGCTATCCCCATGAGCGGACGTTCCTGTGGAAACCCTTCCGGGCGTTGGGGCATAAATCCACCATCATACCAATGTACCTCGACTTCCGGAAAATCCACTTTCGCCATCCTCTTTCGTGCTGGATACACGAATTTCACATATTCTGACTGCGGGGCACAATCGATGAACAAAGGGGAGGATGCCGCCTCCACAGATACAGGATACCCCAATTTAAGCGCTTTAAAAGCGGGATGCAAAACATGGCAACCCATGTCTCCCAAAGCACCGGTTCCGAAATCCCACCAACCACGCCAGTTCCAAGGATGGTATATCTTGTTAAACGGCCTCATTCGAGCTGGCCCGATAAACAAATCCCAATCCAATGTCGCCGGAATCTTGTGCGCTTTGGTTGGCGTTTCCAATCCTTGCGGCCACATTGGGCGATTGGTCGCCACTTCCACTTTCTTCACTTCACCGATCTCACCGTTCCATATCCATTCACATACCCAATCGACATCCTCGCCGGAAGCTCCCTGGTTTCCCATCTGCGTGGCAATCCTGTATTCGGAAGCCAATCGGGAAAGCAATCTTGACTCATAAATCGAATGTGCCAACGGTTTCTGGACATACACATGTTTGCCCAATGTCATAGCGGTAGCAGCGATAATGGCATGCGTATGATCGGGAGTCGCCACTATAACCGCTTCGATATCCCTATCCATCTCATCAAACATCCGGCGAAAATCTTTATATTTCCCAGCTCTCGGAAAACAGTCCAAGACCGGCTTTGCATATTTCCAGTCCACATCACAAAGAGCAACGATGTTTTCTGTCTCAAAAACATGCTGGATATTGGTGATTCCCATACCGCCAATACCAACGACAGCTATATTCAGTTTGTCCGATGGAGCTGTATGCCCGTGGCTTTTACCTAAAATAGAGTTCGGTGCGATCTGCATGTTATATATTTTACTTATAGTTCTTACGTAAAGATATGGTTGTCTCGGTTGGAAAATTATCCGGAACTGGTTGTGTCACTTGTCCGGTAGCAGCCCACTCGGCACCGCGAAGCAATGTAACCTGAAAGCCGGCACATTGCATGGCTATATTATCGTCAAGCGAATTTCCGGCGTGCCCCAAAGTCGTATGGAAGATACGTGTTTTTCCGTAATCGACCGTAAACATTACTAATTCATCTCGTCCGGATCCTTTCGTTGTAGGATCGGAATATCCCCAAAACAAGACATCTTTGATAATACCCGTCCCACGCATCCGGTCATACAATTCATCTTGTGCATGCAACCATGCAGCAGGAAGGCCTTTTGTCACTGGATGCTCCGGATTGCCACAATGAAGTACAAACTCATGCCGGCAACCATGTGAACCGGCACATCCGGAAGATTTATCATCATACTTCAAGTAACCGTCTTGCCGATAGATATAGGGACCAGCCGTCTCTTCACGTCCACCCCAGCCCCCAAAGCCGATGATCCGATTATATTCTTCCCAATCTTTGAAAGCATTGTTTGCGGCATGGTAAACCACCACGCCACCTCCATTCTTCACAAACTCTAAAAAAGATTTTTCCATTTTTTCTGGCCATCTGTCACCGTTATAATCAAGTATCACCAACTGATAGGAAGAAAAATCAGGGTCGAAATTCGACATGATCTTTCCTGTTTTAGGCGATATGGCGACATTGACCGTAAAAAGTCCGGAGTTCTCAAGAATCTGCTTGATCGCAAGGTGGCTGACTTCCCAATTATGATTGCTCTGGCCGGTTACGATCAAAACTTTAATCTTACCTTCATCACGATTCCAACATGACTCATACATTTTCAACATATTCTTGCGAAATATATCTATAAAATAGTTGTTGAGATACTTTCTACGCCCGTTTTGCCCCATTTGCTTGGTTTCAATCGGATGTTGGAGTAGGTATAACATCTTTTCAGCCAATAGTGAACTATCAATTTCTGTTTTATCTGCATATTCCATCACAGGAATGTGTAAGCCGGTAATATTATTCTCTATCATTTCATATAAACCGGTAGAAGTACTACCTATGATTGGTAATCCATGCATCATCATTTCTATGGCAACGTAACTACATTGTTCGTGAAACGATGGCATAATCCCCATATCAGCTATTGTATATAGTTCGTAAAGTTTCTCTTTGTTTATCAACCCTGTCCAGATGACATTCATATAAATATCATCACATTCGATCAAGTGGACATCGAACTCTCCATTTCCGGCAATGATGAAACGACATTCCGGATGCGTCTTTAATACTATTTTGAATGCCCTTAAAGCATATTTTAATCCTTTTATATAGTCTAATCTTCCGGCAAATAGAAAAATTGGAGCATCGGATATACCATATTTTTTCCTTAACGCTGATTTTTCAACACTGATTTTACTATCGGTAAGCCCATTATATACGACTGTGATTTTATCCGGCTTTATTTTGTAATCATCTTGCAATACAGACATTGTCTTTTTCGAAAGACAAATAATATGATCCACTACGTCAAAAGTTTCCTTTTCTTTTTGGAACTCCTCTTTCAAATATTCTATATCCTCACGGTTCTGAACCGTTTCCTGCGTTTTACATAATTGCCTAAAATGAGTCAAATTGCCTAACAGTTTGAAACACCAATCGAAATAATGTATAGTCAATACAATCTTGCAATCAAACGCCTTTTTTAATTCTTTTGCAAATTTACTGCTATGGTTGGCATTCAAATGAAATATCAGATTGCTTTTATCCTCAATGTATAATTGTAGCAGGTATACAATATTTTTATAATACAAATCATTTAGGAGATCAGTCGCCATTTGTTCTATAGGCTCCGGAAAATACCATCGCTTTATGCCATCGCTTGTCTCCTCCATTTGCATTTGAGGTACGTGCGCCCTTAAATTTACCACGCATACCTTAATCTTGCTATGACGAAGTGCGGTGGTTAGTTCGCGAATATAGGTGCCAATCCCATATACCGCTGCTTCGCTCGATGTGTGAAAAATATATAGGTTCATTATTGAAATAAAGAATTATATGTTTTTACCATATTGATACGGAATATTTCCGAAGCATAATTGTCAAGATACCTTTTCCGTCCGTTTTGTCCCATTAGTTTGGCTTCGATTGGGTGTTGCAACAAGTATATAATCTTTTCCGACAATAACATAACGTCTATTTCCACACTTTCAGATAGTATGGTAAGAGGTATTTTTAACCCACAAGCATTATTAACCACCTCATTTAATCCCGATGTAGTTGTGGCTACCACAGGCAATTCGTGCATCATCATTTCAATAGCCACATAGCCGAATGGTTCGAATAAGGATGGTACAATCCCAATGTCTGCTATTTGATAGATTTCATTCAGGTCTTTTTTATTCAATAATCCGGTAAATGTTATTTTCGTGCAAATATCTTTAGCCTCTTGGAAGCATATATCATAATTACCGCTACCAGCCATTATGAGACGGCAATTCGAATAAATTTTTAACACGTTTCGAAAGGCTTTGATCAAAAAAAGTATTCCCTTGATTTCATCAAAGCGACCGGCAAAAAGTATTATTTTTTCTTCTGCCGATAAATTCCATTTCTTACGAAGAGCTATGCTGTCTAACCTATCGGACATATCCTGTAAGCCATTTGGAATTACAGATATTTTAGCGATATCAATGCCATAATTCTTACACAAAATATCTTTCATATAGCGTGTCATGCAAATGATGTGGTCTACTGTCGAATAATAGGTTCTTTCCACCTCAAACATCGTTTGCAGCCTTTTCTCCAACGCATCCGGATGCTTTTGTTTCAAAATACGGGATAACCGTTCGGGATTGTCATAAATGGTAAAGCCCCAATCGAAAAAGTGAGAGACTGCTACAAGTTGGCAATCAAACGCATTTTTCAGTTCTTCTGCCAATTTCCCGCTTTCAAAAAAATTCAGATGAAATATCAAGTTATCTTTGTCTTTGATATGTAGTCGAAGCAAATAAACGACATTCCGATAATACAAATCCCATTGTTCTTGGTCGTTTGTCGTTCGTTGATCCGATATGGCTAAAGGGAAGTGCCAATATTGAATTCCATCTATCCATTCTGTTTGTATTTGAGGCTTTTCGGATATTAGATTTACGACACAAATATTTATATCACGGCCTTTCAAGGCGGTAACCAATTCATGGATATAAGTGCCTACGCCAAATACCGCTCCACGCCGGGTTTGATTGAAAATATATAAATTCATATTCAATGCGAGTTACAATAGATTCACCCATGATATATTTGCTCGATCCAATGCGGCCAACCGTATCATGCCCTCACCTGCATATCCATTAAGAAGTCCTGTAGCAACGGGAGCTTTTCCCATTTCCAAATCCGGAATTTGTTTCAAAGTAATATCAACGTTGTCGTGTATCGGTTCGTGCAAATAACGATGATGTAGATAAACGCGCGCAATATTACCAACGACCGACTCCTTTAATCGTGGAATAGCTTGGATTAAATCCGGTGATTGTACTCCCCATATCCTCCGACATTGTTCCAAAAGCCCAGTGTAACGATCAGAACCGGATATTTCTTGCAAATCATATAAAAAGCAATACACATCAATTTGCTCTTCTGCGGATATATCCGGTAAATGTTCTTCGATCAATTTAACAATAGATGTTAGACATTCACGTGCCTGCATTGCGGGCGTAGGGAAATTCAGACGTGTCATCCAATACCGCCCATAGCCAGTTAATCCGTTGTATTGGCTGAAATCCTGCCAGGGATCATATTTCACAGCCCGATACATTCTTCCATCAAAATCCTCACAAATATCATCTTCAATGTCCAGAAAATTATTTCGGATCATATAATCGAATCCGACACCGATACCAGCTATCCCTTTTTTATAATTTGCTGGACTGTTGACATGTAATTGATTCAATATTTGATCAATCAAGTCCATAGCATAATCAGCAAACAACATATTATTTGTATATTGTGCATAATGAAAAAAGAAAATAGCGATTCCCATCTTACCATGTACCAACCCTGGACATTCGGTTAATGTACCGTTAAGCAAGAGCATATCGGTAATTTGTTGCAGATCCTTTTTTATTTGAATGGTATTGTTTTCCGACATTGCGATATTTTTTTACTTTTTAGATTTCACCAACATTACCACCCGATTGTCATCCTCTTCCAATGTCGCGGCCACTTCTTTTAGTTTGCCTTTCAACTTTCCCTTTTGATAGTCCCGGCAAAGATCGAAAGCGTTTAAGGTAGCCCATGATTCACCTTGGGCATTGATAGGGGTCAGCATAACCATATAGAATTCATTTTTATAAGTATAATCGCCATTGTATATGATATATCTGGAAAACTCCTTTTCTTGGGTATCATACACAAAGTAGGTTTTAGGGAATCCTTCTTCTTTCCTGAAATCATATACATTTTTTATACTTTCCATGAAATAATAGCGATTGGATATCAACTTCGGAATCAAGAACACTTCCGGATCCATGGTATGGATGGGTGGTGTTCGCGCGATAAACGGTCGTAAACTGCAATCGGGCATCAATGTGTAGATCGTATCTGACGAGGGTTCTAATAGAATCCAATTACCATTAAACGGAGTGATTCTGCTGTAAGGTCCCGGTTTGGCACCTCTTGTACTATTTTCCATCCGTAAGACTTGAAAAAAGTACTTCTTCTCTTTAAAGGAAGGTCTTATTTCCTTGGTTATACTCCCGTCTTGCTTCGATACGAACAGGAAGGGTATCTCAGCATTGATTTCATCGTAACAAATCAGATTTTCTTTGTCATAGTTGAATATTTCCCAATAGAACTGAGAGTCACCTTCTGTTTTCTGCTTCAAACTGCGTTTAAAATTTCCCTCTAAATCATAAACCTTTATTTTTTTTGCATAGTGATCATTTATAAATATTTCATTGTTTTCTTCGTCCAACGTAACACATCTAAAATTTATATATTCTTCCCCTCCTTGTCCTTTACGGTTTATCTTACGGATGGCCTTTCCGCTCCGGTCATATACGAATATATTTCCATCATTATTATAATTTGCCACTATTATGTATTTTTTACCAACCGCTTGTACATATCCCTGATTAATAAACTCATCGTTTGTTTCCAGCGGAATATACTCTACATCCATGAAGTCTTGCAGGACCAGTTCTTTTTTGGTTGAATAACTTTCATTTACATCCACGGTTATAAACTCATCGGTCGAAGAATGACTGCCTCCACACCCTGTCATTGCAAACAGGGTGGTTATTCCTATAAAAATGAATGTTTTCATTTGCATATTATTTTGTTTACTCTGTTATTCTTTTACATGACAAAGATTGGAACGTCCAATAGCTATCTCATAATTGGATGGAGACGGGCAAATCCATTGATAAACACAATCCGTGCAGGGGGGGTGATTACGAACACGGAACCACGATTTGCCCTCTTCAACTTCTTTGTGTAAGATTTCATGAATATTATTGACATAGATATTTCCCAACGAAGGGTGGTTAAGATTGGCATACACATCCCCATTAGGCAGAATGGTGATTTTTCCAAAGTCATACAAATTCATGGCCTGGCGAGCGAAAAAATCTTTCATGGTCATAGGGGTGGACAAAATATCCTCTTTCGAAAGAAAAACTTCGTTTTCAAAAAAGCGAATATTATTTCCGGTATAATTGGGCTTTAATCTGTATTTATCTATCTGATGTTGTTCAATGAGTTGCTCTGACAGCTGAACATCCTCTTCGGAAGATACCTCAAACACAAATTCTACCGGCAAAGCCTGACTAAGCAAGACCTTCATTGCATGATTCCATCGTTCCACATTTATCGGGAAACTAACAGAAATCTGGTATGAAAAATTATGTGCAAAAATCGGTTGAAGAGGAATTATATTTTTATAGGAACACAAAAGATTTTTCGGTGAAGAACAGTGGTCTAGATAAGAAAATAATTCACTATAATTGGGGACTTCCTCCATATTTCCAACAATATTAAATGTCAGATTTTTCGGAAGCGTTATCAAGAAATGAATTAACTTTGTTATATTAGTTGTCGCATCTATATATAAAGATATTTCAAATAGTTTTTCCAGTATATTTTTATACGAAGAAAAATTATTTTTTTTGTATAGTTCCTGTTCCTTTGAATAATTGTAAAAGGGCAATATCTGAACCGGTTTGCCATCCGATAAAGAAACATTTATTACATCTCCCATGAATTTTTCACGAAGTTCATCAACAAAACAACAAATCTCTTCCTGCCGATATCGTTCGTGAGTCAATAAAGCGACACCACAATTTTCTTCTTGAAGAGTTTCTTGCAATAGCTCTACAATTTTCTCATTCGTTGACTCGATTGTAACTCCATCTAGTGTATTATATAATAAAACATGTTTACTTTTTATATCAACAAACACATAAGGTTCAATAGTAAACCAATAATCGGACACGTTCTTCATAATCTTTATTCTATTACTACATTTTTTATTATTTCAGCATAATCTTGCGGATACTTTTCAAGGAAAGTGAAAATATTTCTCAAACTATTCTCAAAATCCTTCTGATTTTGATGGTATTGACAAACAAACCCCTCTTCATTTGCTTTATCTATATTTTCAATATGAAACAGACAAGAACCACAATACTTATAAACATAACAGGTTTGGCAAAACTTTTGGATATGTTTATAATAAAAATTGTATTGCCGCGTAATTTCCGGTATATTGAATTCTATATCTTCATCCACTTTTCCCATCGAATACCGATAGTCTATTCTTTCACAAGGCAACAGCTTGTTTCGATTGGTCAATAAAACCTTTTTTGAGAATGGCGTACAAGTACTTGTAGGCAACTGCTTTTCAATACTATACAATAATTCTCTTATATTGGATATGTAATAGTTTATCGAGATATATTTCAGATAATTTGTTAACTCCATGTATGACAGCGAATTTTTGTGTGTTAAACGAGCCAACTCGGACTCCTCCTTACGGAATTCGGAATCGCTGTCTGCCACACTGTGATACATACTGTTAAATCTATCTTTATTACACGGCCTAATATGCCTTGTGTTTAATTCTGATACTCTTGGTATTTTATTATACCGTGTATAAATAAATTCATAAATTTCCTTTATTGTATTTCTGTCATGTAGAACAGCATTAAACGATATATTTTTTAGAAAATAGTCTGGATAGTCTTTTTGAAGTCGATCCAAATTTTCAATTACTTTTTGAAACGAATTTTCGTTGTCTTTTTTAAACGTTCGATAGCTATGGCATTTCTCATTACCATCCAAACTGATTAACAAACGGAAATTATTGGCAACTAAAAAATCCATATACTTATGAAGCAACGTAGTGTTAGTTGTCATAGTATATTCAAGATCAAATTGCTTGGCAAGATTCAATTCTTTAGAAAGTTCTACAATTTGTTCGATAAACGTCATATTCAAGAGTGGCTCGCCACCATAAAAACTAATGGCCAATTTATCATTTTTCTTTTTAGGCTTATGGTCAAAAATAAATTTCAACAAATGAATGGCCTTATGAATATCTATTTTCTTACTGATTCTTTCATCATATCCATCATACAATTCCCCAAACGCACAATACGTGCAACTTAGGTTACAAGAATCGGTTACTTCAAATACGACTTGCTTGATATTCTTTATATTGTCTTCAACTATTGATTCTTCCAATACCGCAAACTCGGTTGGTTTTGACTTTGTGAAGAATCCATGCGCTTTCAAATAGGCATATTTTTTTACATAATACGAATCAACATCCGTCGATTTTTCAGATGTTTTCTTTAATTCCGGATGTGCCAACATAGACAATCTGCTCTGATCATCGTTTATGTATAGATTTTTATTTTCTGATGTATAAAAAAAGGATCGTATCATATTAAATCTGATTAGTTGTTATAAAATGCAACCAATATAATATCTATTGGTTGCATTTTTTTTATAACCAAAATTCATATTCATAACAGAAAATAATTTTGGTTTTAGAATAAAAAAAGATTAATAGTGGTAAGCTTTATTTCCGTCATTACTGTAGTAACTCCAGTCAGAACTTCCTCCACAACTACCACAACTACCACTAGTACATCCACACCCGCCTTTTAAGGCATTTAGCTTACGTCGATCCAATTCTTCTTGACCGAATTGATTCAACTTGATTTTACCGACTTTTTTCATAATATTTACTATTTAAAATTCACATACCAATGTTAACCACTTCCTTTTATACTGCCAAACAAACCTAATCCATTATTACTAAATGCGTGTTTTTCGCTACCGAACGTATGCTTTATTAAACCTTATTCGGATTAGCATACAAAAGGAAAGCCTCTCGGACAGCTTTTTTTCTACGTTCGCTAATTTTATACTCCAAACCTCTTTTCAAATGAATCCAATACGAACCATCTTTGAAGATAAATTCAGATACATGGTTCATATTGACAATGACTTGCCGATTTATTCTTGTAAAATTATTTTGCAACACGGATTCTATTTGGAGCATACTTACATGAACTAAAACCTCTTCATTTTTAAATATCAGCCAAATGTTGGGTTTATTGTACACAAGTGCAACCAAATCACTACACAAAGAAGTTTTTAGACCATTTCTATAAGAATAAATGATCATATTGTCTTTCACTTTCAGTATATCCATATTATTTGTTTTTTTGTTTTCATCTTACCAAAACTCAATTTTTATATTTGAATCCTTTGCAAAACCTAGCAATAATTCTTTTTGATAAGTTTTGCTTGATGCCAAACAAACAACCTTACTTGGGCTTAAGATTCGTAAAATCGTCTCAAACGTATTTGCGTATAAGAAGAGTCTAGGGAAATTTTGTTCGATACTATCATTCTCAAATACCTTTTGTTCGGAAAATTCAACTTGTGCAGCTGTAACTGTCTCTGATAGTTCTGTGTCATCCGGAATCTCATATTCAGATAATAATAGAATAGGAATCTCTTTTCCTTGTAAGAAAGTCGATACATGAGCCAATTCTTTCTCATCTGTTAGGTAAACCAAACAACATCTTTTATATGGAGATAAAAGCCTTGTCCAAGGATGGCTGTCTATATTAAAGTTATTTGTGGTATTCCTTTTCTTTTCTATCCATTCAAAATGATTCAAGAAATTAGAGATGTTGTGAATAGACTCCTCGATAGATTTTCCGGCGATACGGGAACGTATATAATCCATTTGTTCTTTCGAAATGAAAGACAGTATATATACGAACAATGCGTTTTTTATGGAATGGTTGCCAAGCATGAGTCTTAGGGTATCCCGGACCTCATATTCTTGAATAGCTGTTCTTATATATTCTTGTATGATTGTATCAAACTCGATTTTGTATTTTCCCAAATCCAGCGAACTCATCTTTTCTTGAGACTCCTCTTGTCTCCAATTTTCCAATGTGCGCCAAGGAATTGAATGACGTTGCGCAGAATAGAAATAAGAAAACATGGGTTCAAAGCGTGAACATATGAATAAATTTTTTCTTCTTTTCAGCTTTGAATAATTACATTTCTTGAATTTCTCTAGAGAAATGAACCGATCCTCCGCTTTTTCATACCAATATTGATAAGTTTCAGTGTGCTTTTGAAGACATGGACGTAAATGAAACCATATCAGACCACCATCAAATAGCTTTTTATTGTGAAACATTACTTCCAGAACTTGATTGTAGCCGGGAGCTTTTGGCAAATAACAAGCTTGGTAGGTCATTTCTTCAGAGACCTCGAAAAAGAAAAGATCTCGCACTCCGTTGAATGGGCATAGAATGTCCCGGTAGGTTGTGTCTATCTTTTCGTCTCCTAAAAAAGTAAGCCATTCTCCGTTTTTTTGTAACACATTGATACCAGAGAGGGATACCAATATTTTATCTTGCTTGATTCTTTTTTTCAAATAGGAAAAATAGAAAGGAACCATCTTTATCGCTAACCAGTCTTGCCATTTTCTTTTTGGACTTTTGTCCTTTTTAGAATTATGCAGGTAAGATGTATATAGCTTATAAGCAATTTGTTCCAAAGGGTTGATCCGGACTTTTTGCTCGGTGCGGTAGGCATCACAATATTTTTTGAATGATTCGGAAAAAAATAGCTGATCTGAATCTATCTTGATCGCATAGCGATAGGTTACTTTTGAAATCGCATAATTCGTGTATCCGGAAAGGAGATGAATTGAATCCTTCGGCAAATTCATGGTCTCTTGGAATTGTTCATCCGTTAAATCTATAGGATAGATATAGGGTTGGTATTCAAAGATTTTGATCTTGTAGGGGTATTTGCTCTGTTTTCTTTTAAGTATATTAGCTGTCTCATCTGTACAATTGTGATATACCGCAATCAGCTCATCTAATCCTTCAATACAGGACTCTATGCAAGCGTCTAGGAAATCCGCACTGTTTTGGCAGCGCAATATACCCGTTACCCCTAAAGGGCGTTCTTTTGTCAATTGTGATAAATCGACAGTGTATTCGGTATAGTCCTGTTGCTTAGAGCTCATGGTAATTAAATTATTGATTCATTTCTAATTGATTTTGAGAAAAACAAGTTTCCCAAATTTTTTTCTGTATATAGCTCTCTCTATAAGGACTATATGGCAAATCTCTTCGTGCATCTTCTCCTATGTACTCTTTTCTAAACATTAAATATGTATGATAATCCTTTAGTGTATCGTCATTCAAAATTTCTGTTTCTTGTATCTTTATATCTATATCCGATAATACATCTTTGATCTCACCGGTAATAAAACGTTCTCTTAATAGATAGGTGATTCCCCATCCAATGCCACATAATCCATCTGACAAATCAAGAGATAAATTATCCGGAAGCTCCATTATAGATTCTAATATCTCGTCCGCGAATTGTTCATATAAAGCATCTCCACTATAACGACTGTATTCATAAAATAGAATAGTTATGCCTAGCTTACCGTTATACAATCCGGGATGCTCTAGAGCCTCTGTTTTCAGTACCCCGTAACGGAGTAGGTCTTTTAGTATGCCTTTGTATTGAATGAATAACTCTTTCATATCGTTCATTAATTGTAAAATGAAAAATTCGTACCCCAGCTACCAAAAAAATAATGAGAACAATATGCTTCCTTTATTTTTTCATGGAATGAGGCGGTCTCTCCCTGATAGATATATGAACCCATGTCATCTTTCGTCACAGGCGTTACTTTTGAATAAGGGAAAAGAGTAACCTTGTATCTTTTCTTCAAGGTATTAAATATCCGTGATATCATCAATGGGCCTGTTGTATGCATCACCTTTTGTGCTGGATAGTCCCGTAACATTGCATCAGTAATTTCTTTTAAAATGTCTATCCATCCTCCGCATCTTGGCTCAGAAACCATAAATGCGTTTCCTATTAGGGTGGGCATACTTGAGTTGAAATTATGCTGTGGAGGCTCCTCTCCGAACCCTATCGCCACATCTTCTAATAATGGCTCGATAGGCTTAAAACATTCCGTATCCAAATCCGTATAGACTCCCCCATATACATATAATATCATATAGCGAATCGTGTCCCAACGTTGTACATTGTATGGAAAACTTCTATACAAGGAAAGATACTCCGGAAAATGTTTTTCTACCAACTCATCCATTTCCTCTCCGTTCCAAAGGTGATATTCCCAATCTGGATTCTGCTCTCGCCAAGTTCTTGCCAAGATTTGTAAGCGGGTGGGCATACATGGTTCTGTGCGCCCCTCCCAGACTTGATGTATGATTTTAGGGATTGCCATATGCTTTATTTAATCTCGAATTTTCCTACTAGCCATCCTAACTTATGGGTCAAGACTACTAGGTCTGTGTTTGTTTCTATTCCGTCCAATGGAATGTTGATAATATCGCCTGTTCCTCCGGAGAGTACATTCTCATACATTATATTACCTGTATTATCCATAATATGGATAGCTAGATCATCTAATGCATCTATGAAATGGACACTCAAGATATTTCCTTCTATAGATTATGTATTAGTTCTTGATTAATGACAAACTTAGTATTTCTGTAAGGTTATACTTAGAGTTCCTAATAACATAATTCAATGCAAGCATCCAGGAAAAACGTATCATTGGGGGCACTGTACAGTGATTATCACGTTTAACGATCTTTTTTGGTTAATAGTGATAGATCAACTATATGATACTGTTTAATCCTGAAGCTTGCATATGATAAAGAATAATACCTAATTATTTTGTATGATGAATTCTCCCATAAGCTGCCCTAGGCGATGTTCTAACACTACATAAAAGCATCCTGTGCCAGCCTGATCTAAAGAGATGGATACACATTCACCTGCTTCGCCGGAGACTACTTCGTTATATAGGATAGCTCCTTGTTCATTTACAACTTGAACAGTCAAATCATCTAGAGCATCGATAAAATGTATGCTCAATAGATTTCCGTCGATGGATACTGTTGGAGGAGCAGGAGTGACAGAGCGATAATAATCGTCATGCCATTTGCCTTTAGTTGGTACATTATCTCCATAAACAGACAGTGGCGAAAAGAGGCCAAATAGCATCAATAAGGTTAATAATTTTGTTTTCATAATATTTTGTTTTTCTTTTTGCAAAAGAAAAGCTTTATTCTCTAATAACAATGAACATGGATGAACAATTGGCATTTTCGTTTTTGTTCATTTTCTAACACTGACTATAGGTCATTGATATATAGATCGAAATCGGAGGCTTTTCCTGTTTTGCCGCTCATCTTCAGATAAAGTCTTTTCCGTAAGACTGATATATTACTATGGTTTAATAACATAGAAAGACGTGAGGGTTTCACATGGATTCTCACTAAATAGCATAACCGTTCCATTTGTATCGGTATTTTAGGGTAAGCTTCTTGAAGTTTTTGTGCAAAAGACGGATAAATAGCGTTTATAAGCTGAAACAGCTCTTCCCAATCCTCGGTAGACGGTTTCCATTCCTCGTTTTCATGAAAGTTTTTATAAACAGATGAATTTTTTAGGTTCTGTAATAATTCAATCTGATGTTCTTTTTGGGCATACAATGCTTGGTTCTTTTGTTCGAAGTCCTGTCGCAGCTTCTTCTTGAGCTCTTGCTGTTCCTGGTCTTTCTCTTGTAAAGATCTGTTTAATACCTCTATGATTTGTTTATTATGCTCTATCTGCTCTTTATATTTTAAGACGGTCTTATCGCAAGAGAAAATCTTTTCCCGATCTTTTTCTTGAATTTTCAATAGGTCTTTTTGTCTTTTCTTATATTTAAACAAAAGATAAGTGGTTGGTAGAACTATCAAAAGGCAAATAAGACTGGTTACAACCATCCGTAGGTTTGCATTGGCCGTTTTTACTCGTTCTTCCGCTAGGGTTTTTTGTTTATCCTGTTCATCATAAAGAACTTGTCTGCCTCTAATCGTATTCGTGACTTCTATCTGGTCGAGTGTATCACGCATCATTTCATATCGTTGACTCAACTCCGCATAAAGGATCCATTGTTTTGTCGATAGGGCTATTTGGGATAGATGATAAACAGCCCCCGCTCTCGTGTCCAATCGCACCGCTTTTTCCAAGCATTGTTCTAAATAGATCTTTGCTGAATCTAATTGACCGCATTGATAATAATATTCGCCTAGTGTCAAATAGAACGGATAAATATCATTTCCCAATGCCTGCTTGTTTGCCATGATCTCACGGAGTAGACGTTCCGCTTCCGGGTATGTCTTTGTTTGTACATATAGACTCGATAATTCGGAATAAACAGAGAGCACCTTCCTGCTCACCATCAAATCGAGAGTTTTAGAATAACAGGCGATAGCGCTGTCTTTTTGGTGGATTATCTCATAAATGCGTCCCAGATCTCGAAGTGCATAGACTTGACCGATAGAATCCGATATTGCCTTGAAATGCATGACCGCCTTTTGCTGATAAAGCAAGGCTCGTTCATATACATCTTGTTGGGTATAAAGCATTCCTATACCGTTATTAATCCTCCCCAGTAATGCATGGTCTTCAATCTGCTCCTCATTCTGTAAGGCATTTAAGAAACACTCTTGCGCTTTCAATGGATGATTTAGGTTTTGATTGATCCGTCCCTTATAGAACCAAGCTTTCGCTTTTCGTTCCAGATCGTCTGTTTCCTCATAATAATCCGTCGCGATCGTGATCAGCGAGTCGGTTTCATGCTTAACAAAAGTCTTGTCTTGTGCTTCTGTTAACAGCAAATAATAATGTGCCTTATCTTTTCGGGATAGGTTTTCTTTGTTCTCTATTTGTTCAAGGAGCATTAGCGCACTATCCGGATGTTGGGGCATAAGGTTCTCTACTTTCCGGAAGTCTATGGTTTGATGCCCCATCCCATCGCAAGAGATCCATATAATAGGTATTAGAATTAACAGGAAAACAATGTTTTTCTTCATTTGCGTGTTATTTGTTGAGGGTAAAAATAATACAAAAAGACGAGAATATCTTGGCTGGAAATCCCGACTTTTTGGATCTATTTTTATTACCATTACAACATCTTGAATAGCAGATGGTTACGCCAGAAACAAGTCATCCGTTTATGGCTTGACAAGTGAATAACTAACGGCTTCTCAAGTGAATAACTAACGAGTAGGGGTAGCCGTCAGTTAACGGCTTGGGAAGTGATCAGTTATTCACTTGAGAAGCCTTTTCCCAGAGAAGATATACTTACTTTGCCGATGAAGTATATCTTCTCCGGGCATAGAATATATACTGCGTTGGCCAAGTAAGTATATATGGATAAAAATAGGACTTTTTCACCCTACCAGCCACCTCTCGATATTCCGGGTCTCGGAGGAGAAATTCGCGCCGATCTTTAAGACCTCCCGGTCGTCTCCGGCGAAGGGTAGGGCATAACCTTTCTCCTCGATCTGCCGCAGAGCCTCCTCTGCGGTTCCGTTCAGCTTGAACTCCATAATATAGACGTAGCGGTCGGTTTGCAGGACGAGGTCGATGCGCCCGTTCGAGGTGTGGTATTCCACTTGCGTGTACAGGCCGACCAGCTTGAAGACGATGAAGAGGACGTT
>OLIT01000609.1_pt1 | contig 35602 bp, 25 predicted proteins | sample 1601341 | NCBI WGS metagenome assembly OLIT01 (sample SAMEA2452121, study PRJEB22498) | human gut metagenome | biome: human feces; feature: human gut; material: feces | place: Australia | collected 2012
CGGCTCGCCACCAGCGGGTACAGCAAATAGGTGCGGAACCACACGCCGAGGCTGATGTGCCAGCGCCGCCAGTAATCCGCAATGCTTGCAGCAAAGAATGGTCGGCGGAAGTTCTCCGGCAGGTCGATGCCCAGCAGCTCCGCCGCGCCGCGAATGATGTCAATGCCGCCGGAGAAGTCCGCATACAGCACGATGGCGTACATCGCCGCTGTCGCCAGCACAAGCCAGCCGGGCAGCTCCTGCGCCGTCGCCACGAGCACACTCACTGCCGGCATCAGGCGGTCAGCGATGACCAGCTTCTTGAAAAAGCCCCACGCCATCAGGAACACACCGGACACGAAGCCATTCGGTGAAAGGCGGTGCGGGCTGTCCAGCTGTGGCATCAGCTGCTTCCACGTCGTAATCGGGCCCTGCGTCATCTGCGGGAAAAAGCCCGCGAACAGCAGGACTTTCGCATAGTTCTTTTCCGGCGTAACCTTCCCGCGATAAACGTCGACGAGGTAGCCTACGCTCTGGAACGTGAAATACGACAAGCCGATGGGGACAAGCAGACCGTCCGGCAGGGCTTGCAGCTGCGATAGCGCCTTCATCAGCACCATTGCGCCGAAAACCGTGACCATTCCGCCGACAAGCAGTGCGCGGCAAACGCCCCTGCGCTCCGAAAACCGCCCCATCAGGCGTGCGCAGCCCCAAATCAGCAGCGTTTCCGCCGTGAGGTATGCAGCGCCCTGCCAGCCGCAGAGCAGCCAGAACGCCGCACTGCCCGCCAGCAGCGCCCACTTACGTACGCGCATCGGCAGGACGTAGTACACCACGGCCAGCGCAGCAAGAAACCCCAGAAATTCAAAGGATACGACGCTCACAATCTCAGCTCCTGTCTGAGCCGCACGCGGTCGATTTTTCCGTTCATCGTCTGCGGAAACTGCGGCAGATGGTAATACACATCCGGCAGCATGTATTTCGGCAGCCGCCGCCTGAGTTCGCCCCGAAGCGCCTTTTCGTCGTCCTCGCCGGAATAGCAGCAGACGATTTGCTGTGTCGCAGCCTGATAGAAGCAGCAGCCCTGCGTCACCGTCTGACACGCCTTGATTGCGCACTCGATTTCGCCCAGCTCAATTCGATAACCTTGCTTCTTGATTTGGCTGTCCTTGCGCCCAAGAAACATCAGTTCGCCTCGTTCGTTGTATGTGCCGAGGTCGCCCGTTTTGTACATCCGCTCCGGAATCCCCGGCGCGTCCGGATGCTGGACAAACGCTGCCGCCGTTTTTTCCGGCGCATTGTAGTATCCGGCAGACAAACACGTCCCGGAGACGCAGATTTCGCCGTCCAGCAGCGTAATGCGCGTATTTTCGCACGGAAAGCCAATCGGCAGCGGCTCGCCATCCTCAAAAGCGCGGTCAACACGATACCACGAGCAGACATCCGTGATTTCCGTCGGGCCATACATATTCACAAAATCCGCATCCGGCAGGGAGCGCCGCCAGATATTCAGCTGACGGTTCGGCATCACCTCGCCGCAGAAGAACACCCGCTTGACCCCGCGCGGACGCCCGTCCTTCACCACGCCGAGATTCGCCGGGTGCATCAGCGCCGATGGAACCCAGAACAACGTGTTAATCTGCCGCTGCTCCAATTCGTCCATCATCCGTGCCGGGAAGAGGAAGTCCCTCTGGGGCAGGAAGTAGACGTATGCGCCGCTTTTGAGCGTGCAGAAAATATCCAGCACCGAATTGTCAAAATACAGCGGCGCCTGATTGCCGAAACGTACGGTTTCATCGAGCCGCAGCGCAGGGACTGCCCATTCCACGAAATCCAGCACCGAGCGATGGCGAATCGCAACGCCCTTGGGACGCCCGGTCGAACCGCTGGTGAACAGCACATACTGCAAATCGGTATCAATGATGTCCCGCTGACGCGCCGCCAGCAGCGATTCGTCAATATCGCAGGACACCGCTGTTTCCGCGGAGACGCATGGCAGTTTTCCCGCCGTATCCGCCCATATCGGCGCTTTGCCCTCGTCAGTCAGCAGAAGCGCCGGATGCAGCACATCCAGAATCAGCTGGACACGCTGCTGCGGCATCTGCACATCAATGATGGTATAGAAGCACCCAGCTTCCAGCACGCCGAGCATCGCCGCGACAGTCATCGGGCTTTTGTCCATGCACAGCGCAACGGGAACGCGCGGCGGGAGCTGCCGCGCCAGATAAGTGCCGATGCGTTTCGCCGTATCGTGCAGCTGCCGCCACGTCAGACACGTTTTTTCGTCCTCAAACGCCGCCGCATCCGGTTTTTTTGCTGCCCATCTATCCAGCCATGGCAGCACACAGCGCATCATGCCTGCTTCCGGCAGCTGTTCACCAGCGCCAGAATCGCCTCCGCGCTGTTGAAGTTCTCCGGTTCCACCTCTCCTGCGTCAATTCGCACGTCATAGGCTTCTTCCAGCGCTACGATGATTTTCATCAGCTCCAGCGAGTCAATCAGCCCGTCATCGACCATATGCCGCTCATGCGCAAAGTCGATTTCGTCGTTCACATCCTGCAAAATCGTCAGCAGGCGCTCCATTTTCTCGTTCATCCTCCATCGTCCTCCTATCTTTCTGCGAAATTGTATATTTGTCTTATTTTCAAACTAACAGCACCAGAATATACATGTGTGTTTATTATTCGACAAGCACCAGACGAATTCCTTCTCCGTCCTCTGCGCTTGCAAAGAATTTCGATTTTCCCGCAAATCTGAAAATAGTAGAAAAAAACTGCCGCGCAAATCAGAACTGCGCGGCAGCATGGAATGGATTTACGGATTCAGCCGTTCTTCCGTCTGGCTGTCGAAAATGTGGAATTTCCCCTTTTCAATGTTCAGCGAAATCGTCTTGCCGATGACCGTGCTGCCGCCCGCAATCTTTGCCACCAGCATCTGACCCGCCGCTTTCAGGTACACGATGAAGCCATCGCCCAACGGCTCAACGCTGTCCACCGTACCCTCGATTTCGCCCTGACCTTCCGGCGCGAGCGTCAGTTCCGACGGGCGCAGGCCAACGATAACCTCCTTGCCTTTGTACTGCTGCATCAGCGCGGTCAGGTCATCCGGCACGGACAGCAGCAGTTCGCCGCACTGGAACGCCAGCGAACCGCCCTTTTCCACAACCTTGCACGTCAGCTTGTTAATCTGCGGTGTGCCGACAAAGCTCGCAACGAACAGGCTGTTTGGATGCGCATAGAGGTCGTTCGGCGTCCCCTGCTGCATGATGTGACCATCCTTCATCAGCACGATGTGATCCGCCATCGTCATGGCTTCGGTCTGGTCATGCGTGACGTAGATGGTGGTGACGCCCAGCTGCGTCTGAATCTTCTTCAGCTCATAGCGCACCTGATCGCGGAGCTTCGCATCGAGGTTGCCAAGCGGCTCGTCCAGCAGGAACACCTGCGGATCGCGCACAAGCGCACGTCCCAGTGCCACACGCTGACGCTGACCGCCGGAGAGCTGCGCCGGCTTGCGGTCAAGCAGTTCATCCAGACCCAGCATCGCGGACATTGAGTTCACACGTTTCTCGATTTCTTCCTTCGGCGCTTTCTTCGTTTCCAGCGCAAAAGACATGTTCTTGCGCACGGTCATGTTCGGATACAGCGCGTATTCCTGGAACACCATCGCAATGTTGCGCTCCTGCGGCGGCACGAATTTCTTTTCCTTGCCGCGCTCGTCGAGCTGGTTCATCGCTTCATTCCCGAAACAGATTTCGCCGTGAACCGGATGGAGCAGACCCGCAATGCAGTACATTGCAGTAGACTTGCCGCAGCCGGACGGCCCAAGGAAGACGCAGAATTCGCCGTCCTTGATTTCCAGATTCATGTCCTTGATGACATAGGACTTGCCCTTGTTGTAGGTCACGTCCATGTTCTTAATCGTAATCGCTGCCATGGCGGACTTCCTTTCTTTCCCTCAGTGCTTATTGACCGAATGCGGCCACTTCAATGCCGAAACCGTAATCATACAGCGGATTTTCGATGTCCTTGGGCAGGTCTTCGCGCTGGAGCATCACCTGATCCATCGTCGCAGGAATCTGCCACGGCAGTTTGCCGGAAATCGCGCAGTCACCGAAGAGCGCATGAGCCACCGCTTCCGCGCCCGCCGTCACGCCGGGACGGTAGACAATCATCACCGCGTCGGACGCGGCATCCACCGGCGTCATGACATACGCGCGATTCATCAGCACGACGGATACAACGTTCACGCCGGACGCATCGAGTTTTTTCAACAAGCTCTGCTGTTCCGCGGGGAATTCCAGCGTCGCCGTGCCCCACGCGGGTTCGTGCGTGCCGCTCGCTTCACCGACGACGACAATCGCAGTCGTACCCGCCGGGTAGGAATCGGCAATCAGCGTTTCGTCATCGCCGATGTAGGTCACGTTGTCCGCACCCGCCCGCTTGCAGATGGCATCGTAGATGGATTTGCCCTCAGTCTTCAAGCCTGTTTCGGAGGAAATCTTCCAGCCGCTTGACAGCGCATCAACGTTCTTTGCCAGCGCGCCCACGACCAGAATCTGCTGACCTTCCAGCGGTTGCTGGTTCTCGTACTTCACCAGCGTAACCGCCTTTTCCGCTGCTTCCATTGCCTTCTGATAATGCTCTTCGCTGCCGACAACCTGCGCGATTTCGTCCGCGTCTGTGTAGGGGTTCTCGAACACGCCCAACCGGAACTTCGCCAGCAGCAGACGGCGGCAGCGATCCGTCAGCAGCGACGGGTCAACCTGATCCACCATGCGGGTGACGTCGCGCTGACCCATGCCGCCCATGACGTCCGCGCCCGCCTGCATCGCGACGATGTGGTTCAGACCCCAGTCGGTCTGGATAATGCCGTCGTAGCCCAGACGCTTGCGCAGAACATCGTTCATGACCACAGAGGATTCATGCGCGTAATTTTCCACCGCGTCGCCGCCCAGATACGGGACGGTCGAATAGCCGTAAGGCATGATGGACGCGGGATGCACCGTCAGCGCCGCCTCAAAAATGCTCAGGTGCAGCGCGAACGTTTCGTCATCAAACACCAGCGGAGAACCGTCCACGCCGCCCGTCTGCGGGCCGGAGCCGGGGAAATGCTTCACGCAGGACATGACGGAATCAACACCAATGCCATCCGTGCCGTTCTGCAAGCCCGTAATCGCCGCGACGACCATCGCCTTGGCGGTATCCGCGTCCTCGCCGTAAGTTTCCTGATTGCGCCCCCAGCGCGGGTCAGTCGCCAAGTCCGCGTTCGGAGAGAGGCTCATGCGGACACCGAGCGCCTTCATTTCCTGACGCTGAATGTCTGCCAGCTCCTGCACGAGTTCCGCGTCGCCCGTCGCGCCCAGCGTGATGGCGTCCGGCAGAATCGTCGTGTCGTTAATCCAGCTTGCGCCAATGACCGAGTCCATGGAGAAGACGACCGGGATACCCAGTTCGCTTTCTTCGCACAGGGACTGGACGTAGTTCATCTTTTCGCCCGCCGACTCCTTGCTTTCCGCGAAGTAAGTGTACGTCAGCGCAAAGCCGATGTCCAGATCACTGAACCAGCTTTCTTTGAGCGTGACCAGCGTCATGTGCGCCATCTGCGCCGCCTTGTTCTTGTCGCTCATGCGGCTCAGCAGGTCTTCCGTGCGCTCTTCAGGCGTCAGACGCCAGTCTTCATACGGGTCAAGCTCGCCGTTTTTGTTCAAGTCCTTGAACTTGTAGCCGTCCTGCTCCAGAATATCCAGTCCGGCAGTTTTCAGCACAATCTGCTTTCCTTCATATTCCTGCACGACCGTCGTCAATTCGACGACATTGCTTTCTTCCTCGTCCTCTTCCGCCAGCACACCGGGCGAAAGCAGCATCATCGCGGAAAGGGAGAGCGCCGCGACGCTTTTGAGCAGTTTTTTCATGAACCTTTCCTCCTTGTTGATTGCGCCGCGCATTACGACGCTGTAACCGCGCCTGACATCTGACCGCTGATGAGGTACTTGCCCATGAAGATGTACAGCACCAGCACCGGCAGCGCCAGAATCAGCGAACCAGCCATCTGCACGTTGAATTCCGCCGCCATCGTACCCGCCAGCTCGTTCAGGGCAATGGTCGCGGGTTTGGAATCATAGCCGCCGAGCACCAGCGCGAACAGCATTTCATTCCAAATGGACGTACACTGGAAGACAAAGACCGTGATCGTCGCGATTTTCGTGTTCGGCAGGACGATTTTGCGGTAAATCTGCCATACGCCGTTGCCGTCAATCATCGCCTGACGAATCAGCGCGTCCGGCACGTCGGCGTAGTACCCGCGCATCATGACCGTACACATCGGCATACCGAAGACAGCGTGAACCAGCACAAGACCCCAGAGGTTATCGTAGAGGTCAAGGGCGTTAATGGTCTGCAAAAGCGGAATCAGAATCGCTTGGAAGGGCAAATATGTTGCCGCGACCAGCGCGATAAAGAACACGTTGTTGAACCGGAACTTCCATTTGCTCAGTGCGTAGGCGCAGATGGAACCGAGGAACACCGATCCCGCCGCACCGAAGAGCGTCACCAGCAGACTGGTCATCAGCGGCTGCGCAAGCTCTTCCATCGCGTTCTCGTAACCCTCCATTGTCCACTCTGACGGCGGCGTAATGGGCGTGGTCGTCATCACTTCGCTGTTGGACTTGAAGGACGTCATCACTGTCCCCCAGAACGGCAGCATGTAGAAGACCAGAAACGCAATCATGATGAGGTAGTACACCACATGCAGCACGGTCATGTGCCACTTGGGTTTTATTTTCGTCGTCTGTGCCGATTGTTCCTGCTTGCTGCGCTCAATACTCAAATTATTTTGCATTTCATGCTCACTTCCTTCTGTTCGTCCAGTAGGTCAGCGGCAGAATCAGCACCAGCACCAGCGCAAGCAGGAAGCAGCTGATTGCCGCGGAATACGCGAAGTTGTTGTTCTGGAACGCTTCATTGTACATCCAAATCGGCAGCGTCCACGCGGCGGAGGTGGTGTAACCCACCAGCGACACGATGAAGTCAAACGAGCGCAGGGCGTACATCGCCAGAATCGTGATGCAGGAACCCATCGCGCCCTTGAGCTGCGGAATGATGAGCTTGAAGTAGATGCGCGGCATATATGCGCCGTCCAGCTTCGCGGCGTTGATGACGTTGACTGGCACGTTCTTGATGGCGGCGAGGAAGATGACCGCAACGTAACCGGAGAACTGCCAGACCATCGCAATGATGATGGACAGCATGATGGTGGAGTTGCTCGACGCCCACATCAGGTGCCCCGCTTTCATCGCGGCGGACACATCCACACCCAGAATTGAGAGGAAGGAATTCAGCACGCCGCCCGTTGGACGATACATGTACGCCCAGACCGTGCCGGTCACGACGAAGGACAGCGCGAACGGCAGCAGAATCAGCGTGCGGAACAGCGCCGTGCCGCGAAGCCCCTGATCCATGATGAGCGCCAGCCCCAGACCCAGCAGGAGGCACAGCGGAATCAGGCAGAACAGCAGCAGCGTATTGCGCAGCGACGGCCAGAAGTCGGGGCTGGAGAACATCTTCGCGTAGTTGCCGAAGCCGCCCCAGCCGTAGCTTGCTTCCAGCTGCCCCGACTCCCAGTCGGACACGGAAACCCACAGGTTCCAGCCCAGCGAGACATACACGAAGTAAATCAGCAGCGCCGCCGGGATGCAGATCCAAATCAGCGGATGCCGCTGGAGAAAGTGGTGTACCGGCCCGACTGTTTTAGGCGCAAAGCGCAGCAGCAGCTGGTACACGAGAATCACCGCGACGATGATGGCGCAGAGAACCCAGAACCTGTCATGGGAAAAGGTCATGAACGCCAGATTCTCAAAAAATTCAGAAAATTGTTCCATGGGCAAATCCCCTTCTGTTGCATTCTGTTCGAGGTTTTGCTATCAGCTTTGAAGAAAGCCCGTACAGGCTTGGGCAATTCCGCTGCGCCTGTACGGGCTGATACATCATTCGCCGTAGCTCAGACCCCAGCCGTAGTCATACAGCGGGTTTTCAAGGTCGAAGGACACATCGCCTTCCTGATTGCGGACAGAATCCATATCCCGCGGGAACTGCAAGGGCGTTTTGCCCGTGGGGTTGTTCAGCCCGAAGAGCGTTTCCGCAATCGCGATGCCGCCCTGCGAGCCCGGATAGTACGCTTCCAGAATCGCGTTCGTATTCTCGTCGCACCACGTCAGGATGTAGGGACGTCCGCCCGTGACGACCGTCACCATCGGCTTGCCGCTGGCTTTCGCCGCTTCGAGGATTTCCTGCTGACTGCCGGTGATCTCCAGCGTGTCGTAGCCCCACGGCGGATCGTGCTGGTAGCTCGGTTCGCCGACGGACACGATGATGATGTCCGCATCCTTCGCCAGCTCCGCAATGCGCTCAACGTTGTCGGATTCATAGATGACCGTCGCGTTTTCGCCTGCGTAAGCCGCCACTGCGTCCGCAATGGTCAAGCCTTCCTGCGCGGAAGACCAGCCGCCAACCAGCGAGTCCATATCGCCGGCGCGCGGACCGCAGACCAGAATCGTCTGCTTCTCGTTCTGTTTAAGGGGCAGGATGCCGTCGTTTTTGAGCAGCGTCATCGCCTTGCGCGCCGCCTCAAGGTTCACCGCCTGATGTTCCTCGTTGCCGACGAACTGCACGGCGTACTCCACGTCGCAGTAGGGATTCTCGAACACGCCCAATTCAAACTTCGCCTTGACGATGCGCGTCGCCGCCGCCGTCAGGATGTCTTCGTCAATCTTGCCCGCGTTTGTCAGTTCTTCCATCTGGTCAATCAGGCGGATGGATTCGCCGCCGATGCCGTCCACACGGCTCTCGGTGATGCCAATCAGGATGGCTTCTTCGTCGGACACTTCTTCACCCATCATCGTGCCGCGGCCTTCCTGAATCGCCCAAATCATGCCCCAGTCGGTCTGGATGATGCCCTCAAAGCCCATTTCGTCGCGCAGCAGGTCTTGCAGCGTCGCCTTCGAGCCGATGGCGGAGTTCTCCATGTCCAGCTCCAGCGGGACAGAGTAGTACGGCATGATGGAAGCGATGTTGACTTCCAGCGCCGCATAATACGGCTTCAGGTGAATTTGCAGGGTTTCCGCGCTCGAAATGATGGGCGAGGTGTCCTTGCCCTCCATCTGCGGCCCTGCGCCGGGGAAATGCTTCATGCAGGCCACGATAGCGCCGGTGTTCAGCCCGTCGCGCCCATTCTGGAACGCAACGACCTGCGCCGTGACCATCTTCGTCACAAGGTCAGGGTCTTCGCCAAACGTCTCCATGACGCGCCCCCAGCGGGGTTCAGAGGCAATGTCGGCTTCGGGAGACAGTGTCATGCGAACGCCGATGGCGATATGCTCATCGCGGGCAATTTCCGCCAGACGGGTGACAAGGTCTTCGTCACGGGTTGCCGCCAGCGCCAGATTATGCCCGGTAACGGTCGCGCCGGAGACGTAAGACAGGCCATGCACGGAGTCCATCGACACCAGCACCGGCACGCCCAGGCGAGACCCCTCAGCGTACTCCTGAATCGTGTTCATGGACACCGCAGCCGCTTCCACGCTGTTCAGTTCGCGAATCAGCAGCATGCCGATGCCTTCCTTATTGCACCACTTGTTCAGGTAGGATGGAATCTTGCCATCGGCGCGCGGCAGGTACGTCGGGTGCTGCATCTGCGCAATTTTCTCGCGCACCGTCATCTGCCCGACCAAGTCCGCCGTGCGGGTGTCAGCATCCAGTCGCCAGTCCTCGTAGGGATCAAGCGTGCCGTTGCTGTTCAGGTCGATAAACTGGTAGCCGTCAACTTCGATGATGCTCTTCACATGGGGATTGAGCGTTGGCTGGGTGTAGGTTTTTTCCTCCGCCATCGCGGGAGCAGCCCACAGTCCGGCTGTAAGCGTCAGCGCGCCCAGCATCGCCAGCGAGCGCCGCATCCATTTCTTAGTCAACAAGGTTCCATTCTCCTTTCACGCCAGCTTCCTTGAGGATGTTGACGATCTTATTCGCGAAATATTCCGCGTCGTGGTCACTGGACGTAGCGAACTCCTGCACCTGCGTCTGAAGGCTCATAGACGCGCTCCAAGGCAGCGCCGTGCCGTGGGTGAAGCTCGGATAGCTGCGGATCGTGTCGCTGATCAGCTCATTCTTGAACTTAAGGGTCAGTTCGTTGTAGCAGTCATCCGGGGTATCGGTGTAGGGCGAAATGGATTCCTTCAAAGCGGAGAACCGCTGCTGAACCGGCGTGCTGGACACGTTGTACGCCCAGCGCAGACCCGCCTCGACATCCGCTGAGTCATTGCTGACGACGAAACCGTCGATGTTCATGCCAAACCAGCCGTCCGTGCCGGGGAACGTGAAGATGCCGTAGTCCTTGCCGTATTCCTGACCCATGCTGGTCATCAGCGGCTGCATCCAGGTACCCATAATCTGCATGGCATACGTCCCGGCGACAACCTGACCGCTCGCTTCGTACCAGTCGCGGCTGGAATGGTCGGGCGCGACGTAATCCATCAGCTTGGCGTAGGTCGTCAGCACCTTCGTCACATCCTCGACGTTATAGATGCCGTTGATGAAGTCCTGATAGATTTTAGGGTCAGTGCCCATCATGATGTCCTCGAACACCTGGCACGCCGGCCAGCCCTTGCGGTCGCCGAGGTCGATCGGGTACTCGCCATCGGGCATTTTCGCCGCCAGCTGGTCACAGATGTCCCAGAACTCGTCCCATGTGATGTTCTCGTGATCCGGAATCGCAATCCCGTACTTCTCGAACACATGGATGTTGTAGAAGATAACATTCGTCTTGTGGATGCCAATCGGCACGACGTAGTTCTTGCCGTCAGGCGCGGTCAGCAAGTCCTTGATGCCCGGCAGGATTCGTTCGTTGAGCTTCGCGTAGTCCCACAGCTTGGACAAATCCAGCAGCATGTTCGCATCAAGGTACGGCTGAATTTCCTGACCGGGATGTGCTTGGAATGTTTCGGGGCTCTTGCCCGCCTGCTGAAGCACCTTGACCTTCATGACCATGGCGCCGCCGGCGCCGCCCGGAATGGCGTTCGACTTCGTTTTCACCTTGCCGTACGCGCCTTTGAATTCGTCGATGACGGATTCAATCGCATCCTTCTCGCCGCCCGCCGTCCACCAGTGGTAGACGTTGACCGTGCCTTTTGCAGAGGTATCCTCCAGCACGGCGGCGAAATCAATGTCATCGGCGCTGCGCTTCTCGCGTTTGGCGGCAAAGGCACTGGTCGTCAGCGACGTAATCGCCAGCACACCCGTCAGCAGCAGCGCACCGAATTTTTTCAGCTTCATTGCTTGTTCCTCCTCTGAGAATACAGGAAATCTGTTACTCTTCCACGAACGTCATCGTCGCCCACAGGCTGGGGTTCTCGTCCACGTTGTGCATTGTGGGTTTGCGGTCGCGGCCGTCCAGCTGCGCGGAGTACTGCATCCGCAGGCTGTGAATGCCGGGGCACGGCAGGTCAACGTCAAGGATGGAGAAGTCAAAGCCAACGGTCGTGCCCGCAGCGGGAACCAGCTGCGCGATCTTATCATTGGAGAGGTTGTGCAGCGGAATCTTGCTTTCAAGGATGTAGCCGCCCATTTCCTTGTCGCGGACGGTCACGGCTTCGTAGTCGTCGAACACCAGCTCGTCGCCGTATTCGCCCTGCGTCTCCCAGCCGAGATTGTCAGCGATCATGTCGCGGTCAATATAGTTGAAGAAGTCATATTCGTCCGTGGATTGCACGATGCGCCAGTCGGTCGCTTCGTACGCTGTACGGTTCGGGTCGGCGTTGGGATTGGTGCTGAAGAAGAGGATGATGGCATCCAGTTCATCCAGCGGGAAACCTTCGCGGTAGACAAACGGCGTGTCATCCCACACCTTCGCGGCGATGTAGAGGTTCTCTTCATCCCACATGGCGTAGATTTCCATCGAGCAGTCCGCTTCGCCGTCCCAGTGCTCAATCTGATCGACAATCTGCTTCTCACTGTCAATGCGCAGGCAGCGGCTCGTGTCCCACTCGCTCAGGTCGCCGTCAATGACGACGTTCTTAGCGCGCGGGGCTTCCAGATTCGCGTCGGAATACGCCAGTGCAGCGGGGGCCGCAGCAAACATAGCCAGTGCCAGCACGGATGCGGCTGCCTTGCGAAGCCATCCAAAGTGTTTCATGTCTCGTTCCTCCCTTTCAACATCGGAAACAAACTCAATTCGCACCATGGCGGTGCTTTCGTGATTCAGTATAATCCCAGCGCCTGTTTTGAACAAGGGAAAATCCAGCACTGCTATTGGGAAAATACAAAACACGACCAAACTTCTTTATGCGGTATTCGGTTTTTGTGCGCTTCCGTCAACACGGGGTACTTTTCCTTTGCATTTTCTCTGCGTATGTGCTATACTGCTTCCATCAGCACAATGCGAAATAGAAAGGACGGCATGTATGCGAAAACTGACGTGTATGCGAATGAGCGCGAAAATGACCATCCTGTTTTCTGTGATTGCCGCCTGCATGATAGCCGTCAACTCTGTTCTGGCGACGCTCTCCGAGATACAGAACATCCTGCTGTACGAGGAAGACAACCTGAACGCGATGGCGAGCAAAATTGTCGCGGCGTTCGAGCAGAACATCACCGTCATGGGCTATGCGCTGGACGGCTTGAAACAGGATAATGACTTCATGGCTGCGCTCAATACCATCTACACATTAGGCGAAGACATGGAGACGACGTCCGAATACCATCAGGCACAGAACACGCTTTCCGCCGCGCTTTTCCATGAGCCGCTGAACGACTACTTCTACCGTATCAACGTGCTGACAATGGACGGTTTCTACCTGTCCAGCCGCTACGAGACGATTGGTCTGCTGGAAAACTACTCGGATGAACTGCGCACCGTCATGCACCGCCTGCCCTACCTGAACGAGCGCAACCGGGGGCTGAGCCAGAAGACGCTTGTCCGCCCGCACATTGACCCGTGGTTCGTCGCGCGCCCGATTTCTATCTATACGCTGATGTCCCCTGCCGTCTATCACGGCAAACAGATCGGCTTTGTGGAGGTCAATGCGCTTTCAACCGACCTGTTCGACATTTTCTCCTCCAACGATATGGCAGGATTCCGCGCCACCGCCTACGACGCGGACGGCCGCCTGTTCCACCGCAATTTCGATGACACCATCGACTACTCCGCCGCAGAATACGGCAGCATGACCGAGTGCAGCGACGAAAACGGCGACACCTACTACGTCGTCAAGGAGCATTGCAGCTGGCTGGGCTTCGACATTTATGCCGCCCAGCGTACCGCCGTTTTCGAGTCGTCCATCCACTCCGTCATCCTCCACCATGTGCTGGTCAGTCTGCTGGTGCTGTTCATCGCTGAAGTGTTCATCATCCTCTCGTCGCATCAGCTCAGCCGCTCGATTCTGCGCCTGACGCGCAAGGTTTCCCAGCTATCCGACCCAGCGGCAATAGCTGAGCGTCCCCTGCTGCCCGAAGAAATGCCGAAGGTCACGAACCCGCGCGACGTGGAGATGCGCGAACTGGAGGACGTGTTTGACAAGCAGGTAATGGAGCTGAAAACTGCCATGCGCAACGATGCAGAACTGCGCGAGAGCAATCTCCGTTCACGGCTGAACGCGCTGCAGGCGCAGATTAACCCCCACTTCATTTACAACACGCTCAACATCATCTCTGCAAAGTCGATGGAAGCCGGGAACGAAGAGGTCATCGACATCTGCGGGAAATTCGCCCAGATGCTGCGCTACTCCACCGACCTGCGCAGCAAAACCGCGACGCTCCAGGAGGAAATCGCCCACGTTCGCAATTATCTGGCACTCGCGAAAGCTCGTTTGGAGGATCGGCTGGAATACACCATCGACATACCGGACGCTTTCTCGCATCTGACACTGCCGAAGCTCTCCCTCCAGCCCATCGCGGAAAACGCCATTTCCCACGGCTATCAGGGGTCAAGCGGCACAATTCACATCACCATCTCCGGCACGGTCGATGAGGACGGCTGCCTGCATCTGCTGATTTGCGACGACGGCTGCGGCTTCGGGGAGGAAATCCTGTCGCACCTGCGGGAAGAATTCAGCCACATTGAAGCGGGTGAACTGACCGAGCCGGAAAACACGTCCGCCCATATCGGGCTTGTCAACACCTATCGCCGCCTGTTCTATTTCAGCCGCGGCGCAATTCGGATGCGCGTCCGCAATGACGGCGGCGCAGTAGTCGAACTGATTGAAACGCGCACCAGTGAGGAGGAAGACGATGTACACCATTCTGATCGTAGATGATGAACGTCCCGCGCAGACGTTCCTCAAAGCCATCTGCCAGAAATACTGCCCTGCGTTTGACACCATTCTGCTCTCCGGCAGCGCCGACGACGCCCTCCGGCTGATGGCGCAGCAGCACGTCCATGTGCTGGTAACGGACATCAGTATGCCGGGCATCAATGGCATTGAATTGGCGCAGCGCGTCCGGCAGCTGTATCCGCGGACGCATACAGTGATTGTCTCCGGCTACGCGGAATTTGAGTTCGCGCGCGGGGCAATTCAGGCGGGCGTGGATGATTATCTGCTCAAGCCCGTGGAAATCCAAAGTTTCCGGCAAATTCTCGACCGAATCCGCGAAACGCTCGACGCAGAAGCAAGCAACCTGATGGAGGAAACGCTGACTCGCCTGCTCTGCGGTGAAGCAGTCGATGAGCCGCTGCTCTGCTCTCTGTTTTCCAGCCGTATGATGCGCTTTGCGCTTGTCCGACAGGGCAATTTGTTCGCCGTACGCTTCGCAAAATTCCGCACAGCGCAGCTTCGTCAGGTGCATCAGGCGGGCTGGATTGCGTTTTATGGGCGCGATGAACAGGAAACCATTCTCCTGCGCAGCAGTGCTGACCGGCAGAAGCGTTTCCCCGACGAGCTGTCCGACCTGCTTAAAGCCGACTTCCCGGATCTGCCCTGTACGGCGATTTACGCGCCGGAAGATGCCGACATCCTCGCCTTGCCGCAGTTTTTGAGCCGCGCTGCAGGGCGCATGGTGAACACCGTCGTCATCGGCAAGGGGCAGCTTGTTCCGCTGAACGCACCGCAAAGTGCCTTACAGCCGTCCGTCCTGTCCGCTGCGACAAAAAAGCGCCTTGCGTCATTCGTCGAAACAGGCAATACAAGAATGCTGAAAGAGCTGTTTGTGTCCCTTGCAATCGAATGGAATCAGAACAGCCTGCCGCAGATTCAGGCGGAAGACCTGTGCTATCAGCTGATTCTGTACACGGCGGACTTGGGCGTTCCTGGCCCCAAAAGGAAGCGCGAGCAGATTCTGCGCGAGGCAAACGAACTATACGGCAGCGCCTCCTCCTACGGCGACCTGCTGGCGAGCCTGTACTCCCTGATTTTTGAGGAAGGGTTCATCCGCGACAAGAACGTCAGCGCGAACGAGCTGTGCGAATACACGCTGAATTACATTCGCGAGAACTACGCCCAGCCGCTGAGCATCCCGCGTATCTGCACCGATGTTGGCATCAGCCAGACGTACCTGTCGCGCCTGCTGCGCAAGTATGCCGGAACGACGTTCAACACCTTCCTGACGCAGTGCCGCATGGACGCTGCGAAGCAGATGCTGCGCGAACATCCGGACATTCTGCTGCATGAAGTGGCGGCGTGCGTCGGGTATGACGACCAATCGTATTTCAGCAAGATTTTCCGCAATGAAACAGGCATGACGCCATCGCAGTATGCTGCGACGTTTGCGGCAGATGCGCCGAATCAGCCGCCGAAAGCGTAATTTTTCCTTTTTTGCCGCCGATCAACTGGCGGCTTTTTGCTTTTCATCCGTTTTTCATTGCGGAAAAAAGCGTCACTTTTGCCCGTTCCCCTTGCAAATCAAGCCAAAATCGGCTATGATAAGATTGTGGTATTTTGAGCCTGTGATAAGGCTTTTGACGGAGGGATTTCAGCGTGTCCGATAGATTATCGAAGATTCGCAATTTCTGCATTATCGCCCATATTGACCATGGCAAGTCTACGCTGGCTGACCGCATTCTGGAAACGACGGGCGTTTTCCAGAAGCGCGAGATGGTGGAGCAGATTCTGGACAGCATGGAGCTGGAACGCGAGCGCGGCATCACCATCAAGTCCAAGGCGGTGCATATGCACTATACCGCCAAAGACGGCAAAACCTACACGCTCAACCTGATTGACACGCCCGGTCACGTGGACTTCACCTACGAAGTCAGCCGTGCGCTGGCGGCGTGCGAAGGCGCGCTGCTGGTGGTGGACGCGACGCAGGGCATTGAGGCGCAGACGCTGGCGAACTGCTATATGGCGCTCGACCATGACCTCGAAATCATCCCGGTCATCAACAAGATTGACCTGCCCAGCGCACAGCCGGAAGAAGTCCGGCAGGAAATTGAGGACGTTATCGGGCTGGATGCGTCCTATGCGCCGTGCGTGAGCGCGAAAACCGGCCTGAACATCGATCAAGTGCTGGAAGCAGTTGTGAATTACGTTCCCGCGCCGCAGGGCGACGAGAACGCACCGCTGCAGGCACTGATTTTCGATGCGTTCTACGACAACTACCGCGGGGCAATCTGCTTCATCCGCGTCAAGCAGGGCACAATCCGCACGGGAATGCGGATGCGCATGATGGCGACGGGCGGCGAGTTCGACATTGTGGAAGTCGGCACGTTCGCGCCGGGTTATCAGCCGTGCGACGAATTGAAAGCGGGCGACGTAGGCTATGTCGCGGCCTCCATCAAGGATGTGCGTGAAACCCGCGTCGGCGACACAATTACCGACGCCATGAATCCGGCGGATTGCCCCCTGCCCGGCTATCGGCAGGTGACGCCGATGGTCTACTGCGGCGTGTATCCGGCGGACGGCGCGGACTATCCGGCGCTCAAAGATGCGCTGGAGAAGCTGCGCATGAACGACGCTTCCCTTTCTTTTGACCCGGAAACGTCCGTTGCACTGGGCTACGGCTTCCGCTGCGGCTTCTTGGGGCTGCTGCACATGGACATCATCACCGAGCGGCTGGAGCGCGAATGGGACTTGAACCTTGTCACCACCGCGCCGAGCGTCATCTACCGTATCACAAAAACCGACGGCACGGTGCTGATGTGCGACAACCCGATGGCGCTGCCGCCCATTGGCGAAATTGCCATGATGGAAGAGCCGTTCGTCCACGCGGAAATCTTCACGCCGCAGGACAGCGTCGGCACGATTATGGACTTGTGCCAAGATCGGCGCGGCATCTTCCTTGACATGCAGTACGAGGGTACGCGCGTCAAGCTGAATTACGACATTCCGCTCAACGAAATCATCTTCGACTTTTTTGACCAGATTAAGAGCCGCAGCCGCGGATACGCCTCGTTCGACTACGAATTCAAGGACTACCGCGAGAGCCAATTGGTCAAGCTGGATATTCTGCTCAACGGCGAAATCTGCGACGCGTTCTCCATCATCGTTCACCGCGACAAGGCGTACGGGCGCGGGCGTTCCATCTGCGAGAAGCTCAAAGACGTCATCCCGCGGCAGATGTTCGAGATTCCGATTCAGGCGGCCATCGGCGGCAAGGTCATCGCGCGTGAAACCGTCAAGGCGATGCGCAAGGACGTGCTGGCAAAGTGCTACGGCGGCGACATCAGCCGAAAGAAAAAGCTGCTGGAAAAGCAGAAAGAGGGCAAGAAGCGAATGCGGCAGTTCGGCACGGTGCAAGTGCCCAGCGAGGCATTCCTTGCCGTGCTGAAGATGGACAGCAACTGACGCTGCCAGGAGGAAAAAACATGCTGTACCGCAAGGCTCAGGTCAGCGACCGCTGGCTTCGGGCGCCGCTCCAAGCGCCCACTGCGCTGCATCAGCCGCTTTCCTACATTTCCCGCAGCCATATTGCCGACGTGTTTGCGTCGCAGGAGAACGGGCGAAAGGACATTTCCGTCTGCTTCACGGGGCATCGGGCGATTCCGCCGCAGGAGCTTCCCGCGCTGACGGAGCGGCTTGACCGGGTGCTGGAAGCACTGTATCAGCACGGGTTTCGGGATTTTATCTGCGGCGGCGCGCTGGGATTTGACACGCTGGCAGCACAGCGCATTCTGCTGATGCGGACGCACCATGCGGATGTTCGGCTTCGGCTGGCGATTCCGTGCAGCACGCAGTCCGCGCGATGGAAAGCGTCGGATTGCCTGATTTACGAGCAGCTGCTGTATGCCGCCGACGAGACAGTTGTCCTCTCCAGCCACTACTATGAGGGCTGCATGTACATGCGGAATCGGTACATGGTGGACAACAGCGCATTTTGCGTCTGCTACCTGAATCGGCAGAAGGGCGGCACGATGTACACCGCGCTCTACGCCATGCAGGAGGGGCTTCCGCTGATGAATTTGGCAATCGCCAGCGACTGCGAGCGCCTGATTCAGGAAACAAAGGTATGAAAAAAAGCAGGGGAATGCTTGTTTCCCCTGCTTTTTATCACTGTTTTGATGTCTCTGCCGCTTTTTCGGCTTCCTCCATCGCTTTGAGCTTGAGCAGGCGCTCGTCATGCTCTTCTTCCACCTTGATTTCCCAGTGCAGCAGCAGCGTCAGCACACCGCGCAGCGCAATGACCGCACCCAGAATCAGCAGTTCCGTCCATTCGCGGACGATGACCGTGCGCAGCACTTCGCCGCCGAGCTTGAATTCCAACGCAAGCGCAATGCCCTGCGCCAATTCAAGCCGGAGATGCTCATTGTGCTTGAAGTAACTGACAACGCCTTTCATCGCCGTGATAATCAGAATAGCGATGCCCGCCAATTCCGCCAGCACAATGCCCAATTCTGCTGAATAATGTACCAGTTTTTCCAGAAAACTGATGATGGTATCCATTTTCGTACACCTCCTTTGCCACTTTTTCTATTGTAGCGGATTTTTCCGCGTTTGAACAGTCCTTTCAGGTGATTTGAATGGAAATTTACTTGCACGTTCCCTATTGTCGCCAAAAATGCCGCTACTGCGACTTTGCTTCCTTCCCTCATGCGGAATCTACACAGCGTGCCTATGTGGATGCGGTACTGACCGAAGCCGCGTCGCAGGCGGCGAAAATCCCGCATGGCGCGATGGAAACCGCGTATTTAGGCGGAGGCACACCGTCGATTCTGCCGCCGGAACTGCTGACGCGGCTATTGGAAGGCGTTACAGCGCATTTTCCCCTTGCGCCTGGTGCGGAATTTACGTCCGAGGCGAACCCCGGCACGCTGACCCACGAGTGGCTTGATGCGGCGCTGAACTGCGGTATCAATCGCCTGTCAATGGGGATGCAGGCGGCCCAGCCGGCACTGCTGAAGATGCTGGGGCGCATCCACGACTTTACGCAGGTGCAGCAGAGCGTCGAGCTTGCGCGGCACGCTGGATTCCAGCACATCAGCCTTGACCTCATGTTCGGGCTGCCCGGTCAGACAGTCAGCATGTGGCGTGAGACGCTGGAGAAGGCGCTGTCGCTGAATCCGGAGCATTTGTCCTGCTACGGGCTGATTCCTGAAGAAGGTACGCCGCTGTACCGCGACTTGCAGACCGGGCAGTTGACCCTGCCGGACGAGGACGACGAGCGCCGCATGTACGACCTGACGCTTGATCTGCTGGCGCAATCAGGCTTCCAGCAGTACGAAATCAGCAATTTCGCGCGCCCCGGCCACGAATGCCGCCACAACATCGGTTATTGGCAGCAAGTGCCGTATATCGGACTGGGCGTGTCGGCGGCGTCGTATCTGCCCGCGAAGAACGGGATGATTCGCCTGACGAACCCGCGCACGCTGCCCGCGTATCTGCGGATGGTGCAGTCGCAGGACGATTCGCTGCGAGAGCGGGAGTTCGTCTCAAAAACCGACGGTCGGTTTGAAACGCTGATGCTGGGGCTGCGAATGACCCGCGGCGTCAGCGAATCGGAATTTCAGGGGCGGCACGGTGTTTCGCTGGATGCGCTGTACGGCGAGAAGCTGCGGAAATTCGAGCATGAAGGACTGCTTCAGCACAAAACCGACCGATGGTCGCTGACGCGTCGCGGGATGGACGTGCAGAACGCGATTCTTGTAGAATTGATGGATGACTGACCGACGACCTCCGGCGGGTGCTTTTCCCGACCGGAGGTCTTTTTTGTTTCCCTCTTTTTCAAAGAAACCGACGGTCGGTTTTTATTGTTCTTTGATGCCCTTTGCCATGCGGTAGGCTTCGTCATACAGCACGTTCTGGCTCGCCAGCGGCGTTTGCGTGCCGGGATAGCGGCGGGTGTAGCTGCCGTCGGGCTGCTGGTCTCGTGCCTGTACGTTGTCATGCCACATGACGTCGAAGATGTGGTCAATGCGGCGCTTCACGTCGTCCTGCAAAATCGGGGTCGCCACCTCGACGCGGCGCAGGGTGTTGCGTGTCATCCAGTCCGCCGAAGCAATGTAGTAGCGAGCTGCGTCGCCATCGCCGAAAATGTATATACGGCTGTGTTCGAGGAATCGCCCGACGATGCTGATGATGTGCACATTGTCGGTCAAGCCGGGTACACCCCCGCGCAGGCAGCAGATGCCGCGCACAATCATTTCGACCTGCACGCCCGCCTGACTGGCCTCAACCAGCTTGTCAATCAGCATCTTGTCCGTCAGGCTGTTCATCTTCAGGCGGATCAGCCCCTTCTGCCCCGCCTTCGCCTTGCTGATTTCGCCGTCAATCATGTCAATCAGCTTATCTTGCAGGCAGTGCGGCGCGACCAGCAGCACGGACATGTGGTCTACTGTTTCGCCCAGCATCAGCGCTTGGAAAACCTGCAATGCCTCTTCGCCGATTTCGTCGCGCGCGGTGATGTAGCTCAGGTCGGTATACAAGCGGCTGGTCTTCTCGTTGTAGTTGCCCGTGCCAATCTGCGTGATGTACTGGATGCCTTCATCCGTTTTGCGCGTAATCAGGCAAAGTTTGGAATGAACCTTCAGTTTATCCACACCATAGATAACGTGGCAGCCCGCGCGCTCCAAACGGCGGCTCCACTCGATGTTGTTCTCCTCGTCAAAGCGGGCTTTCAGCTCCACCAGTACGGAGACCTGCTTGCCATTCTCCGCCGCCTGGGACAAGGCCGCGATAATCGGGGAATTGCCGCTTTCAGCTCCACCAGCACGTCCACCTGCTTGCCGTTTTCGGCGGCTTCCACCAGCGCTTCCACGACCTTCGAGTCGCGCGCGAGGCGATAAAGCGTCATGCGGATGGAGACGACCTGCGGATCATTCGCCGCTTCGGACAGCATCCGCAGGAACGGACGGATACTCTGGTAAGGGTAGTGCAGCAGCACATCCTTTTCCAGAATCTGCTCCATCACCGGGCGATTGTCCACGATATCCGGCGTTGCCTGCGGATGACGTGGCGCGTAGAACAGTTCCGCGTGGCTGCGCAGTTTATCCTGAATATTAAACAGGAAGCTAATATCCAGCGGTGTATCGTACTCGTAGACGCGCGCGGTGTCCAGTTTCAGCTGGTCGCACAGCTTCTCAATGATGTCGTGCCCAATCTTGCGGCTCAACTCCAAGCGCACCGGGCAGAGTTTCTGGCGCAGGCGCACGACTTCCGCCATGTGGTCGCGGTAGTTGAGGTCTTCGTCGTATACGCTGTCCGCATCAATGTCGGCGCTGCGGGTAATGCGCGCAAGCGTCTTGCTTGCGATGCGGTAGCTGCCAAAAAGCAGCGGCAGATAGTGCAGAATCAGCTCCTCCGAGAGGATATAGCAGCCCGTACGCTCCGGTACTTCAATCAGGCGCGGGAACATGTTCTCCCCGCACGGAACGATGCCGATTTTTTCCTTCTCGCTTCCCGTGCGCAGGACGGCGACGGCATAAATCTCCTTGTTTTTGAGGAACGGGAACGTCTGCTTTTTGCCCACGACATAGGTTGAAAGCAATGGCAGATAGTCTTCACGGAAGATTTTCGCCAGATACTGCTCGCTTTCCGGGCTGATTTGGCGGAAGTTGACGATGCTGATGCCCTCGTCCTCCAGCTTCTTCAGCACATCGGCATACGTCCGGTCGCGGCGGTCGCACAGCGTGCGGATGCGGCTGACGGCAGCGTCAATCTGCTCGCCGGGGGTCATGTTCGTCTTGTTCTCGCGTGCCTCCTTATCCAGCAGCATCTGGTCATGCAGGCTACCGATGCGCACCATGAAAAACTCGTCCAGATTGCTCTGGAAGATCGAGAGGAACGACAGACGCTCGCACAGCGGTACGCGCTCATCCTCCGCTTCTTCCAGCACTCGCTCGTTGAACCGCAGCCACGAAAGCTCGCGGTTTTCCGTGCAAGTCAGCATGTTGTCCATCCTATTTTGCCCCTTTCCATCAGTTCATTGCAATATCTGCCAATTTATCACGATAATTGCGCAGCGCTTCCGCTTCCACTTGCTGACGCTCCGCCGCCAATTTTGGGTCTTCTCGCAGGCGCTTCATGCACTTTGCAGCTTCATCCAGCAGCTTCACGTCACCGTCAAGCAGGAAATCCGCCATCATTTCGCCAGATTGCCGCGTACCCATCAGGTCGCCCGGCCCGCGAAGCTCCAAGTCTTTCTGCGCGACGATGAAGCCGTCATTCGTCTGCGTCAGGATGCGCAATCGCTCATTTTCCGCTGCCAGCAGGAAGCACCAGCTTTCCGCTGATCCGCGCCCGACGCGCCCGCGCAGCTGATGCAATTGGCTGAGCCCGAAGCGCTCGGCATTCTCAATCACCATGACACTCGCGTTCGGCACGTTCACGCCGACTTCGATGACCGTCGTGGACACGAGGACATCGAGATTCCCGGCGGAAAACTCGCTGAGCACCTGCGCTTTTTCGTCCGCGGGCTGTGCGCCCCACGTCAATCCGACGCGAAGCCCCGACAATTCGCCGTTTTTCAGCGCGTCGAACGTCGCCTGTGCGCTGCGAACGTCCTCCATCATCTCGCTGTCCTCAACCAGCGGACAGACCACATACGCCTGATGCCCTTTCAGCACCTCCTGCCGCAGGAAGCCGTACATCCCGGCGCGCTTCTCTTCCGGCACGACCCGCGTTTTGACCGGCGTGCGCCCCGGCGGCAGCTCATCGACAATGGACACATCAAGGTCGCCATAGAGAATCAGCGCAAGCGTGCGCGGAATCGGCGTTGCGGACATAACGAGCACATGCGGCGCTTTCGTGCCGTCCGCGCCCTTCTGCTGCAAGTTCGAGCGCTGCATCACACCGAAACGGTGCTGCTCATCCGTCACAACCAGTCCGAGCTTTTGATACGCCACCTTTTCGCTGATCAGCGCGTGCGTCCCGAACACTGCCTGATATTCTCCGTTTGCGCAAGCCTCCTGCGCCTCCCGCTTCGCCTTCGGGCGCATCGAGCCAATCAGCAGGCCGCAGCGGATGCCCAGCGGTTCCAGCATTGCCTTGGCGGATTCGTAGTGCTGGCGCGCGAGAATTTCCGTCGGCGCCATCATCGCCGCCTGGTATCCGCAGGCGCATGTCATGGCAATCGCCCCGAATGCCAGCGCGGTTTTGCCGCAGCCGACATCGCCCTGCACGAGGCGGCTCATCGCCCGGTCGCACCGCAAATCCGCCGCGATTTCCTCCAAGACGCGCTTTTGCGCCCCGGTCGGCGGGAACGGCAGCGTCTGCCAGAATTTTTCCGGCGCATCCGGCGGAATCGGCAGTGCCGTGCCATCCGCCTTATGTCCGCGCAGCAGCCCCAGCGCCGCCTGATACATCAGCATCTGCTCAAACGCCAGCCGCCGCCGCGCCAGCCGCAGGTTTTCTACATTCAGCGGGAAATGCGCCTGCCGGATGGCGAAATTCAGTTCACACAGCTGATGGCGGATGCGCAGGTCGTTCGGCAGCGTCTCCGGACAGCAGTCATCGACCTGTTCCAGCGCCTGCTGCATCATTTCGCGGAAGGACTTCGCCGGAATCCCCTTCACGGCGCGGTACACCGGCAGGATACACGGTTCCGTCACCCGCTGCGCATTTTGGAGCACGGGTTTCCCCCGGCTCTGCCCCATACGCCCGAAGAGCATGATGGTCTGCCCGACCGGCAGGTTCTGCATCATCCACGGCTGATTATACCACACCAGCGGCAGTTTTCCGCTGTCATCCCAGAGGTACGCCGTCACGCGCGTCAAGCCGTTGAAGCGGCTGAGTTTCGGTGCGTCCTGTACAACGCCCATCACCAGCACCTCGCCGCCGTTTGCGTCCGCGCAGGGAATCGGGTGTGTTCTGTCCTCGTAGCGCTGCGGAAGAAAATACAACAAATCGCGCAATGAGCAGACGCCCACTGCGCGAAGGGATTCCAGCCGGGTTGGGCCAATGCCCTTGATGGCGGAAAGCTCCATTTGCTTTTTACTCCACAGAAATCAGATAGTAATACAGCGGCTGACCGCCCAGCAGGCAATCCACGTCGCAGTTCGGATACTGCTCGGCGATTTCCGCCGCCACCTGCTCCGCGTCTTCCTTCGTCGTATCCGCGCCGTAGTAGACGGTAATCAGCTCCGCGTCGTCGGTCACAACGGCCTTCATCATGTCCATCACAACGTCATGCACAGAATTGCCGCAATACTCAATCTTGCCGTTGTGCATCCCGATGATGTCACCCTTGTGAATCTGCACGCCGTTGTACTCGCTGTCGCGCACCGCATACGTTACCGTACCGGTCTTGACGTGCTCCGCCGCTTCCGCCATGCGCTTGGCGTTCTCCTCGCCGGACACGTCGTCTTGGAACGCGACCGCCGCGGCAATGCCCATCGCCACGTTCTTCGTGGGGATGACGTGCACTTCCTTCTCCGCCAGTTCCGCCGCCTGATTCGCCGCGAAAATGACGTTGCCGTTGTTCGGGAACACGAACACACACTTGGCGTTGACCTGATTGATGGCGTTCAGAATGTCATCCACCGACGGGTTCATCGTCTGACCGCCCTCGACCACCACATCCACCGTCAAATCACGGAAGATGCTGGAGAAGCCATCGCCCAGCGACACTGCCACCATGCCAAATTCCTTCGCGGGTTCAGCAGGGGCTTCCACGGCGGCAGGAGCCTTTTCCGCTTCCAGCGCACGCTTGCGCGCCAGCATGTTGTCCACCTTCACATTCACCAGTTCGCCCAGCTCAATGCCATACTGGATAGCATTGCCGGGGTCGTTGGTGTGCACATGCACCTTCGTCTCGGTCAGGTCGCCCGTCACCTTGACGCAGTTGCCAATGCGGTTCAGGCGGCGGCGGAAGGAATCCACGTCGCCCTCGGTGCAGTCCTCGCGGAAGTTCACGATGTCGTACTCCGTGCAGTAGGCATAAGGCAGATCGCCGGACAGGTCGTGAATATCCTCCTCCACCTGACTATCGCCCGCCAGCAGCGCCGCCGGGTCAGCGATTTCCTCGCCGCGCATGACCGCCGCATAGCCGGTGTAAATCAGCATGAGGCCGCGTCCGCCGGAGTCGACCACGCCCGCCGCTTTCAGGGGCGGCAGCATGTCGGGCGTGCGCTTCAAAATCGCCTCGCCGCTGGTCAGAATGACGTTCATCAGCCCATCGTAGTCATCGGGATTGCTCTCGGTGTATTTGATGGCGTCCTCCGCAATGACGCGCGCGACGGTCAGAATCGTGCCCTCCTTGGGCTTCATGACCGCCTTGTACGCCTTGTCAGAGCCCGCCTTCAATGCCTGCGCAAACTGCACGGGGGTAATCTTCTCCACGCCCTTCAAGGACGTCGCGAAGCCGCGCAGCAGCTGGGACGTGATAACGCCAGAGTTGCCGCGCGCGCCCTTGAGCGCACCCTTCGAGATGGCAGCCGCCGCCTCATCCGCGCGCAGGTACTCCTGCGCATTGACCTCACGGGTCGCGCTCTGCATGGTCAGGGACATATTCGTCCCCGTATCGCCGTCCGGGACAGGGAAAACGTTCAGCGCGTCCACCGCTTCCCGGTTCTTTTCGAGCAGTGCCGCACCCGCGACGACCATGTCGCGCAGCAGCAGCCCGTCAATGGTTTTATGCTGTATCAAAGGTAAATTCCTCCTACCTGCTTTCGGCGCCAGCTCCTTGGAACTGCTGCCGTGTGGCTTTCCTGCATTACACGCGGATACCTTCCACGGAGATGTTGACCTTGCGAACCTTCACGCCCGTCATGCTTTCCAGCTTGTAGCGCACGGTATCGACAATGGTCTTGCACACCTCGGCAATGGAGATGCCGTATTCCACGATGATGAACAGATCGACGTCCAGCATATCGCCAACACTGCGAATCTGCACGCCCTTGGAGAGGTTTTCCCTTCCCAGCCATTCGACGATGCCATCCTTGGCACGCTTGGAGGACATGGCAACGATGCCGTAGCATTCCAGCGCCGCGTATCCCACGACCTTGAGCAGGACATCCTCCGTAATATAGATTGTTCCGATGTCGTTCTTGATTTTGCAATCCATAGTAGTCGACCTCCTTCATCCAGGGGCTTCCCAGCTTTTGTCCTCGCGGACACGATAAATGCACCCATAGCTGGGTCAGAGTATAGTATACAGGATTTTAGCGGAAATGGCAAGACTTTTTCGGCCCGTTTCACAAAAATGCCGCCAGAAATTCCAGAAAAAGCGCCGACATGTGTCGATTTCGTGAACATTTCTTGCAGATTGTGTGATTTTCCCGCCTTTGCGATACCGCCTGACCAAAAATTTTCCCCTTGACAAGCGGGAAAAACCGTGCTATCATGCACCCATCAGGGCAATGAGGAGACGGGTCATCCGCTTCTGCGGCGCAGGCAGAGAGCTTCCGGGCGGTGTGAGGAAGCAGGCGACGCATAGGGTGACGTACAGCTCCGAGTCATCCGCTGAAACCGCGTCTGCGCGGCGTGTAGGCGGCATCCGGTGCGCCGGTTACAGCGTGCGAGGAATGACTGTTCCTCCTTGAGGGCTGTTCGCAGCCAGACGGAAGTGGTACCGTGGCATTTTGTCACCTTCCCCGGATTTTGTCCGGAGAAGGTGTTTTTTATTCTTATTCTCTGAAAGTAGTAAGGAGTGATTGGATTATGGCGCTTGATTCCCTGCGTTTCGCGCACCGCTTCGACCAGATCAGCGGCAGCGCCATTCGCGAAATCTTCAAGATGATTGCCAAGCCCGGCATGATTTCCTTCGCGGGCGGCAATCCGGCGGCATCAGCGCTGCCCGATGCGGAATGCGCCGAAATCGCCCGCGACGTGCTGCAAAATGATGGCAAGCGCATCCTGCAATATGGCGCGACAGAGGGGTATCCGCCGCTGCTGGAGAGTCTGCTCGCCTATGTGGAGCAGCAGCTTGGGTGCGCCGTCCCTGCGGTGCTGCCCGTCACTGGCTCAACGCAGGCGATGGATTTGCTCTGCAAAGCGCTGATTGACCCCGGCGACGTGATTCTGGTGGAGAACCCGTCGTTTCTGGGCAACATGCAGTGTATGCGGCTGTATCAGGCAACGCTGGTGCCGGTAGAGAGCGACGAGAACGGAATCATCCCGGAAAAGCTCGAAGAAGTGATGCGCCAGTATCACCCAAAGCTGCTTTACACCATCCCGACGTTCCAGAATCCGACGGGCATCACGCTGTCCGCCGACCGCCGCAAGCCCATTGCGGAACTCGCCGCGAAGTACCACGTCGTTGTGGCGGAGGACGACCCGTACCGCGACCTGCGATATGCCGGAGAAGCGTGCCCCTCCATCAAATCCTTCGACAAGGATGGCTGGGTCGTTTTCCTCGGCTCATTCAGCAAGATTATCAGCCCCGGTCTGCGCGTCGGATTCATGGCGGGCGACGCGGGTATCCTGCGCAAATGCACTGTCGGCAAGCAGTCCACCGACGTCCACACGGCAAACCTTACACAGGCGATTGTGGATCAGTACCTGCGGCGCGGTCTGCTGCCCGACCACATCAAGCGCATCTGCCGCAGCTACAAGGCGCAGCTGGATGCTATGCTGAGTGAACTTTCAACCTTTCCCAAAGGCACGACATACACGCGCCCAGACGGCGGTCTGTTCATCTTCGTGACGCTGCCGGAGGGCATCGACGCAAAGGAGCTGCTGGAACAAGCGGTAGAGCGCCACGTCGCCTACGTCCCCGGCACGCACTTCTTCTGCGACGGCGGACACGAGAACACGCTGCGCCTGAACTTCTCCAACTCCAGCATCGCGCAAATTCACGAGGGCATGAGCACCCTGCGGGAGATTTTCGCGCAGGCGCTGGTGAAATGACACTGTTTCCCCTACTACTTAATATATAGGAGGTTCCCCATGCACATTCTTGACGTTTTGAAAGAGCGCGGCTTCATCGCCCAGACCACCTTTGAGGACGAACTGTACAAGCAGCTCGAAGAACCGACCACCTTCTACGTCGGCTTCGATCCGACCGCTGATTCCCTCCACATCGGGCATTACATCCCGATTATGGCGATGGCGCACATGCAGCGCGCGGGGCATCGCCCGATTGCGCTGATGGGCGGCGGCACGGCGATGATCGGCGACCCGTCCGGCAAAACCGACATGCGCAAGATGATGACCGTCGAGACGATTGACCACAACGTCGAGTGCATCAAGCAGCAGATGAGCCGTTTCCTTGATTTCTCCGACGACAAGGCGATTATCGTCAACAACGCGGACTGGCTGCGCAACCTGAACTTCATCGAATTCATGCGCGACATCGGCGCGATGTTCTCCGTCAACAAGATGCTGACCGCTGACTGCTACAAGACGCGCATGGCGACCGACAACGGTCTGTCCTTCCTCGAATTCACCTACATGCTCATGCAGTCCTACGACTTCCTGGAGCTGTTCCACCGCTACGGCTGCCGGCTGGAAATGGGCGGCAATGACCAGTGGAGCAATATGCTGGGCGGCGCAGACCTGGTTCGCCGCAAGGACAGTGAAAAGGCGTTCGCCTGCACGTTCCAGCTGCTGCTGACCCACGACGGCAAGAAGATGGGCAAGACCGAGAAGGGCGCGCTGTGGCTTGACCCGAACAAGACCTCCCCGTTCGACTTCTACCAGTACTGGCGCAACGTTGATGACGCGGACGTGGAAAAGTGCCTTGGCTTGCTGACCTTCCTGCCGATGGACGAAGTGCGCCGTCTTGGCGCGCTGCAAGGCAGCGAAATCAACGAGGCGAAGAAGGTGCTGGCATTCGAGGTGACGAAGCTGGTGCACGGCGAAGAAGAGGCGCAGAAGGCCGCCGATGCCGCTGCCGCACTGTTCGCGGGCGGTGCGTCTGCCGCAAATGTCCCCTCCTTCACGCTGACGAAGGACGAATTCGCCGCCGACAGCCGCGTGACGACCATGCTGGTCAAGTCCGGGCTGTGCAAGAGCCAGAGCGACGCGCGCAATCAGGTGAAGGCGGGTGCAGTGCTGGTGGCGGACAAGAAGGTGGATGACCTGAACGCCACGCTGGCGGAGAGCGACGTCCCCGCAGATGGTCTGCTGATTCAGAAGGGCAAGAAGAACTTCCGCCGCCTGTTCCTCGCATGAGTGCCATGAACCCCTATCGGACGCTCCGGCAATCCGCCAGCGACGAGTTCATCATCAACAAAAGCCGCTTTATCGGCTATGCCGCGCCGTGTGAAACGGAAGCGGAGGCGCTTGCGTTTCTGCAATCCATCCGTACAAAGCACAAGGACGCCACGCACAACTGCTATGCCTACATCATCGGGCAGAACGCGGGCATCATGCGCTATTCTGACGACGGCGAGCCGGGCGGCACTGCAGGGCTGCCGATGATGGAGGTATTGAAGCATCAGGGCGTAGTCAACTGCTGCTGCGTGGTCACGCGCTATTTCGGCGGCGTGCTGCTGGGCGCGGGCGGGCTGGTGCGCGCGTACACGCAGGGGGCGGTCGTCGCGCTCAAGGCGGCGCAAGTCGTCGAGATGCTCCCCTCCTGCCAATACCTGTGCGAAGTCGCCTATCCGCTGTGGGACAAGGTGCAGTACGCGCTGAAAAGCCTGCCCGTGCAATTGCTGAGCAGCGAGTTCACGACCGCCGTCGGCTTCACGCTGCTGATTCGCCAGACGGACGCGCAATCTGTCCTGGACACGCTGACCCGCGTGACCGACGGGCGCATTGAGACGCTGCTGGAGGAAGAATCCTACCGTGCGTGGGACAGCGAAAGCAAATAACCGATTTTACCCGGAAATCGTTCTGATTCAGAACAGTTTTCGGGTTTTTGCTTGACCTTTATCAGCTTTCCTGCTATGATGCTTTCATACAATACCGGGACAAGGAGAAAGGCATATGACAAGGAAACATCCAGCACAGGAGCTTGAGGAAGATGTGCTGGTTCGCACAAGCAACATGGGGCAAGGGCGCTCGGATTATGAAGCGTTTCACACGCTGTCGCCCGCCATCCACCTGCGCGAAATCCATACGCATGATTTCTTTGAGCTGTATATTCACCTAAACGGCTTTCCCCGCCTGTATGTGGACAACAAAATCGTCACGCTCCAGCGCGGCAGCCTGATGATTTTCCCGCCATTCGTCATGCACGGCATAATCTCGCAGGACACCATCCGCAACTACGAGCGAGTGGTGCTGTTCATCTCCTCCGGGATGCTGCACCAGCTGGGGCAGGGACTTCTGCCGCTGGAGCAGCGCCTTTTGGACTGCACGCGCCGCACCGGGTATCATTATCAGCTGGATGAAGCGGCGCTTTCGCTGTGTACAACGTGCATTGACCGTGTGGCGCAGAACACAGGCGACGAGCGTCCCGAATCGCGCTTGGCGGATTATGCCGCGATGACCGAGTTTCTGCTGCAAATCCTCCGCGTGACGCAGGAAGCGCCAATGCTGCAGAGTGCCCAGCCCTCGCCAGACACCATCCAGCGCGTGATGGCGTACATCAACGAGCATTACGCCCAGCCGCTGACGCTGGAGGAAATTGCGGACGCGTTCTTCATCAGCAAATCGTACCTGTCACACGAGTTTGTCCGTTACACGAACACGTCGGTGTACGAGTACATCCAGTTCCGGCGCATCTGCGGCGCGAAGCTGCTGATTGCCTCCGGCGTATCGCTGACGGATGCTGCATTCCAGAGCGGGTTCAATTCGTACTCCTCCTTTCTGCGCACTTTTCGCAAAACAGCAGGCATTTCGCCGACGGATTTCCAGCGAAATCTTGGCAAATAGCTTTTGCATTGTCGAATACGGATAATTTTTTCCCAGATATATCTGCACGATTTGCATAGTAGTGTGGACAATTTGCATAGACGCGCCGCCCTTTCTCCGCTATAATGAGGGTAACTTCCGGATGAGGTAATGCAGCCGTCGCCTCCCGGACAATGTGCAAAGGTTCGGCTGAAAGAGAAAAGGAGGATCTCTATGAAACGATTTTTCCTGCTGCTGCTCGCTGCTATCATCGGGCTGCTGCCGCTGATGAGCGCCTGCGCTGAAGCGCCGCTGGACGGGTATCCCGGCATTGATGAGCTGCCCGCCATCGACACAATCAACAATCCATTTGAGTTTTTCGACGTGAAGAATGACCCGAACGGCGACGGCATTGTGACCGACATCACCGAATGGGAAGCGCGCCGCACCGAAATCCGCGATTTGATCCAGCACTACTGGCTGGGCTACCGCTGGGAAACCGCAGCGGAGGACGTGTCTGGCAAGTACGAGATTGTCTACGAGGACAACACCGCGTCCTACGGCGGCTTCTATGGAATTTGGGGTGCTTGCGTCTTCAACCTCGGTGACGAGTTCCGCAAGTTGTCCGCTGCGCTGCTGGAAGGTGAAGTGACGGTGGGCGACAAGACGTTCGGCCCTGCATCCACCAAGGCGGAAGCCAAGCAGCTTGCCATCGAAGCGTGGAACGCGGGCTACTCCGTCCACTACATTGGCGAACCGCCGTGGGGCACGGAAGGCGACGCGGTGTTCGTGAACACCACCGGCGCGATTACCGAGGAAACCATCCCCGCCCGTGTGCGCCCCGTGTATCAAGCGGTCATTACCATCACGAATCCGGAAACGGGCGCAAAGGCGAGCTTCGCCGCGAAGCTGAATGTGCCCACGGATGCGCAGATTCTGGCGGCTTGGGGCGAAGAGAAGGATCAAGTGCCGTTCGTGATTGATATCGGCGGTACCTCCGCATTCTCTGCTGCGAACTTGAACGGACAGGGCTACGGTCTGGTGACGTTCAAAGCCACTGACATTTACCCCGATGACTCCAATGCGGATGACGGCATTGACCGTGCTGGCGTGTACACCGCGCTCTACCCCTACGACGCGAACGACTACAAGCACGCATCCGGCGCGCTGATGGCGTGGAGCTGGGCGGCCAGTCAGATTGTGACCGCCTTGGAAAACCAGGCAGAGGGCACGAGCCTGACGCTGGGCGAGCTGGTTCGCCTTGACCCGGCTAAGACCGTCATCACGGGTCATTCCCGCTACGGCAAGGCCGCCATGTTCACCTCGGCGTTTGACGACCGCATCAGCATCTGCGTGCCGAGCGAATGCGGCGGTTCGGGCATCCAGAGCTACCGCTACAAGGTGGAAGGCAAGATTTTCAACTTCAACACCTCCGCCTACGCCAAGGCTGACCGTGTCTACGGCAAGACCGAAGTGCCGACCGTGTCCTACGGCAAGGGCAACAGCTGGTTCCCGGAGACGGCTGCTATGTTCGTCGCCCGTGATAACCAGATTCCGTTTGACCCGGTGGAAATCATCGCGCTGGTTGCGCCGCGCCCCTTCTTCACCGTGTCAGGCATTGACACCCACTGGCTGGGCAATGAAGGCGCTGTCGCCAGCATGGTTGCAGCAGAAGAGGTTTACGATTTCGTCGGCACGACGGAAATCGAGAAAAACAACATTGCTGTTCGTGCCCGCCAGAGTGACCACGTCTTCTACCCGCGTGACTTCTGCTTTGCGCTGGCGATTATGGATCGCGAATTCAAGCAGACGGACGACAAGCTGCTGCATGTGAAGGATCTGTTCCCGGAAGGCACTGGCATTTCCGGCATGTCCTACCCGGCGGCGGATTACGCAACCATCAGCGAACTGAACGACTACCCGTTTGACATCAATTCTTCCTACATCCCGTGGTCTGCCGAAAGCAAGTACACGCTGTGGACGGCGCAGGAAACCTTCCTGACGAACCACAATGTTACCATTACCGCGCATTCCGACGCGCCCGACGTGGTGCTGGTGCTGCCGGACGGCAGGGAAGTCGCCGCCGCTTCGCACGAGGGTGACGTGTTCACCTTCACCTTGACTGCTGAACAGTCCGTCTATGGGCGCTACGAACTGCGCACCGTCGGCACGGACAAGGCGGCGCACAGCGTCTACTTCTCCGCCGTTTCGCTGGCGGATGCGCTCCGTCACGGCACGACGAAGGGCGACGAGGGCGAAGAGAACCGTGTGCTGGGCTTCGCGTCCCGTCTGGCGAACACGAAGGAGAATCCCCCGCTGGTCTACATCGGCAGCGAAACCGAACCCGCTTCTATGATTTTCACCCCTGAACGTGTGGTGCCGGAAGACACGAGCCTGCTGGAATACGGCATTCTGTTCCACGACGCGCTGTTTATCCGCATTGCAAACGCCGGCTGGGATGCTTCGCAGACCTTCAAGGTGAAGAACCTGAAGTTTGTCTCCATGCCGGAATACACCTTCGAGTTCTCGATGGCGGACATTGCCGCTTCCGCTGAAAACAACGGCAAGCAGGATGCTGCGCTGTTCACCAAGCCGATTTCTTGGAACGCTGAGCGCTACAACAACGGTTTCTCGCAGGTGTGGCCCGCGATTCCGGATACGCTGGAAGAGCGGCAGGCGCTTGAACGCGGCGAGACCATCACCCGCCCCGAAGCGCCCGAAAAGACCGTGACCGCCTTTGACGCGACCGTTTCCGGCAAAGCGGCACTGTCGGACACCGCGCTGACCATCACGCTGACCTTCTCCGAAGCGCTGCGCACTGGTGAATACGCTGTCGGCATGGACATTGCCGAAGCGTGGGAAACCGCGTGGAATGCGGACGGCACGCAGATGACGCTGACCGTCCCCGCGGACGCGCTGAATGGACAGCACACCGTGAACCTCATCATCTTCCGCCTGATGGATACCGATGGCAACCTCATCGGCGGTCCGGTGGAACTGCATTTGGACTTCTAATCCTCGAATCCCCTGCCCGTGGCGACGTAAAATCGTCACGGGCTTTTTTGTTCCCTGCAAACTTCATTTTCGCTTCCTCGTAACTTCACATTGGCTTCATCCAATTGTGGCATAATCGCTTCCGGAACATTCATGAGCTGGAAGGAGTCAGAGGAACTATGAAGAAGACCGGGAAAATCATTGCCATCATCGTCGTGCTTGCGCTCGTTGCGGGCGGCGTTTACCTCTTTGCGGGCGGACGGAAAAACACAGCTTACAGCGAGGAAATCGCCCGCACGCAGGACATCAGCACCTATTACACCTTTTCCGGCAACCTGTCGACAAAGGACAGCCAAATCGTCACCTCCACCGCGAAAACAACCGTCAAAGAGTGCCTGTTCTCCGAGGGCGACGCGGTGAAGAAGAACGACATTATCCTCAAATTTTCAAGCGGCGGCACGGCCCGCGCGCCGATGGACGGAACGCTCTCGAACCTCTACGTCGAGGAAGGCGACGAGGTGACCATGGGGCAGCAGCTGCTGCGTGTCGCAGATTACAGCAATCCGCAGATTGTGTTCAATGTGGATGAATACGACCGTCCGGCGCTCTCCGTCGGACAGACAGCGGATGTGACCGTGCTGTCCACCGGCAAGGTGCTCACCGGCACCATCACCCGCATTGCGCAGGAAGCGACCGTATCCGGCGACTTGGCGTACTACGAGGTGACGATGACCGTGCCGCAGGACGGGACGCTCGCCATGGGCTTGAGCTGCGAAATCCGCGTGCTGTACCAGAGCGTGAAGAACGTTACGACCGTGTCGATTGACGCGATTCAGTACGATTCGGACGGCAAGCCGTTCGTCTACTGCTACGACCGCAAGGACGATATTGTACAGCAGCGCGTGACACTGGGCATCAACAACGGCTCGATTGTCGAAATCGTCGACGGCATCCGCACGGGCGAAGCGGTGCTGATTCCCGTGAAGAACACAATGGAAATGCCCATGATGCATTATTGACGGAAAGGGGCATTCACCATGGCGGAAAATATTCTGACGATGGAGAACATCGTCAAAACATACAAAATGGGCGATGAACAGCAGACGGTTTTGAAGGGCATTGACCTGCAGGTGGACAAGGGCGAATTTGTCGCCATTCTTGGCCCCAGCGGGTCGGGCAAATCAACGCTGATGAACATCATCGGCTGTCTGGACACGGCAACATCCGGCACATACCACTTGCATGGGCGGGACGTATCCGCGCTGAGCGAATCGGAGCTGGCGCGCGTACGGTCAAAGGAAATCGGGTTCATCTTCCAGTCGTTCCAGCTGCTTCAGCGTCAGGACGCGCTGCAAAACGTGGAGCTTCCGCTGATTTACGCGGGCATGAGCGGCCACGAGCGCGCCGCGCGGGCGCAGCAAATGCTGGAGCGTGTCGGTTTGAAGGACAAGATGCACCACTTTCCGAACCAGCTTTCCGGCGGACAGCAGCAGCGCGTCGCGATTGCCCGCGCGCTGGCGAACAACCCGACCATCCTGCTGGCGGACGAGCCGACGG
>OLIT01000624.1_pt1 | contig 35012 bp, 32 predicted proteins | sample 1601341 | NCBI WGS metagenome assembly OLIT01 (sample SAMEA2452121, study PRJEB22498) | human gut metagenome | biome: human feces; feature: human gut; material: feces | place: Australia | collected 2012
CATTACATAAATCAAAATCCCAGATTTCATTGTTGTCTACAACAAGCATCCCTTTCTTCTCACGTATATTATCTGTAACAATATATAAATCAGAAACTTCTTCTTGTCTTATATCAAAAGTTCTATTAAGTAGTACCCCTAAAGTCACTTTTTCATTAGGAGTGGCACGTAATTGATACTTTTCATTTTGGTGTTGAAATCTAAATTCATTTGATAGATATGCTTCATTCTCTAATCTATCAATCAAATCATCTCCTTCCTTTTCTTTTGAGAGATTCTTTACTTGGGGAGAGGTATTAAATATAGAACTAAAAAACTTCTTCATAATATTATTAATTAAATCCTTTAATGACTACCCTTTTGGTTTCATGTTTCTCTTGTTTGAAATTAAGACGTATAAACCGTTCTTTTAGTAAATCATGAGCTTTGAAACAATCATTGAGTATTGTTTTCAAATAATCTCCTCTGTTTGTTATTGAAGGAGTAAATACGATTATTGCCTTACAATGTATTCCCATTTGCTTATTATCTTCATCTATAGTATAGACAGTGGAAACAATAGTATTTATATTACCTAAATTTATTGCTTCCTTTAAATGCTCAACATTGGTATTATCCAAATCTATACATAGCCACCAAGTGTCCCAGAGAGTAATAAACTGATAATTATTATCTGCATCTATAAAAAACTCCTCGCCTTGATATTTAAAACAGATTCTATCTTCATCATCAATTTCTGGTTGACAACCAATCTCTTTTAGAGTACTGATAACTAGATTTCGTGTCTTACTATCTTCTGCATCAATTGCTTTATCAATAGCGTCATTTGTTTTTGCATATTCAGACCGTTCTTTATCTTCCTCAACAGCAAATCCAATCCTGCCAAAGAAATAGGCGATAACTATTAGTATCAAACCTAAAACTATCCAACCTTCCATATTGTACTTATTTAGAAATTATTCGATAAACGGTTTCTTGAAAACATCACTATCTATTCTTCTTCCATCAATTTACTTATCATATTGCTAAGACGAGTGATAAGTTTTTCTTTTGTAGAATGAGATTTAGTTTCTTCAAATGTTATTGGCTCTTGTGTCTCTGTTGTTTCTTCTTTAGTATCATTATTTGATTCTGCAACAATTGATTGGGGTTGTTTATCCAATGGTTTGGGATTGGATTTATAATATTTTTCAATTTCAGATTTAAGCCTTGTATCATCACTAGTATCAGACGCAAAATCTTTCTTGCTGTCAAAACCTGTTGCAATTAATGTAATCTTCACATCCTCTCCTAAACTATCATCGTCATATAATCCCCAAATGACTTCAATGTTCGGGTCTAATTCCTCCATGAATGTATTCAATTCAGACAATTCATTAATTAGAATAGGGTTTTCTTTGCTGGAATAGATAATATATAACAGCTTTTGTGCCTTTTCTATATCATTATCATTTAATAAAGGAGAATTGAGAGCATCCAATATTGCATTTTGTATTCTATATTTTCCTTTAGCTCTACCCATTGCCATAATTGCACTTCCACCATCTTTCATTATAGTTTCAACATCGCAGAAGTCTCTGTTTATAGTTCCTTCAATGGTAATAATTTCTGCAATACTTTTGGTTGCAGTAGTTAGAATATCATCAGCTTTGCAAAACGCCTCTTTAGCTGTAGTAATTCCATCAGCATATATTTCTCTCAAACGTTCATTATTGATAACTAACAATGCATCCACGTTTTCTTTCATTTCGTTAACTCCCTTGATAGCTTTTACTATTTTAGGCTTCATTTCAAATTGAAACGGGATTGTAACTATTCCTATCGTTAATATTCCCATTTCTTTTGCAATATGAGCTATTATAGGTGCTGCCCCAGTACCCGTTCCACCACCCATTCCCGCTGTAATAAATACCATTTGAGTAGTATCATTAAAAAGAGCTCTTATTTGTTCAATGCTTGCTTCTGCTGCTGCACGTCCTTTTTCAGGGTTACCACCTGCTCCTAGACCAGTGTCTCCTAATTGTATTTTAGTAGGTATGTTGGAACGACTTAGAGCTTGGCTATCTGTATTGCATATAGCAAAAGAAACATCTTTAATTCCTTGACTATACATATTTCTTACAGCGTTGCCACCTCCACCACCTACGCCTATTACTTTTATAATATTGGAAGCCTGATTTTTGATTAAATCAAATTCGATTATACCATCCATGATTATTTCTTTATTATTTTATCAATAATTTGCCTAAACACATCACCTGCCATTAGTCCACCACTAGCAGGTAATCCAGTCTTATTAATAGATACAATGATACTATACTTGGGATTATCAGCAGGGAAATAGCCACAGAACTCAACTGCATACATATCCTTAGTACTATCATCATTAGTAGATAGCGAACTAGTTCCCTGCATACCTGCAACTACTACCTTATCAAACTTGGCAGGTTGTCCTAGTCCGTCAGTAATATTAAGTACCAAAGCTTTCTTCAAACTGTCAATACTAGCCTTACTTGCTATTTGGGGATTAATAACTACTACACTATCTTTATATAGTTGAGGCTGTATCATCTTCCCATTATTGGCGATAGCATTATAGAAGGTCAGTACTTGGATAGGGGAAATAAGTTGTTTATATCCTATACAGTTCCAAGGGATATTTTTTTCTATAATCTTGTAAGGTTGCAGACTGGCAATTCCATTGATACTGTCTGGCTTACCATAGCTCATATTAGCAAGTAAATCGAAAAAAGTATGGGGATTATCACCAAAAGCCTTTTCCATAGTCTTATAAATGGCTATATTGGAACTAACTGCCAGTCCTTCTTGTACTGAAAGTTCACCATATCCGCCCCTATGCCAATTATGGTCTTTAAGTTCTCTACCGTGAACTTGATAAATACCATTCCCAGTATCAACCTTATCACTCAATTTCACCTTACCAGTTTCTAAGGCTGCCAACAATGATATTGGATGCATCAGACCAGTAGACTGCCATACAGAGAAGTTCTCACAAGATTGGTAGTCTGTATTGTCCTTCTTGATAAGTCCAACCAGAGCCTTAATATGCCCTGTTTGAACTTCCATAACGATAACCTGCCCAGATTGGGCATTTATCTCTGATAGCTTTTCTTCCAGAATAGAGGTCGTATTAACTTGTAATGTACTGTCAATGGCATTATCTCTAGTTCTATTTTCTTTATTTGTACAAGAATAAAATCCAGTACTCAATACAATCAATGCTATTAATATTCTAAATACTTTCATTCTCTATTTATTAAAATGATTTTATAAATAGGTTGTTAACCCAAACAATTCTTAAGGTGATTCTAATTATTGATTTCACCTCATTTAATTCAATCACTTCAAAAGCATTTTATCACTATTAAGCATACACCATAAATTAAATGCTTCATCTCGTAATTTTATTATTTTTTCTTCTCATTCTTTTTTCTTGTCTTTCCCTTTCCAATCTATGCTTTTCAATTCGTTCAAAATCTCTTTGGTCTCTCTGCTTTTGATACTCCTTCCATTCCTCTCTTCTCTTTCTATCTTCCTTTTCTTTTTTCTTCTTTTTAGTTTCTAAATGATTAGATAGTATTCTTCTCCGTAGCCATGAAATACTTGCTTTATGAAGACGATATGATATATAGAAAACTATAAGCGGAACAATAACCCAAACTCCGTCAGTAGCACTATTATATGTTAAAATTGTGAGTGTTACAGTAATGATTCCTATTAAAATATAGCCTAAAACTTTTGCTGCCAAAAATAGTTTATATTGTTTTAGTGTATCATTCTCTTTTTTGATTTCCGCAAGTGTTTCTTCTTCTCTTCTTCTTTCTTCCTCTTCTCTTCTGGCTTGTTCTTGTCGTAGCCTTTCCTGTTCTATGCGACATTGTTGCTGTCTTTGATACTCTGCTTCTATTCGTTGCTGTTCTTTCCGTTGTTGCTCAATCAACCATCTTTTCTCTTGTTCTTCCGCTTCGATTCTTTTACGTTCTATTCCTTCAAAATAATTATTCAGTTCTTTAAGAGATTTGGGATAAAAAGATTCACTTTGCTCTTCATTTATCATAAAGGCAAACCTTTCTGTACCATCCTGTTGTAAAGCAAATATGACGTTATTAATAAATGAAGGATGAAACATATATGATTGTTCCTTGAAAGAAACAACAAGAGATTTATTGGCAGGTACATATTGCCATTTAGCATTGGTAACATTACCATTTACTGACGCAATGAGAGTCCCATCTTCTTGAAAAACATACAATTCCTTATCTCTGGAATCATTGAATATTAACCAAGACTTATTACATAATATAGTCTTAACATCCAGTTCTTCACTGAATCTTTTATATCTATTAAAACTATCCAGTAAGAATGTTTTCATATTATTCTATCGTGTTCTTGCTTAAAATAACCGCATAAAAAATCCCACATTCCAGACCAACCAATATTAAGGATAATCATAGAAGCAATTCCTTCAATATTCTGTTGGGTTAACAGGTCTGGCAACCATTGTTTCATCGCACCCGCTATAACTTTGGCTTCTGCCATATATTGATAATTTTGCGGAACAATATTATATACTTCATCCTTATTGGCTGTTTGTACTATATTATTGTAATGGGATAACAGGTAGTGACATCCAACATTCACTATATCAGAAATTGTATCATTCCCTCTAACCTGTCCTCCATTTCTATAACACAAATCATTATAAGATTCTACTGTTATCTGTTGCGCTTCTGCTAGTGTAATCATAAAGGATAGTATTCAATATTTGTCCTTTGAAATATCTGTTGGGCTATATCTACTCTATTCATGAAATTACCACCCATTTTACAAATCTGGAGTAATAGAACCCTAACTTCGTTTTTTACATCCCTATCAAGTTCTGAAACACTTTGAAATGCTTCAAAAGGATTTACTTCTGTAGCTTGATTCCACAATATATTACCTGCTATTGCTCCAGAATCACTATCTGTATCATATCCTAACGCTTTTAGAACATAATCAACCACACAATTATCCCTTTCCTCTACCATACTGCCATCTGCAGAAAGTATCAACTGACATACAAGCTGTAAAATTGCAGCTTTATCTTCAACTCTTAGTGAACTCATCATCCTTTTACTTCTTTCTTTTTCTGAATTAATGATATTCATTAATCCACTATAATCTGTTGCCATATCTTTATAATTTTAATGTTTGTCCAATTTATTTTTTATGTAGGCATATAAGAAGAAACCAGCAATAACAAGTATGGCTATTATATGCAATACTACACTACCATTACTGTCAAAATCTGCATAATCTGACATTCTACCTCTGCTTAATAATACCATTAATGAATACATAAATTTAATTTTAATAGTTCTGTATGTTATTACCATTCAATCTTTTAAGCAAAGATGAATAATCATCCTACTCAAAAATGATATTGCTATTTGTTGAATTTCGTCCTACTATCTGATAATAGAACTGAATAGGTAAATAAGTAGTATGTCTGCTTCTTATAGATATTGATTTGTACTCCCCAATCCTCCCCAAGAAAGTAGTTTGTCATAGTATTTAAAGTACTAGAGAACTGATAGCATATATTAATTGCTATAGTACTTTATTATGTCACAAATATAATAATTACTTAGTTTATTTTCCCAAAGATTTTAAGATAAAAATGCCTAATCTCTGGATTTAGTAAGGATTTTAACAGTCTACATACTGTTTGAGAGGTAGGAGCTAGTTGTAAATATACCTGTTCCATAGTCTATTATTTGTTGTATCTAGTTCCCAATAGATACATTCTACATACAAAAAGGTGTGGGAACTATCAGCATATCTGTTCCAAGGTATCGCCAAACACCCACACTACAAATACACACAAGTTGCCCACACCTAGACTATGATATTCTGCTAAAAACAGGTATATAGCCAAGTATGGGCGTTGTGCATATCCTCGTAGTGTAAAATTTTGGCGAAATTCTGGAACAAGGATAATGCAAAACGCCTTTCGTTAAATAAATATGTTATTCCATTACTGGAACGGCACAAATATACGAAAAGCGTTTGTATTATAACTAAATCAGTGTGTTAAAAACTAAGACAATCATAAGTATTAAGTAGCTCTTCCTGTCTCAATCCCAAGTATCTTTTAGTAATTGATACACTGGAATGATTAAATAATTCCATCAATTTAACAAGTGCAAGTTCCGAACTATCGCTGTTCATGTTATACACCTGTCTGCCAAAGGTCTTTCTAAGAGAATGACATGAAAAATTGCCTATTTGTAACCTGTACTTCTTCTTAATCTCTTTCAGTACTTCATTTATCCTCTGAATACTGAAAACCGTTCCTTTCTGGCTTATCAGGATGGGAGCATTAATACCAACAGGCTCTATATGCTCATAACAATCCCTGATATGCTTTTTCAGTTGTAGATTTACTCTGATAGTCCGTTTCTTTTTCGTTTTATGCTCTATGATGGTAAACTCGTCTGTATCTAATACCTGATTCCATCTTAAAGAAAGAATGTCAGAAATTCTTAGACCTGTGAAACAACCCAAAGCAATAAGAAGTGACATTTTATAATTACCGTCTTTTGCCAACTTTCTTATTAAATTCATAGCTTCATCCCATAGTAGGAAATCAGCCGTTGTATTACTGTATTTCAAGCTCATAATGTTCAGTTATGTAGTTAAACAAATAAAAGTGAAAATTAATTTTAAACTGGAATATCTAACTTGCTGATTACTAGGCAAACATTCACTAATTGTCAAAGTGAACATTTTTATAAAGCAAGGACACTAAGTAAATAATGTCCTTACTTCATTTTGCCTATATAAATGGCAAATAGGCTTCATCCAATACACCGCTATCAACTATCCGTTTACAAAGTTCGTGTGACGCTTGGTTTCTAAGGTCTGTACCATAGTTCTTGCTACCAACCATGCGGATAATCTCTACAATGGTTTTCATTAATTCCTGCTGTAGTGTACGGTGATAATACCTTGTACTTTCAGCAAATCTTTTTGGATTCCAACCATAATCGTTCAAGGCTCTTTCAAGTTCTTGCGCTGCCTTGTATTCGCGACTGCCTTCTATTACCATATTTATAATATTTAAGAGGTTTATAAATAGAAAGAGTACCTATATATAGTATATAGATACCCTTATTAGTACTTCATGTACTACTTCACCGTAATAATCTTGTATATAGTCCAAATAATCATCAAGAAGAATACAACAGGTGAAATTGCACACATAACAAGTAACAAGATAATCCAAGATATAACGATTAATAACGCTTGTAACATAATCTTTTGAGTATTAATAGGTAATGAATAATAAAGGGACACCCTTATTATATGGATGCCCCTTTTAAGTACTCTGTAATACCACTAACTAAGAAACCATTGATACTTGTCATCACCATGTAAAGCGGAACATATACCCGTTGCAAGTTCTGTAGCATTATAGGCTCTATCCAAGAATGAATCTATATAGCTACTCTTATTTGCACCTGTGAGCAAGTTGTAAAGTTTCCACATAGACAAATCATTTCCCAAGCTGCCAAAATTCTCGTCATTGATATAAGCCCTAGCCACATTGTTAACCTGTGTATCAGTAAATAACATACGTGGAATTGCTTTTTGATACCCCTGTGGTAGACATTGATAAAGTCTCATTCTGCCAAGCAAGGTCACAAATTGGTGCTCATTCAGGTAGGAATCGCCAAGCGTTTGCAACAAATGTATGTTTTTGGCTGCATTGAAATTATTAAGTAGTTCCAATGTAGCCCTAAACAGTTCCTTTGTGCTCATTACTTTTATGTCGTCCTTATATCCGTCTGTGAAAACGCACATATTACAACAAACCTGATTCTTGAATGAAACTGCCAATCTGAATAACTCTGGGCTTTTCTTAGTTGCCAGATTCTCTCTATTCAAGGCACGAACGCCAACTATAGAAAGATTAAGCCTGTTGCCAGATACATTTTCATAAATAGATGGAATATCTATGGCAAAAGCACATCTTTCGTAATACTGGGTAGTGTCAGCTTCCGTTAACAGGTTCTTTGGCTTGTTAATGGACTCTGGACGTCTCCCTTTTACCACATGACTGCACCTTATATCTGGTTGCTCGATTTGTTCACCACTATAAAATGAATTAGCCGCTTCCCAAACCGTTTCAATGAATTGTGGATGCGAAATAGTCAGTTCATTATCCTTGCTGAAAACTGGTATCACATTATCATTCTTTAAATGGTCTAAAGTAACCTCCACAGAGTTTGCTTCTATAAAGTGATTTACCCTTTTGGGCTTTACTGGCTCTTCGATTATTACCGCTTCTTCTGCATACTCACCAAAGTTACTTTCCCTTCTTACCTGTGGCACATTGCCAATAATTTGTAGATTTCTCATAACGAATAAAATTTTAAATGATTTATAAATTGATTACGTGGAGAATAGATATTTCACTTTTCTTCCAACTACCCTAGGGGGTTGTTAGAACTACTCTTCACGTGTTCATGTAACTTTCAATTCTGTAAATCATAGGAGAAGTAAGCTGATATATATTTAAGCTCCTATTTTTATAGGTAGGGGGGATTATATATAAGTACCTGTACTTTATTGCACGCATATCTTTTTACTCTCCACAAATGGAACTACTTTAGACCATTACAGAATGTGGCATAACCATACAACCAATGTTTGAAGAATGAGTATCATTCATTTTTTAGCTTCCCCAATTATTCGTAAATTTGTGTATTCCATGAAGGAAGGATTACCGTATTGCATTGAGGGCTTTTTATCTCCATTTCCCAATTACTACCAATACGGTAATTTACCTTTTTCACAATCTCCCATAGATAAAGCCATGTTTGATAGATTTTATTGCAGTCGCCTATATACTAGTATTAGACGACCTTTTTCATTTTTGTAGCATAACCATAAAAAGTAGGGCAATTTGACGTCTGCCCTACCACTTGTGGTTATGAAAATTTCTTCATATTACCTACCATGTCAGAAGTATATACCTATCAAGAATTACGTGAATTAGCCTTGAAACACGGAATCAGAGATAATAAAGTCCATATCGGTGTATGGATACAAACACAAGGCTATCAAAAACAGAGAATACAGATTAACCACATTAGAAAAACATTTTATTTAAAATCCCATGATTGAGACAAGAATACCAATAGCACCTGACACAAGTACCACCCTTACAGATGAAACAACAGAGCACATCATTCATCACAAGGTAACAATCAAAATAGACAGAGATTATTTAAGAAAGAAATACCCCGAACTATTCGAGCGACTGGCAAAAATAAAGCTGCCACCCTCTTACAAGAGGAAATAATATATCAACACAAAAAAGCCGCAGTTGAGCATATTTGTAAGTGTACTCGCTTGCGGCTATTTTTATGGTTTAAAATTAATCAATAAATCTCTTAATCAAATATCCCCTAGTTGGCTTTCCCTCGATTCGTTGAGTTCCAGTTTCCAGTTCAACCCATTCTTTTAAGTCCATAGGCTTCTTCATTCCAAATTGTTGTGCAATCGCCTTCAGTTCCTTAGAAGGCATAAATGTACCAACCGTTAATAATGTTTTCAGTTGTTCACCAATATCACTATCAGCACAAAAATTCTCTTTTTTTAAAGCTTCAAGAGCAACTTTTACAGCCTTCATACTTCTTAACTTTTTCACCTGTTCCACTCCCAATTTACACAAAGCGTCTCTTATGAAAGGATATTCTTTTTCAATGCTCTGTTTTGCTTCAATATCCAAACAATATTTCATATCAGCATACAAGATAAATGTTTCCAAGAATGTAGGCTTCTTACAAACAGGCTTTATAAAGTTATCATCTAGTTGCACCCATTCCACTTTAGAATGTAATATACCTGCCCTCTCATATTCAGCAACTAAATCTTTCTGTGAACAATATATGCTATTCATTAACCTATAATTATAGAGCACAACTTTAGCTGCCATATCATTAACAATAAACTCATCATTTTTTTTATCATATTTGAGAAATGAGGATTTACCTAAATCTGACTTTTGTTGCTTCTTTGCTCCTATCGAAAGTCGGTTATATGCAGTAGCCCTTTCTTCAGCGTATTCCAAGTCTTTTTCTATCTCCTTTTTTGCCTTCTCATAATTTTCATAGTAGTCTTTTGGTCTTGTATTAAAAATATGAACAACCAAATTTCTAAACGGATTATTGGTATTTCTTATTCTCCCTGCAATTTGTGGGATATCCATATCAACGCTTAATAGAGTATGTTTATTATAAATATTACTTACCACGTAACATATACCTGTTTCAGAATAAAAATCCACTCCTTCAAACGACTTGGAAGTTATGAAATTAAATTTCTTTGGTGCATCCGTAGAACTAGATATCTGATATTCCCCTAATGTTCTACGGTTCTTGTCTTCATCAGCACAAATAATCCTGCAATCATCATTCGTAAGATGAGTATATTCTAATATTTTCTTTATTTCTGTGACACTGTTTATAAAGAAGTAAGCTTCGTATGATTTCAATTCATCTTTTTTTATATATCCCTCTCTCTGATACGCTTTAATAAGATTTGCAGTAAGCATATAAGCTCTATTGGTTTTATAAGGTAGAATCGTTAAAGGCTCTATATGTTTCCAATCTGCAATATATTCTTCCACGTTTTTTAAAGCATCCGGTTTGAAATCCATAGCAATGGGAGTAGCAGACATAAAACAATATGATTTAAACTCATTAAAATGTTCCAATACTCCTTCTACGGCTTCTTTTCTATAAGAATATATTTTCAAGAGATTATGATATTCGTCAACTAATAACCTATACTCTTTGGGGATAATAAGAGAAACTAGAGAAGGTATCTTATCATAAGTACACATTATTTTTTTCGTTCCTTCTTTAGAAAGATATTCTTTTAATCCTTTCTTTAATGTAGGAGTGAATGTACCATACAATCCGAAAAGATTTCTAACCGGACTCAATCCTGCCTTTCTATTTTCAGCCTTCCACACAATACTATTTCCGTTCTCATCTTTAGGTGGATAACACTTGTTTTCTATTAATTCAGTGGTAGGAACTGCAATCACATAATTCTCACCATTTTTAAGAGCAATTGTTGTTCCGCCACAACCTGTGACTACCTTATTAAAGATACAATTATGAGGAAGGTCTTCTAAATCAAGAAAGCCGTCATGTTCTTGGATTTCTAGTTTTTTCATGTCTATTATTCAGAAAAAAATTGTAACGCTATCATCGACTACAAAATTAATACTTTATAAATACCTGTACTACTATTTTCCTGACTTTCCATATTTTTTATATAGCTATAATCTGCAAAAAAATGTAACATACGTTTTTGAAAGTAGAAATATAGATATTTTTGAAATTTATCTGTAATGCTATCGGATAGGGAGAAATATGAATTATATTCCAACTTTTACTAAAATATTTCTTGCATACTCCACACAAAAACATAATTGCCGAATAACCCAGCATTACAAAATGAAAAATTATATATAGACTCAAAAATCGTATTTTACCCCTATTTTAGAGCTTAAACTCAATCCTCTAGCCTATTATAGGCTTGAAAGGTAATGATTCATACCTATTTTAAACTGACATCTTCATTTTTCAATAAATTATCAGATACCATTCTTGCCTGTTAAGGCTATATTCTTTATTTTTGCAGTTCATAATCAAGATACTGAAAAAGCTTGCGTCAGAGTTTTTATGTGTTTTGATTTATGGACAAGATAATACAGATTGGAGGTCTATTTTTTATAAGAAAATTATCAATTTGTGGTTTTAAGTTATTGAATATTCAATAGTTATATCAAGAAAATAAATTCGCGATATATAACAAAATCAATATTATTAATTTTTAAATAAAAAAAAGATGAAAAAAGATGTATTATCTGCTGACAACCAGCAAAGTGTAGAAGTTGTAAACGGTGGTAATTCACAAGTAGTAACTCGTAAAGCTTCCAAGAAGAAAGAACCCTTTCACGCTGTAAGAGAGAAAGCTGCGAACCTCTATCGAAAGCAACTGAACCAAGATGTTGACACAATGAGAAAAGCGATTGAGTACGCTCTAAACCAAGCCTCTATTGAATATAACAAAAACCGTTTCTTGGCGGATTACGGGAAATTGGTAGAAAGGCTCTTGGATAGTAAAAGTTTTGAGAAGGATTGTAAAAAGTTTAACTTAGAACCGTTCCACGCTGCAACCCATATCGTCTTTGACGGTGTGAAACAGTTGAACACTGTCCTCGAAAATGGTTTGGAAACTGTTTACGGAAGCCGTTTAACGGAACTCAAGGAAGCAGTGTACTCGAAAGAAGAACTTGATGCAGCATTAGGATACACAATTGCTGCCTAATAACTTCCCCCTCTTGCCTGACGCTTTAGCAAGGGGGGATTTTATTTTTAAAAAGATGCTTTATTCTTCACAATTAAATGTGTCCATTAGTTTATCCATTTCTTCGCCTATACACTTATCAACCAATTTAGCATAGTGTTCAGTCATTCGTGTATTAGAATGTCCCAACATCTTGGATACCGCAATTAATGATATATTATTTGCCAAAGTAACAGTACTCGCAAAAGTATGGCGGGCTGTATGATAGGTTATTCGTTTATCAATATGACACAAAATAGCTATATCTTTCAAATAAAGATTTATATCTTTAGCTGAATATATAGGTATTAAAGTATCTCCACCAGAATACTTATCAATTAACATCTTAGCACTTGGCAATAATGGAATACGAGCAAGTACCCCCGTCTTAATCCTTTTCTTCTTAATCCATATTCTTCCTTCATTATCACGTTCCAAATGTTCAGCTCGCAAAGTCTTAACATCAACATAGGACAAACCTGTATAGCAAGCGAATAAAAACATATCTCTAGTCCTTTCAAGTCTTGGTAAAGGAGAATTGAAGTTTATAATTCTACGCAATTCATCTTCATTCAGAAAATCGGGAGACACCTCTTGTCTCTCTAATTTGTACGCTGCAAAAGGACTAAATGCTATCTTATTATTAGCAACTGCACGATTTACCACTTTCTTTAATAATGCTAAATACTTCACCGCTCCATTATGAGACAGCCCATGTTCTGATAATAGCCATATACGAAATTCCTCTATAAAATCACGGTTCAATTCTCTTAGAAACATATCATCCCGATGATACTTAAATTGAATAAAATTCTCTAAGAGTGACAATCCATGTTTTGAATTAGCGTATGTCCCTTTAGAGACTCCACAACCAATCTGTTTGTACTGTATCTCATTATGCTTTCTATAAACACTAAGTATAGTTTCTTCTTTTATTAATTCCACCTTATTTAATAGTGCATCACGAAGTAATACAGCGGTTACAGCAAAACCATGCTTTACCAATTTTATTTCCTCTTCATAAATCCGTACTCTTAAATTTTTAAGAAATTCATTTAAAGCCGTGGCTTCTGAATTTGTACCACGTACGCACTGCTTATCTTTATTCCAACTTTCTAATGTCACTAACTTACCTGTAGAAAATACAGTACGTTCTTCTCCCACAGATATTAATACCTCAATAGGTGCTTTGCCTGCTTTATTCATTTTACTTGCTCTAACAGTAAATGACAATGTATAATTACTCTTATTTATCATACTCTATTATTTGTGACGTCACAGTGACGGAACAAATAAATTACCGTCACCAATATACATCTAGTTAATAAAAATAAGAGCATAACATATTATATAATAGCAAATTACAACATATTGTATATTCCTAAACCGTCACGAGTTTATGTATGACAGACACCATGGGTCGTATGCACTCAGACGCTCAGTTCGCCGGTTCTTCATCAGTTCCTGCTCACGTAGAAATGATGGGATTCCTGGGAATTGGTAACAACCCGATGGTAGGATGTACAGTAGCTTGTGCGGTTGATGTTGCTCAGGCTTTAGGTAAGTAATTCAGGTTACTTTATATAGATAAAGAACTCCTGTAATCTTAACGATTACGGGAGTTCTTTTTATTTGTAATAATTTGATATGGATAAATTTATTCAGAAATGTATTACTTCATATAAACCATATCATCTTTTCTTTCTCCTTTGTACCAATCAGTGTTTGATTTACATCCACTTTCAACCCACTTTGAATACCCTCCAGACACTATTTAAACTGGACAAATAGGTAGCTTTTAACTTGAATATACAAATATAAACCTGTAAGAGCAAATAATGTAGCTAATTCGAGAACTTTTGTATGACTTCGCCTGTTTACATAACAGATACTAAAACATTATACAACAATGCTACTCACATTCTTAAATACACTTGCCACTATTATCAGTGTTATTAGTCTGCTAATTGTCACTTACGGAGTATTAGTCTGCTTCATCGCCTTTTTACGCAATGAAATAAAACGATTCAACGGAACATATACGGTTAACAATATACGGCAGTTGAGGGCGGATTTTGGCACTTACCTTTTGCTTGGATTGGAATTTCTAATTGCTTCCGACATACTAAAAACTGTGGTTGATCCAACGTTGGACGAATTGGCAATCCTGGGTGGAGTGGTTGTAGTAAGAACTGTGCTTTCTGTATTTTTGAATAAAGAGATCAAAGAATTGGCCGAAAATGATTCAGCGAAAGAAATATAGCATATCGCCGCACAACTAAGTTTCTCCAAAGCCATATCTTTTTTATTGCCTGATATTTCTATTTTGCCTACCTTTGTACGGGAAACATTTACACACTGACTGGCAAGGAATAGAAACACGTCAAAAAAATGGGAATTACACATCTATCTATTGAGCTTACACTTGATCTGATTGCGTTAATTATAGGAATCATCCTTATTATACGTGCTAAAGACAATTATCCGAAATTATATTGGGGAATTATAGCAACCGGCATCGGCATTATGTTTTCATGGGAAAATATCGGATGGTTGACAATTGTCACAGACACTCCGGAATACAACTTCACAGAATTGCTCAACATAGAGAAAATGCTCAAATGGTATGCTTTAGCAAATATTGTAGCCCTGTTCCCTATCGCTTCTTTATCACCGGGCTATCTGAACCATTTCAGAATATTTACTTTTCTATTATTACCCATCATTACGATAACTGTAGGAATCAGTTATTTAGGTTTCAATGGGAATATCACTCCCATCCACTCCATAGATGAAATTATTCCGAATATCCATCAAATAGATGTCAAGCTTAGGGTTTGCATATTCCTGTTATCCGTTTTTACCCCACTCGTTCTTCTTATTTATCCGATGATGAATAACAAGACCTACCGCAGGATAAATAATAACATGTATCTATTCATCGGTTTTCTATTCGTATTTTTAGGGATATACATTTTGTTCACTCTAAATATCAATGAATTTGTTTTCAATCTGTTCGGCATTATGGCAATCGTTTTTACGGTCTTATTCTCCATACAATATTTACGTTATGAGAATCCGTTTTCGAACCATATAAACATGATTCATAATGCAAAGAATACGGAAAGCACTATAATGCTACAAGCTGGAAAGCCATCTCCTACTCTCCCGCTCTTCTCAACGATTGAAGCCTATCTTCAGGAACAGCATCCCTATACCGATCAACGGTATAATATAGAACTTTTAGCCAAGTCCCTGAATAAACAGGAACATGATATTTCAGCAGCAATCAAAAGTCAGGGCTTTACAGGTTTCCGGGAATACATTAATTATCTTCGACTGGAATATTTCAGACAGTTAGCCGCCGAAAATCCAAAGAGTAATGTAAAAGAACTGATGTTTGCATGCGGTTTCACCTCCCGGGCAACTTTCTATCGTAACTTTTCAGAAAAGTATGGTGTATCACCCAGTAAATTCATTGAGAATCAAAGAGTAGAACAATAATTTCTTTTTTTAAAAGCACAATTCTTAATAGTAAAAAGTGTCTCATTTCAGGAATGAGACACTTTTTATTTTTATAGCTAAAAGCAATCCGTTACTTTTGATGCAAAATAAAACTACGACGTTGGCATCATCAACAGATTAATCGAATACTAAGATAAATAGAATATGAATATTGACAATTGTAATCACACCGACACAGAAAAACATCAAGAAGAAAAGATCTTTTTATATACTACCATTACTGGAAACTTGCAACTAATCCATTTAGAACAGATTGGCTATTTCCGGTATAACTCCAAGAGTAAACTATGGGAAGCTGTATTAAATAATAATCATACCCTGGCACTCAAAAGAAATACAAACTCACAAAAGATATTGAGTCTGCATCCCTATCTTATCCAGATTAGCCAGTCACACATTATCAATATAAGCTATCTGGTTTCGATTGAAGACAACAATTGCATATTGCTTCCTCCATTTAATGAGATGGAACTTTTACAAGTAAGCAAGTCTTTTATGAAAAAGCTAAAAGAAAAATATCCATGTATCTGATTGTATATAGCTCATCTTTATGCTCTATGCAACACCAAGCAATTCCACTTCGAAGATCAATGTCGAGTAGGCAGGAATAGAATCAAAAGATTTGATACCGTATCCCATTGCATAAGGAATATAAATAATCCATTTATCACCAACATGCATTTTCTGAAGTGCCACCTGCCACCCTTCTATTACATCACTAAGACGTAGGGCATCGGGACAAGTACGCTCATAAGAATTATCAAACACCTGGCCATCAATCAGACTTCCTTTGTAATGCACGGTAACAATGCTCCGTGCACCCGGAGAAATCGTACTTTCGCCAGTTTCCAAAACTTTGTAATAGATTCCACACGGCAACGCGAAAACACCTTCCTGAAAAGATAGTTTTTTCAAAAATCGCCGATTGGCCTCTTTGTATTCTTTCTTTTTCCCCATAAATAAATTGATTAAGAACTTGCAAAAATAATCAGAATAACAAAGGATTTAGCATAAAAACTGTATATTTGTTTGTTGAACTATAAAAAACTTCTCACTATGGGACAAACAAAGACTACACGTAGCATCAGTGCTACCGGACTATTCTTACTTATCATGATGACTGTGGGCCTATATTCATGCACACGCACTCAAAAAGACATCATTCCTTCTGCCGATTATGCACCGTATGTAAATGCGTATACGGGAGGAGTCATCTCGCAAAATTCGACCATACGTATAGAACTGACCCACGACCAACCCATGGTGGATATGAACAATGAGTTAAAAAGCAATCCGTTCAGTTTCTCACCTTCATTAAAAGGAAAAGCATATTGGGTTAGCAACAACACCATTGAATTTGTGCCCGAAGAAGGAGCGCTGAAACCGGGAACACTTTACGAAGGAACTTTCCGGCTCGGAGACTTCATCGAAGTGGACAAAAAGCTGAAAGAGTTCAACTTCTCATTCCGTGTACAGGAACGTAACTTCACCCTGCAACTGGAATCATTGCCGATTACAGCTACCCGACCGAATGAAATAAATATTAAAGGAGAGATACGTTTCAGCGACGTAGTGAAAAAGGAAGAGGTAGAAAAGATGCTGACTGCCAGTGACGGAAAAAAGAGTTATCCGGTGGAAGTCACCGCAACCGACAATCATACCCGGTATTTGTTTAGTATCAGACAAATCCCCAGAGAAGCTGATGATTACCCCTTGACTATCACAGCCAACGGCAACGCAGCCGGCATCGACCGTAAACAAAGCGAAGAAGTACTGATACCGGCGAAAGATTGTTTCCGTTTCATGTCTGCCGAACGCATCGACCAACCGGAAAATGGAATCGAGATTGTTTTCTCCGCTCCCTTATCCACTACTCAAGATTTAAAAGGACTGATTGAGATCCCGGAAATCTCCTCATCGATCTTCCAAATCAGTGAGAACAGAGTTTTTATCTATTTCGAAGCAAACACACAGAACAAACTGACGTTGAATATCCATGAAGGAGTCAAAGACTGTCAAGGTAAAGCATTGGGAACTTCTCATACGATCTCATTCAGTGAAGTAAGTCTGAAGCCACAAGTGGAAATGTCTACTACCGCCGCTATCCTGCCCGATTCGAAAAGTCTGATTATTCCTTTCAGGGCTGTCAACCTATACGCTGTGGATTTGAGCGTGATCCGCATTTTCGAGAACAATGTATTGATGTTTATGCAAACCAATTCACTGGCCTCGGCCAATGAGCTACGCCGTTCGGGAAGACTGGTTTACAAGAAAACATTATGGCTTGCCAAAGATGCTTCCAAAGACATTCATCATTGGGGAGATTACTCGATAGACCTTGCCGGATTAATCCACCAGGAACCGGGTGCCATCTATCGTGTCATACTTTCATTTCGTCAGGAATACTCCGCTTATCCTTGTGGAGGAGGCGAGAATCAGGATATGAAATTCGCCGACAGCAGCACCTCCGACGGGCTGACCAAAGTAAGTGGAAGTGTTTTGTCCGAAGAAGATGAAGCAATCTGGAATACCCCCGAAGCCTACTATTATTACAATGGCGGAACAATGGACTGGAGTGTGTACCGATGGACGGAACGCGACAACCCCTGCCATCCGTCTTATTATATGGATTCAGACCGGGCAGCTGCCTGCAACGTTTTTGCTTCCAACCTGGGAATGATTGTAAAACGGAACTCACTGAATAAACTGTGGATTGCCGTTAGTAATATTTTGGATACAAAACCGATAGGGAAAGCACAGGTAACAGCGTATAATTTCCAGTTACAACCCATAGGGAAAGGAGAAACCAATGGAGAAGGATTCGTTGAAATCACTCCGAACGGTGTGCCTTTCATTATCGTGGCAGAATCGGACAAGCAAAAAGCGTACGTCCGCGTTGTGGACGGTGAAGAACAGTCCGTCAGCAGATTCGACGTGGGAGGAAAAGATATTCAAAAGGGACTGAAAGGATTTATATATGGCGAAAGAGGAGTATGGCGCCCGGGAGACACGCTGCACATTTCCTTTATATTGGAAGACCGCGAAAAGAGAATCCCCGACAAGCATCCCGTAGCACTGGAGATTTACAATCCGAGAGGACAGTTCTACACAAAAATGATTTCAACACAAGGAATGAACGGATTCTATACATTCGACGTTCCGACACAGGCAACAGACCCGACCGGACTTTGGAATGCGTATATTAAGGTGGGAGGAACCACCTTCCACAAAGGTCTGCGTATCGAAACCATAAAGCCCAACCGCTTGAAAATAAATCTGGCATTGCCGAAGGTGCTTCAAGCCACGGACAAGAATTTCTATGCCCCACTCACTTCAACCTGGCTGACAGGAGCAACTGCCTCCAAACTGAAAGCCAAAGTAGAAATGTCTTTATCGAAAGTGAATACACAGTTTAAGAATTACGGACAATATATCTTTAACAATCCGGCTACGGATTTCACGACTATCAAAACAGATATATTTGACGGCACACTGGATGCAGAAGGAAAAGCAAATGTCATGCTGAAAGTTCCGACCGCAACGGAAGCGCCGGGTATGCTGAACGCCACTTTCACCACCCGCGTGTTCGAACCGGGAGGAGATGCCAGCATCTACACTCAAACAATTCCATTCTCACCATTCACCTCTTATGTCGGTATCAATCTGAACCAGCCAAAAGGCAAATATATTGAAACTGACAAAGATCATGTATTCGATATTGTAACTGTAAACACGCAGGGACAGTTAGTGAACAGTTCTAATCTGGAATACAAAATATACCGCATCGGCTGGAGTTGGTGGTGGGAAAACAGTGGTGAATCTTTCGGAACGTATATCAACAACAGTTCCATCACTCCTGTTGCCAGCGGCAATTTACAGACAAGAGGCGGAAAAGCATCTTTCAAATTCCGTATCGATTATCCGTCATGGGGACGCTACCTGGTTTACGTGAAAGATAAAGAGAGTGGACATGCCACCGGAGGTACAGTTTATGTTGACTGGCCGGAATGGCGGGGACGTTCGAGCAAGACTGATCCCAGCGGTATCAAGATGCTTGCTTTCTCGCTGAACAAAGATTCTTATGAAATAGGAGAAACAGCCACAGCAATCATTCCTGCAGCAGCGGGAGGACGTGCACTGGTATCCATAGAAAACGGTTCTACCGTATTACGACAAGAATGGATAGAGGTTTCCAACGGAGGAGATACGAAATATACATTCAAGATTACACCGGAGATGACTCCGAATGTATATCTGCATATCAGTCTGTTACAGCCTCACGCGCAAACAGTCAATGACCTGCCTATCCGTATGTATGGCGTCGTTCCGGTATTCGTGACTAACAGTCAGACGGTGTTGCAACCGCAGATACAGATGCCGGAAGTGTTACGCCCGGAAACCAACTTCAATGTGACCGTCAGCGAAAAGACCGGAAAACCGATGACTTATACATTAGCTATTGTAGACGACGGTTTGCTGGATCTTACCAATTTCAAAACCCCGGACCCATGGAATGATTTCTATTCACGCGAAGCACTCGGCATCCGGACATGGGATATGTATGATAATGTATTGGGAGCTTCCGCCGGAAGTTACAGTTCACTTTTCAGTACGGGTGGAGACGCCACATTAAAACCTGCCGATGCAAAAGCAAACCGCTTCAAACCGGTAGTCAAGTTTATAGGTCCTTTCTATCTGGGAAAAGGTAAGAGCCAGACGCATACGCTGAAACTTCCGATGTATGTAGGTTCGGTACGTGCCATGGTGGTTGCCGGACAAGAGGGAGCGTACGGCAATGCGGAAAAAACGGCTTTCGTGCGGACTCCGTTAATGATGTTGTCCACCTTGCCCCGTGTGCTTAGTATTCAGGAAGAAATCACCGTTCCGGTAAATATCTTTGCGATGGAAAATCAAGTGAAGAATGTAACCGTATCACTTCAGGCATCCGGTGGAGGAGTACAGATTGTAGGGGCCAACCAACAGTCGCTCAAATTTAGCCAACCGGGTGACCAGCTCGTGTTCTTTACCTTAAAAACAGGTAGTAAAACAGGAAAGGCTACCATCCATCTGACAGCCAATGGTGGCGGACAACAAACTAAAGAAACCATTGAAATAGAAGTACGCAACCCGAATCCGATAGTAACCCTGCGCAACAGTCAATGGGCAGAAGCCGGACAAAGCAAAGAACTTTCATACAATCTAAGCAGTTCTTCTGCAAATAACCAGATAAAGCTGGAAGTATCACGCATACCTTCGGTTGATATCAGCCGCCGGTTCGACTTCTTATACAACTATCAGCACCATTGTACGGAACAGTTGACTTCCAAGGCTTTGCCTCTTCTGTTTGTCGGTCAATTCAAAACAATAGATAAGATAGAAGCCGAAAAGATAAAGACAAATCTACAGGAAGCTATCCGGCAGATTTATGGTCGTCAACTCCCCAATGGCGGATTTGTATATTGGCCGGGAAATGCTGTTGCCGACGAATGGATCAGTTCTTATGCAGGAATGTTCCTGACACTGGCACAAGAAAAAGGATACGCCGTTCATTCGAACGTATTGAACAAGTGGAAGCGTTTCCAACGTGCTGCCGCACAGAACTGGCGGATGCCGCAGGATGCAAGCGGCTGGCAACAATGGCAGTCGGAATTGCAACAGGCTTTCCGTTTATATACGCTTGCATTGGCAGGAGCACCGGAATATGGGGCCATGAACCGGATGAAAGAACAGGCAGGATTATCCATTCAGGCTAAATGGAGACTGGCAGCAACCTATGCACTGACCGGAAAGATGAAACCGGCTGAAGAACTGGTGTATAATGCGGAAACAACAGTAAGCCCCTACTCTTCCATGAATCAGATTTACGGTTCCTCCGACCGTGATGAAGCTATGATTCTGGAAACACTGATCCTGATGAACCGGGAACGGGATGCTTTACAGCAGGCAAAAGTCGTTTCAAAGAATCTGTCACAAGAGGAGTGGTTCAGTACACAATCCACCGCTTTTGCTCTTATGGCAATGGGACGTCTGGCTGAAAAGCTGTCAGGCACATTGGATTTCGTATGGACATGGAACGACAAACAACAACCTGCCGTGAAATCGGCTAAAGCTGTGTTTGAAAAGGAAATCGCCACCACTCCCAAATCCGGTATGATTGCTGTGAAGAATCAAGGAAAAGGAGCGCTTAGCGTAGACCTTATCACACGCACACAGTTGTTGAACGATACATTACCGGCCATCAGCGACAATCTTCGCATGGATATAAGATATGCCAACCTGAACGGTACACCGATCTCTGTCAATGATATTATACAGGGAACTGACTTTATGGCTATCACCTCCATATCCAATATTAGCGGAACTTCCGATTACACCAATCTGGCACTGACGCATATCATACCGTCCGGTTGGGAAATATACAACGAAAGAATGGTTGCCCCCGAAACGGAAAGCGGAGCAGCCGACGGTTCCGGTAAATCCGTCAGCAAATATAATTATCTGGATATACGCGATGACAGGGTATTAACTTATTTCAATTTGCGTCGTGGTGAAACAAAAGTATTCACTGTCAGACTGCAAGCGACTTATGCAGGTAACTTTATTCTTCCTGCCGTTCAATGTGAAGCAATGTATGATGTAAACGTACAGGCACGCAGCAAAGCGGGAAGAACAACTGTCAGTCGATAGCTTTTAACATTTAAATGAATCCTATATATAAATTCTTCAAACGATTATCTGTTACTAAGAAAGTAATGACAATAAGCATTGCTCTTTTGATGATAGGATACATCTTTTGCCTTCCCCGGCAACTGTTTCATGTACCCTACTCCACCGTTGTGACTGATCGAAACGAAGAATTACTGGGAGCACGTATCGCTTCGGATGGTCAATGGCGGTTTCCTCCCCGAAAGACAACACCTGAAAAAATCAAGCAATGTCTTATTACCTTCGAAGATAAACACTTTTACCACCATTGGGGAGTTAATCCGCTATCTACCGGAAGAGCACTCTATCAGAATTTAAAGAATAAACGTGTTGTAAGCGGAGGCAGTACCCTTACCATGCAGACCATCCGTCTCGCCCGGAACAAACCCAGAACTATCGGAGAGAAAGTCATCGAAATGATCTGGGCTACCCGTTTGGAGTTTCGGACTTCCAAAGAGGAAATCTTATCCATGTATGTCTCCCATGCACCATTCGGAGGAAATGTAGTAGGACTGGATGCTGCTGCCTGGCGCTACTTCGGTCATTCTGCCGAAGATTTATCATGGGCGGAATCAGCCATGCTGGCCGTCCTGCCCAATGCCCCCGCCATGATTCATCTATCCAAAGGACGAAAAACACTACTTTCCAAACGCAACCGTTTATTGAAACAACTTTTTGAAGAAGAGATTATTGATGCGTCCACCTATGAATTGGCTATCAGCGAACCGTTACCCGACGAACCACATCCTCTTCCTCAAATAGCCCCCCACCTGGTTACCCGCTTTTATCAAGAAAGAAACGGATTATATACCCGCTCAACCATCGATAAAGGAATACAAACCCATATAGAGAGTTTGGCGGAACGGTGGAGCAATGAATTTAATCGAAGTGATATCCGTAACCTGGCTATCCTAATTATAGACATTCCCACCAATCAAGTGGTAGCATACTGCGGAAATGTACATTTCGACCGTAAGCAAGGGGGGAATCAAGTAGACGTGATTCAAGCTCCCAGAAGTACAGGCAGTATTTTAAAACCCTTTCTCTATGGTGCCATGCTACAGGAGGGAAGTCTATTACCGCAAATGCTGTTACCGGACGTACCCGTTAATATCAACGGCTTTACTCCACAAAACTTCAGCCTGCAGTTTGAAGGAGCCGTCCCCGCTTCCGAAGCTCTTGCCCGCTCATTGAATATCCCGGCTGTCACCATGTTACAAAGATATGGAGTACCCAAATTTCATCACATGCTGCAACAAATGGGGTTCAAGACTATCAACCGATCAGCCTCCCATTATGGATTATCACTCATTTTAGGAGGTGCCGAAGCTACTTTATGGGATGTGACGAATGCTTATGCACAAATGGGACGAAGCCTCTCCAACAGTCATTCCAACGACCTTCCCCAAGAAAAGGAAGTGCAGATACTACTGGGAACAGAAGAAAAGACAGTTTCGGAAAGAGATGGTTCAAGAAAAGTTACTTCAGGAAAGACCATTTCAAGAAAAACAACTTCGAGAAAGGATATATCAGAAGGAGTTATTTCAGAAGGAGTCATTTCGGCAGGAGCGGCCTGGCTCACCCTTTCCGCCTTAACAGAAGTCAACCGCCCTGAAGAAATTGACTGGAAATCAATCCCCTCGATGCAGACTATCGCATGGAAGACCGGAACGAGTTACGGATTCCGTGATGCCTGGGCCGTTGGCGTGACTCCCCGCTATGCAGTAGGCGTATGGGTAGGAAATGCAACCGGAGAAGGAAAACCCGGATTGGTCGGTGCACAGACAGCCGGTCCCGTATTATTCGATATATTCAATTATCTCCCATCTTCACCCTGGTTTGAACGTCCCACAGGAATTTTTGTTGATGCAGAGATATGCCGTCAATCCGGTCATCTGAAAGGACGTTTCTGTGAAGAAACCGACACCGTACTGATCCTTCCCGTCGGATTACGGACAGAGGCTTGTCCTTACCATCATCTCGTCACACTATCCGCCGACGAAAGCCACCGCATCTATGAAAACTGTGCAAACACGGAACCTACCATTCAGAAATCATGGTTTGCCCTGCCGCCCGTATGGGAATGGTACTATAAACAACACCATCCGGAATATAAACCGCTGCCACCTTTCAAAGCCGGCTGCGGAGAAGATTCTTTCCAACCCATGCAGTTCATCTACCCTCCGATGAACGCCCACATCAAGCTGCCCAAGCAACTGGATGGCAGCAAAGGCTTTATCACGGTGGAACTGGCACACAGCAATCCCAATGCCACTATCTTCTGGCATCTCGACGACACCTATCAGACACAGACACAGGATTTCCACAAAATTTCCCTGCAACCTGCTCCCGGCAAACATTCCCTGACGGCAGTAGACGGAGAAGGCAACACAGTTTCCACCACTTTCTTTATCGAATAAACATCTTATTTTATTATCTTTGCCGCATGAAACAGCCATTAAAAGAAAACGGTGGACTACCGGCATCTATCCTCTGGACACTTGCTATTGTGGCCGGTGTCTCGGTAGCCAACATCTATTATATTCAACCTCTATTAAATATGATACGCCATGAACTTGGCATATCAGAGTTCAGAACTAACCTGATTGCCATGGTCACGCAAATAGGCTATGCGGCAGGATTGTTGTTTATCACCCCTCTGGGAGATTTATATCAGCGTAAGAAAATCATCCTGGTCAACTTCACCGTTCTGATATTCTCTCTATTGACTATCGCCCTGACGCACTATTTTCATTTGATACTTATCGCTTCATTCCTCACGGGAGTTTGTTCGATGATTCCACAAATATTCATTCCGATAGCCGCCCAGTTCTCCCGTCCGGAAAATAAAGGCAGAAATGTAGGGATTGTCTTATCAGGACTATTGACCGGCATTCTGGCTTCACGTGTCGTCAGCGGATTTATCGGTGAACTGATTGGCTGGCGGGAAATGTATCACATCGCTGCAGGCATGATGTTTATCTGCGCAATCGTTGTATTAAAAGTCCTTCCTGACATTCAGACCAACTTTCAGGGAAAGTATAGCGGCCTGATGAAATCTCTGTTAGCCTTAGTGAAAGAATACCCGCAACTGCGCATTTATTCGATCCGGGCGGCACTGAATTTCGGTTCCCTCCTCGCCATGTGGTCCTGTCTGGCTTTTAAAATGGGACAAGCCCCGTTCTTCGCCAACAGCGACGTAATCGGTATGCTAGGACTTTGCGGAGTGGCCGGAGCATTGACTGCTTCTTTCGTAGGAAGATACGTAAAGCAAGTAGGTGTACGCCGCTTTAACTTTATCGGTTGCGGATTGATTCTCTTTGCCTGGTTACTGTTCTTCATCGGTGAAAACACTTTTATTGGTATCATTGCCGGAATCATCATCATTGACATAGGGATGCAATGCATCCAACTTAGCAACCAGACAAGTATCTTCGAACTGGACCCGCGCGCTTCGAACCGTATCAATACAGTTTTCATGACTACTTACTTTATTGGCGGTTCAATGGGAACATTTCTGGCGGGCAGCTTTTGGCAACTGTATGGTTGGCACGGAGTTATCGGTACCGGAGTCGTTTTAACCGGAATTTCTTTATTAATTACGACTTTCTACAAGAAGTGAGTCAACAAAACGGACGGTCAAACCGTTTATTACAATAAAAAAGCCAATGAAATACGGAGTTAACAGACAAATCTTACTTATCACAGCCGGCACCGTCTGGATTATAGCCGGTGCGAATATTCTGCGAATAGGAATTGTAACCTGGTTAAACACCTCCCAAGATTGGATGTTCAAAATAGGAGAAGCTACCGTCGTTTTCTTGTTATTCTTCGTTCTGGTGTTCAGAAGGCTTTATTATAAACATACCCAGCGAATCGAACAAAAGAAAGAACACAGAAATTGCCCGTTCTCCTTTTTCGATGTGAAAAGTTGGATTACAATGATCTTCATGATTTCTCTGGGAATTACCATACGTAGCTTCCATCTTCTGCCCGAAACGTTCATTTCTGTTTTCTATACCGGATTATCCATTGCCCTCATCCTGACAGGGGTACTTTTCATCCGTTACTGGTGGATAAGGCGTAAGACTTTCGCTAATTGAGCCGGTCTTATACATATTCCAATCAAATACAAACTTATAATAATTTTTATTGCCTGACGTTTTGAAGCAAAAGATTTCATTCTTTTTTGTTGTATCTTTGCGCGGCTATAAACAAAACAGTAGCCGGAAAACAAATAAAAGGTTATAAGAATCAACATGAAGAAAGCCCCCTCTCCCCTTGTATCATTGATACCGATCATTGTACTGGTGTTATTATTGTTTGCCACTATCCGCACATTTGGCAGTGATGCCCTAAGCGGCGGAAGCCAAGTGTCACTACTCACCACTACAGCTATTTGTATCCTTATCGGTATGGTGTTCTATAAAATTCCCTGGAAAGATTATGAGCTCGCCATCACCAACAATATTGCCGGAGTGGCAACAGCCATTATTATTCTATTGATAATCGGTGCGTTGAGCGGGATCTGGATGATTAGTGGAGTAGTGCCTACGCTAATCTACTACGGGATGCAAATTATCCATCCCAGTTTCTTCCTGGCATCTACCTGCATCATCTGCGCATTGATTTCCGTTATGACCGGAAGTTCGTGGACTACCATTGCTACCATCGGTATCGCCCTGATGGGTATCGGAAAGGCGCAAGGTTTTGAAGACGGTTGGATTGCCGGAGCCATTATTTCAGGAGCATACTTCGGAGATAAAATATCTCCTTTATCCGAAACCACCATCCTGGCCTCTTCTATCACAGACACTCCCTTGTTCCGTCACATCCGTTATATGATGATTACTACGGTTCCATCTCTTGTCATTACGCTAATTATTTTCACCGTAGCAGGATTCTCTCATGATGCCAACAATACACAACACATCGCAGAAGTGGCAACAGCTCTGAATGAAAAGTTTCATATCACTCCGTGGCTGTTGATAGTTCCCGTAGCAACCGGCATATTGATAGCGAAGAAAGTGCCGTCTATCGTTACGCTGTTCCTGTCCACCCTGCTGGCTGCTGTTTTTGCTTTAATCTTTCAGCCGGATTTGTTGGAAGAAATTTCAGGAATTGCCGCTTCCGGATTCGATTCACTGTTTAAAGGACTAATGATGACTATCTACGGAGAGACAAATTTACACACGGATAATGCCGTTCTGACAGATTTAATTGCCACACGTGGCATGTCAGGAATGATGAATACGATTTGGTTGATACTATGTGCCATGTGTTTCGGCGGAGCAATGACAGCAAGCGGTATGGTGGGAAGTATCACTTCCATCTTTGTGCGCTTTATGAAGAAAACAGTCAGCGTGGTCAGTGCGACGGTTTGTTCCGGTCTGTTTCTTAATCTGACCACTGCCGATCAATATATCAGTATTATTCTGACGGGAAATATGTTTCGCGATATTTATGCCAAGAAAGGGTATGAAAGTTGCTTACTAAGCCGTACCACGGAAGATGCAGTAACCGTTACATCCGTATTGATCCCGTGGAACAGCTGTGGAATGACTCAAGCCACCATCTTGAGTGTACCCACACTTGTGTATCTCCCTTATTGTTTTTTCAACATTATCAGTCCTTTAATGAGTATCACCGTGGCAGCCATCGGATATAAAATTGCACGACGTTCGTGAACAATCTGGCATACACTTTGTTTTTGCAATAAACGAACAACATATTAAACCTAAACAAAAAAAAGTTATGAAAAAGTTTATTGCATTAGTAGCATTAGTATTAGTGAGTGCAAGCACAATGATGTATGCACAAGAAAGTAACGCAGCAGCACGCCGCGCAGAAAGAAAAGCTCAAAGAGATGCAGAGAGAGCGAAACTCCGTGCCGAAGAAGAGGTGCAGGACATGGCAGCCTATCAACAAGCTGTACAGGCTTTGAAAAACAAGCAATTTGTATTGGAAGCTAATCAGGTTGTCTTCCGCAACGGTATGAGTGCTTTTGTTACTTCAAACACCAACTTCGTCCTGATGAACGGCAACAGAGCTACCGTACAGACTGCTTTCAACACTCCTTACCCAGGTCCTAACGGAATCGGTGGTGTTACAGTAGATGGTAATTCTTCGGATATGAAGATGAATATCGACAAAAAAGGAAATGTGAACTGTTCATTCAGTGTTCAGGGTATCGGCATCTCCGCTCAAGTATTTATTAATATGAGCAGTGGAAACAATACAGCTTCGGTTAGTATCAGCCCGAACTTCAGCAACAACAACCTGACATTGAACGGAAATATCGTTCCGCTTGACCAATCAAATATCTTCAAGGGACGTTCCTGGTAATCCGGATACAAGAATCTTATCATAACTCCGCTACAAATCACGCAAAATGCGTACATTTGTAGCGGAGTTTTTTTTTATTCAGTATGGCTTATGAGAGAATTTATCATTGCAGACAATCAGGATATCAGTAAGGCAGGAATGATGTTCCTGTTGAGTAAACAAAAGGAGGTATCCCTCCTTTTAGAAGCTGACAACAAGGCTGAACTGATTCAGCAGCTACGATTGTATCCGCAAGCAGTGATTATTCTGGATTATACTTTGTTCAATTTTGCGGGGGCAGATGAATTGATTGTCTTGCAGGAAAGATTCAAGGAAGCCGACTGGATTCTATTCTCTGACGAACTAAGCCTGAACTTTCTCCGTCAGGTATTATTCAGCAGCATGGCTTTCGGGGTAGTGATGAAAGATAACTCAAAAGAAGAAATCATGACTGCCATTCAATGCGCCACCCGCAAACAAAGGTATATTTGCAATCATGTCAGCAATCTGCTGCTTTCGGGAACTTCTTCTCCGCTGGCAGCGTCAAGTATGGACGACCATTTGCTGACGCAGACAGAAAAGAATATCCTAAAAGAAATTGCATTAGGGAAAACAACGAAAGAGATTGCCGCAGAGAAAAATCTTAGTTTCCATACGATCAACAGCCATCGTAAGAATATCTTTCGCAAATTGGGAGTGAATAATGTGCACGAGGCTACTAAATATGCGATGAGGGCAGGGATTGTGGATTTAGCCGAATACTATATCTGACACCGCTATTCACTAACCTCTACCCCTCTAAGGGAACTATTTAACAGATAATTTCTCCGCTTCCCACACAAACTTTCGCCTCTTCATCATAAATCACCCCAAACTGCCCCGGAGCAATGCCTTGCAGCTTTTCAGAGGACAAAATGTGGAATTGCTTCTCCCCTTCCTGTATCAGTTTTCCTTTGGTAAAGTCGGGAGTGTGACGAATCTTGAAAGTGATGTCTATCTCCTTCTCCTGCCCTTTCCAGGGATTATCAGTAATGAAATGGAAATCATGCATCCGGAATTCATTGCCGTACTGTGTTTCCACACCGTAACCGCGGGACACATAAATTGTATTTTCTTCAATATCCTTCTTGACTACGAACCAGGGTCCACCACTCAATCCAAGCCCTTTGCGCTGGCCGATTGTATGAAACCAATAACCGCGATGTGTACCCAATTTCTTTCCGGTTTCCAATTCAATAATCGCCCCTTCCTTTTCTCCTAAAAAACGACGGACAAAATCATTGTAGTTTATCTTCCCAAGAAAACAGATACCCTGACTATCTTTCCTTCTGGCACTCGGCAATCCGGCTTTATTGGCAATCTCACGCACTTCCTGTTTCATCAAACCTCCAATGGGAAACATGAGTTTGGAAACTTGCAGGTAATCAATCTGTGCGAGAAAGTCCGTCTGGTCTTTCACAGGGTCTTTCGCTGTGCCCAACCAAGTTTTACCGTTGCGTTGCAAGGTGGTGGCATAATGACCGGTTGCCGTAAAGTCGAAGTCTTTCCCTACACGCTGTTCAAAGCAACCGAATTTGATAAGCTTATTACACATCACATCCGGATTAGGCGTCAGCCCCTGCCGGATTTTATCAATGGCATAGGCCGCTACATTCTCCCAATACTCCTGATGCAAATCCACTACCTCCAAAGACAGACCGTACTTACGTGCCGTAGCAGTAGATAATTCAATATCTTCCTCTGCCGAACAGTCCATATATTCCGCTCCGTCCATGCCTATCTTAATATAAAAAAGAGTGGGCTTATATCCTTGCTCACAAAGGAGATGTACAACAACCGAACTGTCGACACCTCCTGATAATAATGCAGCTATATCCATGAATAATGATTCGTCTATTAATAACGTTCTATATGTAAGCTAATACCTATTAAAAAATTCTATGCTACAAAGATAAGGCAAGAATCTCTAACAGCCAATCACATATTGAAGGCATTTTTATACCATAAATGTGGTAGATAAGCAAAGTATTTCCTACATTTGCACAGTAAAAAGCTTTTTATGATGACGAAATTAAGAAAGATAATCCTCATACCTGCCCTGAGCATCGTATTTATCAGTGGCTTTTTCTCCTGTGGTGTCGACCGCTGGCCGGAGTATGCCCATCAGACCGCACTGGATACATGGATGTACGACATCATGCAGCAGAACTATCTGTGGTATCAAGATCTACCTTCCTACGATGATGTGAATCTGTTTCTGGAACCTGCCTCGTTTTTATCTAAAGTAAAATCAAAAAACGACAGCTATTCGTTTGTGGACTCTGTGATGGAGACTCCGCTGCCTACCTATGGATTTGATTATTCACTGGTTCGAAGTGCGGATATCGATACAGCATATAATGCATTAATTACTTACGTCATCCCCGGTTCACCGGCAGAAGCAGCCGGACTGGAACGTGGAAACTGGATTATGAAAGTCGATACTTCTTACATCAGCAAGAAATACGAGACTCAATTACTGCAAGGAACCCAAGCCCGGGATTTGGTGATGGGAGTATGGAAAGAAGTTCCTGTTGAGCCGGAAGAAGGGGAAGAAGGAGAAGAAGAATTTGTATACAAGGTAGTACCTAATGACATAACATTAAAACTACCTGCGGCACGATCCGTTGAGGATAATCCAGTGCATAAGACCAAAATACTTACGGTAAAAGAAAACAATAGAGATATTAAAGTAGGGTATCTCATGTACAATAGCTTCACAGCCGGAACCAATAGTGATCCGGACAAATACAATAACGAACTGCGACAAATCTCACAAGAGTTCAAGACAGCTGGCGTGAAATATGTTATACTTGACCTACGTTACAACACCGGTGGTTCATTGGATTGTGTTCAGTTATTAGGTACAATTCTGACTTCAGAGGCACGATTAAATAAGCCGATGGCCTATCTGGAATATAATAATAAAAACAGAGACAAGGATGCTACCATCAACTTTGATAGTGAGATATTAAAGAGCGGTGTTAATTTAGACCTGCCCGCTCTGTTTGCTATTACAAGCAGTACAACAGCCGGAGCACCGGAAATGTTAATTAGGAGTCTTTCACTGAAAGACAGTTATCCTGTCGTAACCATCGGTGGTGTCACTAAAGGACAAAATGTAGCAACAGAACAATTCATTAATGAAGAATTTCTGTGGTCAATCAACCCGGTAGTATGCACTGTCTATGATTCCAACCACGATGCCGGAGGAGCTATCTCCCCTGCAACAGATCTTAAAATCAGTGAAACTACTATTGATGGAGTTACTAATTATAGTGAATTTTTACCATTCGGTGATCCTAACGAAAGAATGTTAAAAGTAGCCATCGGTGTTATTGACGGAAGTTATCCACCAAAGGATGAAAAAACCGAAGAGACCACAAAAGCGCAATTCAAAATAGAGAAAAGCGTAATAAGTCCGGCAAGTAGACGTTTTAGTAGTAACGGATTACGATTAAAATAAGAAAGGATGAAAAAAGTAGCTATTTTATTGCTGGCAATACTGATATTCAGTTGTTCGGATGATGACGAAAAGGGCACAGTAGAGAATAAAGGGCAATGGGCTATGATTTTCAATGAATCCGTCAAGAACGATTCAAACCCTGTAGATAAGACAGAGAAATTTATGTTCGATGGTGAGCGCCTGATTCAACATATTATAAAACAACGTTATTTCGAAGAAGAAATCAGCAACGAAGTAAACTTGAGCTACTCTGATAATCAGGTAACAGTTACCACTGACTATCTCACTTTAGTATATACATTAAATAGCGAAGGCTATGCCAGTCAATGTGTATACAGTTTGTCTTCACAAAATCGTATTTATCAATTTTCTTACTCTGCAGAAGGATACTTAACCGGAATTGTCGAGAATATCGACGATACAGAATATTCATCAACATCACTTACATACGAGAACGGAGATATAACCTCTATCAGTTCCAAGATGAACGGCCTTGAAAACAAGTTCATTTATGAACCGGGAGAAGAAAGTTCGAAATACCATCTGCCCTGCCTCGGTTTATTGGAGATACATCCTCTGACATTCCATATTGAAGCTCTTTACGCAGGGTTATTGGGTAAGGACCCGCGCCATTTCACCATACGCAGTTGTCCTGCAGGAAGTAACGATGAAAAGACAATCTATTCGTATGAGTTTGATAAAAAAGGGAATCCATCCAGGATGATTTGTCAAACGACCTATGCCGGAGGACAGGCCAACTATTATCCATACACACGCAACATTTCGGTTTCTTTCGAATAATCTTTCATTCCGAACATCGCATTCTCTTTTAAAGTAGCACAATCACTCTATTTCTGTCAAGAGCAGAATTATAGATTCTTAACCTATAAAGCCCCTTTTCATACCTCAACTTTGTTTATTCCGAAACAAAGGCTCTGATTTTACCTAACAAAGGCTTCAACTTCTCCTAACGCAGCGTTTAATGAGTCGTAACGCACCGTCTAATTTTTATAAAGCTGCGGTATAAAACACGTTAATCTCTGGTTTCATCCCTTTTATAAGCCGGGATAAAGCTCACGCCTCCCAAGGATACAACAAAAAAGGAGAAAGCTTCCACTCCCTCCTTCTATCGTAGTTTAACCTCAATCTATTTTATGATTCTGTACCAAAGATACAACATTGAAAAGCCAAAGTCAAGTATTCCCGGTTTTATTTCTTGAAAAATTTATCGAAGAACAGAATCTGATAATCAATGGAGTTATTCCAATACTGCCCTGTATGTCCTCCCGGACGGGTAATAAAATCATGATCGATCTTTCTTTCCAACAGGCGGTTATGCAAATCCTTGTTCACATTCAGGAAGAAATCATCTTCTCCACAATCGACAATGATAGCCAAATCGCCATTCTCTATCTTATCAATCAGATTGATAACGGTGTGATTATCCCATACCTCCTTATTCGATTCATATTCTCCCAACTGTTTAGCCATGTCCCAGTTTTTCGGGAACGGGCGAATATCCATCCCTCCGCTTGTACTTCCACTGGCACCAAACATATCTTTATGACGGATTGCATTCCACATCGCTCCGTGTCCACCCATACTCAATCCGGTGATGGCGCGTCCCTTACGGTCGGCAATCGTCTTGTAATGTTCGTCGATATACTTCACCAGTTCCGACGAAATAAAAGTTTCATAGCGGAAAGACGGGTTGACCGGACTATCCCAGTACCAGCTATTCTTTCCGTCCGGACAAACGAATATGATTCCTTTTTCATCTGCAATTTGGGGAAGATTCGGTTTAATGTCAATCCATGTTTTAGCATTTCCACCATAACCGTGCAACAGATAAATAGTAGGACAAGCCACCGATTTCTTTCCTGATGCAGCATCCGGCGTAACAACGACCACTTGCACTTCCTTATTCATGGAAGGACTTTTAATTAACAAGGTATCTACTTTGGCAGCAAAAGAGGGAGCTACCCAAATTAAAAGAAGAGCAATTAATAGATTTTTTTTCTTTTCCATTGTGTGTTATAAATAGTTAGATATAATTATTCCTCTGGCTCTGCAGCAGGATTAAATTTAGCAACCGGCATTTCAAAGGTTTTATGACACTGTTTACAGGTATAGTTCCAGTGGTTGTCTCCCGGGGGAATGACCATTAATGCAGAAATGATAGCAGCCCCCATAGCACGCCAACGCTTTTCTTTTCTCAAAACCAACTGGATGTCCGATGAACCGCAGTACGGACAAAGCGTTAACTCTTCCGGCCAACTATCGTTATCCTTCAACACTTGGACAGCATTCTCGTAGTCTTCGTCTGCCACCAATATATCCACCCCTGCTATACTACTTACGCAACTTTTATACAAAGTAGAGAAATTCTCATTGTGCAGAATAGACTCGATGCCTTCATTCTCCAATGCTCCCTGAAGGATATGTGCCTTCATCGCATCATTGCAAGTTATCAATTTTACAGTCTTCATAAGGAATCTGTTTTAATATGTCCCACAAA
>OLIT01000640.1_pt1 | contig 34204 bp, 22 predicted proteins | sample 1601341 | NCBI WGS metagenome assembly OLIT01 (sample SAMEA2452121, study PRJEB22498) | human gut metagenome | biome: human feces; feature: human gut; material: feces | place: Australia | collected 2012
CAAAACTACAACCAAACCTCAAACTATGAAAGATGCATTTGTCCGAATGCTTACGATTATTTGGTAGAAATCCATTTGTACCGATTCTGCTTTAATAAGCTTATTATTTTATATTAAAAACTCTATTGTTTCTGACACAAAAGTCGGTTACTTTTAATGAAAAAGTGGCCGAGTTACGACTCATAACTCGGCCATTAATAATTAGTAACAAAACAGACACTATTATATTAATGAATATTGCTTATTCTTACCATATTATAATATAACGTAACATATTATTTGAAAATAATTACGATTTTTCAAGGCACAATAAATATAATGCTAAATGTTACCTTCTTCAATTAAAAAATAATCTTTTCAGATTTTGTCGCTTTATCTTTATATGTTGTTACTTTAATAACTAAAGTTCCGTCTTTGGGTGAAGAAAGTTTGCTTCCGTCTACAGTATAATATTCGATTTTAGCAACTTCTTTTTCTGCATCATTTATGGCCGGTTTCTCTATAGCTGTTGTTTCAGAGCTGTTTACGTCATAGCTGACATTCACAGTTTTTACAAATTCATAAAGCTGAGTGTCATCTACAGTCAGACTGCCGGTTGTTGCATCGTATGCAGCAGGCCATATTGCCATAGGATTCAGTGCGATTTCACCCTTCTCCATGTTAATGGTTGCATATATTTTTCCAACATTTTCTGTATCTGCGAACGACAATCCTGTAGGCATATTTGTTTCGCTGTCGTATTCGCATCCTGTTAAGATGCGGTATGTGCCGTCGTTGGCATGTCCTGTCAATGTATAATTGAACATAACTTCACCATTTTCGCGGTCTAATGTTCCGTTTAGATGTACACCATATCCGTATTGGTCGGCTGTCAATATATTATAAACGTCAATGCTATTGCCGTTTATTGTTATGTACGACGGTCTTGACTCAATATATTCATCTTGGCTTCCTGCAGCGCCAACGTATGAAACATTGTCTGATTTTCCGTTGCAACGTACCAGACGTGAACCATTCGAGAATGTAACAGTCTGTTTTTCGTCACCCTGAGTGGCAACAAGCATAAGGTCAGTATTGCATTCCCATGTGTCATTGCCAATATATTTATATTCTATTGGTCGAAGAATTTCTTCTTCAGTTTCAGAGTTCCATGGATAAAGATAAACCATATACGTGTCCATATCGAATAGTGGAGTGCCTGAAGGTATGCTTATTGAGCCTGTCTTTTCATTATATTCGGCATTAAATGTAAGGCATCCGTTCATGTAAAATCCGTCTATTGATATAGTGTTGTCATTGTTAGGCGACATGGTGAATGGCTTCATTGATGCAAGGCTTGTTACACCATCATATTCTTGCGAATTAAGAACGAGAAAATCTCCCTTCATTTCATTTAATGTGGGGATGTCTGATGTGCTTTGTGCGCAAACCGATGTTGCTATTGCCACTGTTGTGGCCAGTAGTAATTGCTTTATCATTTTAATATGTTTATTGGATTATTAAATCTTTCTTTTAGAAGTTTTATATTTTTCCTCTATAATACAAATTTTATCGTATATGGGGACAAACATATTGCCCCCATATATTGATATCAGCAGTTAAGGAATCTTGTTTGAATCATACTAATATGTCTTCTTTATTTTATTCAACAATGACTTTATGAGTAGAGCTTCCTGACTTGACAATATATATTCCTGAAGGCAGGTCGCGTTTGTAAGAAGCATTTTTAGATGAGTCAATCAGCATACCATTGCTGCTATATATAATGATATTTGTGCGGTTTGGATTATTAATGCTTATACTGTTTTTTCCTACAGTAATGTCAATATCACTATTATTCCTGATTGTTTCTATTCCTGTGGTCATATCAAGTTGTATGTCGTACAGGTAGAGAATCTCATGGAATTTAGGTGAAGTTACGTGAAATCCATAATAGTATATGCCGTCTTCGTCTACAGTTATGGGCAATGCATATTCTGTTACGGTGTTGTCATCACTCTTGCTTGGTACTTCCGGGATATTTATAAGTTGTGTTGTCTGCTCTTCTGGTGTGCGTCCTTTACCGAAAGTAACCTCCATAGATTCTGGATATTCTGGGTATGATGAATAAGCCTTAAACTTCAAGGTGTAGTTAACGCCTTTCTTATAGTTTATAGGTGGAGCTATCATCCAGTCGTCAGCATCGCTGAACTGATTATAAATATATACTGCACTGTTTGTGCCTAAATCGTATCCCCAGCAATATCCGTCATTGTTGGCATCAATGAGTGTATAATAGTTAAGCATGTCTGCAGGACCAGTAAACGTGCCGTCATAAGGTGGATTCAGCGGCGTGCCGATAATCAGATTGTTTGAATAGCCCCATCCGCCTTCTTTGCCGTTATACATTGATGTAACGGTATAGACGTATCGTGTCATGTCTTCGGGATGAGTCTCTGTAAACTTACATTCCTTCAGATTTTCAGCTACTGTTATCTCGTTAGGGTATCTTACAACCTTGTAGGTTATGTTGTCCTTGTCAATCGGATTGCCGTTAATGCCTTCTGTCGGAGCATCCCATGTCAGAGTAGTTGTCAGGCCTTCGTATGTGAGTTTTATATTTGAAGGCGCTTTCGGAAGGTCATATCCGGCAAAGAAAGTACGTTTTATCGTCGGTCCGTCGCCATATTCGTTAGATACTGTTATCGATACCGTGTGGTTGTCGTTGACAAATGATATGTCATTGCTCTTGAACAGAGTACCTGGAGCAGCAGTGCTGTCAATCAGCACATTATCGCCTTCAACAACTTTTACTCTCAGTTTCTCGTCTGTCAGCGGTGTACCGAGATAGCTTTCTGATGGTATCTGGAATTGCATATAGCCTTTTACAGAACTGTCTTCTGGGGTGACAAATTGAAAGTCGGAAACTATTCCTGGCGCTCCGTCGTTAGGTTCTTTCAGCCAAGCTCCGCTTATCTGGTATGTTCTTGTGAGATATGCCACAATTTTTGCCTCAGCATTTGTCAGGTTGAGTTCAACTATAGGTGTGTATTCACTGTCTAAAGTAATACTGCTGCTTTCAAAAATCCAGTAAACTTTTCCTGTTGCCCTGTTCATGAACATTGCCTGTTCGGTGCCGTTGTTTGCCAGATAATCATCCGGACCTATAAGATTTGTGCCGGTTATAGCCTTAACTCTTACTGCCTTTCCGTCAGATTTTCTTATTTTATACAGATATTGTCCGTAATCTTCTGTGTCAATGACAACACTATATAGAATGTCTTTTGTCGCAGACACCAATGTCTTGAATCTCAACTTGCTGTCAAAATCATTGCCTACTCTTTGCATGTCACCTGTTTCCGGATCAATTTCTACCAAGTGTGAGTTTGTGAAATCAACTACTATGCCGTATATTTTGTCATTGGTTACGTCATAGGCTAACGATGTTGTCGTACATTGGCAGTTATCTTCAAGTTCTTTCTGATAAAGCACTTCATAAGTATCTCCGTCAAGAATTGTCCAAACAGGTTTCTGAGCAGGAAGGTTGGCCTCATCGCTGTATATATTGCAGTAGATTTTGCCGTTGTGATATACACCTCCTCCAGATATGTAACGGTTAAACAGCACGGCATTGTCGTCTGGCTTATAGTTGTTTTCATATCCGAACTTATATAGACCGGGAGTCATGTCGTCAAGCTCGTTTATTGGAGAAAACGTTATCAGACCATACATGTCAACGCCTTCCATAGCAATAGGCTGGTTATACTCTTGTGCGTTAGTGCTGTTTATATTGCCGAAGAACAGAGCTGTCAGCAGGACTATGCCTTTTAGTATGTTTTTCTTCATAATATTTTTATATAAATTAGGCACTCCCCCCAGCTAGGGGGCAGTGCCGTTGTTAAGTTTTATTTAATTCTTCATTAATTTCATTGAGATTACGTTTCCGCTTCCGTCAACAGCCTTCACAATGTATATACCATTATTCAGACCTCCAAGTGACACGGTTCCGTTTACGCTTTGCGCGTTGAGAACCTTTTGGCCCTGTATGTTGAATACTGATACCGATTCAATGCCTTCAGGAAGATACAGCGTTGATGTAGAAGCTACATAATGCATATTGCTACTCTCTGTTGCTTCTTTTATTCCTGTGCCTTCAATCTCTTTAATACTGAAGTCATCAATAGCTATCATTCCGGAGTTTGCCGCATCAGCATTAAACTCAAAGTAGAAACAATAGTCCATGTCATAATCAGGAACATATCTCACCGTAAACTTAGTCCATTCTTTTACAGGATCAGTTATTGTCTGAAGTACAGGTAACTCAATGCCCGATTCGTCCTGAGTATATGCGAGAACAAAGTTTGCTGTTGTCTTGTTTTCTCCGTTACCAGGCATATAGAGATAGTATGAAATCTCGTATGTCTTATTCTGCTTCAGTGTGAAGTATGGTGTGTAGAGAAGTTCGCTTCTTCCTCCAAGAGTGTACTCGTTAGCCACTGCTGCATATTCTCCAGAGTGTGCTGCGATGGTATTTGCAGGCATTGTGGTGATGCGGAACAATTCAGATGATGATGTTCTGCAACCCCATTTATTAGTGAAGAGAGTTGTCTCGTTGATGTCTATTCTGTTTTCAAAGTCTTCTGAATAAGGAAGTTCCTCTGGTTCATCGGATGTAAACAGACGCATCACTTTGATACTCTTTATCTGTACTTCCGTACCGTCTGCGCTCTCTACATGTATGCCGAAGAAATTATTTTCTGACTCAGGCTGGAACGTTGTGCCGACTTCCATAACATTGTAGTCGTTAATAATCACGTCATTGAAACTGCCTATTGTTTCGGTCTGTTCATCAGCAGTTTGTCCGCTGCCACGTGTAAATGTTATATTGGCACTTTGGTTAAAACCGGTCTTAAATTCACATAATACATAATATGACTTCGTAGGATCAAGTGATATTTCTGGTGATATCAGCCATTCATCCTTACCATTGGTTGTCATGGCAGATTCGTCATTAGTCCATGTGTTGCCGTCTTTATCGGCATCAATAGACTTCCAACCGTTATCACCTTCAGCAAAGTCGGCCACGTATGTGCGTTCTTTCAGATAACCGTCAGTGAAACTGCTTATCGATAGAACGCATGATGTTGCTTGTCCTACTTCAGTCTCAATGCTAGGTATAAGCTTGAATATCTTTTGTCCGGCAAACTTGCTTTCATCTTCATACTTGTATGTATATGAAACTTTCAGTCCGGTGTTTGGATCAAGTGTAGCGGGGTCGGGCATTGTTACTGTAGGTTCGGCAATGAGTTCGTCGCCGTCGTATATCTGAGTCTTAATTACTGAGCCTTTCTGTATAGTGTTTCCGTCTGCGTCAACAAGAGGATGATACCAGTCGAATATAACACTCTTGCTCGAGTTTACAGCTATAGCTTGTGCGTTAGTTATTGCAGCCGGCTTAACCGGTGTTATAGCTACAGATTCTTCAATGCTGAAGTCGTCTATAATAATCTCTCCACCGTCAGCTTCGTCTGTATTTACCTTGATTGCAAAGCAATATTCTGCAGCTTCGTCAACACTCAGTTCTATGCTCTTCTTAACCCAACTGAAGTTGGTGTTCTCTTCCGTTTCGAGCAATGGCTCATCTGCAAGAGCTGATTTGCTTTGATCTGTAGCCTTATAGAGTGCCACCTTGTTTACTGCTCCTTGTTGAAGCATATACAGCATAAAGCTTATGTTATATACTTTTCCGGGTTGTAAAGAGAATTTCGGAGTGTAAACAATTTCTTCTCTAGCATCGGGAGCACCTCCTGCAGCAAACAGGGCATTTGTTCCAGAATATGCTTTTGTTCCCCATATTGAAGATGTCTCTTTTACATTTGCGACAGAGAAACCATATTGCTCATTGCTGCGGTCAATTTTCCATCCTTCTGGTGTTGTAGAACTTTGATCGAAGTTTTCTGAGTAAGGCAATTCCATTACAGGCACCTCATTATCATCAGCGTCAATGTAGTAGATACCAATATTTTTAATGTTCATATTATTGGTTGTCTTACAGTCTTGGAATCCTATGTAATAAACACCTTCGGTTTCAACGCTGAATTGTGGAATAGTGGTATTTACATATCCGTTGTAGCGAATGTCTTCCAGTGAGATAAGTTCTTTCGTCATGCCGTCTGATGTCTGGCTGTTGCCAATCCATACTTTCAGGCTACTTTCATAATTTGTACTTGACGAAACATTGAACTTTATAATATATCTTTTATCAGGAGAAAGGGTAACGCCCGGTGATATAGCCCAGTCATTATGTATATCCGTACTGCCTCTGTTTACACTAAAGCCTCCGTCGTCGTATATTATCTGTTGCCAGGTATTGCCTCCGTCTTTATTCTCGATAACCCAGTCGCTATAGTCGGCAACAGTGTTGAATTCGCGCACAGCTACAGCCTCTCCCTGAACATCATCAAGATTTATTTCTTCTTCAACAGGTAGTGATTCTACACCGTTGATAGAAGCAGCAACGCTATATCTTACAATACCTCCGAAATTTTCAGGGTTGTATGTATATGAATCGGCTTTACCAAGTTCACGATTTTCAAGTGAACCGACCTTTACGCCATTTTCATAAATATTAATGTTCAACGGAGAAATGATAGGAGCGTTAGTCACATCCAATGAAGGATTCTTCCATTTAAGTGTTACACTCTTTTTATTAAAGTTAGAAGTTACTTCAAGATTTTCAACGCTCATTGGTTGTGCCTTTGAAGTTTTTGTAACAGAGATTTTGTTTATTGATATGATGCCGTTAGGTGTAGGCGTTGTAAGATTAAAGCCAATATATGCCGTTGTGGTCTCTGTGCAGGTGAGTCTTATTACTTTGTCAATCGAGCCGCTGTTCGTGTTTATTGATTCTGTTGTCAGATTATTTATCATTCCTTCTACTGTCGGAGTTGTTCCCCATTTTACAGACAGCTCATCGGCGTCAAAGGCACCGGCTTGTGATATAGTGTATCTGATAAGATAGTCATAGCCGGCTTCCAAATTTATAGAAGGTGTTATAAGCCAGTCGTCAGCTTTGCCCATTGCCATGTTTCCGTTATATGTCGGTCCCTGATAGCCGTCTTCAATTTTCCATTTAACGTCATCATTGTTTGCGTCTATTACTGTCCAATTGTTCAGCGGATTTGCATCGGTAAAGTCTGTAGAGTATATTTCTGTTTCAGTTGGTATCTCACCAATATTTTATTCAATTGCGAATGAGAAAAGTTGGAGTGTATTTCCTCCACTGCTTGATGTGTTGTGAAACGAAAAATAGTATGTTCCGTCTGTCTCAGGTGTGAAGTAGTTAATCTCAATATTGTCGCCGCTGTTATTTAGTGTCAGTTGCTTTATTGGAGTCATAGCCGACTTGTCAGTGCCTTGCGTTAGAGTTATTTCGTCGTATCCGCGTGGGTCGCCCTGTACTGCGACATTTGTCGTTATCTTGTACGTAACACCACCTTTAAGCCTTATTTGAGGCGAGATGAAATCATCGTCATTTTGTCCCGTTAATGGCATTTCCAGCATTGGACCAAATCCTGTTATAGGTGTCCATGTGTGAGAGTCGTTGTTGTTATCTACTGCAGTCCAGTCTGCATAATCTTTTGTCAGGTCAACATTATATGGGACATCAACGACTGGCTCTTCAGGAGTTATCACAGAACCGCCTTCTTCATACAATTTAAATTCAAAGAGGAGTACTGTGCCGTTGAATTGTGGACTGGTACAATGGAATGCAAAGTGATATTTGCCGTCTTCAGTTACGTCTACTTGTACTTTTTGTGCTGCCGGATATTCTGAATTATCGTTTAATACCACATCGGCAATCTTAGAGAAAGTACTCATATCACTGCTTGACGTGCCTTGTTCAAATGATACGGTATTTTCGTTTCCGTCGGCCTGATTGCATATATTGAATTCCGCAATATATGATTTTCCTGATTCAAGTGTGAATTCTGGTGAAACATAATAGTCATTGCATGATGAAACATAGTCCATCGACAAGACTATGCTTCCATAGTATGTACCTTGGATATACGCCCATCTAGGCTTATATGTCCATGTCGTACCCGGCGTGGGACTATTATCAACTGCCGTCCAGCCTTCTTGACTGTCGGCAAAATTAATTTCATACGGCAATGCAGTTTGTGCTTTACCGGCATTCGTTCCTAAAAATAGGACAAATGTGAACATTAAAGATACTAATTTTCTCATATCACTTATAATTAAGTTAATATTATATCCAAAATATCTTTTGGATAGGATGATAATGTTATTTTGCAGTTAATTTTGTGCCATTGTATTGCTTAGATACAAATAGTGCAACATAGCTTTTATGCATGCTACGAAGAAAATCGTTGTATTCTTGCCAGCCTTTTATATAAATGATTGTATTATAGTTTGCAACGTATGTATTTTCTGTTGTGTGACTATGCTGCCATTGTGGCTATGTTATTATAATGTGGGGCTATTTATTAATTTTTTAAGTTGTGTAATGTATGATTATTTAAATAGTAAATTAAAATAATTTACGATATCCTTAGTTGAGTGGGAGATTATTTTTCAAATAACCATGTAAATATCATATTGCCTTTTTTGATATATGTAAATAATTTTTTTAGTTACTTCTATTGTATAATGTAAAATTTTCTACAAAAGTAATAGACGGTAAATTTGACGATTGCATTTTTAGTATTTTATCCATACGCTAACGAAGTTTTAAAACATCTTTTTACAAAGATGATAGATTTATGGGCGTAAAGGTAAACAAAATATTCTATATTTAGTAAAATTATTGGTAATTTTTAAAATATTATTTAGGAAAAGTAATAGAATGTAAATAAACACTTATTTATTATTGCATCGAACTTGTTTTTAAGTGCTATATTCTTACTAACTGATTTATTTATTTCTTTGATATAAACAATACGCATTACAAACTAGCGCATTTGTGTTATTTTGATATTTTATATCGAGTTTTGTGTGGGCTGTTTTTTATTACAGTTCACTTCATATATTTCCTTTCCGTCAATAGCATATTAAGTAGTAATTTTGTCACGGAAATATAGAATTGCACATTTATATGAATGCTTATCTTTATCAAAAAGCAATGTATCAAAAGAAAATGGTGGGTATTGTTACATTTGATATATTTGCCATTTAGGTTTGCTTACCTCATATCCTTTTGATACATTCTTTTAATTTAATAATAGATGATATGTTGCAGCTTTTATTATGTAGCTTCTTTCATTGCTTATTTTTTGTTGTTTCTTCTGTCGTCATTTCCAAAAAACTTTTTGTGGTAATATGAATTAGCCGTATAAAGAGCTGCTGCAGGATTGTTGCCTGTAACGCGGTCTTTTGTTACAAGTGTTGTCGTGTAGGCATCTGAATATTTATAAAACAGACTATCGTGCCCAACACAAAGACCAATGACAACATTCAGGTCTGTATGAGCTTCATTAAGAAGTCTCGCCTGTAATATCGGGTTACACATTGCGGCACCTATGCTTTCACATTCTGCCGGTATGCCTACAGATGTCTTGCGTTGTCCTGCCACCTTGCATATTACCGACAATGGCTCGAATCCATTTGCTCTCAGTATCTTTGCAAATATGCGTGCTTCATTGATTAGACCTATACAGTTGGCTATACCTATGCGCTTTGCTCCAATCTTGCGGGCGAATTCCATAATCTCTTGCACTCTTGTCCATTTGCAATAGCCTTCATACTCAACTTCTGCGCTTGCAATCATTATTGCCTTGTTGTTGTTTTCTTCGTATCTTTCCAAAGCCCATTGCCTGTCGCTTTCTTTAAGATTTGCCGTAGGACAAAATTCGGGGTATGTGCGGTCTTTATATTTGCAATTCTGTGTTCCGCAGTCTACGCAGCTATGTTCATTTATTGTTTCTTTTTCCATTGTATATTTCTTTAAGTTGTTTTTATTTCTATACAAAATTACATTTTAAATTTATAAAATATGATTCAAATAGAATTTTTTCGTATATTTGACGTATTGTAATGTTTAGCTGATAACTGTGTTCTTTAAACTATTATGAATTTACCTCGTTACAATATAATGAGATAAATCTAAGATGCCAGATTATATTTCGCATTTATATTAGCATTTGATTGATTTTGATAATTTTCAAATAAGTTGCAATGATGAATTTAAAATATATAACAATAGCAGCCGTTTTAATATTTACATTTTTCGGATGTGCATCAGAAATTAAGAAGATAACATACGATGTACAAGGTGTCAATTATACGATAAAAATACCGAAAGGATACAAATGGCTTGAATATTCCACAATTGAGGAAAATATGGTTGAGTTATCATATTCTGATTCATCGTGCATATATTTAGGTTCATCTGACATGACACCGAATAAGAAAAACATCAAATCGTTGAATGACAGCATCTATTCATTGAGGTTTCAAAATAATTCATTGGCTGAAGATGTAAACAAAACTATTGGATATAATGTTATAAAAATGCGTACTGACACATTAGATATTTCAGGGCAAGATACGGAAGGTTTGTTGTGGCGCGACATCATTATTGGGAATATATGTGTTGGCTATAAAGGCGTGAAAGATTCAAACAAGCAACTTTTTGATAGAGCCGTAAAGTCATTATCCTATTAATGCTATTATTGAACGGATCTTTATTTTTAATCTTAAATATTCATATTAAATAATTATCCTCCAATAAATATTTTCTAAAATAAAACACCTTATGGCATGCAGAGATAATATTGTTAAGTATATTTCAAACATTTGGTGGACATTACAGGGGATTATCATCTCAGGATGGGGGCTAGTTGGATTATTTGCAGAATATAATAATGTGTATGCAGAATTATTATTAGCGGGATTGTTTCTTATTGTTTCTATAATCTTAAAAACCAACAGGAGTTATAATATTCGAATATTGTCACAAATATGTTTAATATTGTATATGATTATAACCTCTATACTTATTTTTATGTTGGTAGCTGTTGCAAGTCCAAATGTATGGTGTGCCCTAGTTCTATTGATAATCGGGACTTTAAATATCTTAATATCCATTGTTGATTCTTTTAAAATCTTTTATGCTGTCAAAGAATGATTTGATTGTTGAATCAGTAAAATAATAGGTAGTATTTACAACCGATTATTACTCAATATTTTATAGATAATAAGTCAGAAATATGGTTGTTATTTTTAATTGCACATTCTAAAAGGTGAAGATTTAACGCTTTTATTGATTATTAACTCAAAAAGGACATCAATTTGGATCGTTTCTTCTCTTTTCCTTGCTATTCGTTTCCGATATTCCACTTTTGTTTTGGTCTATCTCATATGTACTGCAAAGGTATTGATTTTTGTTTGATATTGCTCCTTGCTTGCTCCTTGTCGTAGATTAATTTTCACACAGGAATTTTTGTTCTCTTTCTATAGGGGCTTGAAACAATCCATTTATTGGAAACAATTAAAGACGGAACTGGTTTACCCCAGTGCTTTTTAAGAAACAGGGCAATTATTTTATCTCCACAAAGGCTCTTGTTCCCAATTATGAGGAAAGCCTAATAAACGGGTTCTTACTGATGGGTATTTCGATAAAAGCTGCTTGAAATCTGCAACAAAAGTGTTGCCCATAGAAATGGAGTTAAGCCAATACACCACATAGCAGAGTTGCGGATAAAGTGTTTGTTCACGGAACGAGAAATCCGTAATCCATGTGTTTGGCATACGCACAGGCATCATAGGCTTGACAGGAAAGACCCGATTTGAGAGCCTTGAATGATGGGCACAACAATTACGAAGCACTGCAAGACATTCCAACCAGCTTCTCAAAAATTTGTGATGGTTCAAACCAAACTCTCTTGCCACAGCGTGTTTGGCTGTAGCATCCGAAAAATTGGAATAGAGTTTGGAAAGTGTGCCCATAGAGATAACCTCCAGTGTTTTCCATACAGGAGGCAAATCGGGCTCGCTATATTTACGAAAATGCTCAGTGATAAAATCATCGTGCGAGCGAGACACCTCCTTGCGAATGACAGCTAAATTTGCTGTGAAACGGATTTCATTAGTGGCATAGCTTTCGTCCATAAACCAAAATGCACCAAATTCGAGGGCGAAATGTTTTATTATTTTGGTACGTACAGAAACCTCAATCGTTTGGATAGCAGTAAACAGTAAAGTACGAAGCTCTTTATCAAAAGAATAAAGGTCTATAACATCAGCAAAGCTACAACCTTTTCTGAATTGATGAGAAAAACGGTCGATTTCAAAATGCCGCCAATAACCGGCAAGACGAAAATAACTGATGGTGTCAAGAACTTCAATAGCTTGTTCAACATCATCAATGAGCAAACCTCTTTCTTTGAGTATATCAATTTGCTGTTCTGTGGTTATGGCTTGATGCGTGTATCTAAGTCCCATAAATAAAAAATGTCCCGCTGGGTACGCTAATCTTACGGGAAGCGGGCGGGATTTGTTGGCACAAAGGTAATCTATTATTTTTAATCTGCCAAGAGAAGATTAAAAAACAGACAAACTTTTTCATTCTACATTCTTCTTTTCCAAATGTTTTCACTATTTTTGTATTCGGATTTGGGTGAACCATTTCCAGACATTTGAACATAAAGGAGCGTTATGCTACTCTTGTAAGTGCGAAGCCTGAGAAACTGAAACACGAAAATCAACAAGAATTGGCATGGCAGTTCTCACGTTATAGCGTGGGCTGCTTTACCATATCTGTTGATTAAGGTTTTCTCAGGGCCTGCACTTTAAGACGTGGTTAATGGCAGTGCCACGCTTCTCGTTTTATAACTATAAATTTTATATTATGGGATTATTCGATTACTTCCTCAAGAAAAGAGAAGAACAAAAGCGAGAAAAACAACGTGCGGAAGAAGCCGCTAATCATAGAAAATTTGAAGAAGAACGCATTGTAAATGAAAGAGAAAAGTGTTTAGAAGAGAATCGTCAAAAAGAAGCCGAACTCCAAGCAAGATTAAAAGTAGAAAGAGAACAGGCATTACAGATTGAGCCCTTTATTTTCAAATCAAACTGTCATCAGCGATATGAGAATGGCCAGCCTAAAATGGGATTACAAGAGTGTTTTAGAACCGTATGCGTAGAGAAAAACATTAATGGCTGCAATGGTTACAAACTAGAATCGGGAGTTGGTTACATCGTTAAAGTATTCAACGATGATTTGGGTAGGCCCAATATGTCTGACAAGCCCATGAAAGTCGTTCGTAATACGGAAAACTCCGTTGAACTACGAGGCTTTTCTGTTGAAGCTATGTCTCCTTTTGGTTGGCAAGAAGTGGATTATAGCGTTTATGGCTTTATTGTTTATTATGAGCATGGTAAAGTGTCAAAGTGCGTCTTACATATGTATGATAGAAACGCTTTCATTGAATACAGATATGTAGATAAAACCCCTTTGATGACTGCGAACACCAGTAGCAGTATAAGTGAATGTGAACAGTTCGCTCAACAGGCACAAGATGCTGCCAATATAGGCAATACCTCTAAAGCCCATCAGTATGGGCTAAAAGTTTACGATTCTATAATAAGAGAGCCTCTACAACTTAGTAAGGTATCAGATATTCAATCTATAGCTTTGACATTAGGTAAGTTAATGGAAGGAGATTTCTTTTCAGATAATGATTCAATCAAAAAAGCGGTTGGTTTAAGTTACTATTTTTTGAGTAAAGCCATTGCTGATGGTAATGACAATCCATATCTCTATGCGTATCGGTTCTCTATAACATGGGAGTACAATAAAGTTTTTTACCATTTATTTGCCCATTCTGAAAATGAGCAACTTCCCGATAGTCCGTATGATCCATTCGGACAATCAATGTTAATGGCGTATGATCATCATTTACAAGGTATGCAAATGGCTGACATGCTGATTAAACCTCGTATTGCTAATTTAGATCCGGCATTGGGTAATATTTTTAATGGAATATACGCACGTTACCGTTCTACTCCATCAGAACAAATTATAAGATTGGGCAAAGAATATCATGCTCAAATATTTGAATACTTGGATAAAAAAATTAAAGCATTGGATTTTGATTTTTAGATATGGCAACGTGGAAAAAAGCTATCAAAAAACGGGAAAACGGAGAAGATGTTGAAATGCAACTTCCTGAAATCGTATCAGCAAGTCGTAGTACAGATATACCTGCGTTCTATGCAGATTGGTTTTTTCATCGTCTAAAAAAAGGTTATTCTGCATGGACTAATCCTTTTAATGGAGTGCGTGGTTATGTTTCTTATGAAAACACCCGATTTATAATCTTTTGGTCGAAAAACCCACGTCCTCTTTTAGAGCACCTGCATGAACTGAAAGAGCTTAATATTGGATGCTATATACAGTACACACTCAATGATTATGAAAATGAACGTTTGGAACTTGGTGTTCCACCGCTTGATGAACGTATTGAAACCTTTAAGCTTTTGGTAAAACAACTTGGTATTGGTCATGTGATTTGGCGTTTCGATCCACTTATTCTAACAGATAAGATAAACATTAATCTACTCCTAAAAAAAATTGAATATATCGGAAACAAATTGTTTGGATATACAGAGAAACTTGTATTTAGTTTCGCAGATATAGCATCATATAAAAAAGTCAAATTAAACTTGGAAAAGAATGGCATCAATTATATTGAATGGAATGATGCCTCAATGAATGAGTTTGCAAAACAACTTTCAGAACTCAATAAAAAATGGAATTATCAGTTGGCGACCTGTGGAGAGCGGATTGATATACAACAATATGGAATTGAGCATAATCACTGCGTAGATGATAATCTCATGATTCGTTTTGCCCATGAAGATAAAGTTTTAATGGATTTTCTTAAAGTTGATATTATAAAGATGCAACCAGTACTGTTTGATATGCCTGAAATACCAGAAGATGCCATTAAAATTAACGATAGCACTTATGCGATTAAAAGGAAGAACAATAGCGATAAAGGGCAACGTGCTTTTTGCGGCTGTATGATAAGCAAAGATATTGGAGAGTACAGCACTTGCCCTCATTTATGTGAATATTGCTATGCAAACACTAATAAATTATCGGCAAAGTCCAATTATAAGCAACATCTGAATAATTCTTTTTCAGAAACGATTACAGGAAAATAAACATGTCCGAGTTTAAAAAGAATATTGAGGAATATCATGACGTTTCTCTTGATAATATCAAATGTGCTGCAGTAAATGCACTGCCAGCTCAATATCGGCATAAACCTTGGTGTATAACCAATAAAGGAGGTTCCGATGTAGATAATACAATATATACAGAGGAACTTCAATTGAATGCTTACCTAGCTTCTTATACAGATTGGCACAAGGGAAAATTAGAAAAAGCTTTTGCTCTATTGAATGAGCCACTGCCTCGTCAAATCAACATCATTGATTGGGCATGTGGTCAGGGAATGGCTACACTTTTCATTCTTGATTACATCAAACAAAATGTTTTACCATGCTCCATCAAAGAGGTGATTCTGATAGAACCGTCCAAGGTGGCATTGGAACGGGCAGTTTATCTGATAACTAAAGCTGCCCCAGGTATATTTATCAAATCTGTAAACAAGAAAATCAATGATGTTACGGCAAACGATTTGGCATTCAATCACCAATCACCTATTTACCAAATGTTTTCCAATATCTTGGATATAGGTGGTATTGACCATAAACATCTTACTCAGATACTTTATACAAATAAGCTGTATAGCAACACCCTCGTATGTGTCAGTCCATATTATTTAAGTGGGAACTTTCGTATTAATTCGTTTTTCAAGTATTTTCAACGTCCGCTGGCGTTAGAGAAACATGAATTGCTTTCCGATAAAAACCAACTAGGATATACTTACAATATTGGTATTATAAAACTGTTGCCAAATGCGCAACAGCAGATTATCAAGTACAAGTTCTATCCAGCTGTACAATTCCGGGCTGCTTATGAGCTTTCCATGATAAGAAATATGGAGCCTTTTCCTGATACACTTACTTATTTTGATGTATATGCCCCATTTGATCTAGGTACCAGCATTAGTGATGACCCACATCCAATATTGGCGGTTCTTAACAATATCATAACAAGAGGATTGGCAACAAATCCTTCACCGTTTATAGAAAGAGCATTTTGTAAAGCTAGTAATTTTTATGTGGAGACTTCTAACAATGGTCTTATCGAATTTGATATTATAGAAGATAATCGTTGCGCTATAAATAATCTTTTTATAGCTTTAGAAAAAAGGAATACATTAGAATTCGGAGAATTTATCCCTCAAAATGAGATGGCTTATTCCCCTTTGGCTATAGCGCGTATTCAGAAACTCCTTGTAGAGATACTTATATCAAAAAGGCTTAATCTTGAGTTACCTGAATGGAATGTACTTGTTGAAGAAAAAGATGTACCGTGTGCTGCATTAGCTTTTGAGGATTTTAGGCAGATGTTCAATACATTAACAAGTATGAGCGTTGAATATGAAAAACTAAGACTACCAGAAATAAAATTGACAATTATATCCAATGAACAATATGATAGTTCACCGTTGCATCTAAACGAGTATCATATTAAACATATAACGGATGATATTAAGAATATCGAGTATGATTTAGTTATTCATTATTCTTCAAGTAAAAAAAATAGAGATTATGACTTCAGCACATTCAAAGCAAAAAATGATTGTTATTTTGCAATCTTTTCAGCAGACGAGGATAATTTAAAAGCAGAAAGATATATTTATACAACTGATAGAATTGACTATAAACCATTTGTGTTAAAGAATGAGCAAGGGATTTTTGTAGATAACGAGGAGCAAGTAAAAAAAATAACTTATTTCCTTAATCTGCTATTCCGAAAAGAAAAGTTCAGAAATGGTCAGTTGCCAATCCTCACGAGGGCAATGAGTAACCTATCAGTTATTGGATTGCTTCCAACAGGTAGTGGTAAGTCATTAACATATCAGATTGCAGCCTTATTGCAGCCCGGCATTACTATAGTAATAGACCCACTTGTATCTTTGATGAAAGACCAATATGATGGGTTAAGAAAAGCTTCAATAGATAGTTGCACATTCATCAATTCTACAGTTTCCGATAAATCCAAACGAGAAGAATTGATGGAAAGATCTTTGGTACAATTTGTTTTCCTCTCCCCAGAACGTTTGTGTATTCGTGGTTTTAGAAGTCGGCTTCATAATATGCAAGATTTACATGTATATTTTGCTTATGGAGTTATTGATGAAGTTCACTGCGTTTCAGAATGGGGACACGATTTTAGGTTTACCTACTTGCATTTGGGTAGGAATCTTTATAATTATGTATTGCCAAAACAATCTGTGATTAGACCAGCCAGAATAGCGCTTTTCGGATTAACTGCGACTGCTTCATTTGATGTGCTGGCAGATGTTGAACGTGAATTATCGGGCAATGGCGCATTCCCTTTGGACAGCGATGCTATCGTTAGGTATGAGAATACAAACCGACTAGAACTTCAATACCATATTATAGAAATTGATGGAACCTCTTGCTGGTCAAAGTGGGATGTGTACAGAAAGAAAAATGACACACTACCAGCTATAATAGAAGAAAGTTATCACAAACTTTTGGAACTACAATCCCCTGAAAATATAGCCCGTATTAAACAACGTTTCATTGAGCGTGAATCTATCACAAATGAGAATATCTTGAGAGAGATAAAAAATGCGGAACTATGTGTTGATATTTCTGAGGATTGGTATAGAAAACAGCCCAATAATGCTGCGGCAATTGTTTTTTGCCCTCATCGTCGTGGTAGCATTGGTGTAAACGATACATCAAGTAATATAGGTGTGGCATCTTCACTAAAAGATAAGTTGATCGGTGCGAATATTAGTACTTATATTGGTGGCGATGTCCTTACGGAACAAGATAGATTTATCGCTGGAAAAACTTCGATTATGGTTGCAACTAAAGCGTTTGGTATGGGAATTGACAAGCCCAATGTACGTTTTACTTACAACATTAATTTTTCAGGTTCATTAGAAGCATTTGTTCAAGAAGCTGGTCGTGCCGGTCGTGATAGGAGAATGGCTCTTGCGACAATATTGTATTGTCCTCAGCTATTTATGGAACAAAATCCACGTACCCGCTTGATGGAATCAGTACCTGTTGATTATGGAGTTCACAAATTCTTTTTTGATAACAACTTCATAGGTGAAGAATTCGAGAAGATGGTCATGTATTATCTTTTAACAAAATCCATTACGGATGTAACGGATGAAGAAAATACAAACTCTTCTGAAATATCACATAAACAAGTATCTGGGTTTATGGATGAATTGCTTGACACGAAGATTGGAGATAATCTCGTTTCGTACATTTCATATTCTCCAGAAGTTAATTTTGAATCTGTACAACAAATCAATGCTTGGCTAAAGAATAAGAATTATCCTATTTTGGTATTTAAGGATTCTCGTGATGTAAAAGATGGTGAAGTAGAGTTTGTTGCAACTGTAGAAAAAGCCATTTACCGTATGTGTTGTGTCGGTATTATTGATGATTATACACGAGATTATCAAAATAGTCAATTTCGTATTGTCACCAAACGCAGAAGTGACAAGGATTATTTCAACTATCTCAAATTATTCCTTATGCGTTATTTTACGGAAGAACGTGCCGATGTTGAAATGAAAAAGGCTTATACATACAAAGGTGATAACGCTATGCAAAAGTGTTTAGGGTATATCACTGAGTTTGTGTATAATAAAATCGCTAAAAAAAGAGAGCGTGCCATACGAGACATCGAATCCTTTTGCCAACAAGCTGTTAATACGACTGACAGTTGGTCTGTTGTCAATGAAGATTTAAAGGATTACATATACTATTATTTCAATTCAAAGTTTGCTCGTGAGGATTATGTTACCGAAAACGGTGTACCTTATAGCCTAACTACGGACACTGAACATGGTAAATTTTCATCGTATGATATTCTATTTAAATATATGAATGTAGTTGATGATAACGTTGTCGGTTCATCGGGTTCACCCAAAGATAACATCAAACACCTGCAAGGTGCCATACGTCTAATCCGACGTTCACTTACAGACAGTAATCCGGCATTGGATTTTTTGAACGTATATTGCCTGTTGTATTTAAATACTACAGATACAGAAAATCTACGCCATGAAATGCGTGATAGCTTTATCAATGGCTACAAAGAATTTAAGGCACGTTCAGAAGACTATGATGATTTCTATCAAAAAATGACATTGTTCATTCAATTAATGCAAGAGAAAAATATTCTATCTGAAACAAGACTAGCTGAATTGAATGAGTGGCAACAAATTAGTGAAATCCAATTTCAATTAGATTGGCTTGAAAATTTTAAAAAGCAATATATCAATTAGCGTTTATGGAAAATAATGAATTGTTCCAGACTATAGAGCAACTGAAGAACACTCTTTCAGATGTTGCTTCTGCCCGACAACAAGTGGAAGATGTTATTTCTGCTTATACTCATACAAATACGGAAATCAACACTTATATTGAGAACTTTGAAAGAATTGAAGTTACGATTTCCGCTGTAATTGAACTATTGAGTAATAATAAGGCCGTCATTGAACAACAGGCGACTTCTATTTTAAGCGAATTTGAAAAATCTTGTACTTCAATCGTTGACGACATAAAAAAGGTGTTGACAGCTTCTGTCAAACAGTTTGAAGTTGAAGCCAGCCGGAATATCGTCAACATGGCGAAGCAGATTGAAAGTTTAGAGGCAGTTGTGGATAATGTTGCCAAATTAACTTCTATCGCTGAAATAATTTCTGATAGTACAAACAAAATAGTTGATTCTCTCAATGTCGTCAAGCAAGAATTAGACATCTCTCAAAAAAATCAAAATGAAGCGATTAAGAATGTGAGTAATGCACAAATATCTGTATTAAATCATGCGCAGTCGTCAAGTAAATTGTTGGATAATATTAACAAATTGCTTTTAGAACAAGAGAAGCTTTTAGTCACTCAAAGAGAATGTTTAGATATACATTCTAATTCAGCAAGACAGGCTTTAGATGCCCTTTCAGCTAGCACCACCAAAATAGGAGCTTTATGCGATAATATCAAAGCTTCTATATCACATACCCAACAGGATATTGATAGCTTAAAAAAGACAGTGAAAGACAATTCGGCTAGTATGTCTAAAGAAAATAAAATTAATCGTTGGCTATTGATACTATTTCTCATTATACTGATAATCATACATTTTGTTTAGAACTCTAAAAATAGAGGTATTCATATTTGGGGTTGGAATATGAATACCTCTTGTCATTGGGCTATCTTCTCATCGAGAATCCTCTTTTCTGCTGTTGGTCGTAATTTCCTTCCACCACATTATCGACTTCCCGTCTGGCTTTGATTTGCTCCCGATTGTCAAATTCACCCTTTTGTCTGGCTGTGAAGTACAGGAAATCCCCTGCCGCCTGATGTGATTGTCTGTCATCCCCGAACAGGTTAAGGGCGCTCTTGATGTCAGATACCTGTTCCGTATCAAAACGTGGCTTGTAATAATCACGGGCAAAACGGATGATACTGTGTACAGCCTTACGGAAGATGTCGCTCGTTTTGAGCAGCAGGAAGCTGAGACAACCGATGATATGGCTTTGCCATGCAATCCGGTTCTTGAGTCTTGTTGTTTCCTGTGCATGTTCCGTTTCCTTGCGGTTCAGTTCGGACCGGTGTTTGGCCTCCAGTTGCATCAGCTCACGGTTGTGGTCGTTCTGTATGGTCTGGATTTTATCCTGCAACCGTTCGATGGTTTCCTCGTGCGTGGAAACCTCACAGCGCAAATCCTCTATTTCATTTTTCAGAGCTTTCGATTTTCCGGTAGCCCAGCCGACAGCGGCGTTCAGAAGCTCGCTTCCTTTTTCCTTGTTCAGTCTGGAGCGTTTCTCGCTGATAGCCCTGTCAAGGTCTTCACTCTGCCGTTCCTTTTCATTTGCCTTTTCGATAAGGGCATTGGTGATATTTTCCGTTTCCTGCATCTTTTTGTTCGCCATTTCCAGCTGATGTTCCCGGTATTGCCTCGTGGCATCAAGCCGCTTCATTTCCTCCTTCTGCTTCCCAATGATAAAGTCGTTACGTTCCTGATGTTCCTTGCCCGTAACAGCCTTTGACTGCCCACGCTCCATCAGGAGTATGTCGGATGCCAGATTCTGCATTTCTGTCATATCCTCGTCATTGAGCTTGCGGCTCTTGCCTGTGTCATGGTTCATCCAGTCAAAAACGATATGGGCATGGTAATTCGGCTTGAACCATCTTTCGCCGACTTTGAAACTCTCCCTGTCTTCCATTTCCAGCTGACCGTTCAGCCAGTGCCCCTCGTCCTTGTGCAGGAAGATCTGGAGCGGAGTGATTCCCCAACGTCTTTGGCACTCCTCGCCAAACTTACGTACATCTGCCAGTGTCGTGTCCGGTCTGATGAGCAACACGCCCTCACGGATTGGCGAGCATCCCGCCACCTTGGTGATTTTCCCGTTCCTGCCTTTGCGTTCACGCTCCTTCTCCTGCATCGCACGTCCTGTCTTTTCCTTGACCATTCGCTTGATGTAGTCATAGTGCGCCTGCAGGTCGGGGTTGCCGAAGCCCGGGTTTATCCACTGCTCGTTACCGGCAGTCAGTTCGGGCACGATGTAGATTTGAGACTTGCCGATATTGCGCATGTACTCGGCAGTTCTCCGGTTATGAGCCCCGCTTGATGTGACTCTGCAGGGCTTGATATGTATGCTTGATTTTGTTGCCATATTCTTAAATTTTGATTCAGGTTGTCTGACTAAAGTTGTTAGCTGATGTCCGCTCATAACCGCACAGGGTTCTTAGGGGTGTAACCCATAAGCGGAGATTGCAAAGAGAGGGTCACTCTTTGCTCGGGGTTCTCAGGGGTGAAACGCCCTGAGTGGGTCATTAGGGCAAAGCCCTAATCCCCTCGGGAGAGCCCACAACTACGAAAGCGGAGCGTGTAGTTATAGTGGGCTATATCAATGGCAAGCCATTGTCCGACACTACAACCTCCGGTTTCCGCTCTCCTCCGTTAAGGAGGGTTTCCGTCACCGCTGCCGATTGGGGATGCACTGACCAGCACAAGCCCCAGATCATCTATCAGCTTTTGAAGGGCGGGGTTCTTTTCTATCATTCTTAGCAGGATTCTTTCTGCTTCCACCAGATGGTCGGCTGTACAATTTATCCTGCTGTCCCGTATCTGGTAAATTATCCAGTCGGCTATGTCGATATGTGCCGCCTTCTGCTCCGGCGTTGCGTTCTTCTCTATGAGGTCAGACACCATCACCTTGCAGAAGGTCATGCCGTCGGCACGCTCTTTCCATTCGGCATAGGCATCGGCATCCGGAAAGAAAAGTAGGGTCCGTCCGCTCAGTACACGGAGCTTTTCCTCCCGCAACTGGCTTTTGCCTCCTGCCGCCAGCCATACATAATCGGGGAAGAGGGCGGAACCGATAACGGCACTCTTCTCGGATTCCACCAGAACCGCCACCTTGTCAGGATAGACACTCAGCAAGTGTTCCCCGAAAAGGCATTGGGAAAGCTGCCATTCCTCCGCCAGCACCCGCTGCCTTTTCAGTATGCTGTGTATCCAGTTCACTGCCGATGCATGTCTATCCTTTACACGGTGTCCGTCCCCGGGATTGTACTGCATCACCTTGCCAGTCCGCACCTTGTTCTCCCGGTCAATCTGCCAGAAGATGACCGCACCGTCACGGGTAGCTCCCAGACGGTAATCCTCCATCAACCGTTCCAGCACTTCCTTTGCCTTGCTGCCGTAATAGGAATCAAGCAGTACTGAAAGGAAACGGCAGAAGTTGCTATGCACGCTCTGCGATTTCTCCACATAGTGCGGCGGTATGTAACCGATGGCTGTCTGTTGCAGCGGTTGCTTGGGCTTCTGCGCCATACATTGTCTGCCGGAAGAGAAATCACCGGCGGTCCGGCATTCGGGGTGGTCGTGAAAATACTGTCTAGGCGTATAATGATACCCGCAACCGCTTTCGTGGTTGCATCTGCCGACTGACGGGTGAAGGGGCGTACCGCTTTCGTCCACGTAGTAGGCAAAGGAACGTCTGTCCCCGCAATTCGGACAAGTATGCCGTGTTGACGTTCCTTTATATTTCTGTAATGAATAGTTGCTCATGACTTTTTTTTGATGATTGGTTTTCTACTGTTTGTCCCGCTGTCCCGTCCCCTAAAGGCTGGGACACTTGGGACACTCCGGGACACTCTGAAAAATCAGGGCCCGGTTTGTATGCTCCCATGCTCTGCAAATGATATGGTCAGCTGTCATACAGCCGTGTGTAGGCTGCTTTTTCAAGGTTTGTCGTCCTTTTCATGTCCTGCAAACAGCTCCGCCTGCCTTGCTTCTCCTGCTGTCCCGCTTGTCCCATCTGTCCCATGCTGTCCCACCTGTCCCATTGTCCCGTTCTCCTTGGGACGGGACAGCGGGACACCCGGGACGGCTGCGTTCCTGTCCTCCTTGCTGCGCTGGATTATCCGGCTGACGGTGGACTTGCCGCAATTGACCTGCGAGGCTATCTCCCGGACTGACTTCCCGGATTGGGACAGTTGCAGGATAAGGCAATCCCTTTGTCCCGATTCGTTGTCACCCGGTTTCTTCAGGTGTTCCTTTTCGGTTGAATAGCCCCTGAACACGAATTGCAGGAAGGCATCCGTTTTCTCAATCTCATAGACAATCACATTGTCGGCATCGTACGAGAATGTCCCGTAACGGACCTTGAGCTGCTTCACATAGCGGAGCCCCCCGTCCAGTGCGCTTTTCCCGATGACAAACACGCTGTCAAAGAAATTGTAGAGCCGCTTGCTTCCGGCAAGGTCGTTGGACGTGATGGGACAGTCCAGTGAACGCTTGGGAGTGTGTGCCAGGACAAGTATGGAAAGCCCGTATCTCTTTTTGAGATTGTTGAGCTGTATCATCAGCCGTCCCGCCGCATCGCCTTTCTCCATGGCACAGCACAGGTAAGTAAGGTTGTCAACGATGAAGATCCTGCAGCGGGTCTGCTGTGCCATCTGTTCGATGCTGCCGATGATGGTCCCTTCAAAGTCGGCATCCAGAAGGGCGTCACAGTCAAGCGATACCCGGTACAGCCTGTCGGGAAAGATGTAAGGCTTTCCGTACTCGTCGGTATAGCGGAGCTGGAACTGCTTTTCAGAGAGTTCAAAGTCCAGATAAAGCACGCTGTCAGTCCGGGCTATACGGTCGGCTATCTGCACGGCAAGGATGGATTTCCCCACGTTGGAATCCGCAAAGAGGCAGGACAGTTCCCCCTCGTACCAGAAGCTGTCCCACAACGCACGGGGCGCGGGCAGCTGCGATGCTTCGAGTATGGTCCGGTTGGCGGTCTTTATGCTCATCACGCCGATATTTTCCGGCATACCGTTCTGCATCTGGGCTGCCCTCGTCAGGTCGCCATGTATCATGCTGATATAGTTCTTGTCCTCTTCCATGGCTCTTACCAGTTATGTTGGCCGGGCTTGCGGCGATGGGAGGAGGACATGGACTCGCTGAGTTCCTCATCGGACAGGGGTACGGGATTCTTGCGGGAGGATTCCAGCCATCTGTCCAGTTCGTCACGGTAAAGGCAATAGCGTTTGCCGGGCTTGGTGGCCGGAATACTTCCGTCCGACAGTTTCATGTAGAGCGTTCCCTTGGGAATACCGAGATATTCCGCCGCTTCATCCACAGACATGGGGACATGGGTGTCCACCGCCTTTGCATTGTTCACACTGCGCTGCTCGGCAAGCAGGCTTTTCAAGCTCATCACTTCATCCCGAAGCTGAGCCACGACCTCCGGAAGGTCGTTGAATGTAATCACTGTTTTTTCCATTTGCGTACTCGCCTCTTTTGTAAGGCTTGGCGCAAAGGACCGCAATGATATGACCGTGAATATCTTCACGAAAGGTCATTGCAAAATAATTCCCGAATAACGATGCCCAACCGTGAATGACGGGCAAAATTACTCGGGAAGCGATGTAAAACAAGCGGTTATGAATTACCAGATGTTTGTCGTTAGTGTCGTGATTATCAAAATAATCAATGAAAATATTCTGCTATTATATTTGAAATGATATCCATACCCATAATGAGTTGAAAACTGTACCTCTGTGTCAGTAATTATACTTACCTTTGTAGGGATTTAACGCACAGATTGTCTGTTGCGAAATAGAATCTACACATTTTACCTAGCACTCTTATTATTAACATAATAGTCATATGAATAAATCAACTAAATTATATTGCTCAATAAAATCATTATTGGCAGATGCAAATAAGATTCTCGAACCAATTTATGACATCCAAAATAAAGACTATGATGAAATGTTACGTCGACTAATCAGCGTAATGGATCAAAATGTTCAATTGATTTCTCAAATGAACGATGTGTCTCAAATGAACGATGATATTGCTGCCAATTTTATTTTTAATTGTAATCATGATAACATTGACTTTGGTACTAGAAAACAGTTAGCTGTGTCTTTGATATATGCAATGAGGAAAATGTGCAACGAGATTAAGCAATCAATAAAAACGCAATATGCACCTAGATATCAAAATATTGCTTTAGAATTAATCATTGACATGACTGATTTCTTTAACGAATATTGTTATACTCATTGGGATAAATGTGATATAAATAATTACGTACCATTTCCGAACAAGGTAGGTCGGCGTTCATCATTAAATTTAAATGACCAGCGGGAAGTGATTCGTTCAATGTTTTGGATGGAGACAATCCCCAGTATAGATAAATTATCATTTAGAGACATTCGTCCACATATCCAAATACTGATTAGGCAAGCATTAGAGATGCTATTTAAACAAATTATTGGGTATATTGATATAGTGGATTTAAATGGTAATCGAAATAAAAAATTCACTCAAATAGGAGCGAAATTTTTGGCTAATTATCGCAACAAACGAATACCTAGCGGTTGCGTTATTTCTGGTGATGGATGGGATATAGAACTCAATATGTCAATAAAGACTTTAGAAAGACTCAATACATGGTGCAATAATTTTACTCATGCCCCACTCATAGTATCATTACCTATAATATATTTTGCTTACGATCAATATGAACGATTCGTATGCAAGTGCATAACAAAACCTTTTTCAAAAATCAGAGGAGTAGAAAAAATGCGTACGGAATTTACTGTATTTGTGATTAAACAGGATCCGAAAGTGCAAGTTAAGTGGCCTGATGGTATTACTGTTGCAGGTCAAAGTGTAAAGATGAGAAAAACTGCCATTAAAAACAATATCAAAAATATTAAACGTGCATATTGGGAGGAAAAAATAGCTCTACTTCAGCTAAGTTCCGTTCCCTTAATAAAGAAGGTTTCTAATTTGATATATCATAAGTGTTTAAAGTTTTGAATGGCAGAATAACTATAGAATAATAAAATATGTTTATTTAAGGAAGATGAAAATCCAAATTCCCATTTTCAGGTTCGTCAATGGGAATAATCGTCTTTAACGGCTCTACCTTAAAGTTCTTGATGGTAGCTATATCCGTATCGGCAAACTCACGTGGGAAGAGGGTTTTGATAAAGTTGGCACGGTTGTCCCCGTTGTAGTATTTCTTGTACATGAAACGCTCGGAAATGTTCCACACGAAATGGCGAAGCGGAATAGTATTAACATCCGCTATCAATCTCCTTGTTATGGGTTTGGGGAGGTAACGAAAATCGTTCATCCATTCATTAACCTCGGCACAAATATGATTTACGGTCTCATTGTCGGCAATGCGGGGCATGACGAAGTGGATGTACTCCATGACCATGCGGATCCGTTCCGCCTCTTCCTGCCTCTGTCTGTCCTCATAGCTGGCACGGTTCTTTTCGTGAAGTTCCGGGGCAATGGCAATCTCTATCGGTTTTATATCCGGGGTTGCTTCCCCGCCTGTCGGTATCGATGTCGGAGCTGCAAGTTCATTCGCATCCTGTAGCTGTTCTTCCTGAGCCTTTATGATTCCGGCAGATACCTTTTTCTTGCCGGACTTGAGTTTCCAGATCTCGTATGAGTCGAAAATGACCGTCTGGAAAGAGAGATAGAACAGCCAGCCGAGAATGTTGCTGCATACAAAGACAATCAGCCTTACAAAATTGTCCTGATTGAAACTTGCGGAGACAATCAGCGTGATAAAAAAGGAAATCAGGCAGATGGCAACGCCGATGAATCCCAGAATGATGTATTTGTCCTTTATCGTTGGTTCCATATCGTTTTTTTCGGTTATTACTTGTAACTGTCAGGTCTTTGCAAATTTAATGGTATTCTTTCAATTATTGCTCATTAGCCTTGGTTGGCGGTTTCTTTTTCAATGTTTTTCACCAAAAGTCCGGAATCATACCAAAATATCATACGATAATGACTTTTTAAGGAATGGTGCCATCAGAAACTGAGGGAGCGGTTAAAGCCTGCACGCAATAACCGCTCCCCCCTGAATGCCCTGAAACAGGCCTATGCCTCCTTGCGTTTCAGGGTTATCTTGTCCACCACCTCGCACATCTGCTGTGCTGCCATCTTGGAATAGATTTGTGTGGTGGTAATGTTCTTGTGTCCCAGATAGGCTTGTATGACAGCCATGTCCGTACCCATTTCCACGTGTAGGCTTCCGAATGAATGCCGGGTGCAATGGAAGGTTATCTTCTTGGTTATGCCTGCCGCCGACAACCAACGCTTCAGGGGCCCCTGCAGCATCTTGTCCTTGAAGCCCTCGAAGATAAGTCCTTCATGCCGTTCCCCGAGCAGTCCGTAGGCTTCATCACTGATGGGGTTGTGTACGATCTGCTTCGTCTTCTGCATACGGGTGGTCACGAACATCTTGCCGTTGGTGTACGGCTGTATCTGCTGCCAGGTAAGCTGCCTGATGTCGCTCTTCCGCAATCCCGTCAGGCAGGCGAAAAGGAAAGCCCTTTTCAGAACTTCTTCCTCACATGGCGTTTCGGCAAGCCGTATCAGTTCCTCTTGGCTCAGATGCTCCCTCATGGTGGGAATACTCTCGATGCGGTCCAGAAAGCCGTTGGGATTCTCCTTTATCTTCCTGTCACGGTAGGCCGTGTGCAAGACGGCACGGAAAGCCGACCAGTAGCCTGCCGCAGAATTGATATGCAGCTTTTGGTTGGTATGTATGGTCTGGGGAGCGTTCAGCAGGTACTCCATGAACTTGCGGCACAAGTCCACGTCCACCTCTTCAAAGGTGCATTTGCCATTTACAAACCGCTCGAAGTGCTTGTAGACGTGCTGCCACTTGATATTCCTCCTGTCTGCCAGTTCCTTGAAGTAGGCGAGGAAATCCCCTTTCATCTTAGCCTTGTCAAAGAAGCCGTTGTTCTCGTTGAAGATGGCTTCGTAACGCCTGTTGCGGAGTATCTCCGCCTTTTTCATCATGCGTGCGTTGAAGTCACGTTCCTGCTGGTTGGCAGGCTTGGCAAAAATGTAAATACCCAGAGCTTCACGTGTTATCACTTTCATGGTGGTGTTGTCACGGTAGCCGGGATAATAGTCCAGACACAGCGAATACTGTGTACCGTTCTTGATCTTGCGCTTGCGCAAGGTTACTGTCTTGCATTTACTCATATTGATGATGTTTTTACTGGTTGTACATTTCCGGAGGTATCTCCGTGTTTACGGTGGCAAAGGAACAACGTGAAACAGCCGTGAATATCTCCACGACAATCATTTTGAAATAATTTTCCGGTAATGGCGGTTGCTTGCGGTTATTTGTCCCTTTCAGCCATGACACGCTCCACGTCGGAGCGCAGAAGCAGGTTCTTCACGCCGACCTTTATCTTTTCGATGTGCTTAACCTTGACGATATGGCAGATGTTGGCGGAGGAAAGCCCGTAAATCTGCCGGACCTGTTCTACGGTGTAATAACGCTCGTCGTTCACAAGGTCAGTTCTGCGGAGTTCATCAAGATGGGATTTGGAGTAATAGGTGCGCCCGTATTCTCTTTTGGTCGGTATCCTGTGCCGGTAGGCGTATGCCCGGAGTGCGGCAGGCTTCATGCCGAACTGCTCTTCCGCTTCTTCGGTCAAGAGCCAGTCGGTAATACTGTCCATATCGACAGCCGTACCGAAGAACTCGTCAACATACTTCTTGCTGTAATAATTCTTTCCGGCGATACGGCAGATGGGGATGCGGTTGCGTTTGGCGGTGGTATAGAGCCATGACTGCTTGACTTTATAAAGGGACATTACCTCTTCACCGGAATAGAAGTCCAAAATCTCATCGCCTCCCTTTTCCCTTTTTTCTTTTTTGCCCGGAAAGGAAGATGAAGCGGATTTTTTCGGTGTGGAAGTGCTGCCGGGCAGGATGCGGTGGTAGGGATTGCCCTCCAGCATCCGCTCGATGTCGGCTTTGCGGATGAATGCCATGCGATTGCTGATGCGTGAGGCTTTCAGCTTACCCATGGCTACAAGTTTATAGATGTACTGTCGGGAACAGCCCATGAGTATGGCTGCTTTGGAAAAGGTGAGATACTCCTGATGCTGTATCTCCATGAGTGGCAGGGCGACTTTGAAGAGGTTGTTCTTCTGCGCTGTTCTGGCTCGCTTGGCTTCCGTCTGACAAGCCTCGCTACAATACCTTTGCATACCGCTACGGGTTACAAACGGCTTGCCGCAAAATTGGCATTTCTTTGTTGCTTTCATACTGCTTTATCGTTTACTTGTTCACTTCTCACTTTGTATATTCCTGAAGTGGTGAACGGTTGTAAACAGCAGTCAACCGTTGTCGCATTTCCACACGATGTGACTGTCGCTGCATACCGGAGCGGAAATTGTCGCTTATCGTAAACGGTTGTAAACCCTTGTCAACTCTATGCACGATGTGACAAAAAACAAGCTCCGCAAATTCTCCACGTCAGAAATATGTCTCAAAAATATGTGGAAATTTGGGAAGCATCAAAAAGCAGCCGAAATGTGTTAAATCTTAGAATGTATTGACAATTAAAGGTTTATACTTGGATATTTCTGATTGGTTTTGGTTGTTGGGGCGTTCTAAATACAAGTTATGACAGTAATAAAAAGCTCCTTCACCTATCGTTGTCACTCCTTTCGGAATTGTGATGGAGGCCAAAGCTGAACACTCATAAAATGGGCTTAGCGGGTAGTCGTCACTCCCAAAATCTCTAAAACCAGTCATTTGTCCATCATAATAGATTCTGACTGTATGCAAACCGCTAGTCTTGAACCAGTGTGATATCTCGAATTTCTCCAGACCTGTTCCTTCTCCGTAATCCACACCTATGATCTTGAATTTTGAATCGCCTAAAAATGCGTCGGCTGATGTGCAAATTCTTGTTAATTCTTTAGCTACAACTTGGTATTGCATTTGGATAAAATTGTTGCTGGGTGTGGTGAACGTGCAGAAGTTGTCCGACAAAGTAATTCCGTCGTCGTCTTTGAGATAAGTCCAATATTTATAACTGCTCTTCGGTTTTAATGTCGGTACGGCTATGTTCAGTGTCCCCGAAGCGACCATCTTGTCATATTCCTTATAATCAGATATTGTTGTGTTGTTTTCAGTAAATGCGATGTAATCGGCTTCATTTGTTTCGGTATTCATCAGATAGATTCCGGTTTCGTAATCCTTGTTGGTTATTTTTTCAACAGGTGCTCTGAAATAAGCTTTAACACAGTCGATAAAATCATTCAAATGGTCAGACCATGATTTTGGTTTTACTCCCCAACAATAAATGCGGTCGTTTCTAGTTCCATAACCCGAAAAACTATAGCCTAGTAGACTGCCTTTCGGATAATCATATACGTAAGATTTGTATCTTGATGCTCTGTAATCTGCCTCTCCATTAAACGCATCCCGTGCACTAGCTCCTAGATAAAACTTGGGTAGAAACCTTTTCAGACACTCATAGGGACCTGTTATGTCGCATAATTGATTTGCGCCAAAAAATACCGGTACATTTTTATCCATAGTTGCTTCGAAAAAACCTGAGTGTGTTGAGTGGCACATGCATGTCCAAATAATGGTGTTACCTAGATCAGGCAATAAATTGTCAAAAACCGCTTTGCTTAAACCAATGCCTTCTTTTTTTGCACCAATATACTCCCCATCGTATGTATACTGTATCACTCCAAACGATGCTTGTCTCTTCGATAGGAAATCCTGAAATGCATTACTAGAAATAGGAACTGATAAAAGGCCGTTCTCTGCGGATAAGCCATTGGGGCCATTAGTTGCCTTGGTTCCATGAGTCCGGATTAACACTAAATCGTAATTACCAAAACTTCGAATAACTTCTGGAGTGGCTTCAGTTTTTATAGTACATGTTATTCCGAATTTCTTTTCACACGAGTGTAATAATTCAGAAAAAAGATGAATCTTTTTGCCATCGTAATCTGGCCAAGGATCCCAATAGAGGATGTTTTTGCGTTTTAGGATTACATCGGAACTTCCGACGCTATTGCTGGTTATTGATCGTGAGAGATTATCGGAAGCCTTATCGGGTGAAACAGGAGCGGAAGAGTTTTCTTCTGTAACTATCGAATCCCCCCAGGCGATACGTAGAGAGTCTAGTTCGGCTTGTAATTGCGCTGGGTCAATAGAATAATCAGCTGGTGCGGCTACAGACAAGCCATACATGTCATAGAACCACTCGTAACCGCCTTGAGTGTAGACATAAAGGATGCTGTCGATGACTTGTGTCGAGTCCACGCCTGGAATCGCTTCTGCATAGCGGATCAGGGCATCATACTCTTTCTCTTCGTAGGTCTTAACATAGGTACTCAAATCAGTACAAACATTCTCGTAAAGTTCATAATTTAGTTTGTCTGGTGCTGGGTCGGGTTGGGCTGTCTCTTTGTGGCAAGCAGTTGTCAACAGGGATAGTAATAATACTTTTCCAAGGAGATGTAATAGTCTATTTTTCATGTGCTTATAGTTTGTTTGTTGTAAATAGTTTGATTTATTTTTTTTATTATAAACCGCTACCATACAAAGGTAATTTATTTTTTTATATTATAATACTTTCTTTGGGTATTTGGGGGGAATTTCTTCCATGTAGTATGTTTTTTCTGCTTTTTGGCAAATTTTTACTTGATAATCCATAGACTAACGCACATCTATATTGACCGAATATTCTTTTTGAAATATTCTCATATCTTTAATTTGTCAGCTAAATTCATCTCTGTATTTTAATGGGGTAATTTAATTGGCTTGACAGCTGATTAGGAGAGTTACTTACTCAACTGCGTACCAGAAATAAGCCAAAGATGCTATCACTAACAATAACCCGTCAATATGCAGTTTTTATTTCTTCCACTTACTTATATTATTTCTTCAATTGCCTAACGAGTTTTCGTTTGACTTAAGTTAAACGAACGCTTGACTATAGTTAAACTATCGTTCGACAGTTGTCAAACGAAAACTCATTAGGTAATGAAATACATATTAATAGGGAAGTGATTACTTAAAAGTAGCTAATAAGATCATTAGCTGGAGTTGGTTCATAACGGTACGGAAATGAGCAAAATAATGCGATTTTCTCTCTACTATAAAGTTGAAAAAGCGTGTCGGTATCTGCAACTGCAACAAAATGGCTTTAACCTGTTAATAAATAGCCGGTTACATCGTTGCAGATCCTGTGGCAGATGGTGGCAGATACCCTTTATCTGCCACACTGTGTAAACAACAAATATTGGGGGGCAGGACATTTAATTTAGTCCGATATATGAAAGGGCAGTTTGTAGTGTACTGAATAAGTTGACACTTCTCAAATTCGAAATTCACATGGAAGAATTAAAAAAGAAGTACACTCCTTACACAGAATCTGAACGAATGTCTTATATTCGTGAGTATTTATCGACTTCCGAAACGAAGTATCAGTTTGCTAAGCGTACCGGTATTTGCCGACGTCTGCTGATTCTTTGGCTCGAAAAGTATCATATAAATGATAAAGTTATGAATACAGAACAGCCCTCTTTAAGCAAAGCCTCTGATGAGTCTCTCAATGAACTGGAAAAAGAACTCGCTGCATTGCGTGCCGAAAACCGCAAACTTCAGCGTGCCCTTCAGGAGGAAAGTCTTCGTCATGAAGCTTGTGAGGAATTGATTAATCTTGCGGAGTCAACCTATCACATCAAGGTTCGAAAAAACTCCGATGCCAAGTAATCGACACCTTGTCACAGGGGAACTCTGCCCGTCATATGCGCGGCAGTCTGCAGTTCCTCTGTGATTACTTCGGCATAACCAGACAAGGTTATTATAAGCATGTCAACAGAAAAAAGGAAATAGACATCCTCACATCAAGCATTGTGCTGTATTGTAATGAGTTACGTAAACTTATGCCTAAGGCTGGTATGCGTGAACTCTATGCATGCTGCCTCCGCAAGTTTGGTGTCAGGATGGTCATTGGGCGTGATCAATGCTATAATATTTTTCGTGCTAATGGCCTGTGTCAACGTGTCAGGCATGTGAGACCAAAGACAACAAATTCCAATCATAATTATTACATTTATCCGGACTTGCTGAATGTCACTCCTAAATTTGTAGCTGACACATTCGGTTCAATGGTTGTAGCGGACATAACCTATGTTGCCACGTGCCAGGGATGGGCTTACCTGTCCCTTCTTACCGATGCGGGCAGTCGGGCCATAGTCGGATATGCCCTGTGCAAAACACTCGAAGCGGAAGGTCCTTTAAAGGCACTGAGGATGGCTATGGACTTTTACAACAGATACAATGTTGATTTGAATAATCTGATACACCATTCTGACCGGGGAGTGCAATACTGCTCAAACCTGTATGTAGGTATGCTCAAGAAACATCATATTAATATCAGTATGACTCCGTGTGGGGATCCGCTACATAATGCTCTGGCTGAACGGATGAATAACACGATCAAGAATGGGTGGCTTTTTGACTGTACAGATGACAGCTTTGAACAATTGGATAAACGTATAGCCGATGCCATATATGCATACAATTATGTTAGACCGCATCAAGGCATACAAATGAGAACTCCGATGGAATATATTCGTAAATGCAGTGGAAAGGTAGCTGAAGTCCCGCTCGTCGGGACGGGTGCTCCCGCCCCTATTCTTATGGATTACGCAAGCGAATTTTGATAATTTCTCGAAAAAAAAG